>Ga0105164_10002903_pt1 | contig 10494 bp, 10 predicted proteins | sample VDWuncwatermetaG_FD_89674 | JGI IMG/M metagenome (GOLD analysis project Ga0105164, IMG submission 89674) | Wastewater microbial communities from Netherlands to study Microbial Dark Matter (Phase II) - VDW unchlorinated drinking water | ecosystem: Environmental > Aquatic > Freshwater > Drinking... | reverse complement strand
CTGGGATCGACGGCGCACGGCGCGACGCCGGTCCAGCGTCTTGAGGAGATGCACGTGAAAGCGACGACGGACCAGCAGCAGTTTTCGCTTCCCGCGGAGTACGGACGTTTGGTCAGCGTGGCGATCCGCGCCGAGGTCCACTACCTGTACTTCGAGGGGTCGGATGGGACGCTCCACATCGTGTTGATCGGGCCGAAGGGCTCGATCCAGCGCGCGAAGAGCGAGCTCCAGCTTCTCAGTCCGGAGGTGTACGTGATCACACGCGGTGAGCCAGGGTAAGTCCTCTTAAGCCATGGCGACACGGACCCGCGCTCGATCGACGGTGCGTTATGCGTTTGACGAGGGCAACCGCCTCATGGTACGCACACGAGACGGTGCGCGCGGGGCGCTCCGTTCGGTGGAGATCGTGGACGGGACGGTGACGACCGACCGCCACAACCGCCTCCTCTACCACGTCGACTCTTCCTCAGGCGTTGACGGGAAACCCGGGCCGCAGACGTTGAATCTGGATGGGACGTGGGCGCTCACGCCGTTCCACGAGCTCGCGCTCACACTGCATGAGAGCGACCAGCACGAACGGCACACCGTCTACCTCAAAGGCGCGCTGGTCCAGGCGGACGCGAACGCCCTCGTCTTCGCGTTGCGCCAAAGCACAGACCAGGATCTTCGCACGGCCCAGCAGCTCACCTTGTCCGGGCGCTGGCAAGCGGATGGCCGGAACCGACTGACATTTCTCGTCGGGAAAGCAGACGGCTCAGAGGATCGGCTGACGCTGCAGAGCGGCTGGGAAGTCGGGACACGCCACGAGCTGCTCTACCGCTACCGCCAGCGAAGTACTGGGCGCGGGCGCGAGGAGCACACCGTCGGGTTTGAGGGCCACTGGGACATCACGCGCGCCGACCGGCTGGTCTACCGCCTGTCCGGATCAGACGACTCCGCCTTCGAGTTCCGGGCGACTCTTCAGAGCCCGTCGCTCCTCGCGCGCGACGGACGGATCATCTACCAGGTGGGAATCGGCGTCGCAGGGGGCGGCACGGACACGCGGCGCATCAGTCTCTTCGGGACGTGGAAACTCAATCGGGATCTGTCAATCTCCTTTGAGATCCCCTACGCAGGCGGTCGCGTGACGGCCGTTCGATTCGAGGGGGAAGCCAGCCTGGGTCCCAAGAATCGGATCGCGGTCGCCCTGCGCAACAGCGAGCGCCGACCCCTTGGGATCTCCGTCACGTTCACGCGAGAGCTGGTCAAGGACGCGAACCTCTTCCTCCGCCTGCGCAAGGACGCTGAGGAGCGTTCTCTCATCGGCGGCGTCCAGGTCAGGTTTTGAGATGGTGGGGTTTCCAGTCTCGCCGAAGAAGCAAGTCGAGCTGGAGGCACTCATGCGCCGGCTCGGCGTGAGCGAGGCCGACTTCGAGGAGCGGTTCGTCCGCTCAGGCGGACCGGGCGGGCAGAATGTCAACAAGGTCTCGACGTGCGTGGTGCTCCGGCACCGGCCGAGCGGTCTCGAAGTGCGCTGTCAGCGGGAGCGCTCACAAGCGCTGAACCGGTTCCTCGCACGGCGGATTCTCTTGGACCGGTTCGAAGCGCAGCGACTCGGCGCACTCAGCGCCGAGGCCCAGCGCATCGCGAAGATTCGCCGGCAGAAGCGTAAGCGCTCGAAGCGGGCGAAGGAGAAGCTGTTGCGCGACAAGTTTTTCCGGGCGCAGAAGAAGTCGCGGCGCGGCCGGGTAGGGGACGTTGAGTGAGGCCAGGCGGGGTGCTACACTACACCGATGCGATACGACCCCTGAGGGGGGCATGACACGAGGAGGGGACGATGCGTGCGGCGGTTTGGGCTATTGGTCTGGCGATGGGCGTGGTCGGGATGGCGTTGCTACTCTGGCATTGTCCTTCGAGCTACGGCGAAGAAAAACCACCCGGCGCTGAGCAGCATTTTCGACAGGCGAGACATTATGAACAGACCGGACAGCTCAATCTGGCCATTCAGGAATACAGGGCTGTCATTGAAATTGATCCCAAGTTTGGACCAGCGTTCTTCAATCTTGGATTGATTTATAAAAACGGAGAGCGATGGCCACAGGCGATCGAGATGTTTACTCAATGCCTGGCGCTCGAACCCTCGGATGGTGAAAGCGAATTTTTTCTCTCGGTCGCATACGGCTTGTCTGGCGATCCGGTCAAGGCCTTGGAGCACTATCAGCGATCACAAGCCCTGGGTTTTTCCACAAGCGGGAGTCTGCAATATCGGCCTTTAAGCGGCACGCCATCGATGGTCATGGTTCAATTCAATGGCACGTCTCTGACCGACAACCAGGTGAGGTACGCAGGCCTTCGACAGATCGAGAAATTTCGATCGGTTAGACAGAAAATTTCTCAGGTTGTAGGGCGGCAGCGATTAGATGCGATGTTCGAAACGATCGATGTAACATTTTTGGGCTGGAAGGGTCATCGCACTTGGTTCGAGCGGTGGACGAATAGGCCCAGGACCGGAGATCAGGAGTCGTACAACATGGAATTTACCCTAGAGCCCGGCGGCAGGAGTACAACGGTAGACGCTCACCCAGCCGATCTCACACAATGAACTTCATCCGATCCATGCCGAAGCAATCCCAGCCAAAATAGAATGGTAGAGCCCTCCCTTATCACAGGCCGTAGACTGTCCAGTTTAATGGGGTGCACCGCGTTTCTCCAAACGTACGGGTGGAAGATGGAGTGGAGATGGAGTCAGACCCCACAAGGAGGAGGGAATCATGCGCGCAACGATGTGGTGTCTCGGTATGCTGGTGGGAGGGAGCCTGATGGCCTCGACAGCTCGGAGTGAACCGGCCCGGCCGCGGGCGATCATCGAAACCACGAAGGGGACCATCATCATTGAGCTCGACAAGGACGACGCGCCCAAGACGGTGGCGAACTTCGTGACGCTCGCCAAGAAGGGATTTTACAACGGCATCATCTTCCACCGGGTGATCCCTGATTTCATGGTCCAGACCGGCGATCCGACGGGCACGGGAAGGGGCGGACCTGGCTACGCCTTCGAGGATGAGTTCTCACCCACCCTGCACCACGATAAGCCCGGTGTTGTCTCGATGGCGAACTCTGGCCCGAACACCAACGGCAGCCAGTTCTTCATCACGGTCGTCGCCACCCCCTGGCTCGATGGCAAACACACTATCTTCGGGCATGTCGTTGAGGGGCAGAGCGTGGTCGACCAGATCGTCGCCGCGCCGCGCGACTCGAACGACAAGCCCCTCGAACCGATCACGATGACGAAGGTGACCATCCAAGAGTAGGCTGGCACAACAAGGTGTCTGACACCTTGTGAGCGTTGAAGCCTATCCACGTTACGGGGGAGATTCTAACATGACACGGCGTATGGCGTCGTTGATCTGCGTGGGGATCGTCTCTGTGGCCGGGATGGCGTTGCTACTCTGGCATTGTCCTTCGAGCTACGGCGAAGAAACGCCACCCGGCGCTGAGCAGCATTTTCGACAGGCGAGACATTATGAACAGACCGGACAGCTCAATCTGGCCATTCAGGAATACAGGGCTGTCATTGCGCTCGATCCCCAGATGGCGCCAGCATTCTACAACCTCGGGATGATTTATGGGGCTCAGGAGCGGTGGCCGGAGGCGATCGAAGCCTTGACGCAGGCCGTGGCACTCAACCCCTCGGATGGCGAAGCGAATTTTTCCCTCTCATGCGCGTACGGCGTGTCTGGCGACTCGGCCAAGGCCTTAGAGCATTATCAGCGATCGCAAGCACTCGGTTTTTCCACTAGTGGGAGCCTCCAATATCGGCCTGTCAGTGGGACACCACCGATGGTTATAGTGCAATTCAATGGACTATCCCTGACGGACAACCAGGTGCGGTACGCGGCCCTTCGCCAGATCGAGAAATTTCGCTCGGTGAGACAGAAGATTTCTCAGGTCGTAGGGCGGCAGCGGTCAGATGCGATGTTCGGAACGATCGACGTCACATTTTTGGGCTGGAAGGGTCATCGCACTTGGTTCGAGCGGTGGACGAATAAGCCCGAGACCGGCGATCAGGAGTCGTACAACATGGAATTTACCCTAGAGCCCGGCGGCAGGAGTACAACGGTGGACGCTCACCCTGCTGATTTCACACAATGAACTTCCCTGGTACAGCTAACTTTGCTAAACGTACGGAATGGTAGAAATCTCCCTTATCGCAGGCTGGAAAACGTCCAGTTTGACGGCGTGCACCTCGTGACCATCCAAGAGTAGCGAGGTGATGGACCAACACAGGCCGCGCGTGCTGGTCGTGTACAAGAAGGACGCGTACCAGCAGTACGTGCACGAACAGCGAGATCCGCGCCTGCTTCGGCTGCTGCGCCGCGGACATCGGGACGCGCTGGACATCCGTCGAGCGCACGAGGTCCATGCCGAGGCGATGGAAGCGGTCGTGCACGCGTTGCGACGGCTTGGCGTTGATGTGGAGCTCGCCTACCGGGTCGGCCTCAAGGTGACCAAGCGCTACGACCTGGTCGTCGCGGTGGGAGGGGACGGGACGTTCCTGCACGCCGGACGCAGCATCAAGCGCACCCCCATCCTCGGCGTGAACTCCGATCCGAGTCGCAGCGAAGCGGTCTTCTGCGCGGCCACGCGCCGCACCTTCCCGACCCTCTGCCTGCGGGCGCTGCGGCGCACGTTGCCTGAGATGCGCCTCTACCGCCTCCAGCTGAGCCTCAACGGACGACGGCTCCCCCAGCGGGCGCTCAACGACGTCCTGGTGGTCCACGACCATCCCGCGACGATGAGCCGCTACCGGCTACAGGTCGGCTCCACGGCAGAGTTGCAGAAAAGCTCGGGCCTGTGGGTTTCAACCGCGGCCGGATCCAGCAGCGCGGTCCTCGCCGCGGGCGGCGTGCGGCTGCCGTGGGGTGCCAAGCGGTTTCAGTACCGGCCGCGAGAACTGTATCGCGGGCGGCTTTCCCGCCCGCGTCTCACTGGAAGCGTCCTCGCGCCGCCTGCTTGCGTGCGCGTGACGTGGCTCATGCGGCGGGGCAGCGCCTTCATCGACGGGCCCCATGTCCAAACCACGCTTCGCTTCGGTGACCAGCTTGAGATCCGACTCTCCCTGGCCGAGCCGCTGCGCGTGTTGACCACCTGATCGTTCCTGGCCGAAAACCAAACGACCCCCAGCGCGATGCTGGGGGTCGTTTGCGTTCAAGACAGGTTATTACGCTGCCCTGGTGACGTTCGAGGCCTGGGGTCCCTTCGGACCTTGCGTGACCTCGAACTCGATCTTGTCCCCTTCCTTGAGGGACTTGAACCCATCACCTGAGATAGCGGAGTAGTGGACGAACACGTCCTTAGACCCATCTTCCGGGGTCACGAACCCGTACCCCTTCTGGTCACTAAACCACTTCACCGTTCCTCGTGCCATACGACTAACACCCCCCTTCCGTGCTCCACAAAACACAAAAACCGCTCGGCAACCTCATCGGTCACCTTGCGGTTCTCCAACGAAGAGCTAGTTTCGCGTTCGAACTGACCTGCGACGATCTGTGTTGCCGGAACTCAACGACGCTAATACGTCTTTCCTCGTGCGCGCTGCGTCTTCATAACCACAAGGTTTACAAGTAATTGCAGCGCCTTAAGCATATCACCGACTGGGCATCCCACTCCCAAACAGCGTATGCTAGACTCCAAACAGTCCTAAGTATACCGGGAAACTTGTGGAGCTGTCAACAAGAAAAAGTGTGGGTGTCGTGATAGGTCCGGCCGCGTGGCCTGGCGCGCGGTCGCACCCGGCCTCCAGGGGCATCAGTCCGTGTGGGGCCTGGCAGGGGCTTCACTCGCCGCACCGCTTGGGGCGGCCCACCGTGCCGCCCCGGCGCTTGGCCGGATTGTTTCGCTCGTCCTCGCATTCGCTCGGACACCGTGGCCGCTCAACAATCCGGACATGCGGCTCGTCGAAGCCCCTGCCACCCACACACGACAGCCCCAGCATGTCCCGCCCCCACACTTACCGGCATGCGGCCGTGCTGCAAAGAGTGATACAATAGCTCGCCATGTCCAGCTACGCTGAAATGAGGATACCTAGCCGCTTACAGAGTCGAGGGTTGCGCCAAGTCGTCTTGCTGCTTGCCCTGGCTGTCTTGGTCGGCCAGCCTGCCGTGCTTTGCGCCGAGCCTCGAGGCGCCAAGGTAGCCGGCCGGTTTTATCCGGCGGAACGCGCCGAGCTGCTGGACCTGGTGAGCGAACTCCTCGATCGGCAGCCCAAGCCGGCCATCTCCCAGAAGCCGCGCATCCTCATCGTGCCGCATGCGGGCTACTTGTACTCCGGCCCAGTGGCGGCAAACGGCTACCGGCATCTGCGAGGATACGCCTACGATGGCGTGGTGGTGGTGGCGTTCACCCACCGGATCCAGTTTGATGGCTCCTCCGTGGATACCCGTGAGGCGTACCAGACGCCGCTCGGGGAGCTTCCAGTCCACCAGGAGGCGGTTGCTCTCCTCCAGCGGTTTCCAGGGGTGAGCCACATCGAGGAGGCGCACGAAACGGATGAGCACTCCCTTGAGGTCCAGCTGCCGTTTCTCCAGGTGGCGCTCGAACGGGTCAAGCTGGTGCCCATCCTCATGGGCAGTGCGGACGAGACGGACGCCATTCACCTGGCGGAGGCGCTGGCCGCCTTGGCGAAGTCAGGCGACTACCTCTTTATCTTCACCACGGATTTGTCCCACTACCACCCGTATGCCGAGGCGCAGACCATCGATCAGGGCACGGTGAACGCCCTCCTCTTTGAGACGCCGCAGGCGGTCCACCGGCTCTTTGACCGTGGGGAAATCGAGGCGTGCGGGAGGGGGCCTGTCGTCGCCGGCCTCTTGCTGGCCGCGAAGCTGGGCTACCCGAAGCGCGAGCTCTTCGTGTACGCCAACTCTGGGGATACGGCGGGCAACCCCTCGAGCGTCGTGGGCTACGCCGCGATCGGGATGTTCGATCAGCCGCCGACACCGGCTGGGCGCCTGTCGCCAGAGGCTGGGGCGGCGCTGGTGAGCGCGGCTCGGCGCTCGCTCGAACGCTCGCTGGCGAAGTCCGCCGCAGTTCCGGTGTCGCTCGAGCCGTATTCGGAGCTGTCGAGAGCCAGCGGGGTCTTCGTCACGCTGCGCAAGCATGGGCAGCTTCGCGGGTGCATCGGCCGCATCGAAACCGATGAGCCGTTAGCGGCGTCGATCTCGGCGGTGGCGCTGGATGCCGCGCTGCACGATCCCCGCTTCAGCCCCGTGACGGCCGAGGAGCTCCCCGAGCTCGACGTCGAGGTGTCCGTCCTCACTCCACCGCAGAAACTCGCCGACCCCTCGGATCTGATCGCTGGACGGGACGGCGTCATCCTCGAGCATGAGGGCCATCGGGGTCTCTTCCTGCCTCAAGTGTGGGATGAAACCGGCTGGACGCGCGTGGAGTTCCTGCGGGAGCTGGCGAGCCAGAAGGCGGGACTTCCCCCCGATGCCTGGAAGCAGGCCACCCTCTCGACCTTCCAAGACCAAATCTTCTCCGAGAGGTGACAGTCACTTCCGCCGCTTTGGGAAGTGACTGTCACCTCTGGCAGTGGGTTTGACAGGCGGGGCTGCGATGAAGCAGGTACCGGTGTGTCGCAATCCAACGGTAGACTCGTCTTCCCAGCCAATCCATTCCAGGCAAGTGTGCCGGCACGGCCAGCGGCATTAGCAGTGCGAGTCGGCGTGTCAATCGCGCAAATGCCTGATATCCCCCGGACAATTGACCATTCGGCTCTACAAGGACCATCTCACTTTGACAATGTTCCGGCGTGAGGAGCGGGTTGAGCTTCGTCAAATCCGGCTGCATGTGGAAATCGAGCGGGTCCACCCATCCGAAGAGGTCCAGGACCCGCAGCCGTTTGACGCTCTCCACACAGAACCCGCATTGGCCATCGTACAGCAAGACCGCGCGATCCCGCTCGGCGTGCGCCGCTCGCCTCGCCTCAATCCATCCCACGATCGTCTCCGGTTGAATGAAGAGGAGCATGAGCGGCGGGAACAGAAAGAGGAAGATCGTCGGGACATGGAGCGTGGCCCACAGCATGAACTGGAACGCGATCCCGAGCGGGATGCTCACCTTCCGGGTGCGCGGGATGAACCAGCACAACGGGATCGTGAACTCGAAGACGAGGCAGCTCACTCCGAGGCCGTAGCACAGGGTTGGGGACTGGCCGATCCACTCCCGGAACGGGAAGTCACGCACAACACCCATCGGCGGGTAATGCATCAGGGCGTAGTAGGGGTTGTCGGTGAGCCAGTTGCCGCCGCCGGTGATCTTGCTCAGCGCCGTGTACCAGAACGTCCACGCGACCTGCAGCTGCAGCAGGCGCTGGATGAAGAACGGCCGGAGGTGCTTGTACGGACGATCCTTGCCGCGCCGCAGGCTATCCAGCGAGAGGAAATCGCCGTGGTAGCCCGTGACGCACATGAGGACCAGCGTGACGAGCAGGATGTCGAAGCTCAGCGTCCCAATGTGGACGTTGTTGAGCGCATAGAAGTAGTAGCACGACGCGGTCATGAGCATGCCGCTCGCCTGGGAGCAGAGCCCCAGCGTGAACGCGGCGAGCGCCACACAGAAGAGGACCACCCACACCCACACGACCCAGTCCGGGCTTCCCTCGACAAGGCGCAGGATCCACGCCGGAAAGAAGGAGAAGTTCTGGGTCTTGAACGCGGTCGCGAGGTAGGTGTCCTCCATGTGGAAGAAGGACGGGATCATGTGGCAGCCGACCGTCCAGGCGACTGCGAGGCGAAAGAGGCCGAGGCTCGCGGACGGCCGCCGCTCCAAGAATGCGCGAGACCACAGTTGAGCGATGTTCATGTCGGCTCGACGGCTCGACAGCAGTAGGCAGTAAGCCAGCAACGAGAAGTGCCCATGTTTTCCTACTGCCTATTGCTTACTGCTGTCGAGCTGCATGTGATTCACAGCGGTACGCGACCTGGCGCAGCACGCGGTCCGGGGTCTCGATGAGATCCGGGTACTGCGCGTAGACGACGGCGAAGGAGTCGTACTGGGGAAACTTGCGCCGAAGGAACTGGCAGAAATTGCCCGCCCGGCGCCCGTCCAGGACGCTGACGAGGACGTTGCGGCGGATATTGTCATAGCCGACGTTCTTGATGGGGAAGATCGCGTGCGGATCCAACAGCGTCGGCTCATCGCCCCTGATGCCGTAGACCTCGGCGAAGCCATAGGAGTTGTCCACGTTGTAGAACATGATCCAGCCGGCCGGAGGGAAGAGCAGCGGGAACTTGGGCAGCGGCCGGCCAACGAGGGGACTGAGGTAGGATGCCCGCAGTGTCTCGTACTGGAAGAGGATCGTCCAGCCGATCACGAACCACGTGATGAGTGTGCGTCGTCGCAGCATGACGGGTTCATCCCACGCCTTGCTCGTTGGCCGTAGGCCGGCTGTGCCGGCGCGGCGTATCATAGACCAATTTGGCACAGCCAGTCCCGCCGAATGGCGGGACTCGATCAAGGCGTGGGATCATTATATACCCGGGAAAAACCGTTGACAGCTCAATGGTCGAAGTATACGCTGTTCTTGCCATGAGACAGAAGCGGCTGGCTCACCGCGTTCTTGCATTCGTGCTGAGTGTGTGCGCGGCCGCCCTTGTCGTGGCAAGCGGCCTGCCGCATGACCACGGCCGATCCACCGCGTCGCACCCTCAGCACGCCTGCCGGCTCTGCAAGCTGCAAGAAACCTCCTCGGCCACCCCGCCGCAGCCGGCCATACCGCACGCACTCTTGATCGTGGTGGCCATCCGCCTCGCGGCTCCGTCCGAATCGCCCCGCGCGATTCAGCTCGCCCGCGCAACCCCTCCTCGCGCTCCGCCCGTTCTCTCCTGAAGCTCGTCCGTCTCTAAGAGTCGCGTGAACCATCGGTCCGCCATTCGGCGGAGCGGTGCTGCTTCGGGAGGTCCTATGGAAACATCTTCATCTCGGCGAGTCAGGTATCTGGTTCTGTCTGCTGTCTGCTGTCTGCTGTCTGCTGATCGTGCATGGGCCGATCCAGTGTCTGACGACGTGTCCATGTTGCGCCAGCAGGTTCAAATACTCACCGAGCTCGTGCAACAATTGAATGCCACGGTTCAATCCCAGCAGCAGCGCATGACGGAGCTGGAGCGGGCCAGCGCGCAGCTCCAGCGGCCAGTCGCCCCCGCGACGGCCGCAGTTCCCTCAACGCCGAACATCGCCGCCCAACGCGCCTCAGCGTCCATCCCTGGGTTACAGGCGTTTAACCCAGAGATTGGGGTGGTCGCTGATATGCTGGGGCAGCTCTCCGAGAGCTCAAAGGATGGGGATGGCAACGACAAGCTGAGCGTGCGGGAGATCGAGCTCGTCTTCGGACATCCGATCGATCCCTACTCGCGCTTCGATTCCACCATCACGTTTTCTGACTTCGAAAATCCTGACATCGAAGAAGCATATATCACGCACTGGGGATTGCCGGGCGAGATCAAAGCGAAGCTG
>Ga0105164_10002901_pt1 | contig 10499 bp, 12 predicted proteins | sample VDWuncwatermetaG_FD_89674 | JGI IMG/M metagenome (GOLD analysis project Ga0105164, IMG submission 89674) | Wastewater microbial communities from Netherlands to study Microbial Dark Matter (Phase II) - VDW unchlorinated drinking water | ecosystem: Environmental > Aquatic > Freshwater > Drinking... | reverse complement strand
TCCCGTCGGCCCCGCCATATTTGCAGTTGCCCCATTTCGACCAGCCAGTTGAACGGCTTACGATAAACGGGTGTGGGAGTTGCGTCCTTCAACGTGCAGTTCCAAAGTAAGAATTTGAGGATTTCCTGCTTTTCTTCCGACGACGCTGCAACGTACAACGGCACTAGCCGTTGCGCCAGTTCCAAAATCTTGATCCCTTCTTCCATGTAGCTCTGGTTGGCATTCTGGTGCTTGGCCAATTGGCTCCTGACCTCGTCCTGCTCTCGCCTCCACTCGGCGCTTTTCTGCTCCCATAGCTCGGTGGGGATTTTCTTGTCCAGCTTATCCAGGTAGATCTGGTCCAGCCGGTGCTGAAGTTGCTCATAGCGGGCCGTGAGATTCTTGAGCTGGGTATCGTGGTAGTTTTTCTCATCCTCGTGACTTTCCCGAAGGAGCTTTACAAGCCGCGCCATCTTTTTCTCTCCGACATTCACTTTCTCCACGATCTCGTGCATCTGTGGCCCCAACTTCTGCTCTGAGACATAGGGTTGGCCGCACTTGCCCCGGAAGCCGGTACACCAATAGTAAATGTACCTTCCCTTGATCTTTCCCGCCGTGATGCGACATCCGCACCGGCTGCACCGCATCAGATTGCCGAAGGCGAAGCGGTGGCATCTTGTCTTTGCCCGGTTCTGGCTGGCAAAGACCTCCTGCACTTGGTCAAAAAGTTCTTTGGAGATGATCGGCGTGTGAATGCCCGGCCAGATTTTCCCTTTCCACCGGAACATCCCGTAATAAATCGGATTCTTGAGGATCCTCTCGACTTCGCTCTTGGAAAGCTGACGTCCTGAGCGGCGGCCGGCGAGACCCGCTTCCCGGGCCACCTGCCGAAGTTGCTTCAGAGAATACCGGCTTCTCGGGCGATCAGCTCGATGCTGGGCCAACAGATCCGAGTGACATCGTCAACGTGCCGGTGCAAGACGATGTAGACCGCCCGGGCTTTCCCCGAGAGCTGCGCCCACACCCCGCGGTCTACAACGATGTGAAAGAGCTTGGACCAGCCGGCTTCTTTCCCCACCGCTCGATCACCTTTCATCGGAGGCCTCCACCGACGCCGTGGCCTGCCGGATCCTACGATCAATCCTGCCGAGCAGTTGGAGCAGGCCTGCCATGTTTTCCGCGATCTCCTGGGCATCCTGGAGCGTCAGCGGCTCCTTGCTGCATGGTTGCCACTCTTCGATCGTGCGTTTCAGAAAGGCCTCGTCCCACATCGCAGGCGAAGCCCTTCATGCCCGGCTGCGCAGCCGTTCCCGGATCTCCTCCAGGTCCGCTTGCGTGTAAAAGAGCCGCCGGCCCAGCAGCGTCTTGCGCGGCGGGGGGATCCGCTTCGTCTCCAGCAGATACGCCAGCTGGTAACCCTTGATCCCAAGAACCTCCGCCACTTCTCCCGTTGTCAGAATCACTGGCCCTTGCTGGGCCGATCCTTCTGTAGTCCGTTCTGCTATGTCCATGAGACTTGCCCTCCTTTGGGGCCAGCATGGCACAGGCGCAGGGGCGTAATCGAATAACGGCTGATGACAGGGCTGGCTCGACGGAGAAACGTTATTGACAGAGCATCTCCGCCGCCAGGAAAATGCGGACCTTGGAAAACCGAGGAAAAACGGACTTACGCGGGAAGAATCAGGTTGTCTGGATGGATCGACAGGCGGTAGAGACTTCGCTTCTTGATGGAAGAGGGGGCGTCGTTGTCGATGATGCGGCGGGGCTCGGCTTCTCCTCCAACCTCCCGGATTAAAGCAACGAGTCGCCGCCGAAGCCGCAGGATCAGTGTCCCAAAATAATAAAGGGCATTTCCGGGGGAGTGGGATTTTCCGGCAATAATGGCAACAAGCGCATCCTTCTCCACCCACCCCCATGTTTTTATGGACTGTTGCGGCGACGGCCGCTTGCGCGCATCGCCCGAGCCAGTTTCAGCAGAATGTCGTATTCCGCCTGCGGCAATTTCTGCTCCACTTGGCGGATGCCCGGGCGGCTCACGATGACAGCGGGGTTGTGCTTTCCTGGCTTGAACTGCAGCGACACATCGGTCAGAAGCTGATCAGCCGGCGCCGCCTCCGGAGCAGGAGCAGCCGCTTTATGCTTTCTGGTGGGCTCTTCGGGCTGTGTTCCCTCGATAAGCGGAATGCCCAACATCTCGGCTCGTAGCCGCCGCCGGCGCCGTTTGATCTCCAGATAAGCGGGGTCCAGCAGGTAATCCCCCGGTTCCTCTAACGGTATCCCCTTTTCCATGTCTGCCGTCTATTGTACTTCGGAAACAGAAAAAGGGACGGGGACGTCCTATTCCAGCTCTTCTGGGTCGGCGTACTGCGGCGGGGAGTCGCCCACGCGGGCGACTATCTTCGGGAATCGGCCGCCCTTCAGAGGCGCATCTTCAATGGCTTCAACCCGGATCTCATGCCTCCAGTCGTCCCCGAAATCAAACCAGTAGCCGAAGGCCCGTCCGACCTTGAGCCCGAGCGAATCCAGCGTGGTCTTGCTCACATCGCCTGCGGTGACTTCGTCTGTCATGAAGTCCTTCATGGCAGACGGCAGGGTGTAGCGAGGCCCTTCCCGGTCATCTGGGCCTTTCCCGAAATTAAACTCGTGGAAGTGCTCCTCCTCCCGGTCGAACGCCTTGAAGATCGCCTTGTGGAGTTCTTTCAGCGTCTGGTCGCCCCGCATCTGGATCGTCCTGGAGATCTCCTTGCCGGAGAATTTCTTGGCCACCGGCCCATCCGTCAGAAACACCTGCAGCGTGTAAAACCGTGGCGGACCGGAAGTTTTCCTGCTTCCAGTCGCTGCCTGAACCGCGGCGCCTTTTACCCACGTCCTGTCCCAAACGCGCCCTCTCGCCGCCATCATCCACCTACCTTGGTCTGAACCTCTCCATTTGAAACGAGACAACAGTGTCTGTCTGGGTTTTCAAGTAACCCTTTCCGCTTTTGGAGCACTCCCTGTCGAAAAGAGTTTTTCCCCTCAATGTATTGCCTGATCTCATCGTTGCTGCAAGCCGCTTTCCACAAATCTCTAATGAGGTCGGTAAGCTTCACCAAATCATCCAGGTTTTCCTGCGAATCCTCCCGACGATACGCGGCCTCGTGGACAATCTTTGATCTCACACCATACAGACGCTTGAACTCTGCGTGGACTTCCTTCCTTTTCTCTATTGATGGATTAACAATGGCCACATACGCTCGGGCAAGACGCTCTGTAATTTGTCCTTCGCCCTTCCCGAAGTAAGTCAGTGCCGACTCCATAGCAGCCGCGAGGCACACAAACGCAACCTGCCAGGAATGAGCCGTGCGCCCGTGAAGGGTAAGAAGCAGCGAGGCTTTTGCGCGCGGCGAATCCGTTGCCAATGCCTTAAGTACAAGCAAGTAGGATGCGACTATTTTCAGGTCTTCGTCCGTCACTTCGGAGTCCGCCCCAGGTTCCCGTGTAACCCGGTCTAAGAGCCTGGTTACCTTTCCCGCTGGTTCGGTCTGGAAGCAATAGGCCAAAAGGGTCTGTGTAGGCTTGTGGGTCCACAGCGCCAACAGAAACAGGTTCCTAATCTCCGCTTCACCCAAAGCTGAATTCCGAGGTAATTCCAAGCACAGCCAGTGATTTACCCTTTTGCAGTGCGTGACATCCCAATCAGATAGGACGTTTCCGTGCTGCTCCAGAATCGGCTCGTGGGCGAGGCTCCTGATCCACAACCCATCAATAAGCTGTACCTCCGTCCCTTGCCAATCGAATCCAAACAGAGGCGCAACAAATTTTTTGACGGTTTCCGTTGTCATGACGACCTTATCTCCATAGTACCCAAAGGCGTGCGATCCAATTGCGGGGCGAATGTTGATGAATGCTGCCCGGGTGGAAAGGGGCGTCTCCAACTACTGTTACGCCTTCCATGGGGCTCCAGGACTCAGGGTCTACGGTGCCTTTTGTGACGACACGAAATGTCATTCCACGCTCGCGACAGAATTGGTCGCCGGCACGAAGCTTCCTGGCCGTATTCATGTCGGCGAAGAGGTGCCCACCCTTTACCTCGCGTAACTCTTTGGTTCCGTCTACCAACTCTGCCATAAAATCCGGCTCGTAATGGCCGCGGCCGCCCCACCACTTTCGGTATGGAATCCGTAAACTGTGGTGACGAGTCCAGCGGGCGACCAAAGGGTCCCGGTCAAGCTCATCCATGTACTGAAGCTCCCACGAAGAGTCAAACCGTTCTCCAGTTTTCCCACGAGGACTTTTCTTCCAACCGCGAGACCAACCTTGTCGATAGCGGCTCATTACACGTTCCTGGTAATAACCTTGAATACCATCCCCCGCTTGCGGCAGAATTTCTCAGCCGCTTCGAGCTTCTTTCGCGTCCCCTCGCTTTCCATCAGATGGCCGCCCTTCACTTCATGGATCTCCTTGGTGCCTCCTACCCGCTCAACCATAAAATCGGGATTGTAGCCCCGCCTCTGGCCCTCCGAATCTACGTATGGAATCCAGAGAGACCGGCACCGTTCCCATCGCCTAATGGTAGGATCGGCGTCCAACGTCCGCATGTAATCCCGCTCCCAGGCCGACTCGTAGGGTTCACTGGCCCGGGTGCATAGTTTTAGGCCTTTAAGGACGCCTTTATTGCTCAAGTCTGCGGGGGCTTTTCCAGAATCGCTTTGAGCAGTTCCCGGCGATCAAAAGTCCTTCGGACATAGTGCAAGCTGTCTTGCAAAAAGAGAAGCTGCGATTCCTGTCCGCATTGGCCAACTGTTTTCCCATCGAGAAACTTCTCACTCACATGATCGAGGAGCACTTTATAGATGACCGCACGGCCTGTCATGGGAAGACCGTGGTTGAACAGCACTTCAACCGTCAGGTCAAAAAGCTGGTCGCAGACCTCCTGCTGGCGCTGGGGAATAGGCACGTCCTCTCGTGGAGGAATAAAATCCTCCGCCGCATCCTGTTCAATCTGCGAGTAGGCCCGGGTCGTGATAAATCCAGTTCCAGTTAAGTCCCGTTCTTGTTCCCCTGTCCGAATTTCCCGGGTCACCGCGACGCGTTCCCTGGGATATTGGATGGCTTTCAAATAGGCCTCCCAATCCTGACCGAGCGGTTGCTCTGCATCACTCTCTGGTTCAGGCAATTCGATGGCCTCACCCTCTCCATCCGTCGGTTCCGGAATAGCAATCTGATCCGGTGTCTGATCTGCAGTCTCAGGGGCTCCCTCATCAAGATCCAGTTCTTGCTGGACGCTGACGTTTTCTTTCACGTAGGCATCGATCATCTCCCACAGCCACCCATGTTCCAACTTTGGATGGTCAACGACGACAAGCCGCTCCTTCTCCTCATGGTTTCGGGGAAATATCCTCCTTAGGCCGCGTCCGATGACCTGCTGTCCATAGACTTGCGAGGAGAATTTACGCAGAAGGGTAATCACAGCCACCGATTTCACGTCCCACCCTTCGCGCAGCATGAGGACGCTGACGACCGCGTCATAACCCTCCTTGTCCTCAGCCGTACCGATGGTCATAGCGACATGGAGCTCTTCCCTCCGTTGCTCAACACTGACATCGGTAGCATCCTCATCTTTCGATGCGATCACAAAAGTCTTGAGCTTGAACTCCTGCTCCAGAATGCGCTTGGCGTTGTAGGCATCCTTGATGCTGACGGCGACGACAAAGAGAATTGGTTTGTAACGACCTCGCGCCCGCTTCTTCTGTTCCTCTAACCGCCGAATTGCCATCTCCAGCTGCTGCCGAAGCGGCTTAGGGCTGGTCACCCACTTCGTTGCAGGAATTTGCCTGGCGTCAATTTCCTCCCACGGAACTTCTTCCACCCGTACAACTTGCCCGGTTTCCGTATCGGTATAGGTCAACTCCACTGTTTTGATGTTCGGCTGACAGACATAGACGGTTTTGACGATCTCGTCCTTAACGGCCTGCTTAATCCCATAGAGATAGATCATTCGGCTGCGGGGAACTTCCCCATCTGCCCGATCTGGAGTGGCTGTCGTGTCTACCCGAATCACCGTCTTGCCGGACTGCGAGAAGAGATCCAGAATTTCATCGTACCTCTGAGCCACGGTGTTGTGAGCTTCATCGTTGAACACGGCGACTCGGCCGAGGTGGTTAAGGATAACTGCCAAATTTTCCTTGCCTTGTGAGTTCGAGGGATAGAGCTGGTGAATATTCCCAAGGGTGACTGCTGCGCTCCGTATTCCAGCGCTCCCGGAACCTGGTTCCAATACATGGAGCGTCATGTCATGGACATAGTGGGCAACCTCCGGCGGGAAGAGGTTAAACTTCCGCCACACGGAATCAGGTCGGCTAGGTTGTATGAAGTCAACGCGAAGCCGCTCACGAACAATAGTATTAGGCGAAAGCAGCAGGAATGCGCGGACTTCGTGGCAAACCCGGAGGTAAGCCATCAAAGCGGCGATGATGGCTGTCTTGCCGCCACCTGTCACTACGTTGAGTAGGAGATCCTTCCAACCAGCGTCCTGCGGTTTGAGGATTTCATTCACATAGATAGTCCGAAGAACCGCTTCCCGCTGGTGCGGCCAGAGAGTTTCGTACTTCTTGGCAGGGGATTCCACAGCAAGGTGCAGAAGGAAGTCGCGCACCTGATCCGCTACGGCGGGCTCACGGAAACGTGATGCCACCCAGGTCTGATAATCCTTGAGCGTAGCGCCAGTAAAGGAGTTGTACACTATCTCCCTTTCGGTGTAGCGTTCTTGATCTGAGGAAAAATCGAGTTGTAAACCAGCTGTTGTCCCTGTTTGTGCAAGGTTGTCATGATCAAAGCGTTCAGTTGGAGTGTTTGATAATCCTGCTCTGAGAGATTAAAGTTGAAGCTCGCATCTATGACCCTCTTGCCAAGATGAGAGCGGATCGTTACGAGATAATTCCCAGGCTTGAGATAAAGGGCGTCCCTAGCTTTTGACCACAGGCCGGTTGCGAGTTCCGATTTATTAAAGGTATCCACCAGCTCATCAGTAATTACATAGCCATACTGTTTGCTCAGATCTTGAATCAACGCGCTTGCCTTGTTCAGCTCTGCCGCCATGCGTTCGAACGACTTGGCGTCATGAAACAAGATCGTAACCTTTTCGGGGCGTTCTGCCGTAACGAGAAAAGGGGAGAACGATTCCTTAAAGGTTAGGCGAGGAAACGGATTCTGACCTAAAAGATCCGGGCGATACTCAAGAAAAGCACTTGCTCCAAACGCATGCCGTTCGTTTGTTTCCGTATTCTCAACAATCGCCTCGACCTTCTCGATAAAAGCGTCTTTGCCTTCGCTACGGAAAAGGAGGGAAAGTTGAAGCAGCGGTCCCAGGTTGTTGTAGCTGACTTCAAAGGGCCCCGGAACAAACACGAGGAGTCGCGCCTGTGCAATCCGCGTCCAAAGAGCTTTTGCGATTTGCCAGCCAAGAGAGGTGAGGGCTAAAACCAACGCCCAAAAAGCCATCGCTGTTTCTGACCACTCAAGTATACGCATGTTATTCCACCTGAATTTTCATTGTCCGCATCCCTTCGCCGCCCAGATCATCCTGAACACGGCAAGCGATAGAAACCTCGGTTCCTGGGCTTGCGCCCTCAAAGGCATACTCGACCGTCATCTCGCCTTCAAAACCACTTTCTCCGCGGCCTTTCTTTTCCTTCCGGCAGAGGGAGTAACCCTGCGTAGCAGAGAAGATCCCTTCGCGGAAATCGAAGTCCCACTGGACGTTCACAATCTTCCCGCCGGTATTCATGGAGCGCGCCTCTGAGACATCGAACCGGTACTTTAGGGGGCTAAGACGGGTCACCCCAATGCGCGGGATGTCAGGCGGCAGAATGAACGCGAAGAAATCCTTGTATTTGTCATGCTTCCTGGTGACATGCGCCTTGAACTCCTCTCCAGCCAGCGGCCAGAGCCGTAGCTTGATGAACTGGATCGGTTTCTGCTCCCCAAGCGTCATCACCTGTTCCGCATAGGCCCGAGCCTTGGGGTCGATGTTCCAGCCGATCATGACGGCTTGCCTCTCTTCTGGTCTGCGGGTTCTCATCACTGCCTGGGCGAAACTCTTGACGTCTTGGGCGGTAACCGCATCGGTCTCCTTGGGACCTCCGATCCAGAGCAACTCGTTGCCCTTGACACCATGGATATTGGGATCTGAGCCGGTCCACTTCCTCGCTCCATAGCATTTCAGGACGAAATTCCTGGACTGGTCCGACGGGAGCTTCGTCAATCGCTGAATTTCGTAGATGCCCCAATGCTCTACCGCAAAGCCGGTTGCGCGTAAAGGGGAAGCCTCGATAGCCTTCTTTTTAGCATCCTCCACGCTGGTAAGGGTCGGGTTGCCTACAATTTCCTCAAAGAGCTCGCCTCCCGTGCTCGTCTTTGTCACTTTTGCGGTGCGCTTGACCTCTTTGAGACCGGGAGCCAAGATTCTGGCGACTCGATCAGCCGTCAGTGCCACGGCCACCCGGGAAATGTCGCAACCAACCCACCGACGGCCAAGACGTTGGGCAACAGCTACTGTAGTACCTCCTCCAATAAAAAAGTCGGCTACCACATCGCCCGGTTCCGACGAGGTTTCAATAATCCACTCCAACATAGCTTCTGGTTTCTGTGTTGGGTAACCAATAGATTCTGCCGAGCCACCCTGAACAGGCGAGATGTTGACCCAGATGTCGGGGAGAGAAACCCCTGGCATTTCGTCAAGGTATCTCTTCTCTCGAGGTACATTTCCCGGCTTGGTTTGCATAACTCGCCCAGTTCTGTAAAACTCCTCCATCTTTGCCTTGTTATATTTCCAATATTTCCGTACTCCGAGAAACTCGTAATACGGATTACCCTTAGCCTCACCACCAGGTCCAGACAGATCCCCAAGGCTGTATCGTCGGCCAGTTTCCTCTTCGACGTACCTGTAATTCCGCGCAACGTAATCTGGATCATACTGTTCATATTGATGGAACCATTTATAGGAGGAAGCTTTTGAGTAAAGCAGTAGAGTATCGTGAAGTCTCCGCATGAACCGCATGCCCTGCCGAGCGTCATTGTGAGAAGTTTGACGTTTCCGAATGACTTCGTTGATAAAGTTCTCATAGCCAAAGATCTTATCCATCTCGCACTTCACATAGTGGACGGCATGCCAATCCAGATGAACGTAGATGCTTCCGGTGGATTTCAGAAGTCGCTTCATCTCGTACAGTCGAGTATTGAGCCAGATCAAATACCCGGGCATACCACCTTCCCAGATGTCTGAGAAAGAACGAATCTCGTTCTTATCGCCGAAGAGGATGTTGTAATTCCGGCCGGAGAAAAAGGGTGGATCAATGTAGATCAGGTCTATGGATTCACTTGGCAGCATCCGCATGACGTGCAGGCAATCCCCGAAGAAGAGCCGATTACGGCCTTGAGGAAAAACCTCCGTGACCTCACCCAGTTTCTCGGCACCTGTCTTAACGACGTCCACCACCTGAAAGGGAAGCTCGATGCGCGGGTAGTGGTGCTCGAATTTTCGTTCCTTGTCGTAACCCAGCGGCTCCTCGGCCACCGGCACATGCCCGAACCGCGCCGGGATCTTGAAAAACTCCGTCTGCTGCGGAAGCGGGACGGTATACGCCGCCTGCGGTTCCGCCACCCTGTCTGCCTGTTGGACTTCTCGAGTCAATGGAACTTCCCCCTCCTTCCTGTCGTTCTTGGCCAATACGGCCACATTGTTCCGCTTGCCTGTTTTAGATCGACCCTTAGGCATATCCCTTCCCGCTGGAAGTGCTTCCCCTGTCAATCATCCGTTCCCCCATACATCACAATCACAACTTTTCAAGCTGTTTTGTCGTCCATGCGTCTTTTACTTCTTTCGCCACCCCGGCCCAATCAAATCTCTCCTTCAGCAAGACAATGATCGATTCAACCCAGCGTTTCTGATGGGTCATCATCTCCCGTCCCGCCCGCCATGATGAGAAGGCAGCGTTCACGCGCATCTGAAAACTGTATTGCCGATACCTATTTGGATTGGCTTCATCCAATTGGAAAATATCGTAGTAGCGATGCTGTAACACGTGCATTGAATTAAACTGCGCTGTAATGCACAGTTTGACGAATGGGTTTTCCAGCACCAGTTCTCTGTCATTTTGACCGACTGCGCCCCTGTAGGAAACCTTTGTCCCCGGCGGCAAGATCAGCTTGCCGAATATTCCCCCCGTCTCGGATCGCGCCATTGCCAAACTGTTGCCTTGCGACGACATCTTCTGAAGCACATCGCCCTTGGGTAACTCGAGTTTTGGTAAGTTCCCCGCATCTTTTGATGGGCCCCATGAAGATAGGTCGGCTCCTGGAACGCTCCAAGCTTTGGCTTCGATAGACCAGGCGTTGTTGAATCTTTCTGCCAATCGCTCAACGATACATCGCATCAGAAAATCTAAGAGCCGGTCATTCACGTCGGGCTTGCGAGTAGGCTGGCCTGATACCCCCTCTTTTTCCTCTGGCTGACTCCACAATGCACTGTCCATGCCGAGCCG
>Ga0105164_10002900_pt1 | contig 10500 bp, 1 predicted proteins | sample VDWuncwatermetaG_FD_89674 | JGI IMG/M metagenome (GOLD analysis project Ga0105164, IMG submission 89674) | Wastewater microbial communities from Netherlands to study Microbial Dark Matter (Phase II) - VDW unchlorinated drinking water | ecosystem: Environmental > Aquatic > Freshwater > Drinking... | reverse complement strand
TGAGGGGGCAGTTGTCGGTGACATCGGGGACGGTGTCGTTGTCATCGTCGCCATCGCACGCATTGCCGCTGCCATCGCCATCGGTGTCCGTCTGATCTGGATTAGGTATGAGGGGGCAGTTGTCGGTGGCGTCAGGGACGGTGTCATTGTCGTCGTCGTTATCGCAGGCGTCGCCGATGCCGTCGCCGTCGGTGTCTGTCTGGAGAGGGTTGCCCGTCAGGGGGCAGTTATCGGCGGCGTCTAAGACGGTATCGTTGTCGTCGTCGGGGTCGCAGGCGTCGCCGATGCCGTCGGCGTCGGTGTCGGTCTGGAGCGGGTTGGCGACGAGGGGACAGTTGTCGGCGGCGTTGAGGACTGTGTCGTTGTCAATATCGGGGTCGCAGGCGTCGCCGATGCCGTCCCCATCAGTATCCGTCTGCGCGGCGTTGGGGGTGGTCGGGCAGTTGTCGCAGGCGTCGCCTACGCCATCTCCGTCGGTGTCCGCCTGGAGGGGGTTGGGGACGGTGGGACAGTTGTCGAGGGCGTTAATGATTGTGTCGTTGTCGGCGTCGGGGTCGCAGGCGTCGCCTATGCCGTCGGCGTCGCTGTCCCGCTGGTCAGGGTTAAAGACGAGTGGGCAGTTGTCAAGAGTGTCGATGATGGTGTCGTTGTCGTCGTCGTTCTCGCAGGCGTTGCCCAGACCGTCGCCGTCGGTGTCGAGCTGATCAGTGTTGGGGGTGATGGGACAGTTGTCGGGGCCGGCGCGGATGGGGCCGAGGCCATCGGGATCGGCGGGCCCGTCGGAGACCAGATCGCCGTCGGTGTCCGGGTTGAGGGGGTTGGTGACTATCTCCTGGGTATCCAGGAGGCCGTCGTTGTCGTCGTCGGGGTCGCAGGCGTTGCCTAGGCCGTCGCCGTCGGTATCCACCTGGCTGGGGTTCGGGGTAAGGGGACAGTTATCCAGTAGGTCGATAACGGTGTCGTTGTCGTCGTCGGAGTCGCAGGCGTTGCCCAGGCCGTCGCCGTCCGTGTCGATTTGATCTAGGTTGGGCACCAGGACGCAGTTGTCAAAGGCGTCGAAAATTCCGTCGCCATCGCTATCGTCGCAGGCATCGCCTATACCATCACCGTCGATGTCGCCCTGGGTGGGGTTCGGCGTTAGGCGGCAGTTGTCGATAACGTCCGGCACGAGGTCGTTGTCGTCGTCGGAGTCGCAGGCGTCGCCCAGGGCGTCGCCGTCGTTGTTCTGCTGGCCGGGGTTGGGCACCAGGAGGCAGTTGTCAAAGGCGTCGACGATGCCGTCGCCATCGATATCCTCGCAGGCGTCACCGATCCCGTTGCCGTTGATGTCCGATTGACCGGGGTTGGGCACCGTGCGGCAGTTGTCGATGGTGTCGGGGATGAGGTCGTTGTCGTCGTCCGGGTCGCAGGCGTCGCCGGCACCGTCGCCGTCCGCATCGGCTTGGTCCGGATTGAAGGTGGTAGGGCAGTTGTCGACAGCATCCGGGACGGCGTCGGCGTCGGCGTCCGGCGGGCAGGTGGTGTTTACCGCTACAGTGGCCCTGAAAACCGTAGCAAGGGGGATGGGCTGAGCTGCAGTGTCGTTTAGGTCGAGGTCGACGAGGATCAGGGAGAAGGTCCCTGTGGGAGCAGTGGCGAGCGCCTCCAGGGTGTAGCGGCTTAGCACTCCCGGGATGGGGCCGCTCTCCGCAGTTCCGAGATCGGCGACAGCGACCAGGTGGGGGGAGGCGGTGTCCGGAACAGCTTCGCTGAGGTCGAAAATGCTGCTGCCTGGAGCAGAAGCCAGTAGCAGGCTGTGGTTCTGGGCCACGATCTTTACGCGGGTGTCATCGAAGGTGAGGCGGTAGTTGAAGCCGGCGAGATTGCTGCCGCTGAGGATCTGGTTCACGTACACATCAAGGGTGAACTGTTGGCCCCGCAGGACTGCCCGGCACGGTTCGAGGGTTCCCAGGGAAGTGGCGGTGTTGGCAGGCGACTGAGTGGGGTCGGCGTCAATTCCTACCGACGTCGTCGTGGGGCCAGGCCCCGGCGTAGGTGCGGAGGTAGGCGTAGGCGTGACAGTGGACGTGGGTGTAGGTGTAGCTGTAGCTGTAGGTACAGCCGTGGGCGTAGGTGTGGGGGTGGGGGTCCCTGGGCCGGGACAGGCTTGCCCGACGGCTATAGTGGCGTTCAGTACTTGATCCACCAGAATCGATACGCTGGCGCTATCGACCAGATCGATGGCGGTGAGGGTTAAGCTAAAGGTCCCGCTAGGCGCAGCGGGGAGGACCTGCAGGGTATAGCGGCCCAGCACACCGGCCACCGGGCCGACCTCCGCAGTGCCGAAGTCCGCGACGAGCACTAAGTGGGGCGATATGGAGTCGGGCACCCCTTCGCTGATGTCGGCGAGGCTGCTGCTGGGAGCAGAGGCGAGGAGCAGGCTGTGGTTCTGGGCCGTGATGCTAACCCGGGAAGCGTCGAAGTTCACTTCGTAGTTGAAGCCGGCGAAGTTGCGGCCCAGCGGGATCTCGTTCACAAACACGTCGATGCTGAAGAGCTGGCCCGGGGAGACGGATACGCAGGATTCGATGGTTCCCAGAGACGTTGCCGTGTTCCCCGTGGGGTCCGCGTCGATCCCGACCGCGGTTCCGGGCGCGCCCTCCGCTGACCGGCCGGCGTGGTTCAACAAGCCTATATAAGCGAAGAAGGCAAGCCCCAAGAGCAGGCCTAACGCAAGGCTTGTGCCCCGCAGTTTCGTCATGTTTGCCTTCTCCCTCTCCCCCTCCAGCAGCTCGGTGTTAGGCCTTACACGCAGGTCGTCAATATGCGCCCCAGGTATCCGAGTACGTCGCCGATGTTGATCTTGCGGTCCGCGTTGAAGTCGAACCGCCGGTTGTACGCGGGCTGGCCGTAGACCGTCAGGATCACATCCCTGAAGCCGATGACGTCTCCGATGTTGGCCTTCTTGTCGTTGTTTGTATCCACGAACCAGGCCTGGTCGTTCACGTTGTCCGGGCAGGCGTCCAGGGAGTCTATCCCCATCCACTTCTCGTTGGTGTCCAGGGCGCCATCATTGAAGCCAGGGTTGGGATTGCCGTCGTCATCATCGTTGGTATCGATGGAGTTGGGGACCGTGTCGCCGTCGGTGTCGGTGTTGGAGTCCAGGCAGTCCACGATGGTGTCGGCGTCGGCGTCCGGCCCGGGGTCGTTGATCTGTGTGTCGCCGTCGTGGTCCAGGGCGTCCTCGTCCACCAGGGTATCGCCGTCGTTGTCCAGGCCGTCGCATACCTCCACCAGGCTGACGGCGCTGGAGGGGTTGGCGCCGGTGGCGATCTCGCGGGCGTTGGGGAAGCCGTCGCCGTCGATGTCGTTGTCACAGGCGTCGCCGTAGATGTCGCCGTCCAGGTTCTGCTGGCCTGGGTTGGCGACCAAGGGGCAGTTGTCGGCGGCGTTCAACACCCCGTCGCCGTCGGCGTCGGGGTCGCAGATGTCCGATATGCCGTCGCCATCGGCGTCCGGCTGGCCGACGGCGATGGTGCCGCCGGTAAGCGCCCCGTCGAAGAAACCATCGGCGGGAATAGTAGTATCGCCGATGGAGACGATGGTATCCGGGTCCTGCTGGCCCCGCAGGAGCGGCCCGCGGTCGAGGACGGTGTCGCCGTTGAGGTCTATCTTGGGGATGCTGAGCGCGCTGACCCCGTTAGCCACGGCCTGCCCTGTCACCCGCGCCAGTACGCCGCTGCCAGCGTCATTGTTGCTGCCGGTGTCGGCGGCGCCGGTCTCGTACAGGCCGTCCGTGTCCGGAAGAAGCAGCGGGTCCGATGCGTTCACGACGCTGCTGCCGACGCCGGCGTTTAGAAACTGGAGCACGTCCACCGCGGTTATCTTGATCACGGCGCTACTGTACTGAACGGGGATGGAGAACGCCAGCAGGCTCAGGGAGCCGACTTCGGTGCCGACATTGGTGATGTAGACGTCGAAGTTGAAGGAGCCGCCGGCGGTCACGTCGCGGCAGTTCTGGATGGAGCCCAGGGAGGTGGCGGTGTTGGCCGGCGCCGCGGAGGGATCGAGGTCCAGGCCGACCGTAATGAGATGGTTGGCGCGGGCCGTGTCAGGTCCGTGCCCCGGCGCCCAGGGGGCGAGGAGCGCAACGGCCGCCGCCAGAGCGGCTGTCAAAGTCGCCAGTGCTATGACCGTGAGTGCCTTCGTCATCGCACGTCCCTCCCACGTGACTCTTGTCCTGATCGGCCGCATCTCCTGGGCTCCTCTATCGGTGGTTCTTCCCGGCATTCATTTGTCCCTTCAAAGCCAAAAGCGGGAGGGGGATAACCCCCTCCCGCTTTGGCTTGACGGCTGTGTGATCAGCTCAGCCGTTATCGCTCTGCTGTTATGGCTGGTGCACGATAAGCTGCTCCGTCTGGTTGTCACAGACTGGCGGCGTGACAGAGCTGTCCGGCGGGTCCTCATCGATCTGGCTGTCACCGTCGTCGTCGATGCCGTTGATGGGATCCTCGTCGATCCGGGTGTCGCCGTCGTCGTCCACGCCGCCGGTGGGCGTGGCGTGGCCGAGGCAGACGGAGACCGGCAGCGGGACCAGCTGCGACGTAGCCGGGGCGTGACACTCGAAGCGGTCGCGGAACAGGATCACCTTCTGCTCGCCGTCCGGGCCGTCCTCATCGATGAGGCTGTCGCCGTCGTTGTCCTTGCCGTCGGGCGGGTCCTCGTTGATCTTGGTGTCGCCGTCGTTGTCGATCCAGACGCCCTTCAGGAGGATGTTGCTCTGGCCGGGCAGGATCGTCTGCTGGGTCTTCGTGCAGCCGCTGAGCTGGAAGGTGACGGTGGCGCTGATGTTCACGACCTCATTGTGGTTGGAGAAGTTGCCGATCTCGCAGAGGATCCACAGGTACTTGCCCTGGTTATCGCTCAGGTTGACCGGGGCCGGGCCCAGCTTGAGGCAGTACTTGACGACCAGCGTATGGCTCGGCGACTTGTCGCACTTGTCGCCCAGGCCGTCGCCGTCGCTGTCGGTCTGGTCGGGGTTGGCGGTGACGGGGCAGTTGTCGTGCTGGCCCAGGCAGTTGTCGGGCACGCCGTCGAGGTCGCTATCGGCGCAGACCGTCATGTCGATGGCCTTGCTGGCGCCGTTGACGTCGCCGACGTGCGGGTTCTCCGGGGTGAGGTCCTTCACGATGTCGACGCGGCACTGCCAGATGTGGTTATCGATGTGGAAGTCCCAGACCTCCGTGTTCCACACGTCCAAGCTCACCTGCAGGTTGTCCTTGAAGTGGACGTCCAGGTAGTTGGGGTTGGCGACGATGATGTTGGCGCCGGCCGCCGGCTTGGGGCTGATGGGGACGCCGTTAATCGTGATGGCGGTTTCGGTTCCCAGGGCCGTGTAGGAGACGCTGCAGCCCGGGCTGGGGGTGGCCACGACGGTCTTGTTGGCGACCACGGGGCCGTACGGGCCGTTGTTGTGCAGCTTCTCCTTCTCGCGGACGATGCGGTAGCTGCTGGGCTGCACCTTGACCATCCAGGAGTCGGCGTCGAGCTGCTGGTCGGCGTCCTCGAAGAACCAACTGACGATCTTCAGGTCAGCCTTGGTGGTGATGTGCTGGCCCCAGACAGTGGTCTTGTCCACCGGTGCGAACTCGACGTGCGGGTCCCTGGCCGGGTTCCGCGTCAGCTGGGTGTTGAGCTGGAAGTGGTGCTTGCTGGGCGCGGTGCAGTGCTTGTCCCAGTCCTCCGTGAGGCTGACCGACCCGTGGGACGGCACGCTGACGGCGTAGTGAATATCCACGGCGCCGCCGTAGTTGCCCAGGACCACGTCGCTGGGCTGCCAGCCGGCCGGGCTGGGCGGCGGGATGGGGACGCCGTCCTTGGTGATGACCAGCCCATAGCCGCCGCCGACGACGTTGAACAGGAAGTCCGCCCTCACGTGGAAGGAGATGCGGCAGTCGGCGGCGTTGGCGCCGGTGGGGAACATCACCTGCGTCACCTCGGGCGTGGCGCCGAAGGCTCCGGTGTTGCTGATGGTCTTGTTCACGAGGAACCACTCGGTCTCGCTGACCGGGGTGCACAGCTTGTCGATGCCCCAAGCCTTCAGCTCGTTGGCGCCTGAGGCGTTGTTCGTCCAGAGGGCGCAGCGCGTGAAGTTAACATCGTCAAGGGCGATGTCCTCCGCAAAGTGCGAACCAAGGGGGAAGGTGGAGAGGATGGTGCTGGGGGCACTCTTGTTCACCCGGGCGATCTGCCAGCTGCTGAACGTGCTCTCATCAAACAGAGAGAGCCACATGTCGTCCTGCTGCACCTCGATACCGGTGTTGCACTGGCCGGCGGGAACGGCCAAGGGCGGCTCGATGGCAACACCAGTTATAGCGCTGACGTGTTGGATCGTCCGAGCACCGTCGTCGCTGGTGTACAGGGTGTCGTCCGCCAGGTTGGACGGGTCCCCCTCGTCCAGGGCCAGGCCGTCTGCGGCGCCAGAGGGCTGGCCGAAGCAGTTGTCAGGCGGGTAGGCGACGGCGAACTGCAATGCTGCCGCCCCGGTCTCCGGGTTGATGAGGTATACCTCGCCGGTGAAGCCCAAGTCGTACCTGCTTCCCCAGAGCATCCCCCGGTTGGGGTCCCAATCCAGGGCACCAAACTGGATGCCCGGCGACAGGGTCCTGACGGCCGCACCTGTGTCGGTCCTCACCACGTAGATGTTGGTGTCGGGGTAGATGGTGTAGTAGAGCTGGCCGTGGCCGTCGTGGGCGATAGCGCGTCCGTTGCCGCTGGGCGTGGGGGCGATGGTCTTGAGCAGGGTGCCCTCCCAGGCGTCAGCAGCGGGGTGAGTGACGGTCACGTCAACGCTGATGGTGGTGGTGCCGATGATGGGTATGGTGGTGGAGCTGGAGCCGGAGTTGTTGTCCGGGTTGGGGTCACGCACGTGCACCGAACTGGGGACGGCGCTGTTCTGGAACGTGAAGGGGTGGTCGCTGGTGGCGCTGCACGTGACGACCCAGGTCTCGAAGACCGGGGTCTGGACGCTGACCGGGACGTTGGTCAGGGTGTACACGCCGCCGACGTTGGTCGGGGAGACCAGGGTGGCCGTGCAGTCCGCCGGAACGTTGGCGCTGGCCGTCACCTGCACGTCCGTGGCCGCGGGGCCGTTGTTGTGGATGACCTTCTTGACCACGATGGTCAGGCTGGCGCAGGTGTCGAAGAAGGATTTGCAGTCGACCCTGGAGTCGCCGTTGCCGTCGGTGGGCTTACCGATGGGCCCCTCGACGCTGTGGATGTCGTGGCTGAGCATCTTGATGTCGGCCAGGTCCCAGGCCTCGATAAGGATGTTCTGCTTGTGGACGTTGTTCTGGACGTTGGGGTCGCCGACCGGGAAGGTCGGCGCGATGCCCTCCTCCAGGAAGATCTGGTGGTTGCTGCGCTTGTTGCAGTGGAGGGTGTAGTCGCGCACCTTGTCGATGCTGTTGAAGGGCGGCAGCGGGCTCAGGGTGACCTGGAGCTGGCTGTACAGGACCTGCTGGTTGGGCACGTCGGTATCGGGTGTGGAGTCGCCGTTAGAGTCGATCCTGAAGGTCTCGGTCAGGGTGTCCTCGGCGACGAGGTCGCCCGGCTTGGGGATCCAGCGGGCCTCACACTTGTCGTTGGGGTTGGTGACGTTGGACTTCAGCAGCTCGAAGAAGATGACGCCGTCCGGCGGGTACAGGCCGTAGTTGCCGTTGGTGGCCGTGGCCTTGACGGTGAACCGCTTGTTCTGGCTGACGTCGACGCTGACACGGTGGTCCTTCTGGACGGTCAGGGACATGTCGGTCTCGGGGCAGCCGTCGGCGTCGGCCTCGCCGTCGAGGTCCTCGGCGCGGGTGGGGCACTGGTCGCTGGCGTCGGGGATGCCGTCGCCGTCGTCGTCGGAGTCGCAGGCGTTGCCCTTGCCGTCGTGGTCCGTGTCCAACTGGTCAGGGTTGGCGGTCCAGGGGCAGTTGTCGGCGGCGTTGGGAACGGTGTCGTTGTCCAGGTCCAGGACGGTGGCCCGGACCACGGGGTGGTTCATGGCCTCGTTGTCCAGCGGGTTCAGTTCGGGCAGGAAGGGCGTGGAGTGGGCGCTGGACTCGATCTGCAGCGGCGGGGCCGTCGGGTTGACGGGCGCCGTGCACTTGATCATGTACTTGATGGTGCGCACGATGGTCTCGTTGGCGTTCATCAACGGCGGGCTGATGCCGCCCTCGTCCCACGTCAGGACGCTGGTGTAAGTGAAGTTGGGGGCCACCCCGATGGTGACCAGCCCCGCGAGGACGGTGCTCTGCATCCCGGCCGGTAGCGGGCTGGGGATGGCCCACTCGGCCTTGCACGGGGAGTGGGAGACGATGGACAGATCCTCGTGGACCTTGGTGGGCACGACGCCGTTCTTGATGATGACGCCCACCTCGACGCCCTGGGTGATGCCCACGGCCAGCGGAGCGTCACCGGCGGGGTCTTCGTCGGTGTTGCCGTCGCAGTCGTCGTCGGGGCCGAGGGGCAGGCAGGCGCCCACGTTGGCGACGTCGCCCACGGGGTCCTCGTCGACGGCGGTGTCGCCGTCGTTGTCCACCCGGTAAGAGTTCCCTGTATCGGGCGTGGTGTCGCCGTCGATATCGGCGGTGACCACCACGTTGTTACCGACGTCTTCGTCCTTCTTGAGGATCTGCGAAACCTCGTTGTTACCGCTACAGGTCTGGTACTCCGGCACGTTGGTGGAGGTGCCGATGTCCGCCCGCTGGGCCTTGGCGTTGAACAGGTGGCCGGGGGCGGTGTTGATGATGTTGCACACGGCCAGGGTGTCGCCGGCCTCATTAACGGTCGCGGTGGCCGGGTTGTCGGCGCTGAGGCCCAGCTCCAGGTTGCTGACGGTCAGCGGCGTGCAGAAGCTGCCGCCGGGGATGGGGGTGAGCAGCTCGGCGCTGTTAAGAATCGTGTTGTTATTGAAGTCGAGGTCGGCGAAGTCGAGGATGGTGTCGCCGTCGTCGTCGCTGTCCAGCGGGTCGTAGATGCCATCGCCGATGCTGACGCCGGCCACTATGTCGGCGTCGGGGTCGGCGATGACGATGAACTTCAAGTAGCCGAGGCCGAACCCGCTGCCGTCGAAGATCAGGACGTTGAGGGGCACCGGCGTGCCAGCCACGACGGTCAGGCCCTGCTCGCGCTCCAGGAGGGGCAGGCCGCCGAAGAGGGCCACCACCGAGTTGAGCTTGGTGGACCAGGAGAGGGGGTTGGCCAGGGCGGCGGCGGCGCTGGGGAAGTTGTCAGCAAAGTTCCCGGCGCGGGTCTCCGAGGCGAAGGGCCGGGCGGCGCTGAACAGGGTCACGCTCAGCGGGAAGGGGGTGGAGCAAGGGCCGCTGAGGAGGCTGAGGGTGGGGATGGCGACGAGCTTGCCCACGTTGGCTTTGAGGTTGCTGGCCCGGGTGAGGGTGTAGGCCGGGGCCGGGATGGTGATGGTGAAGCTGGCCAGCGGGTTGCCGCCGGGGAGCGAGTAGTCGTGCTGGATCTTGCAGGGCAGGGTGATCAGGCAGTCCTGGCCCACCGGCGCCACCAGGGTGTCCGGGTTGACCTCGTCCTCCAGGGTGGTGTAGACGGGGTTGAAGGGGAGGACGTCGGTGATGGTCAGGGTGCTCAGCTTGCCGTTGTTGCCGCACAGGGTGCCCCAGGTGTTGGGGTTAAAGGGGTTGCAGGGCGGGGCCAGGTTGGTGTCGATGACGTGCGGGTCCTTGGGGGTGATGAGGTTTAAGGCGACGATAACGGTGAGGCTGACGGGGCCGTCCTCGTCGACGAAGGTGTCGCCGTCGTCGTCGATGCCGTTGGGCGGGTCCTCATCGACGTAGTTGAGGCACTGGGGAACGCCGACGTAGGGCGGGTTGCAGGCGCCGCCCGGGCCTTGGGGGCTGTCGCCGTCGTCGTCCACGAAGGCGCCCCTCTGGTTGCAGTCCAGAACGAAGTACTCGTCATGGGTCTGGGTGACGCTGAAGGCCAGGCTGGTCTGGGTCGGGTCTGAGGGGAGCGGAGTGAGGTTGCAGCCGGGGATGGGGACGCCAGGGCCATTCTTGGGCGGCAGCGGCGCTACCGCACCAGTTATGGAGTTGAGGACCCTGGCGGCGAACACCACCTTGTTGATATTGGTGACCACCGGGTCCCAGGAGCCGTTATTATGGATGTTCTTGGCGATGTGTATGACGGGGCACATGCCACCGTCCTCGTCGACGGCGGGGCCGTTGATCGGGTCGTCGTTGAGAATGGTGTCGCCGTTGCAGTCGCCGGGGCCGTCCTCGTCGACGAAGGTGTCGCCGTCGTTGTCGAAGCCGTCGGCGCCGATGATGGTGGTGCCAAAGGAGGAGGAGACGGTCTGGGTGAGGATCTTGATGTCCGAGAAGGCGATGCAGTTGAAGGTCAGGGTTAGAGAGCCGCTGTTGTTAGACGGGTCTGGGTCGACGTTGAACTGGCTGTCCGGCTTGATGGACTTGGTCCAGGTCACCGAGTGGGTGCTGGGCTCCAGGC
>Ga0105164_10002899_pt1 | contig 10504 bp, 9 predicted proteins | sample VDWuncwatermetaG_FD_89674 | JGI IMG/M metagenome (GOLD analysis project Ga0105164, IMG submission 89674) | Wastewater microbial communities from Netherlands to study Microbial Dark Matter (Phase II) - VDW unchlorinated drinking water | ecosystem: Environmental > Aquatic > Freshwater > Drinking... | reverse complement strand
GGCTAGGGGTGGGCAGTCTGGATGTGACGATCGTCTCAGGCCCACCCCCAACCCCTCCCGCCAGCGGGAGGGGGGTAACACGGCTATCCCAGTCGCTCTCGTTCGCATCGGCGGCCAGCACCTCGACCCCATGCTCGCGCGCATCGCGGACGATCTGGGCCGGGGCGTAGAAGCCCATCGGCTGCGAATTGAGCAGCGCGGCGGCGAAAATCGCCGGATAGTGGCACTTGATCCAGGCCGAGACATAAACCAGCCGCGCGAAAGACAAGGCGTGGCTTTCGGGAAAGCCATAGCTGCCGAACCCTTCGATCTGGCGATAGCAGCGCTCGGCAAAGTCCTGATCATAACCGCGCCCGACCATCCCGCCGACCAGCTTTGCATGGAATTTGTCCATCCCGCCGACATGCCTGAAAGTCGCCATCGCACGGCGGAGCTGGTTCGCCTCGGCTTCGGTAAATTCCGCCGCGACGATCGCCAGCTTCATCGCCTGCTCCTGGAAGAGCGGCACGCCCAATGTCTTGCCGAGCACCTCCTGAAGCTCGTCTGGAGGGTGTGGCGGGTGCGGCGACGGGAAGGAAACCGCCTCCTTGCCGCTCCGGCGTCTCAGATAGGGGTGGACCATATCGCCCTGGATCGGGCCGGGCCGGACGATCGCGACCTGGATCGTCAGATCGTAAAGCGTGCGCGGCTTGAGCCGCGGCAGCATGTTGATCTGCGCGCGGCTTTCGACCTGGAAAACGCCGATACTGTCGCCTTCGCACAGCATGTCGTAAACCGCCGGATCGCTTGAATCGATATCGACGGTCAGGTCGTGATCGCCCAGCCCGTTCGCGCGCATCAGATCATAGGCCTTGCGGATGCAGGTCAGCATGCCGAGCGCCAGCACGTCGACCTTCATCAGCCGCAGGGCGTCGATATCGTCCTTGTCCCATTCGATGAAACTGCGATCCGCCATTGCCGCATTGTGGATCGGCACGGTCTCGTCGAGCCGGTCCTCGGTCAGGACGAAACCGCCGACATGCTGCGAAAGATGGCGGGGAAACTGGAGAATGCGTTCCGAAAGCGCCTTCAGCCGCGCGATCTCGGGATTGTCGGGATCGAAGCCTGCTTCCCTCAGGCGCTTTTCGTCAGGCTTGCTGCCGAAGCTCCCCCAGACCGTGCCTGCCAGCCGCGCCGTCACATCTTCGGTCAGGCCCAGCGCCTTGCCCACTTCGCGCACGGCACTTCTCGGGCGATAATGGATGACGGTCGCAGCAATCCCTGCGCGGTGGCGGCCATAGCGCTTATAGACATATTGCATGACCTCTTCGCGCCGCTCATGCTCGAAATCGACATCGATGTCGGGCGGCTCCTTGCGGTCTGACGAAACGAAGCGCGAGAAGAGCAGATCATATTGCATCGGATCGACCGAGGTGACGCCGAGCAGGAAGCAGACCGCCGAATTGGCTGCCGAACCCCGCCCCTGGCAGAGGATCGGGGGGCTCTGGTCGCGGGCAAATTTCACCAGATCGTGGACGGTCAGGAAATAATAGGCAAAGCCTTCCGCCTTGATGAACTTCAGCTCCTCGAGCACCATCCGGCGGAGCTTGGCAGGGATTCCCGTCGGGTGCCGCCTGAGCGCGCCCTGCCAGGCAAGATGCGCCAGCCAGGTATCGACCGACCAGCCCTGCGGCACCGGTTCATGCGGATATTCGTAGCGGAGCTGGCCGAGATCGAATTGGATTCGTTCGGCGAAGCGAACCGTCTCTGCAACCGCCTCGGGCCAGGCCGCAAACCGCCGGGCCATTTCGGCGGGCGCCTTCAGATGGCGTTCGGCATTGGCGGCGAGCAGGCGGCCGGCCTTGTCGATTGTCGTGCCGAAGCGGATGCAGGTCATGATGTCATGAAGCGGCCGGTCTTCGGGTCGGGCATAGAGCGCATCGTTGGTTGCGAGCAGGCGAAGGCCGATAGTGGCAGCAATCTCGCAATATGTCCCCAGTCGCCGGGCATCCCGCCCGGCATGCCCCATCGAAACGCCCAGCCACACCCGCCCCGGCGCCGCGCTCTTGAGGCGTGCAAGGGTTTCGGCCAGATCGTGCGGAGAGGGCTCCTCCGGATGCTTCCTGTCTTCGATCGGGTAGGCGGGCGGAGCCTTGTGGATTTCTTCCTGCCCTCCGCTTGCATAAGGCAAAACGATCAGGAGAAGATCGTCGAGATGATCGAGCAGATCGCCAAAGGTCAGGATGCAACTTCCCTTGACAGCTCTCATATTGCCGCGGGTCAAAAGCCTGGTCAGCCGGCCCCAGCCGTGGCGCGTGGCGGGATAGGCAATGATATCCGGCGTGCCATCGACAAAGACCAGCCGGGCCCCGGTGACGAGGCGCAAGCCATTGTGCGCAGGCGCTTCCTTGAGCGCGGCCCAGGCGCGCACGACCCCGGCCACGCTGTTGCGGTCGGCAATGCCGATCGCATGGAGGCCAAGCGCGATTGCCCGCGCGACCATTTCGGCCGGCAGCGATGCGCCGCGCAGGAAGGAATAGCTGGTTGCCGCAACCAGCTCCGCATAGGGAGGGCAGGGCGTCACGCGAAAAGCCCGTGCAGATACCAGTCGGGAGACTGGGCCTCGCTACCATAAAGCCCGTGCCGAAACAGCCAGTAGCGGCGGCCCCGTTCATCCTCGACACGAAAATAATCCCGGGTCAGCCCGCCCTTGCCGGGCTCATATCCCTCGCGGCGGCGCCACCATTCGGAAGCAACCCGCTCCGGCCCTTCGTAACGCACCACGATATGCACCTTTTGCCGCCACTGAAAACGGCGCGGCGGGCCGTCCGGCACTTCGGCAATCGCCGTGATCGGCTGCGGCGGATCGAACAGGTGCAGCGGACGCAGCGGAGGTTCGCCGGGTTCGGGTACAGGCCATGGCTGAAACGGAGGCGGTGCCATGGCTGGAAAGGCGAAACAGGCCTGTTCAGGGATATGCGTATCCCGGCTGGCAAAGCGTTGCACCCGGTGGGATCCCAGCCGGGTCGAAAGACGATCGACCAGAACCGCCAAATCCTTGCCCGTGTCCTGCCTTTCAAGCCCGAGTTGCACTGCTCCAAGCGGCTCGGTGACGATAACATCGAACCGCAACGCATCATAGCCAAAGCCGGGATCGAGCGGATCGGCCAACGCGTCGATCCGCTCGCGGAAAAGCCGCATGAGGAGCGCGGGATCACGCGTTGGCGCGCCGGTTTCGATGGAGAGCCGCTGTATCTCTCCATCGCTGCGAAACAGGCTGGTGACGAAACGCCGCCCACCAGATCCACATTCGCGCAGGGAGGTTTGCGCTTCGCCCGCCAGCGCCTCGAGTGTCGCCAGGACATAGCTGGTCGCGGCAATCGGTTCGGCAAAGCGGCGCATCACGAAGAGCGCGGGCGGCACCCGGCGCGGGGTGATGCGGACATTTTCCTCGCCCAGCACGCGCGCGAGCTTTGCCACCATTTCCACCCCGAACCGCGCGGCAAGGGGCGCGCGCGGGCGCGTGGCGAGATCGGCGATGGTGGTGAGTCCGGCGCGGCGAAGCGCTGTCGTCCGTTCCTCATCGAGGTCAAGCGCGAGGATGGGCAGTTCATTGCCATACCGCGCCAGCGCCCGGGCCCTGTCTGGCGTTTCGGCCAGCGCACGCCGCAAGCTGAGCCCGGCACGTTTGAGGCGAGTGGCAAGATTGGCGACCAGAGCCGCTTCGCCTCCCCAGACATGCCCGCAACCCGTCACATCGAGGATCAGGCCGTCGGGCGGATCGAGCGCCACCATCGGCGTGTAACGGTCGCAATCGTCGGCCACCCGCGCGAGCAAGGCCGCATCCGCCGCCGGATCATGATCCACCGCCGCCAGATCAGGCAGCCGCGCGCGCGCGTCGGCGAGCGCCATGCCGGGGGCGATCCCCTGCGAAAGCGCCTGCGCATCGACCGCAACGATCCGCAACGCCCCATGCTGCTTTTCGGTGAATGCCTGGGGGGCGGAGGTTCCTCCCCCAGCCTCACGCCGCCATCTGTCGGCGCTGAGCAGCGGGAAGAACAGCGCGAGATAGCGCCGGTTCCCGGAAAACATGCTCATCACGATCCCACTCCATGACAAGGCCGAAAGGCGGGATGCCGCCGCGATGGCGGACAAGCTCGACCGACAGCGTAACCTGACCTGGCGCATTGCCCGGAAGGGCAACCGACGGTGCCGTCGCAACGGTCCAGCGCGTGGCGGCAGCGCTGGCAAAGGACGCAGCCCTGTCGCGCAGGATGAATGCCGCCACGCCCGATTTTTCCGCTGCCAGGACCAGCTTCCGGCTCGCCGTCAGGTCGAGCGCCCTCGCTTCCCCCCAAGGCTCGATCACAAGTGCGCCGACCCCCGTGCACCCCAGAATATCGGCACCGGCGCGCAAGGCGCAAAGCGTATCAGGTGCCGTCACAAGAGTGACCCGGCCCGGATCGATCCCGAGTTCGACGATGCCCGACGCATAAATCCGGCCGTGCTGGCGCTTCCCCTTGTCCTCGCGGACCCAGAGGATCGGCCCGGCGCTACTGGCGCGAACAGCCAGCATCAGCGCAAAGCCGCTGGCCGTGGCATGGTCTTCGGCTTCCGCGGCGCACAGTTCGTGAAGCGCGCCGCGCGCCAGCCCGCCCCTGAGCCGTGCATCGACAGTGTCGTACCCGAAAGGAAAAAAACACGGCCCGCCACGCGGGCGCTCCAGGCGTTCGAGACGGCGCTTCAACCGCGCGAGCGAGATAGACGAATCAGACATGATGTTCCTATTTTGTTCTAGAAACATCTTTCGCCGAGTCGAGTCAAGCCGTGGCGAGCGCCACGGCCGAACCGATCAAACTGTCCCGGGCGTTATTTCGAAAAGCTGCGCGGTGCTGGCGCGATCACGGCAAATCCCGTCGCGTTGATCTGCTGTACTTCGAGCATGCGATCGGCAATCCCGTCCCGACCAAAGCGGAACGCGCCATCGATCCCCGAAAAACCGCCTTCATCCGTCAACTGGGACACCGGAAAGGGCGTTCCCACCCGCCATCCGGCGGCAATCTTGTTGGCGAGAAGGACAGCATCATAGCCAAGGCTGGCCAGACGGTATGGTCCCTTGCCATAGCGCGCGCGATACTTGGTCGAGAGCTGGCTGTAATAGGAATCGGACACGCTTGCGAACCACGCCCCCTGCATCGCCGGGCTCTTCGCAAGAGTCCCCTCGGTATTCCAGAGTTCGGTTCCCAGCACCTTTGCCGTCGCGCCTCCGCTTCGCCGGATGGCCGGTACGATCTGGAGCGCAACCCGGCCTGAATCGGCAATCAGGATCGCATCATATTGCCCGTTCAGCGCAAGCTTGGTCACGGCCGCCGAGATCGATCCAGCCGAGCGGTCAAAATTCTGCATCGCGACCAGCTTCCCGCTACTGGCCTCGACGGCCTTGATCATCGCCTGCGCGGCGCGCTGGCCATAGGTGCCGTTGGGGACCAGTCCCGCAAAGGTCACAAGACCGCGCGACCGGGCATGGCGGACCACCCTGTCGACCGACTGGGTCGGGACAAAGCCCATGATATAGGTCCCGTTCCCCGCAACCGACGTATCGTTAGAAAAGCTGATCAGCGGGACTTTGGCCGCGCGGCCGATCGGGGCCACAGCCTTCACGTCTTCAGCCAGCAACGGCCCGAGAATCAGCTTGTTTCCGTCGAGGATCGCCTTTTGCGCCGCCGCTGCCGCACCGGTTGCAGTATCATAGGTTGTCACCCGGATATTCTTCCCGCCCGTATCGAGCACCGCCATGTTGGCAGCATTGGCGATCGATTCCCCGACGCCGGCATTGGTGCCGGTGAGCGGGACCAGCAGGGCAATGCGGTGGCGTGTCGCATCGGTCGGCAATTGCCCGCCAACCGGGCCTTCTTCCGGTGGTTTTTCGATAGGCTTTGGTGGTTGCTTCGGCACTACCTGACAGGCCGCGAGCAATGCCGAAATCCCGAGAACCAGCCAGCGCCCCACGCCCATTGCCCGACCCTTGTGTTGCCCTAGGGCCTGTGCCTCTGCCATATCCCGAATCCTGATGACTGTAACGCTTGAACCCGGACTCTATATCGTTGCGACCCCAATCGGCAATCTTTCCGATCTCTCCCAGCGTGCCGCCGACATTTTGAAGCGGGCGGACGTGATCGCCGTTGAGGACAGCCGGGTGACGGGCAAGCTGCTCAACCATCTTGGCATCAAGCGCCCGATGACGCCCTATCACGACCATGTGGCCGAAGGTGTGCGGCCGACATTGGTCGCCCGGATGGGCAGCGAAGCTGTGGCGCTGGTCTCGGACGCCGGGACGCCGCTTATCTCCGATCCCGGGTTCAAGCTTGTCCGCGATGCCCGCGCCGCCGGCCATGCCGTCACAACAATTCCCGGCCCATGTGCTGCAATCGCGGCGCTGACGCTTGCCGGACTTCCGACCGACCGCTTCCTCTTCGCAGGCTTCCTGCCCGCCAAGGAGAAGGCTCGCGCCGAAGCCATTGCCGAAATCACCGATGTGCGCGCGACCCTGGTACTTTACGAATCGGGGCCGCGGCTTGCTGCTACGCTTGGTGCGCTGGCAAGTGGATTGGGCGACCGCGAAGCAGCTGTCGCACGCGAGATCAGCAAGATGTTCGAAGAATGCGTCACGGGAACGCTGTCGACCCTTGCCAGGCGCTATGCCGATGCACCGCCCAAGGGTGAAATCGTCATCATTGTCGGCCCGCCGGTGCAGGATGATGTTGTCGCGGACCATGCCACGATCGACCATGCGCTGCGCGAGGCACTGTCCCGACTGCCACCTGCCAAGGCCGTGGGAGAGGTGTCCAAGGCCTTCAAGACAGACCGGCAGGCCCTTTATGCCCGTGCCATGGCGTTGCTCGGTAAATGAAGAGGCAGGAGGCCGAGCGTTTCGGTCGCTGGGGCGAAAGGCGGGCGGCGTGGTGGCTGCGCTTTCAGGGGTGGAGGATTCTGGACCTGCGGGTCAAGTTACGGGCGGGCGAAATTGACCTGATTGCGCGTCGTGGCAAGACCACCGCCTTTATCGAAGTGAAGACCCGGGCCACGGCTATCGCGCTCGACCTGGCGATCGACGAATACCGGCTTCGCAGGGTCGCGGCGGCAGTCAACGCGATTTCGCATCTTTATGCGCGTGCGGGAGATGACATCAGGATCGACATCATCCTGATCGCGCCCCGGACATGGCCGCGCCACCTGGTCAACGTCTGGCACGGATAGACCGGCGTCAGGCTGCCTTGCGCGCAGACGGCCGCGCGGAAGGCGGCAATTCCTTCGTTTGCGTGGCCTTCCCTCGTGACTTGATGATGTAGAGCGCGGTATCGGCCGCGTCGAGCAATCCGATCGCCGTAGTCGCAACTGTCGGGAAACGCGCCGTGCCGATACTTGCAGTTACAAAAACCAGCTGGCCTTCGATCTGGTATGGCTCAAGCAGCTTTTGCGCGATTGCGCCAATCCGTTCCTCAATCAGGTCGCTGCCCATCGCGCGCCCGAAGATAATCGCGAACTCGTCACCGCCGATCCGGGCGACATGATCGTCCGGGCCGCAGGCCGCCCGCAAGCGATCGGCGAGCATGACCAGCAGGCAGTCTCCCGCAGCATGGCCGAACCTGTCGTTGACCGGCTTGAAACCATCAAGGTCAAGCATCGCAATCAGGAACTCCTCGCCATCCCGACAATCTGCAACACGCGCGTCAAGCACCCGGCCAAAAGCACGGCGATTGAGGAGGCTCGTGAGCGAATCGGTGTTGGCCTGAACCTCAAGTTCCGCCTGCAGCACCAGGTTGCGGACCATTTCGGCAAACTGGCTGAGGATCATCCTGATCTGAAGCAGCGACACCGCTATGACATTGGCCGCAAGCGCAATCAGCCGCACATCGCCTGAGAGGAACATGACGAGTGCTGTCGGGGCAAGCCCCAGCAGGAGGGAAAGGATCGCCGCACTTGGCAGGCTGGCAAGGCTGCTCGCACAGGCAAAGGCCGCCACGAAAATGAACATGACCACGAGCGCGCGGCTCGATTCCTCCGTGACGAGAAAACTGGATGCTGCCCAGATGCTGCCTGCGCCCATGAGGACAATGGTCAGCGTGTTGACACGTCGCAAATAGCTGCGGGCGAGCGCCCCGTCGACGACCAGATCCCGTCGACGGACCCACACAATATAGCGCAAGGCGCTCGCGGCAAGGATCATCGCTGGCGTCGCGAATTTGAGGAAGACCGGAAAATCGCCTTGTGAAGCAAGGGCCGCGCCCACTGCGACCATGGCAAGGACGAGGTAGAGTATCGGTATGCGCTGGCGAAGCCGATCGAACTGGATCATCGAAAGCTGGTCGCGCTGCACCTCGGACAGGGTAGATGGCGCACCGACCAGATCGGCCCAGGCCGACTTCAGCAATGCGATGGCGCGCGTCATTTGGCCGTTTCCAATTCCCGAATTCACGCGGGAAGACATAGAAGAACAGGGTAAACTTCGCGTAAAGAGCAGGATTCAGGGCCATTCGGGATGACAATCGCTCCACTGGCCCTTAGAGCGCAGCGCATGACGCTGAAAATCGCTTTTCAGATGGACCCGCTGGCGGGGATCAACATTGCGGGCGATTCGTCCTTTGCACTGATGCTTTCGGCGCAGGCGCGTGGCTTTCGGAGCTTTCATTATACGGCCGACGCCTTGAACTATGCCGACGGCCGGGTCTGGGCCAAGGCGCATCCGGTCGAGAGGGTCCAGCGGATCAAGGGCGACCATTTTCGCTTGGGCGACCCCGTCCGGTTGGACCTTGGAACGGATGTCGATGTTGTCCTGATGCGCCAGGATCCACCATTTGACCTTGGCTATATCACGGCGACCCACCTGCTTGAGCGGGTCCAGCCCCAAACGCTGGTCGTCAATGATCCCGTAAGTGTTCGCAACGCACCCGAAAAAGTGTTTGTCCTTGATTATGCCCGATTTATGCCGCCGACCCTGATCACGCGGTCGTTCGAGGAAGTGAACGCCTTTCGCGAACAACATGGCGAAATCGTGATCAAGCCGCTGCACGGCAATGCAGGATCGGCCGTCATCCATATTGGCGGGGACGGCAAGAACCTTGCAGCCCTGTCCGAACTGTTCGGCCAGGTCTGGCGGGAACCGTTCATGGCACAGGCTTTTCTTCGTGAAGTTTCTGGCGGGGACAAGCGCATTGTGTTGATCGATGGGGTGGTGGCTGGCGCCATCAACCGCATTCCCGGCAAAGGCGAGATCCGGTCGAACCTTGCGGCGGGCGGCCATGCCGAAGCAACCGTGCTGAGCCCGGGCGAGCAGGCCATCTGCGATGCGCTCGGCCCGGAACTCAAAGCTCGCGGTCTGGTCTTTGTCGGCATCGATGTGATCGGCGGCAAATGGCTGACCGAGATCAACGTGACATCTCCGACCGGCGTCGTCGTCATGGATGAATTCAACGGCACCGACACCCCTGGCATGATCTGGGATGCGGTCGAGGCGAGACTGGCAGCACGATGACAGAGTGGATCATCCGCCTGATCGAGCAGGCAGGCTATCTGGGTGTCGGCTTCCTGATGTTTCTGGAGACCGTCTTTCCGCCAATTCCCTCCGAGGTGATCATGCCGGTTGCAGGCTTGCTGGCGGCGCGCGGCAAGATGGAAATCGTTGGCGTGATCGCCAGCGGCACGCTTGGCGCGATGCTGGGCAATTATTTCTGGTATCTGGTCGCGCGCGTCATCGGGATCGAGCGCTTCAAACCGTTCATCGAAAGATATGGCCGCTGGCTGACCTTCGATTGGGCCGAAATCGAGAAGGCCGAAAAGTTGTTCGGCAGCCAGGGCTGGGCGATCGTCTTTTTCGGACGGATGCTTCCCACGCTGCGTTCGCTTATCTCGATCCCCGCCGGACTGCTCCACATGCGCCTCTCAACCTTCGTCATATGGTCGTCCATCGGCACGACCGGCTGGACGACATTGCTAGGGCTTTCGGGCTGGGCTCTCGGGCAGCGATACGGAACCGTCGAAACGGTCGTCGGGCCGCTTTCGACGGCAATACTTGTCGTGATTGCGGTCGGCTATGTCTGGCGACTGGTGCGCTGGAAGCGCGCCTGACTATTTTCCGCGCATTGTGTCCAGCGCCTGTCGACCAAAGCTTGCTATCAACTCGCCGACCTCCCGGACATGCGCCGTCGAACGCGCGCTTTGTTCCTTAACGAACTCGCCTTGCGCCTTGATGACTTCCTGGACCGACTTGGCACTGGCGACCTTGCGGAGCGTGGCAAAGGCCTCCTTGGCGTTGGTTTCGGCATGGTCGATCACCTTGGCGTTGATCGCCGCCGTATTCGCCATGGCTTGCGCCGCACCTTCACGAATGGCCTTGCCGGCCTTCTGGAGCGGCTCGGCAACCCGTTCGGCGGCGCTCTTCGTCTTTTTGGGTTTTGCCGCCTTGGCGGAGGGTTTCTTGGCCATCATGCTTTCTCCTTCTTGCGCCTGACCGCTACAGGCCGGGCTT
>Ga0105164_10002898_pt1 | contig 10505 bp, 9 predicted proteins | sample VDWuncwatermetaG_FD_89674 | JGI IMG/M metagenome (GOLD analysis project Ga0105164, IMG submission 89674) | Wastewater microbial communities from Netherlands to study Microbial Dark Matter (Phase II) - VDW unchlorinated drinking water | ecosystem: Environmental > Aquatic > Freshwater > Drinking... | reverse complement strand
GTTATACAGGTGGTTGCCCAGGGTCACCAGCGGATCTTCCGCGGCCGCCCGCAGGTCGGCTTCCGAAGCCACGGGCCCCCGGAAAACCCTGACGCGCTCAAGCAAAGCCCCCTTCCCTTCCAGGTAAGGGATCACCTCCTCCTCGCTGAGGTCGCGGAAATCATTCCCGGCCGGCCGACGGCCGCTGCGCGAGACAAACCCCGGGTCATGATGCTGCAGGTAGGTCACCAGGCCGGACCAGCAGAGATCTCCCAAGATGGGCCCCATATTAAGGAAGGCCACGGAGGGGATGCGCTTGGCCTTCAGGATCGGCAATGCCTCCTGGAAATAGCTGCGGTTCCCGTCATCAAACGTGATAAGCGCCGCGGGTCGCCGATAGTTTCCGCTCAAGAACTCCTCCGGACCGATCACGTGGAAACGGGACCGGATAAGGTCCAGGTGCCTGGAGAAAGAACCGGGGCTCACCGTGAGGTTAAAAAGGCGGTTGAACTCGCTCGGAGAACCGGAGACTTCATGATACAGAAAGACCAGCAAGGCCTTGTCCAGAATCCGCCGGCTAATCCAGGGCGCGGCCAGAAGACGGTTCATCTTATTTCCAGAACTCCTTTTTCTTCATCGCCTGCAGGCGAGCAGAGAGCGCCGGGCCCGCGAGAGCGGCCAGCGCGTTCCTGGTCCATGTTCTCGGAGAGATCTTCAGCGCGCGGGTTTGATCCGCCATCCACCCGCTGTAATCTCCGTGTTTGCGGGAACACCGGGCGCGGAACAGGTGGGAGGTGGCCAAGCTCCGGCGCAGGATCCGTCTTTCCTGAGGAGAGTAGCCATCGCCGGCCAATTGCCTTTCAAACAGATCCACATATTCGTCGGCGGCCACCCGGGAGAAAGAGTCCTGGGCGGCATGCCGGCGCACGCCCAACAGAGGTTCCTGGAGGTTCATCCCGCGGGTCTTGCGCAACAGCCGGAAAAACATGTCCCGGTCGGAGGCGTAGCGGTAGCGCTCATCATAGGCGCCGCACCCCAGCAGCGCTTCGCGGCTGACCACGATGCTTCCATGGATCATCCCCGATCCGTGCAGCACGGCCCGGCCGATCGCCTCGGGGTCCGCCGGCCGGGCCGTGATCCTCTCCACCACGTTCGGATCCTGCCGGAATTCCCAGATGGCCGTCCCGATGCAGCCGACGCCGGGATTCCTTTCCAAAGCGCGCATCTGCTCCATCAGCCGGCTGGGATGAGAGTAATCGTCCGCGTCCATCCGGGCGATCCAGGGGCTTTGCGCGCGTTTAAGGCCGATGTTGAGCGCCGCCGTCTGGCCGACGTTTTGCTCCAGGCAAAGAAGCTCCAGGCGGGGATCTTTGGAGGCGTAGTCCCGAAGCCGTTCCCGAGTCTGGTCGGTTGAGGCGTCGTCAACGACCAGGAACCGGAAATCAAGGTAGGTCTGGTGAAGGATACTCTCCACCGCCGCAGGGAGGAAGGATCCCCCGTTGCGGACCGCCATCAAAACGGTCAGCTGAGGATTCACGCGGGCCTCGCCAGCAGCTCGCCGGAGCCGCTGCAGCGGACGCTCAACAGCCGGCGCCGGTCGCCCAGGAAACGGAGGATCCCTTCCCTGCAGCCCGGGACGGTCACCCCGGTGATCCGGTAGAAACACTCCGAGGAAAGAGACATGTCCCGCGGCCGGTCCGCCGCCAACGAGGCCTGCTTCAAGGTGCCGCGCTGGACATTCTCCAAGGAAAACCGGGCCGATTCGGCCAGCTGCCTCCCGAATGCCTCCTTGGATACCCTCTCGGCCCCGGCCACATGAAACAGCCCGGTGCGGCCGGCCTCGATGAGCGCCGCGAGCCTCTCCGCCAGATCCACGACATAGATCGGCGTGAAGAAGAAATCCTCGAACAGCGTGATGCGCTGCTTGGATTCCAGAGCTCCGTACAACCATTCGGCAAACGTGGTTTTCCTGCCGGAGGACCAGCCGTAGAAGTTGGTGCGGATGATCAGGCGGCGCTCGCAGGCCGATTGGACTTCCCGTTCGCCCTGCAATTTGGATTTACCGTAGACGGTCCGGGGGAGTGGCGGTTCCTCTTCGGTGACCATCGATTTGTCCCCGTTGAACAAACCGTCCGTGGAGATGTAGACGAACAGGCAGTTCGGCGGAACGGCTCGCGCCAGCCGGCGGGTAAGCTCGGCATTGACCGCGTGGGCCAAGGCGGGGTCCCGTTCGCACAGGTCCACATTCGTCACCGCCGCGCAGTGGATCACACAGTCGGGCGCAGCCTTCTTCACCAGATCCTCCATGAAGGAAACCTCTCCCAGCTCACCGGGCATGAAGGAGACCGGCCGGTCGCCCCACCAGGGATGGCGGTCGGTGCCGGTCACTTGATGCCGCCGGGAAAGGAGCGCCGTCAAGTGGGCGCCCAGCAAACCGCCGGCCCCGGTGATCAGGATCTTCACCTCGCCACCTGCTGGAACAACCTCTCGGCCAAGCCCTGCGCCAACCGCCGCGCCGATTGTTCCTTCAGATGGACCTGGTCCAAGAAATCCTCCTCCGAGATGAGCGGCCGGCAATCCACCCAGCGGCCCGGCATCTCCTCGTCCAATCCCCGGCACAAGAACCGGATGAATTGCTCCGAAAGCCCGTACCAGCCGGTCCCGAACTTTTCGCGCGTCTTCTCCTCGTAGCCGTCGCAGATCCGACGGATCTGCGGCCGCGACGGGCGGCTGCGCACGAATGGCTGGACCAGGACCGTCATCTCGATCCCGCGGGCCGCCGAGAGATCGCGCATGGCCCGGACGTGCGTCATCATCTGGGCGACCAAAGATTCCAGGGGTTTGCGTTCACCGGATGCCGCCACGGGAGGCTTGGAATGAACTCTTCCCGTGAGGCGCCTCCAAACTCCGGCCGCTCCCGCCGACTGCTTTTCTCCATATCTCTGCGAGAATCCGAAGGCGCCCTCCACCGAGCCGTTTGAGAGGACCCAGAACAGCAGGTCCGCGTAGCCGCACCAGAGCAGGATCCGCCGGGTCATGGGGAGACGCTCCAACAAGACCGGTAGGCGGGAAAAATGTTGGAAAACCCGGTAGGCCCGCACCGATGCATCGGCGACCGGCCGGCCGGCGTCGGCCTCCAGAAAACGGGAGAACCGGGCCTCATCGGAAGAGGCCCCCACGCCGAATGTGACCGAATCCCCCAACAAAAGAATCTCTTCCCGGCCTGTGAAAGGTTTGCCTCGGTAGCCGTCCGCATTGACGGTGATATGGGGAAGCTTCTGGGGCCGCAGCCGGTACCCGGCTGCCGGGTCGGGATCATATTGCAGCAGGTCGTAATACTCCTCCGCGTGCGGGATACAGGCCCTGCTCAGGAATTCGAGAGAAGATTTCACGTTCCCACCTCCGCCAAGACCGGGACCGGGCCGCCCTGCCGGATTTCCGTGATCCACTCATCGCCCCATCTCCGTTGATATTGTTCCCGGGCCTCTTCGAGGGCCTGGTCCCGGTTCTTTCCCGATGCAAAGGCGTTGTAAAGCCAAACCAGGTACTGGTTGATCCGATCGGCCCCGCGGCCATCGCGCAGCGAGGCGAACTCTTCCACGATCGGCTCCCAGTTGCCGATGCGCGGATCGTTCCGGTCCGCTCGGAACTGCTCGACGGCCTCCCACAACTCCTCCCAACTATCGAAGACCACGCTGCCTTTGGGCAGCCGCTCGAACAGGCCGAGATCCACGCCGTGGCGGATCAGCAGCGCCGGCGTTCCCGCCAGGTAACTCTCAAGACCGGTCGTGCCTCCATAGAGCAGGTTGATCGAAAGATCGGCCGCACACGCCCCGACGCAGGGGAGGGTGCGCTCGTCCGGCGCCCGGCCGCTTAAGATCATACAGCGCCCGGCCTGCACCAGCCTCTGAAGGCGGGGCCACACCGGCCCGAGCCGTTGTGCCAGCGTTTCAGCCCGTTTTGGTTTCAGGACCAGCCCGAGCGCCGGATCCGCTTCCAGCCGGCCGCACAGGAAGCTGTAGTCGCCCTGGATCAGCCTTTGGCCTCCCAGCCACTTGCGGTGGAGGCGCATGCCGTCGTTCTCATCGAAGAAACAGAGAATGAACCGGACCCCGCGGCCGCGAAGCCCGGCGGCAATCTCCCGTCCGCGCGCACGCGCCGCTTCAAAGACGTCATCATAGGGAAACCCGGCCGTGATGAACTGCCGCACGATGGACCCGGAGAGCCGTTCCCGCTCCGCCTGAGCTTTGGAGAAGGCGAAATGCACGTCCGTGACGGTGCGCCGCAGCACGTACGGGTCCCGCTCGATCGAGCGCTGGATGCTCACCGACACGCCCCCGGCGTCAGCGATGGCGGCGTGAACCGCCTCGCTTGCGGGAAAGACGTCATACGTCGACACGTGCACGCGCGTGCCCGTCGCCATGAAGAAACGATGCCAGCGGTCGTACTCCGAGTAGAACTCCTCGAGGCGCGCCTGCACCGCCGCCCGCATCGGGCCGCGAGGAACGATCCCTCCCGGCCACGCCGCGCGCGGTGCGGGTTTTCGGTCCCGAGAGGGTGTGACCATGAGCCGGCGCAAAGCGGCCTTGTCAACCCATCCGATCCCCGCGGCCTCCAGGAGCGCCTGCCGCTCTCCGGTCGGCTGGTCCTTAGGGTGCGCGAAATAGCCGAACAGCACGCCGGAGGGCAGCGTGGGTTTTCGGTACCAGAAAAACTCCGTGTGGACCAGCGGCTCGAGGCTTATCCCGTTCCAGCACATCTCGGCCGCGACGCGAGGAACTTGGCCGGCGCTTTGCGGACGCGCCGGCAGGAAGACCTTCAGCCGCAGAACCACCGCCTTCCCCCATGAACGGACCCGGCGGCCGCCCTCGCGCCAAGGCAGCCGCATCTCCGGTTGAAGACGCAACTCAACGTTCCATCGCTCGGCATGCTCAGCCAAAGCCTCGAACAGCCACCCACCCTTGACATGCAAAACACTCCGCGCGGATGCGCCAGCCAATTTTGTCCGGCAATACCAGGAGGCGAACATGATGCTGCGCAAACTCAAGTGCGCCTCTGAAAGGATCCTCTTGGCGAGAAAGGCGCGAGCGTATGGTTCGTGGGAAGGGCTTCTGACCCCGAACGTGATGGACGGCCCGTACTCCGGGTCCGCCTCCACCCGCCGCACCAGCACCGGAGCCGTCTTGAAGTAGATCTGCTCGATGGCGCGGCTCCCGTCCGGCAGTATCACATCGTCCACAAAATCAAAATCCAGCTCGCGGACCGTCAAGCGGAACCCGCAGGCGCGCAGCAGGAAGGCGGCCAGACGCGCTCCCGGCGGTATCCGCTCGATGACCAAGAGCTCTTCAGCGGCTCCCGACAGCGCAAGCCGGACGAGCCACCACGCTCCCGGCCGATCGACAAAACTCACCATCTCTTATGCTCCCGCCGTCTGGTGTTTTGGGGTGCCCGTCTCCGAGAGCTGCGGATCGAAGCAGGAGCTGTCGAGATAGTCCCGAAGCCTCTTCTGATGGACGATCCGGCACAGCTCACGGTCGAAAAACCGTTCGAACACCAGGTACGGCCAGAGCTGCCCTCCATACCGCTCCTTGAAGAAGCTGATGGAGAGCTCCTTGGGGGTCGGCACCTTGTAGAGCTGGGGTCCGTAGAACCGCCGGCCGATCTCGTAATACCTGAACTTCCGCTCTTTGTAGGACAGCACCGCCGACCATTCGAGCAAGTGACGCGTTGCTTGCTCGCTCGCGTACTCCTCGACGTTTGCCTGCGACCATCCAAACCCGAACCCTTCGAACTCGCCGCAGTAGAGGAAGCTGGCGGGCGTTCCGTTGATGAATCCCACGAAGAGCCGCATCCGCCCTTCCCCGGCCAGATGCAGCATGCGGTCGAAGGTTGCCTGGGGCCGGGTGAGCCGCCCGGCGGCTTTCTGGTGAGCGTGCGCGTACTGGGCGTGCATCTCCGCGAGCCCATCATCGGTGCCGCTGAATTCCTTCACCCTCAATCCGCGCCGATCGGACTGGTTCAGGTGCTTTCGCTGCTCTTGCGTGAGGCCCCGGCAGAGCTCTTCCAGCGTAAAGCCCAGATCCATGACGATCGTGTTCTGAGGCTGGCAGGCATACCCGGCCGCCATCGCCTCGAGCTGCCCGGCCGGCCGGCCTTCCCCGTGAAGCATCCCCAGCGACATCGGATGCTTCAACAGCAGGCTGCGCGCCGCGCCGAGCCGCCGCATCTCCTGATGGAGAATCTCGAACACGTCCACCGCCAGGCGGCGCCGTTGCGACGGCAACTCGCGCCGGATAGCCGGCAGACCCAGCGGGGCGCCGTTCCAGCTCGCCTCGCTGAAACTCTTGTCCTCCGCCTCACCCGGAGAAATCCCCAGCGGGCACAGGGCCGCCAGGTCCCCCCGGTTATCCAGCAGCGCGAAGCTGTGCGCCCGGGCCTCCCCGACCATGAGATGGCAGAACCGGACGTACATCGAGGAGTGCACGTACGCCGCGTCAGGCAGCGACTGCACCCACGAATCCCACTCCGCCCCGGGCACCTCGTCGAACCGACGGATCCGGAGATCCATGCTTATACCCAGCCTTCCTCGAACCCGGGCAAGTTGACGGTCAGCTTGCACCAGGGCCGGTCCGCGTGCTCTTTGAACCCGCCCGATCTCTTCACAGCCGGCCGCTCTTCCTTCGGGTACTTCTCCAGACAGATCATGCCGGTCATCAGCCGGTTCTTCGGAAAGGGGAGGAACGCCGACGTCTTGTCCGCCGGGTAATACCCGTCGATGCGGATGCTCTTCAAGTGCAGCGATTCGGTGTGCAGGAAGCTCAGCAGCTCGAACACGTTGTGCACGATGTAGTAATTCCGGATCCCCGAACCGTGATAGTAGAAGTAGGAGACGTCCCGGTCCACAATCGTCGGGCCCTCGTACTTCAGGCGGAGGTCGAACAGCAGATACCGGTTGGACACCCTCACCAACTCCTGGATGAGCTTCTTGTAATCCGGTTGCATCGACATCGTCATCAGGGAAACGACCACATCGAAATGGTCCTCAGCGAACCGGGCATCGGGGACTTCACCCGCTACGAAGGTCGCCCCGGGGTGCTCCCGCCGGGCCGCCTCGATGCAGGCGTTATCGATGTCGATCCCGGTGTAGCGCAGGCCATTGAACCTCTGCTTGAGGACGTTGTACAGGCCGCCGGAGGCGCAGCCCACATCCAGCATCGTCTGGCCGTCCCTCACGATCCTCTCCAGCAGCTCCTTCTCCGATTCGAACAGCTCAGCTTCGGTGGACCTCCACTTCCGCTGAACGAACGCTTCGGTCTTACTGGGGTCCACGTACACCTGCTTGTAAGATTCGTCCATCGCTCCCCCGCTCATACCGGCTGCCGTTGCCGCGCCCGGCTGCCGTTGGACCCTCCGGCGAAACGGCTCAGTGGGTCCGATCGCCCGGACAAGGTCGCACCCTCGGGAGAGAAATGCGCGCCACCCTTCGCCGATTCCAGCCGGCTCGAGGGCGTGATGAACCGCTCACCCGCCCGGACGTCGGTGAGGATGTTCCTGTTCTTCTCATCCAGCACTTGGTGGACGATCAGCTCGCCGTCCCCGCAAGAGACCATCAGCCAGCGCCCGTTGTTCCGGTAAACAAGCCCGCTCTGATACGGGTGGTTGCGGCCGTCGTTGCGCTGCGCGACCACCCCCTTGAGCCTCACCACCCGGCCGCGGGTCGTGGTTAAAGCGCCGGGGTAAGGCTCGTCGAAAGCGCAGATGAACCGCTCGACATCCTCGAGCGTCCACTCCCAGTTGATCCATCCGTTCACCTGCGTGTTCAGCCGCGGGAAAAAGGAGGAGAGGTACTCCGGCTGACCGACCGGGGAATATTCAACCGGTCCCCTGCGCACCCTCAACAAGAACTTGCGGAGGAATTCGGCATTCTTCCCAGCGTAGACGGCCTCGTAGTCGGCCGGCACCCTGCAGGAGGCTGGATAAACGAATTCCTCGAAGTTCACGATCTCCCCGGTGTCGGTCTCGTTCAGGCGCTGGAGCAGGCACAGCCCCAGCCGGTTCCCGCGCAGGATGTTCCAGGAATACATGGCGCCGCCCCGGTAGGTTGGCAGCCGCGTTCCATGGCAATTGAAGATCTTGCCGGCAAACACCTTCTCAATGAGGTCCTTGCTGATTCCCCACGGGGCGCCCAGCGTGATCGCCAACGAGCGTTCCATGCCGCCGATGATCTTTTTCAAGCGCCGCCCGTCGAGCCTGTTCAGGGCATGGACCCGGACCCCCTCCTGCTCCAGGAATTCCTGCAGCGTTCGCCGGCCGTCGGCCGGCGCGGCCAAGTGCCGTTTCGAAGTGACGGCGACGGCCTCGAGGCCGTCCTCCTTGCAGAAGGAGAGCAGCTTCGCGTACAACGTCCCACCGCCGAGCAGGATCACCCGGTTGGCGGAAGGAATCCGTTTCATTTTATGCGTTCGCAAGTTGTGTAACCTCCCGCCCGATCGCTTCCGCCACTCGCCGCGCGCCGGCCCCATCCACCAGTTCACGCCCCGCCGCGCTCATCGCGGCCCTGGCGCCGGGATCCGCCAAGAGCCGGCCGATCCCGGCCTGAACTTCGGAAAGATCTCCGTCCTTCTCCATGCTGCCGCCGGGCCAGACCGCCCCAGCCGCGGCAAACGCCCGCAACTGGCCTTCCTGGTTCGGCGCCATCCGCACCGCGACGGTCGGACAGCCGGCCCGGGCCAGCTCGTACAACGTCTGACCCGCCGCCGAAACGGCCAGGTCCGCCCGCAGCATGAGATCCCGCATCGAATCCGGACCCGGGACGACCTCGACCGGCCGCGAGGCGCATGCCGCCGCCGCTCTCACTTCGCCCGGGTCCTCGAAAAACGGCCCGAGAACAGCCGTGGCCGTGAAATCCCCGGGCACCGCATCCAGCAGCGCGAGAAGCCGGGGCATCGCGCGGCCGGCGTCTCCTCCGCCGAGGATCACGAGGAGATTCCGCGGGACCTGGCGCGCGACGCGGGGCGGCAACTCCCAAAAGTCCTGCGGCAGGACGGCGTATTCGGGACCGAGCAGAAAACGGGTGTCTCCCGATGACGAACGGTACAGCAAGTCCCGCGCGTTGGCGTTTCCGTTGATCACCATCTGGCAGGGGAACGGGTAACCCGCCAGGTCGTCCCGGGCGATCACGAAGAACCCGGCCTTCCGCAGCGCGGCCAGGTACCCGCCATCCACCTCGTGGGAGTCCACCAGGATGACCTGGCATCCCCACCGGACCGCCGCCGCCAGCGTGGCCGCGACATCCTCCGCGCTCCATGAAAGAATCCCATTGAGAAAAGGGGTCAGGCACTTTTTCTCCAGTGAGCTCAGGCCGCTTGAGAAAAAGTGCCTGACCCCTTTTCTCGTGCTGGAGAAAAAGTGCCTGACCCCGACCTTGCCGTGCCGGTTGCTGAGAAACAGGCTCTCGACGGCCGCTGTCTTCAGCGCGGCAGCCAGCGAGAGGCATCGCCGGAGATGCCCAAGCCCGACCCCGCGGCCGAAATCCACCCGGAACAGGACCTTCATGGAGTGACCATCTCCCAGACTTTCTCCGCTCCGACCGGCCGGGCGCCGGCAAGCCGGAACCCCGCCCGTTCAAAAGCTTGCCGGGAAGATGGGTTCGAATGCTTGATCAGTGCGATCACCCGCTTCACGCCGCCTTTTGCCAGAAGTTCATCCGATGCGGCGCGGACGGCCGCCGACCCGTACCCCTTGCCCCGTTCCTCCGGGTCTAAGGCCACGCTTACCTCCGCATCGGACCCGGTCAGTTGGAACCGCACGTACCCGATCTCCTTGCCTTCCGGGCTGAGGACGATCAGGATCTGCAAATCGGACGAGCCGATACGGCTCTCGAACCAGGTCCGGTGGTCGTCGAAAAAGATCGTTTCCGTGTGAAAGGAGGCCTCCCGCGTCTCGGGATCGTTCCGCCATTCCCAGAGGGAGCGGCAGTCTTCTAACCGAGCCGCGCGCAGCGTGACGACAGGGAGCTGCTTAACCACAGTCTTCCCTCTGGATCGCCGTCCCGGCCGGGATGGCGCGCCGGGCGGGCCGGCCGAGGATCTCTTCATAATGCTTGGGCTCCAGACCGGCGGCCAGCTGCCCCCTGCGGAGGACCCACGCGTTTTCGCGGCTGAACAGCTCCCCCTCGACGATGTCCCGCACGGCCACCAGATGCCGCCGGGCGAATTTCCGCAGCTCTTCCTCTACAGGCTGTGTCACCTTTTCCCCGTTGCCCAGAGATTTTTCCACTTCGCGGATCTTGCGCACCATCAGCGACAGCTCCTGAGGCTCGACGGCAAAGCTGTGATCGGGACCGGGCAGCGCGTTGCTCAGCGTGAAATGCTTTTCAATGATGTGGCTCCCCAGCGCCGCCGCCGCCAAGGGACCGACCAACGGGTCCCGGGAATGATCCGATAGCCCGGCGGGGACGCCGAAGGCCTCCCGCAGTGTCACCATCGCCCGGACGTTGAGCGATTCCAGCGGCGCGGGGTAGGAAG
>Ga0105164_10002897_pt1 | contig 10507 bp, 11 predicted proteins | sample VDWuncwatermetaG_FD_89674 | JGI IMG/M metagenome (GOLD analysis project Ga0105164, IMG submission 89674) | Wastewater microbial communities from Netherlands to study Microbial Dark Matter (Phase II) - VDW unchlorinated drinking water | ecosystem: Environmental > Aquatic > Freshwater > Drinking... | reverse complement strand
GCGAGCTGCTGACCCACCGGCAGCGGCGCCAGCAGCGCGCAGTCGTCGCCGATGCCGAGCGCGGCACGGCGCGGCGCGCGCGTGAAGTAGCGCGCGATCAGGTCGAATTCGCCGAGCGGCGCGGTCATCAGGCAACCTCCGCGCTGCGCGCTGCGGTATGGAGCTTGGGACGGCCCGGCGCGCTCATGCCTTCTGGTCCCAGTGGAAGCGGTGCAGCACCCGGTGCATCACCGGCGTCAGCACCAGGGCCGCGGTGGCGATGAATACCAGCCCCGCGTACAGCGCATAGCAGCCGGCGAACAGCTTGCCGGCTTGCGTCTTCGGCAGATCGACCGGGCCCATGCCGCCGAGCAGCATTGCGGCGTTGACGAAGGCGTCGAGCCAGGACAGATCTTCCAGCAGGTGGTAGCCAACCATGCCCCCGCCCAGCGAGAACGCGAGCACGCCCAACGCCAGCGCCAGATGCAGGCCGAGCCGGCGCACGAACTGCGCGTGCGGCAAGGGGCGTTGGCGGCGGGATTCGTACATCGCGGCTCGCGGCCTCAACCCAGCCGCAGCTGGTGCGCTGCAATCTGCTCGAGCACCCGCACCGGCGCGGTGCCGCCCTGCACCTGGCGCGCGTCGAGCGAGCCGCGCAGCGACAGCACGGCATAGACATCGTCTTCGATCGCGGCGTGGAAGCTCTTCAGCGTGGCCAGCGGCAGGTCGGCCAGGTCCTGGCCGCGCTCGATGCCGACCTTGACCGCATGCGCCACCACCTCGTGCGCGTCGCGAAACGGCAGGCCCTTCTTCACCAGGTAGTCGGCCAGGTCGGTGGCGGTGGCGTAGCCCCTCGATGCGGCGCGTGCCATCGCCTCGGGTTTGACGACGATGCCGGCGACCATCTCGGCCATGATGCGCAGCGTCGCGGCCAGGGTGTCCACCGTATCGAACAGCGGCTCCTTGTCTTCCTGGTTGTCCTTGTTATAGGTCAGCGGCTGGCCCTTCATCAGCGTCAGCAGGCCGATCAGGTGGCCATAGACCCGGCCGGTCTTGCCGCGCGCGAGTTCGGCGACATCCGGGTTGCGCTTCTGCGGCATGATCGACGAGCCGGTGCAGTAGCGATCGGCCAGATCGATGAAGCCGAAATTCTGGCTCATCCAGAGCACGATCTCTTCACTCAGGCGCGAGACATGCATCATCGTGATCGCCGCCCACGACGTGAACTCGATCGCGAAGTCGCGGTCGCTCACCGCGTCCAGGCTGTTGGCGCAGATGCCATCAAAGCCCAGCGTTCTGGCGACGCGCTCGCGATCGAGCGGGTAGCCGGTGCCGGCCAGCGCGGCGGCGCCCAGCGGCAGGTGATTCACGCGCTTCCTCACATCGGCCAGGCGCTCGGCATCGCGCGAAAACATCTCCACATAGGCCAGCAGGTGGTGCGCAAAACTCACCGGCTGCGCGACTTGCAGGTGGGTGTAGCCGGGCAGGATGGTCTCGGTGTGCGGCTCGGCGGCGCTGACCAGCGCGCGCTGCATGTTGGCGAGCAAGGGCGCGAGCTGGTCGATCTCGCCGCGCAGCCACAGCCGCACATCGGTGGCCACCTGGTCGTTGCGCGAGCGCCCGGTGTGCAGGCGCTTGCCGGCATCGCCCACCAGTTGCGTGAGGCGCGCTTCGATATTCAGGTGCACGTCTTCGAGCTCGAGCTTCCACTCGAAGCGGCCGGCGTCGATATCGGCCGCGATCTGCGCCAGGCCACGCTGGATCGCGGCATGGTCCTCAGTCGAGATCACGCCCTGCACTGCCAGCATCTCGGCATGCGCCAGGCTGCCGGCGATATCGGCCGCGGCCAGCCGCCGATCGAAACCCACGCTGGCGGTGTAGCGCTGCACCAGCTCGCTCATCGGCTCGGAGAACAGCGCCGACCAGGCTTGTGCTTTGTTGTCCAGCGGGTTCAGAGGGTTCGAGGGCATGAGACCGTCACCGCGCCTGCGGTGCCCGAGGTGAGAGAGGCTGGGACACAATGCCGGCACGCCGCCAGCCTTGGTGGAATCGATTCTATCGACGCACTGCCTCGCATGATGAGCCTGCCCGACACCGCGCCCGCGACGCTGAACGCGGCCGACAGCGCTGGCACCTGGGTGTCGTCGTCGCTGTCGTCGACGCGCCCGACGCCGCTCGACGGCAGTGCGGCCAGCGGCGCGGCCTTCGATGTCTGCCGCGGCGCATTGGCCTTGCGCGCGCTGCTGGCCGTCAATGGCGCCGTGGTGCTGGCCGTTATGGCCGCTGCCGACAGCGGCACGCAGGCGCTGGCCGCGCTGGGCCCGGCGATCGCCGCGGCCTTGCTCGGCACGCTGGCCTGGCTGGCCTTGGTGTGCCTGCTGCGTCGCCCATTGCAACGCCTGGCCCCCATGCCGCGCACTCTGTCGCTGATGGGCCTCGGTGCGCTGCTGGCCCTGCTGGCCTGCGCGCCGATATTCTGGTTGCAGTTGATGGAGGCCAGCCCGCTGCGCCTGCTGGCGCTGCCGCTGATCGGCGCCGCGCTGGCCGGGCTGATGGCGGCCTGGCTGCAATGGCGCGAAGGCCGGCGCACCCCGGCCGACGCCAAGGCCCGGCTGGCCGAGCTGCAATCGCGCATCCGCCCGCACTTTCTGTTCAACACCCTCAATACCGCGGTATCGCTGGTGCGCACCGACCCGGTTCGTGCCGAGGGCGTGCTCGAAGACCTGGCCGACCTGTTCCGCGTCGCGCTGGCCGACAACGACAGCCGCAGCGGCTCGGTCACCCTGGGCAGCGAGCTCGAACTGGCGCGGCGCTATCTGGCGATCGAAGCGCTGCGCTTCGGCGAACGCCTCAAGCTCGACTGGCAACTCGACCCTGCCGCCAACGCCGCGCGGCTGCCGCCGCTGGTGCTGCAGCCGCTGCTGGAAAACGCCGTGCGCCACGGCATCGAACCGGCCGAGGCCGGCGGCCAGGTGCGGGTGCGCACGCGCACCCGCCTGGGCCGCGTCGAGATCACGATCGACAACACCGTCGGTGGCGCCGCCTCGCGGCCCGGCCACGGCCTGGCCCTGGCCAATGTGCGCGAGCGCCTGCGCCTGTTGCACGACCTGGATGCGCAATTCGACGTGCACCAGGGCGAGGGCCGCTACCGCGTGCGCATCGTGGTGCCGCTGGGGGACAAAGCATGAGCGCGCCGGGCCGCCCCAAGCGCCATACCGAAGCGCGCAGCGCGGAGGTTGCCTGATGAGCGCGCCGGGCCGCCCCAAGCGCCATACCGAAGCGCGCAGCGCGGAGGTTGCCTGATGATTGCGCTGCGCGTGCTGATCGTCGACGACGAAGCCCTCGCGCGCTCGCGCCTGGCCACCCTGGTGGCCGAATGCACCGAGCCGCGCTGCATCGTCGCGGGCCTTTGTGCCAATGCGCAGCATGCGCGGCAGTGGCTCAGCGAGTACGAAGCCGACATCGTGCTGCTCGACATCCAGATGCCCGGCCAGCCCGGCACCGCATTCGCAGCCGAGTTGCAACGTCAGGCGCAAGCGCCGGTGGTTGTTTTCGTCACCGCGCACACCGAGCACGCGCTGGCCGCCTTCGACCTCGACGCCGCCGATTACCTGACCAAGCCGGTCAAGCGCGAGCGCCTGGCCGCGGCCCTGCAGCGCGCCGCGCGCCGCGCCCCCGCGCGCGAAGGCGGCACGGCGGGGCAGGAACCCGTGCTGGTGGTCAGCGAACGCGGCCGCGTCGCGCGCGTGCCGCTGGCCGAGGTGCTGTACCTGAAGGCCGAGCTGAAATATGTGACCCTGCGCACCGCCGGCCGCACCTGGGTGCTCGACGATTCACTGACCGAGTTGGAACAGCGCCTGGGCGAGCGCTTCCTGCGCATCCACCGCAACGCCCTGGTCGCCCGCGACGCGGTGCGCCTGCTCGAACGCCGCCGCATGGCCGAGCATGACGACGACGGCGGCGGCGGCGGCAACGAGATCGGCTGGGCGGTGCAGGTGGCGCCGGTCGATGAATGGCTGGCCGTGTCGCGGCGGCAATTGGGCGCCGTGCGCGAGGCGCTGGGGCAGGGGTGAGGCGGCGCGCCCCGTCGATCGCGGCCGCGCTCGGCCCCTTGACCCTGCTCGCCGGATTGGCCGGGTTGTCGTGGCTGGCTGCGTGGCAGCAACCGCTCGACGGCGCCACGCGCGTTGCGACGGCCTCGGAGCCCGACATGGCCCGCGCGATCGGTCCGGACGAGGCCGAGATTTGCGGCTACGGCGTGGCCAAGGCCGGCAGCGAAAATGTCATTGCGGTGCCGTCGAAGTCACCATCCCGCGGCGGCCCAGAACGATCACCAACTGCAACTGCTCCATCTGCCGCAGGTACGGCGTTCTCTGGGCCTACTACAAGGCCGCAACGGTACAAGTCAAGGCGGCGCCCGGCGCAACCGAGTTCTACAGCTGGGGACGCAAAGCCCTTCGATTCGTGCGCTGCGCTGGCTGCGGCTGCATCGTCAACTGGGAGCGCGTTGTCGCGGGCCCGGAATGGAAGATGGGCGTGAACGCCAGGCTGTTCGATCCCGATCAGTTGGGTCACGTCAAGGTCCGGCTCCTGGATGGCGCCGCTTGGCCTGCCGATTGAGCCCGAATCCGAGCGAACATGAACCGCAGACATTTCACCTCCGCGCTGGCCGCGATGCTGGCCGCTTCGGCCCGCGCGCAAAGCGGCGCTCCGCCGCTGCGCGCGCCGCGCTTGAAAACCGGCGACACCATCGCCCTCATCAACCCTTCGGGCGCGGTCTATGAGCGCGAGCCCTATGCCGTAGCCGCCGAATCGCTGCAAGCGCTGGGCTTCAAGGTGCGCGAAGCGCCGAACCTGCGCGCACGCTATGGCCACCTCGCGGGCAGCGACCGCCAGCGCGCCGACGATGTCAACGCGATGTTTGCCGACACAACGGTTCAGGGCCTGCTGGCGATGCACGGCGGCTCGGGCGGCAACCGCATGTTGCCGCTGGTGGATTACGAGCTGATCCGCCGCACGCCCAAATTTCTCGGCGGCTTTTCCGACCTCACCGCCCTCATCAATGCGGTGCACGCGAAGACCGGCCTGGTGACTTTCCATGCGCCGATGGGTGCATCGGAATGGAACGCCTTCAGCGTCGATCAATTCAAGCGCACGGTGATGAATGCCGAGACGCCGACACTCACCAACCCCAAGCCCGAAGGCGATGCGCTGGCGCCGCGCGAGGGCCGCATCGCGACGATCCGCGCCGGCATCGCGCGCGGCCCGCTGCTCGGCGGCAACCTGGCGGTGCTGAGTGCGATGGCCGGCTCGGGCTATTGGCCGAATTTCAACGGCGCGATCCTGCTGCTCGAAGATATCAACGAGTACATCTACCGCATCGACCGCATGCTCTCCACGCTCAAGCTGGCCGACGCGCTGGATGGCCTGGCCGGCGTGGTGCTCGGCGCCTTCACCAAGTGCGAGCCCGGCGAGGGCTACGGCACGCTGACGCTCGACGAAGTTTTCGACGACCATTTCAAGCCGCTGAATATCCCCGTCTATCGCGGCGCGCAGTTCGGCCACATCCGGCGCAAATTCACCCTGCCGATCGGCTTGCCGGTGGAGATGGATGCGGGCGCCGGGACGCTGCGCCTTTTGAGCGCGGCCGTGCTGTGAGGCTCCTGCTCGCGCCGATGGAAGGCCTGCTCGACCACAGCCTGCGCGATGTGCTCACGCGCGCGGGCGGCGTCGATCGCTGCGTCTCGGAGTTCATCCGCGTCACCGACCAGTTGCTGCCCAGCCATGTCTTCCTGCGCCTGATGCCCGAGCTGACGCACGGCAGCCGCACCGCGGCGGCGCGGTGCTGCTCGACGAGCCCGACCTGGTGGGTGCCATCGTTGCCGCGGTGCGGCGCGCGGTGCCGGCCGCGCTGCCGGTGTCGGCCAAGATGCGCCTGGGCCATCGCGACAGTGCACTGATGCTCGACAACGCGCTGGCCATCCGCCAGCCGCACGGGCCGGCGCTGGACTGGGCCGCGCTGTTGCCGCTGGTGGCACAGTACTGGCAGCACATCGCGACCTTCGTGCAACCCAAGCATTGCGCCGGCCGCTTGAAACAGTGGCTCAACCTGCTGCGCCGGCGCCACACCGAGGCGCAACTCGCGTTCGATGCCGTGCGCACGATCAGCGACCCGTCGCTGGTGAGTGCCCGTTTGTTCGCCACCGCCTGAACCCAACAAGGAAGCCCATGCAATACCGAAACCTGGGAAAAAGCCCGCTCAAAGTCTCCGCGCTGTGCCTGGGCACGATGATGTTCGCCGACCAGACCGACCGGGCCGAAGCGAAGAATATCGTCGCGCATGCGCATGAGCATGGCGTCAACTTCATCGACACGGCCGACGTGTACTCCACCGGCAAATCGGAGTCGATGGTCGGCGACCTGCTCGACGGCGCGCGGCACGACTGGGTGTTGGCCAGCAAAGTCGGCAACAAGATGGGCGAGCGGCCGAATGAATCGCACTGCTCGCGCACCTGGGTCGAACGCGAATGCAATGCCAGCCTGCAGCGCCTGGGCAGCGACCACATCGACCTCTATTACCTGCACCGCGACTTCAACGGCATGGACCTGGAAGAGCCGTTGCGCGCGATCGAGGCGCTGCTGCGCGCGGGCAAGATCCGCGCTTGGGGCCTGTCGAATTTTCGCGGCTGGCGCATTGCCGAGGCGGTGCACATGGCGCGCCAGATCAACATGCCCGCGCCGGTGGTCTGCCAGCCATACTACAACCTGCTCAATCGCCAGCCCGAAGTGGAAGTGCTGCCGGCCTGCCTGCACCACGGCATCGGCGTGGTGCCCTACAGCCCGATCGCGCGCGGTGTGCTGGCCGGCAAGTACGCGCCCGGCGCCAAGCCGGCCGAGGGCACGCGCGCGGCTCGCGGCGACAAACGCATCCTGGAAACCGAGTTCCGCGAAGAGTCTCTCGCGATCGCGCAAACGCTCAAGGCCCACTGCGAGAAGAAAGGCATCGCGCTGGCCCGTTTCGCCACCGCCTGGGTGCTGGCCCACCAGGCGGTCAGTGCGGTGATCGCCGGGCCGCGCACCTTGGTGCAATGGCAGGATTATTTCGGCGCGCTGGGTGTCGTGATCGACGCCGAAGACGAAGCCCTGGTCGATTCACTCGTCAAGCCCGGCCATCCGTCGACGCCGGGCTACAACGACCCGGCGTATCCGCTGCAAGCACGGCGCTGATCTTCAAGGCTGCCTCTGCCCGATGGGGTGAGAGGGCAAGCCTCAGCGCCGCCGCAGCCCGAGCCACATCACCGTGGCCACCACCAGCAGGCCACCACCCACCTGCATCGGCGCGATCGACTGCCCCAGCACGGCCCATGCCAGCACCAGCGCGAAGATCGGCTCGATATTCATGATCGCCGAGTTGCCCACCACGCCCAGCCGCGGCAGCACCGTGAACATGATCGTGAACGCGGTGCCGTAGAGCAGCGTCAGCGCGGCAAGGCCCCACCAGCCGGCGGGTGCCTGCGGCAGGTGCGGGCCACCTTGCGCGGCCACCGCGGCCAGGGCGACGAGCGCAGCGACGGCCATCGTGCTGGCGGTGCGCAGGCGGCCGTCGAGCGTGCCGGCTTCATGCTGGGTCAACACCAGGGCCATGCCGAAGGTGGCCGCTGCCGCCAAGGCGAAGGCCACGCCGACGCCGATGCGCCCCCACTGCCCGGCGACACCCAGGCCCGATGCGGCGCCCAGCACATCCAGCGCCAGCGCCAGGCCCAGCAGCAGCAACGGCATCGCGCGCAGCACGCGCGGCTCGGGCCGATGCTGGTAGACCACCCGCGCCCACAGCGCCGTCCACAGCGGGTAGGTATTGAAGGCCAGCAGCGCCAGCGCCACCGGCAGCCGCGCCACTGCGGCATACAGGCACAGGCTCTGCACACCGACCAGCAGGCCGATGCCCGGCAGGGCGCGCTTGTGCCGCGCGCTGAGCTGCACCGGCACCCGCTGCAATACCAGCAGCAGCCCGACCACCCAGGCCGTGATCGTGCTGCGAAAGCCCACCGCCGTGGCCACATCGACGCCGTTGTTGAAGGCCACGCGCGCGGCCACATGGTTGGCGCCCATCATGAAGGCGATCAGCAGCAGGGTGGCGAAGGCGACGCGGGTCAGGGTGGCGCCAGGCACAGCGGTCGGGCTCATGGCCGCATTCTCGCGGCGGCTGCGCGCTTGAGTTACCGTGAGGGCTCCACCCTACGCACCGCGCCACCATGCAATACCGCCGCCTCGGCCGCACCGGCCTGCAACTCAGCACCCTGTCGCTCGGCTCCTGGGTCACGTACCACAACCAGGTCGACAGACGAGCCGCGGTCGAGATGATGGCCGCGGCGTTCGATGCCGGGGTCAACTTCTTCGACAACGCCGAGGTCTATGCCGGTGGGCAGAGCGAGGTGCTGATGGGCCAGGCCCTGAAGACCCTGGGCTGGCCGCGCCTGAACTACGTCGTATCGAGCAAGTTCTTCTGGGGCCTGGACCGCCAGGGCGGAGCCGTCAACCGCAAGGACACGCTCAACCGCAAATACCTGATGCAGGCCATCGACGGCTCGCTGCAGCGCTTCGGTCTCGAGCACATCGACATCATCTATTGCCACCGCCCCGACCCGCACACGCCGGTGCAAGAGACGGCGCGCGCGATGAGCGACATCATCGGCCAGGGCAAGGCGCTGTACTGGGGCACCAGCGAATGGAGCGCGGCCGACATCCGCGCCGCGTGGGATGTTGCCGAGCGCCATGGCTGGCACAAGCCGGTGGTCGAGCAGCCGCAGTACCACCTGTTCCACCGCCAGCGCGTCGAGCAGGAGTACGCACGGCTGATTGAGGACACCGGCCTGGGCCTGACCACCTGGAGCCCGCTGGCTTCGGGCCTGCTGACCGGCAAATACGCCAGTGGCGTGCCCGACGGCAGCCGCGGCGCGCTCGAAAGCATGGCCTTCCTGCGCGAGGGCCTCACGCATCCGGCAAAGAACGCCGCAGTGAAGCAGTTGGCGCCGATCGCCGCCGAGCTCGGCGGCAGCGTGGCGCAACTGGCGCTGGCCTGGGTGGCGAAGAACCCGCGCGTCAGCAGCGTGATCACCGGCGCGTCGAAGCTGGCGCAGTTGCAATCGAACCTGGGTGCGCTGGAGCTGATCGATAAGCTGACGCCGGAGCTGCTGGCGCGGATCGATGCGGCGACGCTGGGCTTGACGGACTGAAGGCGGTAAACCAATCGCATGCGGGCGATGTGCCGAATATCATCGGCGCATGCCCAAGCGAACTGCTCCGCCCGCGCCGTTCTCGACGCTGGCCGAAAAAGGCTTCGACCTGATGTATGTCTCGCATGCTGACGCGATCCTGAAGCAGGACTTTCCGAACGCGGCGAGCGAGATCGAATCGGCGCTATCCAACCTCGAACTGCCGATCACTGAAATCATCGGCAGTGGCGGCGGCGAGACCAAGTTCACGCAGCGCTTGCGGCGTGCGCTGGCAGCGATGGATTGGCCCAAACACATTTTCGAGATCACCAAGTCGGTCGACGGTGCGGCGAAGGAGTCGACCTCGCACGAGATCGACCACGTTCGTCGCTCCGGCAAGGGCGTTCTGGCGCTCGAGATCGAGTGGAATAATAAAGACCCGTTCTACGATCGGGATCTCGAAAACTTCAAGCGATTGCACACCGAAGGCGCCATCAGCGTCGGCCTGCTCATCACCCGCGGCGCCAGCCTACAGGCCTCGATGTGGGACGCGGTTCGGCGCTTCGCGGCAGACCGCGACATCGCGTCGTTCGACGACTTGGCGGCAAGCGGCTACACGCCAACGCCCAAACAGCGCAACAACGTCTTGAAGCGCACGACACGATCGAAAGGCCCGCTGCCGTTTGCCGATGCATGGACCGACAACTTCGTCGGCAACAAATACGGCCAGGCGACAACGCATTGGGACAAGCTGATGCACCGTGTGCATCGCGGTGTCGGCAATCCTTGCCCGCTGGTGCTGATCGGTCTGCCGGCGTCGATGGTGCGGTTTGACGCGGCGAAGGTTGACGAACTCGAAGACGACGAGATCAGTCCGTCGTAACTTCCGCCAAGAGCGCACGCGAGTGGTGGGCGTACGTGGGCCATGTGGGCGTGTAAGTCTCGTCGGCCTGATTGCCCCAGATCGTCCACTTCGGTCGCTCGCCTCGGGCGAACAATTCGAGGTAGGGCCCCGAACTGCACGAGTGAATGAGCTCGTACTGCTCATCGGGCTTTCGTGAGTGCTCGCGCTTGCGCGTGCAAAGGATGTTCACTTGTGTGCGGCCCGGTTGCAGCGTCCTTGCGTTCTTGCCACGCACACCGAACAGCAGCATCTCCGTGACATTGCGGAAGTAGAAGCCGACGCCGCGGCCATCGGGCCCGCCGTCCTTGCGAATCTTTTGCCAGACGATGTTCGATTTGTAGTTGAAGCCCCAGGCCTGCATCACGGCGAGGCCCTCGGGCAAGAGCGCGTTCGGCACCCAAAGGTACAGGTG
>Ga0105164_10002895_pt1 | contig 10510 bp, 2 predicted proteins | sample VDWuncwatermetaG_FD_89674 | JGI IMG/M metagenome (GOLD analysis project Ga0105164, IMG submission 89674) | Wastewater microbial communities from Netherlands to study Microbial Dark Matter (Phase II) - VDW unchlorinated drinking water | ecosystem: Environmental > Aquatic > Freshwater > Drinking... | reverse complement strand
CCGCGGACGTCGAGGACGCCGAGGCGCACCTGGCGCTGGCCGACCTGCGCCCGTGGGAACGAGCGGCGCAGCGCGGCCCGCTGGAGATCGGAGACCTCCCGCCCGAGCACGACGCGCAGCTCGGCGCCGCGCGCGCGCACCTCGGTCGCCCCGATCCTCGTGGCCCGCAGCTTCACCTCGACCCCATAGAGGAGGTTCCGCATCGGCTCCGGCGGCGGCCCGTAGCGGTCGCGCAGCTCGTCGCGCAGCGTCGCGAGCTCGTCGAGCTCGCGCAGCTCGGCGATCCGACGGTAGGTCTCGAGCTTGCGCTGCCGGCTCGGGATGTAGTCGTCGGGGATGGCCGTCGAGAGCGCGAGATCGACCGTGATCTCGGGCACGGGGAGCGCCTTCGGCATCCCGCGCTGCTCGGCGATCGCCTCCTCGAGGAGCTGCGTGTAGAGCTCGAACCCGACCGCCGCGACGTGCCCGTGCTGCTCAGCGCCCAGCATGTTCCCCGCGCCGCGGATCTCGAGGTCCGCCGTGGCGATCTTGAAGCCCGCACCGAGCTCGCTCGCCTCGAAGACGGCCTGCAGCCGCTTGCGCGCGTCCTCGGTGAGGGGCGTCTCCTTCTCGTACAGCAGGTACGCGTACGCCTTCTCGGCGCTCCGGCCCACGCGCCCCCGCAGCTGGTAGAGCTGCGCCAGGCCGAGCTGGCCGGCGCGGTCGATGACGATCGTGTTCACGTTCGGGATGTCGAGCCCGGACTCGATGATCGTCGTGCAGACGAGGACGTCGTCGTCCCCGTCGGCGAACCCGACCATGACCCGCTCGAGCTGCCGCTCGTGCATCTGGCCGTGCGCGACGACGAACGTCGCCTGGGGCACGAGCCGGCGGAGCCGCTCCGTCTCCTGCTCGATGCCCATGACGCGGTTGTGGACGTAGTACACCTGCCCGCCGCGATCGAGCTCGCGCAAGACCGCCTCGCGCAGCACGTCCTGGCCCTTCTCGACGACGTGCGTCTCGATCGGCTGACGGTCCTCGGGCGGCGTCTCGATGACGCTGATGTCGCGGACACCGGAGAGGGCCATGTGGAGGGTCCGCGGGATCGGCGTCGCGGTCATCGAGAGGACGTCGACATCCGTCCGCAACTGCTTCAGGCGCTCCTTGTGCTTCACGCCGAAGCGGTGCTCCTCGTCGATGACCAGGAGGCCGAGGTCGCGGAAGCGGACGTCCTTCTGCAGGACGCGATGCGTGCCGATGACGACGTCGACGTCACCCGTCGCGATGCCGGCGACGACCTCCTGCTGCTCCGCGGGCGTGCGGAATCGCGAGAGCATCTCGACCTTCACCGGGAACGTCGCAAGGCGCTCGGAGAACGTCTCGTAGTGCTGCTGCGCGAGGATCGTCGTCGGCACGAGCACGGCGACCTGCGCGCCGTCCATGACGGCCTTGAACGCGGCGCGCAGCGCGACCTCGGTCTTCCCGTACCCGACGTCCCCGACGATGAGCCGGTCCATCGGCCGCGCGCGCTCCATGTCGCGCTTGGCGTCCTCGATCGCCTGGAGCTGGTCCGGCGTCTCGGTGTACGGGAACGCGTTCTCGAGCTCGATCTGCCACGGTGTGTCCCCGGAGAACGCGCGCCCTTGCACGGTCTCGCGCGCGGCGTAGAGGCGGATGAGCTCGCGCGCGATGTCCTCGGCCGCCTTCTTCGCCCGGCGCTTGGTCTTGAGCCAGTCGGTCCCGCCCATCGACGAGAGCGCGGGGGGCGTGCCGCCGACGTAGCGCGTGATCTTATCGACGCGCTCGGTCGGGAGCGAGGTCACCCCGTCCGCGAAGCGCAGCTCCAGGTACTCGCGGACGACGCCGACGACCTCCTTCGTCGTGAAGCGCTCGAAGAGGGCGATGCCCCGATCCTCGTGGACGACGTGGTCGCCGGGCCGCAGATCCGAGAGGAAGGAGCCTATCGCGACGCGACGGCGCCGGCGCACCGGGTGGCGCGGCTTGCGAAAGCCGAAGATCTCGGCGTCCGTGAAGACGCGAAGCCCGAGCTCCGGGACCGCGAAGCCCTCGGCGAGCGGGACGTGGAGGAGCACGAGCGATCCCGGCTCGGGCGTGGCCTCGAGCTCGTCGTGCGGCGTCACGGTCACGTCGCGCTCGCCGAGCAGGTCCGCGAGGCGGGCCGCCTGCGGCGTCGCGATCGCGCGAGTGTCCGTCCCGCTCCCGGCGACCTCGCGGAGGAATGCGTCGAGCCGGCCCGCGTAGCTCGTCACCGTGGTCCATCCGAGCCGCAGCGGGTCGCGGCCCGAGCCGCTCATCGCTGACGGCGAGCCGGCAGCGATGCCGCTCTGCGGTCCGCGGATCAGGCCGCGTCGCTCGGCATCCCGCTCGAGCGTGTCGCGGCCGACGTACGGCGCGGGGAGCGCGGCGACGGGGAGGCCGTGCGCGCGCAGCTCGGTCCGCCGCTCCTCGGCCTGCGCCTCGTACGTGTCCCACGCCAGGCCGAGCTCGACGGTGTCCTCGAACACGACCGTCGCGCGATCGCCGAGATGGTCGACGAGGGAGGCGGTCGCACCGAGGAGCGGCGCGAACGACTCGATCCCCGGGGCGTACGAGCGCTGCCGGAGCGCCTCGACGAGCGCCGCGTACGGAGCGAGCTCCTCGTGCTCCGCGAGATCCTCCCAGCCCTCCCGCGCGAGGCGCTCCGCGAGGTCCGGGCCGCCGGCGAGGCTGAGCTCCCTCGCCGGGAGGACGACGAGTGCGGCCGTCTCCTGCTGCGAGCGCTGGGTGACGGGGTCGAAGGCCCGGATGGTCTCGATCAGGTCGCCGAAGAGCTCGATCCGCACGGGCCGGTCCGCGCCGGCCGGGTAGACGTCGACGATCCCGCCTCGTCGCGAGAAGCTGCCGGGCTCGCTCACCTCCGGCACCGGCTCGTATCCGATGGACACCAGCCACTGGGCGGTCTCGCGCCACGACAGCGTCGTGCCGACGCGGAGCGTGCGGGCGCGTGACCCGAGCTGGTCCGGCGCGATGGTGTGCTGGATGACGGCGCGAAGCGGCGCGACGATCGCGACGGGCTCGCCCTCCCGCAGCCGCCAGAGCGCCACGAGGCGCTGGTGCACCGCGCTCGCGGAGGGCGCTGACGCTTCGAACGGCATCGCCTCGCGCTCCGGGAACGCGAGGACCCGGTCCTCGCCGAGCCATCCGGCGAGCTCCGCGCGCCAGCGACGCGCCCGGTCTTCGCTCGGGGCGACCAGGAGCACGACGCGGCCGAGGTGCGCGACGAGCGCGGACCAGAGGTACGCGCGCGCGCCGCCGCTCGCCTCGGAGATCGCGACCGGCTCGCGCGCCTCGATCCGCGACGCGAGCTCCGCGAAGGGCTGGCTGCGCTCGACGAGCGCGAGCAGCCCCGCGAGCCGGCCGATCGTCCGGGCCTGGACCGCTCTAGCCATTCGATCGCGTGGCCTTCGGCCCGCGACCCGCTCCGCTCTTGCGGACTCGCTCGGACCGGTGCCCGGCATCCGACGCAGCTCGCTGCGTCGGATGAGCGGGGCGAAGCCCCCCCTCGCTCGCTTCATCCATCAATTGAACCGATCCATCGCCGCTCGCGGGCCGTCGCGGAGGGCGATCTCGGCGGCCTCCGACGCGCGGGCGATCATGGCGTCGGCGGCATCGCGCTCATCGGCCTCGAACGGCGAGAGGACGTACTCCGCGAGGTCGCCCATCTCCTGCCGTGCGTCTTCGGGGGCGACACCGCAGCGGAGCCGCGGGAATCCCTCGCCGATCGCGGAGACGACCGAGCGCATCCCGTTGTGCGTCCCGGGTCCGCCCCCCAGGCGCATGCGGATGCGGCCGAGGGGCAGGTCGACGTCGTCGTACACGATGAGGATGTCCGCGGGCTCGAGGCGGTACCGGTCGAGGAGCTTCCGCACCGCGCGTCCGCTCTCGTTCACGAAGGTCTGCGGCCGCGCGAGCGCGACCCTCATCCCGCCGAGCGACCCCTCGGCGATGCGCGACTCGGCCGCCTTCGTGCCGAACTCCAGGCGCGCGCGCTTCGCCAGGCGGCTGACGACCCGGAAGCCGACGTTGTGGCGCGAGGAGGCATAGCCGTCCCCGGGGTTCCCCAGCCCGATGACGAGCCGGTCGACCCGCGGCGGCGCCGATCGCGCGAAGGGGTTCGCGAGCCTCACCCCTCGAGCCTCCTCCTGGACACGCGAAAGCGGGGCGCGTCGTCGCCGACGGCCCCGTCGATCGCCTCTTCGCGGTGTCGGTGCTTCGCACATACGGGCTTCGCTCGTGCGTCAGCGCCGGCAAGCCGTCGCTGCCCACACTCGCTCGCCTGTGGGTGTCAGCATACCGGCGTATGCGGTCCCAGGACCCAGATCGACCCTCAATGCGCTTCCCGGTATTCGAGATGGAGCGGATGCAGTCGACGTGGGAGCACCGCGTCCGCTACGACCTCTCCGAGTCGGGGGTCGAGCCGCTCACGCTCGCCGAGGCCGCCGGTGACCTGCTCATCGCAGGGGGCTCCGCCCCCTGCCACCCCCCTCTGGGGGAAGTGCGTCTCGGCTACGCCGAGGGGACGGGACGCGAGGAGACGCGGGCGCTCATCGCCGCGCTCCACAGCGGCGCCTCCGCCGATGACGTCCTCGTCACGACCGGCACGAGCGAGGCGAACTTCCTCTCTCTCGTGACCCTCGTCGAGCGGGGCGACGAGGTCGTCGTGGTCATGCCCAACTACATGCAGCTCCACGGCCTCGCTCGCGGGCTCGGCGCGACCGTCCGCGAGGTGTGGCTGCACGAGGACCAGGGGTGGCGGCTCGACCTCGACCGCCTGCGCGTCGCGATGTCCCCGCGCACGAAGGTCGTCTGCGTCTGCACGCCGAACAACCCGACGGGGCAGATCCTGGAGGCGGCGGAGCTCGACGAGATCGCCCGCGTCGCGGCGGCGAGCGGGGCGTGGGTCCTGTCCGACGAGGTGTACCGCGGCGCCGAGCACGACGCCATCGAGAGCGCGAGCTTCTGGGGCCGGTACGAGCGGACGATCGTCACGGGCGGCCTCTCGAAGGCGTACGGGCTCCCGGGTCTGCGCATCGGGTGGATCGTCGCGCCGCCGGAGCGCATCGCGGCGGCATCGGCGATGAAGGACTACACGACCATCGCGCCCGCGACGCTCAGTGAGCTCATCGCCGCCACCGGCCTCCGCCGCCGCGAGGAGCTCCTCGCGCGCACGCGCGGGATCCTGAATGCGCGCTGGCCCGTCGTCGAGACGTGGGCGCGCGCCCACGTCTCGACGACGGGCCAGCGCGCATTCAGGATCCCGCGCGTGCGCGCGAGGAGCTCCTCGCGGCGGCGGAGGCCGGTGGCGGCGATGAGCTCACTGAGCGTCGCGGGCGCGATGGTCGTGTAGTCCTTCATCGCCGATGCCGCCGCGATGCGCTCCGGCGGCGCGACGATCCACCCGATGCGCAGACCCGGGAGCCCGTACGCCTTCGAGAGGCCGCCCGTGACGATCGTCCGCTCGTACCGGCCCCAGAAGCTCGCGCTCTCGATGGCGTCGTGCTCGGCGCCGCGGTACACCTCGTCGGACAGGACCCACGCCCCGCTCGCCGCCGCGACGCGGGCGATCTCGTCGAGCTCCGCCGCCTCCAGGATCTGCCCCGTCGGGTTGTTCGGCGTGCAGACGCAGACGACCTTCGTGCGCGGGGACATCGCGACGCGCAGGCGGTCGAGGTCGAGCCGCCACCCCTGGTCCTCGTGCAGCCACACCTCGCGGACGGTCGCGCCGAGCCCGCGAGCGAGGCCGTGGAGCTGCATGTAGTTGGGCATGACCACGACGACCTCGTCGCCCCGCTCGACGAGGGTCACGAGAGAGAGGAAGTTCGCCTCGCTCGTGCCGGTCGTGACGAGGACGTCATCGGCGGAGGCGCCGCTGTGGAGCGCGGCGATGAGCGCCCGCGTCTCCTCGCGTCCCGTCCCCTCGGCGTAGCCGAGACGCACTTCCCCCAGAGGGGGGTGGCAGGGGGCGGAGCCCCCTGCGATGAGCAGGTCACCGGCGGCCTCGGCGAGCGTGAGCGGCTCGACCCCCGACTCGGAGAGGTCGTAGCGGACGCGGTGCTCCCACGTCGACTGCATCCGCTCCATCTCGAATACCGGGAAGCGCATTGAGGGTCGATCTGGGTCCTGGGACCGCATACGCCGGTATGCTGACACCCACAGGCGAGCGAGTGTGGGCAGCGACGGCTTGCCGGCGCTGACGCACGAGCGAAGCCCGTATGTGCGAAGCACCGACACCGCGAAGAGGCGATCGACGGGGCCGTCGGCGACGACGCGCCCCGCTTTCGCGTGTCCAGGAGGAGGCTCGAGGGGTGAGGCTCGCGAACCCCTTCGCGCGATCGGCGCCGCCGCGGGTCGACCGGCTCGTCATCGGGCTGGGGAACCCCGGGGACGGCTATGCCTCCTCGCGCCACAACGTCGGCTTCCGGGTCGTCAGCCGCCTGGCGAAGCGCGCGCGCCTGGAGTTCGGCACGAAGGCGGCCGAGTCGCGCATCGCCGAGGGGTCGCTCGGCGGGATGAGGGTCGCGCTCGCGCGGCCGCAGACCTTCGTGAACGAGAGCGGACGCGCGGTGCGGAAGCTCCTCGACCGGTACCGCCTCGAGCCCGCGGACATCCTCATCGTGTACGACGACGTCGACCTGCCCCTCGGCCGCATCCGCATGCGCCTGGGGGGCGGACCCGGGACGCACAACGGGATGCGCTCGGTCGTCTCCGCGATCGGCGAGGGATTCCCGCGGCTCCGCTGCGGTGTCGCCCCCGAAGACGCACGGCAGGAGATGGGCGACCTCGCGGAGTACGTCCTCTCGCCGTTCGAGGCCGATGAGCGCGATGCCGCCGACGCCATGATCGCCCGCGCGTCGGAGGCCGCCGAGATCGCCCTCCGCGACGGCCCGCGAGCGGCGATGGATCGGTTCAATTGATGGATGAAGCGAGCGAGGGGGGGCTTCGCCCCGCTCATCCGACGCAGCGAGCTGCGTCGGATGCCGGGCACCGGTCCGAGCGAGTCCGCAAGAGCGGAGCGGGTCGCGGGCCGAAGGCCACGCGATCGAATGGCTAGAGCGGTCCAGGCCCGGACGATCGGCCGGCTCGCGGGGCTGCTCGCGCTCGTCGAGCGCAGCCAGCCCTTCGCGGAGCTCGCGTCGCGGATCGAGGCGCGCGAGCCGGTCGCGATCTCCGAGGCGAGCGGCGGCGCGCGCGCGTACCTCTGGTCCGCGCTCGTCGCGCACCTCGGCCGCGTCGTGCTCCTGGTCGCCCCGAGCGAAGACCGGGCGCGTCGCTGGCGCGCGGAGCTCGCCGGATGGCTCGGCGAGGACCGGGTCCTCGCGTTCCCGGAGCGCGAGGCGATGCCGTTCGAAGCGTCAGCGCCCTCCGCGAGCGCGGTGCACCAGCGCCTCGTGGCGCTCTGGCGGCTGCGGGAGGGCGAGCCCGTCGCGATCGTCGCGCCGCTTCGCGCCGTCATCCAGCACACCATCGCGCCGGACCAGCTCGGGTCACGCGCCCGCACGCTCCGCGTCGGCACGACGCTGTCGTGGCGCGAGACCGCCCAGTGGCTGGTGTCCATCGGATACGAGCCGGTGCCGGAGGTGAGCGAGCCCGGCAGCTTCTCGCGACGAGGCGGGATCGTCGACGTCTACCCGGCCGGCGCGGACCGGCCCGTGCGGATCGAGCTCTTCGGCGACCTGATCGAGACCATCCGGGCCTTCGACCCCGTCACCCAGCGCTCGCAGCAGGAGACGGCCGCACTCGTCGTCCTCCCGGCGAGGGAGCTCAGCCTCGCCGGCGGCCCGGACCTCGCGGAGCGCCTCGCGCGGGAGGGCTGGGAGGATCTCGCGGAGCACGAGGAGCTCGCTCCGTACGCGGCGCTCGTCGAGGCGCTCCGGCAGCGCTCGTACGCCCCGGGGATCGAGTCGTTCGCGCCGCTCCTCGGTGCGACCGCCTCCCTCGTCGACCATCTCGGCGATCGCGCGACGGTCGTGTTCGAGGACACCGTCGAGCTCGGCCTGGCGTGGGACACGTACGAGGCGCAGGCCGAGGAGCGGCGGACCGAGCTGCGCGCGCACGGCCTCCCCGTCGCCGCGCTCCCCGCGCCGTACGTCGGCCGCGACACGCTCGAGCGGGATGCCGAGCGACGCGGCCTGATCCGCGGACCGCAGAGCGGCATCGCTGCCGGCTCGCCGTCAGCGATGAGCGGCTCGGGCCGCGACCCGCTGCGGCTCGGATGGACCACGGTGACGAGCTACGCGGGCCGGCTCGACGCATTCCTCCGCGAGGTCGCCGGGAGCGGGACGGACACTCGCGCGATCGCGACGCCGCAGGCGGCCCGCCTCGCGGACCTGCTCGGCGAGCGCGACGTGACCGTGACGCCGCACGACGAGCTCGAGGCCACGCCCGAGCCGGGATCGCTCGTGCTCCTCCACGTCCCGCTCGCCGAGGGCTTCGCGGTCCCGGAGCTCGGGCTTCGCGTCTTCACGGACGCCGAGATCTTCGGCTTTCGCAAGCCGCGCCACCCGGTGCGCCGGCGCCGTCGCGTCGCGATAGGCTCCTTCCTCTCGGATCTGCGGCCCGGCGACCACGTCGTCCACGAGGATCGGGGCATCGCCCTCTTCGAGCGCTTCACGACGAAGGAGGTCGTCGGCGTCGTCCGCGAGTACCTGGAGCTGCGCTTCGCGGACGGGGTGACCTCGCTCCCGACCGAGCGCGTCGATAAGATCACGCGCTACGTCGGCGGCACGCCCCCCGCGCTCTCGTCGATGGGCGGGACCGACTGGCTCAAGACCAAGCGCCGGGCGAAGAAGGCGGCCGAGGACATCGCGCGCGAGCTCATCCGCCTCTACGCCGCGCGCGAGACCGTGCAAGGGCGCGCGTTCTCCGGGGACACACCGTGGCAGATCGAGCTCGAGAACGCGTTCCCGTACACCGAGACGCCGGACCAGCTCCAGGCGATCGAGGACGCCAAGCGCGACATGGAGCGCGCGCGGCCGATGGACCGGCTCATCGTCGGGGACGTCGGGTACGGGAAGACCGAGGTCGCGCTGCGCGCCGCGTTCAAGGCCGTCATGGACGGCGCGCAGGTCGCCGTGCTCGTGCCGACGACGATCCTCGCGCAGCAGCACTACGAGACGTTCTCCGAGCGCCTTGCGACGTTCCCGGTGAAGGTCGAGATGCTCTCGCGATTCCGCACGCCCGCGGAGCAGCAGGAGGTCGTCGCCGGCATCGCGACGGGTGACGTCGACGTCGTCATCGGCACGCATCGCGTCCTGCAGAAGGACGTCCGCTTCCGCGACCTCGGCCTCCTGGTCATCGACGAGGAGCACCGCTTCGGCGTGAAGCACAAGGAGCGCCTGAAGCAGTTGCGGACGGATGTCGACGTCCTCTCGATGACCGCGACGCCGATCCCGCGGACCCTCCACATGGCCCTCTCCGGTGTCCGCGACATCAGCGTCATCGAGACGCCGCCCGAGGACCGTCAGCCGATCGAGACGCACGTCGTCGAGAAGGGCCAGGACGTGCTGCGCGAGGCGGTCTTGCGCGAGCTCGATCGCGGCGGGCAGGTGTACTACGTCCACAACCGCGTCATGGGCATCGAGCAGGAGACGGAGCGGCTCCGCCGGCTCGTGCCCCAGGCGACGTTCGTCGTCGCGCACGGCCAGATGCACGAGCGGCAGCTCGAGCGGGTCATGGTCGGGTTCGCCGACGGGGACGACGACGTCCTCGTCTGCACGACGATCATCGAGTCCGGGCTCGACATCCCGAACGTGAACACGATCGTCATCGACCGCGCCGGCCAGCTCGGCCTGGCGCAGCTCTACCAGCTGCGGGGGCGCGTGGGCCGGAGCGCCGAGAAGGCGTACGCGTACCTGCTGTACGAGAAGGAGACGCCCCTCACCGAGGACGCGCGCAAGCGGCTGCAGGCCGTCTTCGAGGCGAGCGAGCTCGGTGCGGGCTTCAAGATCGCCACGGCGGACCTCGAGATCCGCGGCGCGGGGAACATGCTGGGCGCTGAGCAGCACGGGCACGTCGCGGCGGTCGGGTTCGAGCTCTACACGCAGCTCCTCGAGGAGGCGATCGCCGAGCAGCGCGGGATGCCGAAGGCGCTCCCCGTGCCCGAGATCACGGTCGATCTCGCGCTCTCGACGGCCATCCCCGACGACTACATCCCGAGCCGGCAGCGCAAGCTCGAGACCTACCGTCGGATCGCCGAGCTGCGCGAGCTCGACGAGCTCGCGACGCTGCGCGACGAGCTGCGCGACCGCTACGGGCCGCCGCCGGAGCCGATGCGGAACCTCCTCTATGGGGTCGAGGTGAAGCTGCGGGCCACGAGGATCGGGGCGACCGAGGTGCGCGCGCGCGGCGCCGAGCTGCGCGTCGTGCTCGGGCGGGAGGTCTCCGATCTCCAGCGGGCCGCGCTGCGCCGCTCGTTCCCACGGGCGCAGGTCGGCCAGCGCCAGGTGCGCCTCGGCGTCCTCGACGTCCGCGG
>Ga0105164_10002894_pt1 | contig 10510 bp, 7 predicted proteins | sample VDWuncwatermetaG_FD_89674 | JGI IMG/M metagenome (GOLD analysis project Ga0105164, IMG submission 89674) | Wastewater microbial communities from Netherlands to study Microbial Dark Matter (Phase II) - VDW unchlorinated drinking water | ecosystem: Environmental > Aquatic > Freshwater > Drinking... | reverse complement strand
TTCTACGAGGTGGTAAAGTCCAAGCTCAAGGAAGATGGGATCTTTGCCCAATGGTTCCACAACTATTCCATGTCCCCGGATGATTTCCGCATGGTCTTTCGCACCTTCGGAGAGGCCTTTCCCTACGTTTCGGTCTGGGGAATGAAGGAGAGCGATTTTCTCATGCTCGGCAGTAAAAAGGAGCAGCTCTTCCGCTACCCACTGCTCAAGGAGATCTTTTCTAACAATCGGATCCTCAGAGAAGATTTCAAAGAATTGGGACTTTCCGATATCTATGCCGTTCTGGGTTTCTACCGGATGGGCAAAAAGGAAGTGACGGCCTTTAGCGAGGGTGCCAGCCTCAATACGGATGATGGGGCTCAGTTGGAGTTCTCCGCGCCTAAGAATGTCCGCCGCGCGACAGCGGAGCTCAATCGCAAACTGATGGATCCCTTTTTGGTCCAAGCCCCTTGGTTGAAGGCGAATACCGCCGGCGTCCCTGAAGGCATGCGCCACTTTTATTTGGCTCAGGCCTATCAGACCAATGGCTGGAACAGCCGGGCCGTGGAAGAATTGGATCAAGCAATCCGACTGGAGCCATCGAAGGCGGATTTTTACGTCCTTAAAACCAAGATTCTCCTGGAAGAAGAAAAAAGCAGCGAAGCGGGAAAGGCCGCCCTCCTCGCCCTGGAACGCTCCCGTCAGGTGATCGGGGCGATTCTGCGGCTCAGCGAAGATTTTTACCTACCGGAAGCCAAGATGGTTTATTCCAAAACCATTGAGATGGGCACTCAAGAGATCATCCCCTATTTGGGTCTGGGAAACATTGCCCTGCATGCCAGAGACTTCCGGGAGGCGGAGAAGTGGTTTAACCGGGCGAGGCGCATGCGCCCTGACCATCCGGCGGTTCTGCTGGCCTGGGGTCGATTGATGTTGGCCAAGGGAGAAGCAGAGAAGGCAAAGGATTTGCTGGAGCAATCCAAGGAGAAGGGGGAAGACTCAGGTACCCTTTACGGCGCCCTAGGCGAGGCCTATTTCAAGCTAGGACTGTGGGATCAGGCAGCTAAAACCTACGGCCAAGCCGTGAGACTCAGGAGGAAAAATAGCGACTGGCGCCGTTCACTCGGTATCACCTTGGCCAAGCTGGGCAAGGTCAGAGAGGCAGAAGAGAAATTTCGCGAGGTCCTTGCCTTTAGTTCCAGTGACGCCGAGGCATGGCGGGAGCTAAAGAAATTGGGCAAGAGGTATTAGGGAACAGTCAAAAATGAGAATGGCGGAATTGGTATACGCATTGGTCCTGACATCCAGCGATTTTCCATCCCATGCGACTTTAGGAAGCCAAAAGGGTGAGCGTTTACTTATCTCTCCAATCTGAAAACGAAACAGGCTCACATCAATCTCAACGAGCGACCGATTGGATGGTACTGATGAACGATAAACGATGAATATGAAGAAAATTCCACGCCGAGATTTCATCAAGACAGTTATCAGCAGCGCAGCCATAACCTGTGCCTTCCCCGAGTATTTCATCTCGGAGAGTGCAGGCTTTCCCGTTGGCTCCGCCATATCGGACTTGCGGATGACCAGCGAGAGCAACACCCTCTGCCATCGCCTCCGCGATGGCGAAGCGTTTCGCTTCCCGCCGCCGTCGAAGCACTACGAAGCCATCATCGTTGGTGGCGGGCCGAGCGGGTTGGTAGCGGGCTACACGCTACGCAATAAGAATTTCCTCTTGCTGGAAAAAGAGCCGCGCGTGGGCGGCAACGCTATCAGCGAAAAGTGGGAGGACATCTGGTATTCGACTGGGGTAGCCTGGATCAGCAGCCCGCTGCTCGAAGCGTTGTTTCAGGAGATCGGCTTGAAAATTTACCGCATCGACTCGCCGGATGCGGCAATTATCAACGGAAAGTTGGTTCCGGAGTTCTGGGGTGAAGGGATGCACAAAGCGCCGTATCCTGAATCCGTGCGGAAGAGCTTCATCCAGTTCAAGAGAGATATGCTGGCGATAGATGTCGAAGCGAACGAAAAGAAACTCGATCAGATGACCTTCGCCGAGCTGCTTAAACCGTATGCGCCGGAAGTCAAGCGCTGGTTCGATAACTACGGGCCGAACGACTGGGGTGGTGATACAGAAAACACGTCCGCTTATATCGGCGCGGAATCATTGCGTTGGGCCGCTGGCTTGGACCCCAGCCGCTTCACCTTCCCTGGCGGATTGGGTCGGGCTTCGGAGGCGCTGCGCCATAAGATCGAAGTGGCTGGCGACCAACGCATTCTCACTGAAGCGACCGTGCTGCGTGTTGCCAACCAGAGCGGCGGGAAAGTTGAGGTGAGCTATATCTACAAAGGTGAGATCATCACCGTCACGTCGAGCGCCGTGATCGTGGCTGCGCCCAAGTTCATCGCCAGGCACTTGATCAAAGATCTGCCCGATGCTCAAGCGCGGGCGATGGGTCGGATGCGCTACGCGCCTTATCTCGTGGTGAACGTGTGCACGAGCGAGGTGATCTACGACCGATCGTACGACACGGATATTCCGGCGCCGAGCCTCATCGTGGATTTCAATGTGGCTGACTGGGTGATTTACCGCGACGGGGGCGATCCGAAGCGCAAGCACGTGTTGACTTGCTATGTCCCGCTGCCGGAAGCTAAGCGCGCGCTGATTCAGTCGGACGATTACGTGCGCAAGATCGGGCAAAAAGTGGTTGATCAACTCGACGGGTGGTTTCCAGGCGCACGCAAGAAGACGCTCGAAGTCAGGATCTATCGCCGCGGGCATGCGATGCACGTTTCCGCGCCGGGGGTGCTGACGAAGCTGGCGCCGCTGCTCGCACGGCCCTTTGGTCACATCCTCTTTGCCAACACCGACAGCCTTGGAGGCGTCTCGGATTTTGAAAGCGCCGCAGTGGCGGCCCAGAAAGCGGCGAAAGCGGCTGAAGCATTGATTGTGAAAAGTAAGCGGTGAGCTGTGATCAAAAACAAGAGATCACTTTTGAGGCGCTGCTAAACCACTTCCCTACAGAATCTCGGAATATTCCAAGCCTTTTCTGGTATCGTTTCCCATAAAACGCTCATCTTGCCTTTCTTATTGGCTCGTGGGATTCTGCCCCATAATTTGATATTCTGTGACCGGGGTTGCTCCCAGGGGGTAAGCCTTATGCTTAAAGAGAAGATCGGAGTTATCGGGGCGGGGAAGATCGGCTCTGCCATCCTGCGTGGGGTGATCCGGGCAGGTCTGGCGCATAAAGATCAAGTGATGGCGAGTGATTTAAGCAAGAGCCTGAGGCAGTCCATTGCCAAAGGGCTTGGGATCAAAGTCACGCCGAACAACGGCCAAGTGTGTGACTTTGCAGACATCGTGATCCTTGCGGTCAAACCTCAGATCGTCGATCCTGTGGTCAAAGAGATCGCAAAAAAATTGGGCAAAACGAAACTCTTAGTCTCAGTCGCAGCGGGGGTGCCGCTCTCCCGGATTGAGGGCAATTTGGCAAAGGGGGCTCGTGTGGTGCGAGTCATGCCCAATATTCCCTGTGTGGTGGCAGCCGGGGCATCCTGCTATGCCGGTGGGGCACACGCAACTCAGACGGACCTGGAAAGGGTAGGGTTGATTTTAAACAGTTTTGGGATTGCCTTGCCCTTGGAGGAAAAGTATTTGGATGCGGTCACCGGTCTCAGCGGCAGCGGCCCGGCCTACGTTTTTCTCTTTATCGAATCGTTGGCTGATGGAGGTGTTCAGGTGGGTCTCAGCCGGGATGTGGCTCTCAAGCTCGCCCTTCAGACGGTTTACGGCTCTGCCAAGATGGCGCTTGAGAGCGGCAATCATTTGGGACAACTCAGAGATGAGGTGACCTCTCCGGGCGGGACCACGATTGCCGGACTTTACGCTTTAGAAAAGGGAGGAATGCGCGGGACTGTTATGGAGGCGGTCTTACAGGCCACCCATCGCTCCCAGGCTTTGGGAAAGGGGGAGTCATGAAGCCGGAACCAACTCCGTTAGAGTCCGAAAACGAAGTCCAGATCCTTGCCGCGCTCAGCGAACTCATGGGGACTTCGATGTCCTTCGAAGAGGTGACTGCCGCAGCGATGCGCTTCACCTCCGCTATGATGGGTGCGGATGGTTCCTCCCTCCTTCTCGTTAACCGCAAGGAGGGCAACTTGAGTTTTTACATCGCCCTGGGAGAAAAGGCGGATCAACTGAAAAGCATTACGCTGGCTCAGGGGGAGGGGATTGCCGGCTTTGTGGCTCAAACCGGGGTCCCGATGGTTGTCTCCGACGTCACCCGCGAGAAGCGCTTTTCCAAGCGGGTGGATCAGATCACGGGCTTCAAGACCCGTTCCATCGCCTGCGTGCCGCTACGAGTCGGGATGAGATCAGAGGCGTTATCGAGGTCGTTAGCAAGAAGGTGGGGATCTTTCGTGACAAGGACCTGGACATGTTGACTGCCATTGCAGGCCCGATTGCGATTATGATCGATAATGCCCAGCTGATCGATGAAGCGAAGGGCTTGCATGATAAGTTGGAACGGGCCGGCCGCATTAAGGCAGAATTCCTTGCCACCATGACCCATGAACTCCGCACGCCCATCAACATCGTGATCGGCAATCTTGACCTTCTGCTGGGTGGATATCTGGGTGAGCTCAATGATCGTCAGAGAGAGAGCATGAAGACGGCGTTGCGTAACTCGGGAGAGGCTCTCAGTTTGGTAAGCAGTCTCCTGGACATTTCTCGGATCGAAGCGGGCCAATTTGTGATCCGCGTGGAGGAGTTTCGGCTCGAAGATGTGTGGTCGGAGTTGGAATTGCTGTTTCGCATCGGGCTTAGCGGAAAGGAAGTCGAGCTATCCTGGGAGGTCAAGGCGCCGCTTCCTCCCTTTAAGACGGATAAAATCAAGGTCAAAGAGATCCTCAGCAACATTGTTTTCAATGCCGTTAAATTTACCGATCGCGGCAGGATTCAAGTCTCCGCCTCTCCGGTTTCGGGAGGAGACGAGGCGGAAGTGGTGGTCACGGATACGGGAGTGGGGATTCCGGAAGAGTTTCTGCCTTTTATCTTTGAGCCTTTTCGTCAGGCGGAGGGATCCTTTACCCGGAGTCATGGGGGCGTGGGCTTGGGTCTAAGCATTGCCAGGAGACTGCTCAACCTGCTCCATGGGCGGGTGGAGGTGGAGAGCGAAGTGGGCAAGGGATCCACCTTCCGCATCACCATTCCGACCAAGTATTCGGCCTAAGCTTTTCCACCCTTCGATCAGGAGCCGGTTTCGCTCCGTACCAATTTTTGTAAGATCTCTAACGCTTCCAGATGATCGCGCAGATTATACTTCGCATAGGACTGAGCGACTCCGATCCTGATGGAATAAGCGGTTTCTGGGCAGATTTTAAACAGGTCCTCATCCGTCCAGTCATCGCCCATGGCCATAACAAAGTCGTAGTTTTTTTTTGACATCCAGTGTAAGCCGGCAGTTCCTTTGTTGACTCCTGCGCTTTTGATCTCGAGCACTTTGTGACCCTGGCGCACCTGGATGTCCATGTTTGCGGTAAAACTAATTACGTTGTCCGCTAGTTCTTTAGCCAGCAGAGCAGACTGATCGGGGTCGGCCATGCGATAATGCCACGCAACAGAGAACTCTTTCTCTTCTATAAAAGAGCCGGGGAGCCGGTCTACATACGTCTCCAGCATGGGGCGGATTTGCGCTATCCAGCTATTGGTCAAAGGCTTGATCAGGCTCCATTCTGCACCTTTTTCTTTAATCCATATGCCATGTTCCGCGGCCAAACCGATAGGAAACATAGCGAACCAGCGTTGTAGGGTATCCCTGTCCCGCCCGCTTATAAGGATAACCTCACTTTTGGCATTCTCTGACAAGGCCCGGAGAAGGCTCAAAAGCTCGTCAGTCGGTTTTGCGCCGTGGGGACTCGATGTGAAAGGGGCCAGAGTCCCGTCGTAGTCTAGAAGTATGAGCCGTTTCTCGCTTTTCTGGAAACGGCGAAGGAGTTGCTCCTTCGCGGCGGGGGTCAGCATTCGGGCATAGAATGTTTCTTGGTTTTTTGTGACGCGAAGCATGTCGCTAATGAAGTCTTCAGCCCATCGACTAACATCGTAGCGTCTCAATCGGTTCTGCATGGCTTCGTTGCGCCGTACTTGCTCCTCCGTGGAGAGCCCCAGTGCCTCGTTTAGAGCCTCTGCAATTTCTCGCTTATCGTTGGGGTTGATAATAAGCGCCTCGCCAAGCTCTCTGGCCGCACCCGCCATTTCGCTCAGGATCAGCACCCCTGTTTTGTCAGTTCTCGCCGCGATATACTCTTTCGCGATGAGATTCATGCCATCCCTCAGGGGCGTCACTAGGGCAATGTCGCTGGAGTTGTACAGAGCCACCAGACGGTGGAAGGATAAGGAGGCGTACTGATAGGAGATCGGGACCCAACCAATGCTGCCGAATCTCCCATTGATCCTTCCTACGAGTTCGTCTATCTCCCTTTTTGCCTGCTGGTAATGATCGACTCCTATTCGTGACGGAACAACCACTAAGATGAGGACGACCTTTCGACGCCACTGGGAATTTTTTTCGAGGAAGAGCTCGTAACCCTCCAGGCGATTTATGACCCCCTTGGTGTAGTCCAAGCGGTCTATGGAAAGGATGACTCTATACCCCTCCAGCACGTTCCGGAGCTTGCCTCTTTCCTCTTGTACCTCCCGGCTTCCCGACGCGTCATGAAATCTCTCGAAGTTAATACCCATTGGGAATGTGGCTGCCTTGACGAGATGATCTCCGGTGACGATGATTCCCATATTGTGTTCGAGACCTAAAATGCGGAGCACGCACCTTAAGAAATATTGGGTATAGTCGTGTATGTGAAAACCAACGAGGTTCGCTCCGAGGAGGCCTTCCAAAATCTCCCTGGACCAGGAGCGTGGAAGGAGTCGAAAAAGTTCGAATGATGGAAAAGGGATATGAAGAAAGAAACCTATGGGCAGGTCCGATATTCGCTCGCGCAACAATTTCGGCAGAAGCATCAGGTGGTAGTCATGAACCCACACAAGATCGCCGGGTCTAATGATTGCCACAAGAGCGTCGCAGAAGATGCGGTTAACCGTTTTGTAAGAATGCCAGTCCTCCTCTTTAAATGAGGTCCGCGAAGGGAAGTAATGGAAAAGGGGCCATATCGTTTTGTTGCAGAATCCGTGATAGAAGGAGTCCATATCACTTTCGGGGATGAAAACGGGCAAGCATTGGAATTGGGACAAAATTTCGGACTTCAGCTTTTCCTTAGCTCTGTCGGTAACCGTGGCTCCCGCCCACCCCACCCATAGGTGCTCAGATTTGATCGAGGAGGAGCTTTTCAGCGACTCCAGATAAGAACTTATTCCGGAAACCAGACCGCCTGCGCTTTTTTGAAAGACAAGCTTTCCGTTTTTTTTCGCCACAGTAATGGGCAATCTGTTGGAGACTACGAGTAACCTCATGGATAACTCTTGGAAAGGTGAGCCGCTACCATAATGACGTATAGCATCTTTTAAAATGAAGCAATCGCAAAATAACGCAGTTGCTTATAACCTTTTGGTTACTTCCTCAACGGCTGAGTTATGTTTTCGAGACCAGGCAATTGAGAACCCGGCAAACGTCTTCTGTCGTAGCTGTCTTGTGGGGGGGGGATGGTGCAATCCTGCTTCTCATGAGACTCCTGTGTTATCCTAACAAATTAGTGATGGATAAATCGAGATTCGGGAAATTGGGCATGGTAAAGGGGTCCTTCCCATGGCAGGAATATCGCCTGCTGCTTTTGTCCGCTTTCGTTGGCGTGGCAGGGGGCTTGGGGGCGCAGCTCTTTGTCTGGCTTCTCACCTGGGGAGAGCGATTGCTTCTGGTAGGGATCGCCGGGTACATAGCACCGGAACCTGGCACCTTAAACCCCTCGCCGGTCGTCGGCCCGTGGGGATTGTGGCTGATTCCGGCAGTAACAACCTTGGGTGGACTGCTCTCGGGGCTCCTGGTTTACACGTTCGCCCCGGAAGCGGAAGGCCACGGAACAGATGCCGCAGTAGAGGCGTACCACTATAAAGGCGGGAGAATAAGGCCGGTTGTCCCCTTAGTCAAAGCGATCGCGTCCGCCGTCACTATTGGATCCGGGGGGGCCGCAGGACGTGAAGGGCCAACCGCCCAAATCAGCGTGGGTGTAGGTTCCATCGTGGCGGACCTCTTGCGGCTGCCTGATGAAGAGCGTCGTTTTCTGGTACTCGCTGGTATGGCGGCCGGGTTGGCTGCTATTTTCAGATCGCCGCTCGGAATGGCCATCTTCTCAGTTGAGATCCTCTATGCCGGTATGGCCTTCGAGAGCGAAGCCCTGATCTACACCGTTGTTGCTTCGGTGGTGGCCTACGCGGTGAACGGGCTGTTTGTAGGCTGGTCGCCGATCTTTCTCTTTCCCCAGGCATTGCGCTTCACCCAGCCGTTAAACCTCGTTGGCTATGCGCTGCTGGGCGTTGTGGCGGGTTTAGTCGGGGCAATCGAACCAACTATCTTCTACGGAGTCCGTGACTTCTTCAAGAAGCTGCGGGTGCCCAACCATGTAAAGCCAGCCATTGGGGGATTGCTGATGGGGTTGCTGGCTCTGGTTGTGCCTCAGACCCTTTCTGCAGGGTATGGTTGGGTTCAGAAGGCCATGACCGGTGGCTACGTAGGCTGGTCCCTTATCTTTCTGGCATTGGCGAAAATCGTAGCTATGTCACTCACCATTTCCTCCGGCGGCTCAGGCGGGGTATTCGGTCCGAACGTTTACATTGGAGGGATGGTGGGTGCCTGGGTGGCCTTTGCTATGGACCAGATTATCCCTGGGGTAGGTTTCAATCCATCGGCATTCGCCGTCGTTGGGATGGCCGCCGTGTTCGCCGGAACAGCACGGGTCCCGATTGCAACTTTAGTCATGGTCGCGGAGATGACCGGCGGCTACGGCTTGATTGTACCATCGATGCTCGCGACGGCGATTGCGTTCGTCATCCAGCGAACCGTAGGAGCCAGATTCCGCTATCCGCGACTCTATGAGGCTCAAGTGGAGCTGAGGAAAGATTCACCGACGCATCACCAAAACTTGGTTCAAGCCGCATTTGAGGTATTGGAGCGGGGTTTAGCAGTGGATCTGCGCGAAGTTACTTTTCCGCAGCTTAACTCTCTCCTTCGCCACGGTAACCCGATACCTATTCACAGTGGCCAGGCAGCGTTGTTTACCGTGAATATTTCCAAGGGTTCAGACTTTTCCGGTCAGACCGTGGCTCAAGTTTTTGGCAAATTTGCCGACCTTGTAGCTGTCGCGGTCATCCGTGACCAGCAGGTCCAGCTTCCGAAGGGTGTGACTCGCCTCGAAGCAGGCGATCAACTCATCGTCGCGGCAACTGAAGCTAAAGGCGCAGGGGTATTCAGGCGCTTGGCTGAAGGAGACCGGAGCGAGACAGCGAAGTAACCTCCTCGCCTCCCTTTGCTCGAGCAGCTATGGAGGTTGCCGGCTTCAGTTACCCGGGCTGCGCTGGGCGGATTTTTTCTCAATGTATCCCGGAGGATTTCCATGCTTGGATTGCACCTTTAACCAGTCGCCCTCTTGGTCCACAACGTGGACCTTCATCCCCTTGGTAATTTTAGCGAGCGACTTGTAGTGGAACCCAGGCCCTTCCCGTACATAGGCGTCGTCCGTGGCAATATACGACCCTTGGACAAAGGAAACTCTCTTCTTGCTCGGCTCACCTGTTGGGCGAGCATATCGCTCTTGGATGTATCCTGGGGGATTGCCGCGTTTCGAAACAATCTTCAGCCACTCTCCCTCGCTGTCTGCGACGTTTACTTTGGTGCCGTTTTTGATTTCAGCGATCACCTTGTACTGGGTGCCGGGACCGCTCCGTACCTTCACGTCGCTGGTGGTGATGTAGGGCTGGCTTTGCTCTGTGGAGGCTGCCGTGGATTTGTATTCGGCTGCCTGCTGTTTTTCGAAACCGCCCGGAGTTAATAATAGGAACCCAAGAGCTAGCAGGGCAAGAAACCATCTCGATTGGAAAACCATAATTTCCTCCTAAAGTTTGCTCTTTTTACGTCTCCTGAGGCACGTCCAATAATCAAGGTAGCAAATAACTTTTTTTTGGGCAAATCATTTTTATTGTTTGTTTAAGGTTAGGCCAAATTAAGCTTGACAAAAGGGGTTCTTCTTGTGATAGATTAACACAAATTTCACTTTATTGCGGAGGGGTTTGAGATGAGAAAGGCTAGATTCAAAGCTTTAGTTGTTCTTGTTTTTTTCTTAAGCGGCTGCGCACAGATGACCTACCGGCAGGAAGCCGCCCTCAAAGGTGCCACAGTCGGCGCCCTTGGTGGTGCTGCCGCGGGAGGAATCGGGGCTGCCACTTCGAATGATAAGAATCGTGAAGGGCTGGGAGTTGGCATAGGAGCCGCAACGGGCGCCCTGATCGGTGGCCTACTTGGATATTTCCTTGCCGAAGAACCGAAGCCGCCTGCACCACCCGCGCCACCTCCTCCGCCACCCGCTCCGAAGG
>Ga0105164_10002893_pt1 | contig 10514 bp, 17 predicted proteins | sample VDWuncwatermetaG_FD_89674 | JGI IMG/M metagenome (GOLD analysis project Ga0105164, IMG submission 89674) | Wastewater microbial communities from Netherlands to study Microbial Dark Matter (Phase II) - VDW unchlorinated drinking water | ecosystem: Environmental > Aquatic > Freshwater > Drinking... | reverse complement strand
TAAAGATAGTTCCATTATATTTCAGGCTTGACGGCACTTTTCCAAACCATCCTGCTGATCCTTCAAAATCAGAAAATCTTGCTGAACTGCAGAAAAAAGTTACAGAGAAAAAATGTGATTTCGGAATGGCTTTTGACGGCGATGCGGACAGGATTTTCTTTGTTGATGAAAATGGGGGCATAATCAACAGCTCGCTGATTTCTTCATTGATAATAAAAAACATTTTGTTAAAAAACAGAAAGTCTAAAATTATACACAATGTCGTATGCAGCCATATTGTGCCAGATACAATCAAAAAATATGGCGGAATTCCAGTAATTGAAAGAGTTGGGCATTCTTTCATAAAAGAGACTATGCGGAAGACAAAAGCTTTGTTTGCCTGCGAGCACTCTGCTCATTATTACTACAGGGACAATTACAGGGCTGACTCCGGAATGATAACTGCCATGATAGTTGCAGAGATTGTTTCAAAAGAAAACAAGGAACTGTCTGAATTATTAGCTGAGTTCAGGAAGTACCATACTATTGAGGAAACTAACGTTGAAGTTGAAGACAAGGAAGCTAAAATGAATGAAATTGAAGCAATCTACAAAAAGCAGAATCCAAAGAAAATTTCAAGATTGGATGGTGTTACAATAGAGTTTGATGGCTGGTGGTTTAACGTAAGACCAAGCAATACCGAGCCTTTGCTGAGGCTAAATCTCGAAGCGAATTCCGGAAAGTTAATGGGGGAGAAGAAAATTAAGTTAGTTGAGTTGATGAAGAATTAATTATTCGTTGCTTGTTCTATGCTTTTTTTTGCTTAAATGAAGTTCTTTTGTAAGATAATTGATTATTGCTTCACTTAATTGCGCTTCGCTTCCTAATCCAAATGTTTCAGGGGCATATCCATAATCTACAAACCTAGAGGGATATGATGGATAATGAATATCCACCCTTAAACACCCATTGCCTTGAAAGATATCAAAAGCAGGAACTAATCCTGAAGTCCTATGAAGCCTGTCAAACTCGGAAAACTGCTTAAAAAGCGCATCATCAATAGAAACTAGGATTGTATCAGCTTGCATCTTGACTAAAAACACCATTTTGTTTTTAAATTTTGTGGGGTATTTGGCCATTTATACGTCTTTTTCCTGATTTTTCGCAACCTTTATATATAACCAAATAATACTCTGCATTAACAGAGAGAGAAGAACACGGTTACTAATTTTCTTCTCGTAAGAGATGGTAAAGACAAAATTAAAGCCGGTTTTGCCGAGCTTAAGGGAAAAGAAAAGATATTTGGTCTTTGAAGTTATCTCTAAGCATAAGATAAATGACTTTAATGAAGTCTCTGATGTCATTACTGAAAGCGCATCAGGCTTTCTTGGGCAGCTTGGGGCTGCAAAAGCGGGCTTGCTGCCGTTGGCCAACAAGTGGAATCCGGAGCTGCAAAGGGGCATAATAAAGGTAGGCCACAAGCATGTTGACGGATTGAGGGCGTCGCTGGCTTTTGCAAGCAAAATAGGAGGCCATGAAGCGATATTCAGGAGCCTTGGGGTTTCGGGAATATTAAAAAAGGCTGAAAATAATTATTTAAAAGCGGCGTAGTCGGGATTTAATTTTAAAATTCGCCAATGTAGTGCCCCAATTGTCGAGGGCAAGAAGAACAAAAACATTAAACAAAACCCAATAACGAAAAATACAATAACTCAATTTCAATAAACTATAAATAACAATTAAAAAATAAAAGTTGATTAAAATAAACAAATTCAAAATTAAAAAACAATTGAGGAGGTAATAATTATGCAGCCAATGCAGCATCAGATGATGGGTTACGACAGGGCAATTACGATGTTCAGCCCCGACGGCAGGTTATTGCAGGTTGAATACGCAAAGAAGACTGTAAGGCAGGGCTCCACGGCAATAGGGATGGTATGCTCGGATGGCGTCTTGCTGGTAGCTGACAAAAGGGTTGTTGACAGCCTCATAGTGCCTGAATCAGTAGAGAAAATCTGGCAGATTGACGAGAATATTGGGGCATCGGCATCCGGAATTTTAAGCGATGCAAGGGTTCTTGTAGACAGGGCCCAATTAAAGGCGCAGCAGCACAGGGTTACATACGATTCTGAAGTTGACACGTTGACTATAGTCAAGGACATATGCGACCTGAAGCAGGTGTGCACGCAAAGCGGCGGATTAAGGCCTTTTGGCGTCTCTGTTTTGGTAGCCGGCATTGATGACGGAGTTCCAAAGCTTTTCGAGACTGACCCTATAGGCATATATTTCCAGTACAGGGCAACTGCCATAGGGGAAGGAGAGATTGAAGTTGAGGAAATTTTGCACAGTGAATACAAGCCAGAAATTACGATTGAAGACGGATTGAAGCTTTCCCTCAAAGCCCTTAAGAAAGTGCTTGGGGACAATTTCAGCACTGAAAGGATAGATGCAGCTTCCATAACAATCTCTGAAAAAAAATTCAGGAGAGTTTCAAAGCAGAAGATAGAAAAGCTTTCATCTGATTTAAAAGATGATAAAAAAGCAAAAAAGTGAGGATAAATGGTTAATGTTGACCAGGCTGTAATAGCCAGATTAAAGGTGCAGGGCCACAATTTTGAAATTTTGGCAGACTGCTCGAATGCGCTTGCAGTAAGGGAAGGAAAAGATGTGGGCATGCGCGATGTGCTTGCGGCAATGCAGGTGTTTTCAGATGCGCATAAAGGCCTTGTTGCCTCGGAAACCGCGATAAAGCAGATTTTCGGCACAAATGAAATAGAGGAAGTCGCAAGGCAGATAATACAGAAAGGCGAGATACAGCTTACCCAGGAATACAGGGAAAAAATCAGGGAAGAAAAAAGAAAGCAGATAATATCAATCATCCACAGGAATGGAGTTGACCCAAGAACGCACCTTCCCCATCCGGCCAGCAGGATTGAAAATGCTTTCGAGGAAGCAAGGTTCCATGTTGACGAGTTTAAGCCTGTCAATGAGCAGGTTCAGGAGGCTATGAAAAAGCTGATGCCGATCCTGCCTATAAAATTTGAGATAAAGGAGATATCATTGAAGATCACGCCTGAATACGCGCCCAAATGCTATTCAACAGTCAGGCAATTTGGCACTCTTTTAAGGGAAGACTGGCTGGCCAACTGCTGCTGGGTCGGCGTTGTTGAAATCCCGGGAGGCATGGAAAGCGACCTTTACGATAAATTAAACAAGATATGCCACGGAAACGTGGAAAGCAAGATTTTGAAGGTGAAGTGATATGAATACTGACCCTCAAACGATAATAAATCTCTTGACGCCGCCAAATATTAAATATAAGAAGATTGTAGATTCTGACTTAAGAACTAGCAGTATTGAAAGTGCGGAGAGAATCTTTAAAAAAGGAGAAGAGCACCTTGAGGAGTTGTTGGAAAGAGGGCTGTTAAAGAAAGAAGGGGGGTATGCATTTGCGGAAATGGAAAAAGCAATCCAAGATTTACTGAAATTGGGATTTCGGTCTGATGCATATAAATTCGCAATGAGATATACTTCAGCTAAGCAGGAATATTCAGTGCATTAAAATCAATACTATTAAAAAATCAAATTTAAAAAATGAACTTAAGCCAAAAAGAAATAAGGCAAAGATTTGAAAGTTTCCAGCAAAAAATTGGAATTGCGGATATAATTGAGTCCAAGAGCTTATTGAACATGGTTAAAATTGCAGACAATGAGAAATTGCTGATGCCTCACGAAAAAATTCTTTTTGCCACTATCGCGCCTGAAATGAAAGTGCTTTCAGTTCTCGGCCATTTTGAATCATTATCATCAGAAGAGCATAATAAAATGAAAGAAAAAACCAGTTTCCAGGATCAGCTGGAACAAAATCAAATTTAAACGCAAAGGTGAACAAAAAATGTCAGAAATAAGAGTAAAAGATAAGGAAATATCAGTCCCAGGCGAAACACTTGCTGTGGGAATGGATGTGCTGCCCGGGGCAGGAACATACAGGAATGGGGACAAGATCATGGCAAACAGGCTCGGGCTTGTCGCTATAGATGGAAGAACAATAAAGCTGATTCCATTGTCAGGAAGGTATACTCCTAAGGCAGGAGACACAATAATTTGCAAGGTAATTGATTTAAGCTTCTCGGGATGGAGATTGGAAACAAATTCAGCATATTCCGCAATGCTTTCAATGAAAGACGCAACTTCTGAGTTCATACAAAGAGGCGCGAACCTTACACAATATTATGACCTTGGCGATTACATTGTGTGCAAGATAGTCAATGTCACAAGCCAGAAGCTGATTGATGTCACGATGAAAGGGCCCGGGCTTAGGAAGCTGAAAGGCGGCAGGATAATAGAGATTGATTCAAATAAAGTGCCCAGGATCATAGGAAAGCAGGGCTCTATGGTAATGATGGTAAAAGATTATGCAAGATGCAACATCACAGTCGGCCAGAATGGATTGGTGTGGATTGACGGCGACCCAGTGAGCGAGCAGCTTGCGATACAGGCCATCAGGAAGATAGGGAAGGAAAGCCATACGTCTGGATTAACAGAAAAAATCAAAACATTCCTTGAGCAAAATGGCGGAAAGCCGGTGCAGTCAAGAGAATTAAACAATAGTGGCGGACAATAAAAATAATCAAGGTAAATAAAAATGTCAAGACTTGCAGAAATAGCTAAGGAAATTGGAAAATTCGAAACTGGGGCCAGGGAATTGCCAGGTTTTAAAAGAACGAATTCTTCTTTATCCAATCTTTTCAAAAGAGATATTGAAAATCCAACAATACAGGATCAAACTGATTGGTACAATTTTATGCTAAGGCACTATATAACTGCCAATGAAGCCATATTCACAGTGCCTTATGCAGCTCAACTGCTTCAGAATAATTCAACAGCGGATAATCTAGAGGCTGCACTGGGAATCTCCACAATTGTAGGATTATCAGAAGCTGGAAAATATTTTGCAGACAGGCTTATGAGAAATATAGATAGGATATACCAAAGCAGAATATTTCAAAAATATGGAGTACCAGTTTTAAAGCCGGTTGTAGAAACTGAAAGCAGATTATTAGCTCCAATTGCAAAATATTTAGATAGAAAATCTGCAGAGTCTAAAAAATAATTAATGTAAAAATCGTATTTAAAATTTTAAAGGTGAAAAACAAAAATGTCATACAAACAAAGAATAGACGGAAGAAAATTTGATGAAGCAAGGCCGATAGAGGCCAAAGTTGGAGTTATTCCAAGAGCTGACGGCTCTGCAATGTTCAAGATTGGAAACACATGGGCTTATGCGGCAGTTTACGGCCCCAGGAACCTTCATCCAAAGTTTTTGCAGGATCCGCAAAGGGGAATATTGAGGTGCAGCTACAACATGATGCCATTCTCAAGCTCAAATGAGCGGGTAAGGCCGGGAGGGTCAAGAAGGTCAAAGGAAATATCAATGGTCACTCAAAAGGCATTGCTTCCTGTGTTGAACCTTGATGATTATCCAAATTCAGTTGTTGATGTTTTCATAGAATTGCCTCAGACAGAAGCAGGCTCAAGATGCGCGGGAATATGCGCTGCATCAATGGCCCTTGCTGATGCAGGACTGGAAATGAAGGATTTAGTTGCTGCAGTTTCTGTGGGAAAAGTGGCTGACAAGCTGCTTGTTGATCTTGATTATTCTGAGGAAAGCTATCCTGAAGGGTCTGTTGCAGACATTCCTGTCGCAATGATGCCGAATTCCGGGATGATAACACTGCTGCAGATGGATGGGGAAGTGAAGAAAGAAGAATTAATCAAAGTGCTGGAGATGGCAAAAAAAGCCTGCTCTGACATATATGAAGTGCAAAAAAAGGCTTTGAGGGATAAATATCGCGAGGTTGAGGTTTAAAATGAACAGAGAACTAAGGAATCATATTTTAGGATTGTTGGAAGTTAACACAAGGCTGGACGGAAGGAAGCTTACTGACTACAGGCAGCCTGTTGAGATAGAATATGGTGTTGTCAAGACGGCAGAAGGCTCTGCCAGAGTAAAAATAGGCGAGACTGATGTAATGGTCGGGGTTAAAATGGAAGTTGGAGAGCCGTATCCTGACACGCCTGATGAAGGCACCATAATTGTAGGCGCTGAATTGCTGGCTTTGTCAAACCCAGAATTTGAGCCCGGGCCTCCCGGAATACAGGCAATAGAGCTTGCAAGAGTTGTTGACAGGGGCATTAGGGAAAGCAAGGCAGTTGACTTCAAGAAGCTCTGCATAACTCCCGGAGAAAAAATATGGATGCTTGTAATTGATATATGCCCGATAAATGATGCCGGCAATTTGTTTGACGCGTCTGCTTTGGCCGCGCTTGCGGCATTGAAGGACACAAAATTTCCCGGGTTCAATGGAGAGAAAGTGGATTACAAGAACAAGACTGACAAGAAATTGCCCCTTGAAAAGGAGCCTGTATCTGTCACTGTGATAAAGATAGGCAGCAAGTTCATTGTTGATCCTGACACAGAAGAGGAAAAGGTCATCGATTCAAGGCTTACAGTTGCATCCATGGAAGATGGGACTTTATGCGCATTGCAGAAAGGCGGAGACTCCCCATTGACTCAGGATGATATAAGCAGGATGCTTGACATCGGGATTGAAAAGGCGAAGGAACTGAGGAAGTGCTTGTAAATGAAGAAAGTAAATAAAAAGATTTTAGAAAAATTAGGTATTGGAAAAGAATCAATAGGTGTTATGTTGCTTTCGTCAGATACACTAAAAAAAGACTGGGACAACAAATATGACGAGCGCTGGAACAAGTATTGAGCAAAAGCTCTCCAAATACTTCGAGCTTACTTCTGCAGCCCTAAAGAAAGTCAAAATAGTCGAGAAGCATAAAAAAGAGGCTGAAGACCTGCTCGACCTGGCGAAGAGATATTATGAAGACGCTAAATTCTTCGAGAAAAAAGGCGATTTAGTCAACGCTTTCGGCGCAGTTTGCTACTCTCATGCTTTTTTGGATGTTGGAGCAAGGCTTGGATTTTTTGATGTTGAAAAAGATAATAAGATGTTTATGGTTGATTAGGAAGCGAAAGGAAACAAAAACAGCCATACTGCATTTCCTATAACTAAAAACATTCCAATTCCCGCTATCATTGACTCGCTTTGAAGGTAAGGCACCAGGTAAGCCGTGATGTAAGGGATATTCCATTCTGTGAAATAAGAGATAAATGCCAATGATATTGCCAAGTCTGCAAGATTGTGCACTATAGACAGAATAATAAGCCCTAAATGAGTGCCCAAATCCTTAAATTCATTGATCAAGTCTAGTATTATGAAGATTATAAGGGCAATAAATGCAATCACATAAATGGAACTGTGCAGCTTCAAGTTGAAGAATTTGCCGGCATAACCCAAAATTAAAAGCCCGCATATTATGCCTGCAATTGCATCTTCAATCTCAAATAATGCTTTCATTTAGATTATATTCATTAGCTAACTTCTTTATAAATATTGCCAATTCAAGAAAGAAAATCAAAAATCTACTTTCTTCCAAAGTAGAAGAACTTATCAATGCTGACATCTTCTGACTTGTAATCTCCAAATCTTGGCCTTATGGGCTCGGAGTTCTTTGCAGCTCCGCTCTGGAATTCTTCGTGCTTTTCGCCATTAGGCCTGCAGTCAACAATGTGGACTTCTTTTTTTGCCTCAACACTGGGCTCTTCAGCACGAACATGCTCTGACGGCTGGCTGTGATGGGCCTGCTGAGGCTGCTGGAACTGCGCCCTTGACAGCTGGCTTTTCATTGAGCCTAGTTCGCCATGCAATGAAGCCATTTGATCCTTCAAACCCTGGATTTCCTGCTGCAGTTTCTTTGTTGCTATCTCTACCATCAATTCAAACCTTCTCTGCGTGAAAGCATCAAGCTGTTGTTCCATTTTTATCAAGCCTCTTTTTGTTATTCAATTACCACTGTTATAGTCCTGCCTCTTAAACTCTCTTCTGATATCTCTTTCATTATCGATAAATCATAGCCTGATGGATGGTATCCTTTGGAAAGCTCAGGATTTAATCTCTTGGTAAAAATAGGGTGATTGCATAAATTATGGAGAGCTTTGGGATTCAATTCCAAAGTGTATACACTGTTATTCTCACCCTGAGCCTTGATTTTATTTGAGCCTATATCAAAAATCTGGCCCTCCCATTTGAATAATGTTTTTCCAAACATGATTTTTCCTCATTAATTTATTCTTTTATCTAAGCGTTTATATATTGAAATTTAAAAAATTAAAAATTAGAGAGCTTGTTCCCGAAGTTCTCCCTTATGAACTGCACCATCATGTCGTTTCCGGCAACCTGGTAAGATTTCAATGCAGTTGCCAATAGGCCTTCCCTTAAGCAGACATCGCCCAAGGCGCTTAATTTGTCCTTGTCATGCGCAAGCTCGTAAGCCTTTGAGGCATATCCAATCTGCCTGTCCTTAAGGCATTTGTCGCCTATTTCTGACAGCTTGTTGGTATTGTTGATTGCGTTGAATATTTCTATTGCATAATCCCATTTTCCTTTCTGGAAGCATTCATCCCCTACCTTATTCAGGTTTTCAACGTCATTGCACAGCCTGAATGCCTTTATTGCATCCGAAAAATGACCATTCTCAAGGCATTTCTTTCCAGCTATCAGGAGCTTGTCATTTGCATCAGCCAGCCTGTAAGTGTCTATTGCATTCCCGAACAATCCGACTTCCTCATAATGCTCGCCTACTTCTACAAGCCTTGGCCTGTTTCCTGCAAGTATGAAAGCCTTGACAGCATCATTCATGGTGCCTCTCCTTATGTACTCTTCTCCAAGTGCATTAAGAAGCTTTGACCTTGTTGCATCGTCAAACATTGACAGATTCACATTGTCAATCCCTTTTTCCAGCAGAACCGGAACAATCCTCTTAAAATTCTCCATGTCCTGGGACTTGCCCATGAACTTTTCATTGGAGTCTGCGATTTCCGCAACCATCTTCTTTACTATTCTATCTTCATCGACTGACATTTAAATCACCTTTATTTTTTGTTTGGCTCTTTTTCCTGGCTTTTTTCTATTGAATTTTGAAAGGAATCATTTGTGAATACTTGATTTTTTGAGCTCTGAGGGAATTTTTATTATATTTTTCGTCAATGAAATTTTTTAGTTGATGTTTGTTTTTCTATGTGTGCTTGTTTTCCATTAATTTATCTATAAGTTAAATAATAAAAAATAAATAAAATATCTGCTTTAGTCAGTAAAGTAGTCTATTCCAAGCTCGTCGGAAAATCTTTTTGCTTCGATTGTCCTTGTCTTCTTGTCAGCCTTTCCAAGTATCCATGGCGAGTTTACGCCTGTGATAATTGTCATGACGGCAATCTTTCCTTTCATCTGCTCAGAGACTCTTGCTCCCCAGATGACGTTTGCGTCAGCGTCAAGCGACTCAGTTACCAATTCACCGACTCTGTTGACTTCATCAAGGGTCATGTCAGGCCCGCCTTCGATGTGAATCAAGGCTCCTGTTGCTCCTTTGTAGCTTATCTCAAGCAATGGGTTTGATAAAGCTCCTTTTACAGCCTCATCTACTCTGTTGGTTGTGTCGGAAACTCCAACACCGATTGCTGCAACTCCGCCGTCCTGCATTATTGCCTTTACGTCAGCATAGTCCAGGTTAACCAATGACGGAACTGCAATTGTCTCAACAATTCCCCTGATCATTGTGGCTATAAGCTCGTTTGCTACTGCAAATGCCTGCTGTACAGGTAAATTTCCTGCAATGTTCACTAGCCTGTTGTTGTCTATTACAATTACAGTGTCTGATGTCTGCCTTAGCTGCTGCAGTCCAAACTCAGCCTTGTCAATTCTTGCCCTTTCAATCTTGAAAGGCATTGTGACTGTTCCGATTACAATTGCTCCGGCATCTTTTGCGACTTGAGCAACTACCGGTGCTGAGCCTGTTCCTGTTCCGCCTCCCATTCCGGCGCAGACAAATACCATATCTGAGCCTTTAAGGACTTCTTTTACCTCTGCAATTGTTTCCTGGGCTGCCTTTGCTCCCTTTTCAGGAAAGCCTCCGCATCCTAGGCCTCTTGTCAGTTCCCTTCCGATCAGAAATCTCTTGTCAGCTTCTGTGATTTCAAGGTGCTGCTTGTCTGTGTTGCAGGCAATTATTTCAGCCCCTCTTATTCCCTTCCTGTAAAGCCAGCTTACCATGTTGCTTCCGCCGCCTCCGCAGCCGATTACCTTGATATTTGCATGGCCTATCTGCAAATCTTCGTTTTGCGCTACTCCCTGTTTAAGTGCGCTCTCGATAACAAAGTCCATTCCCATTCTTATTCACCTCAGTATTTTTTCCAAAATCGTAACTAATACAAACGTTTAGTTTAGTCGTTTTAATATAGCAACTAGTATATAAATGTAACGTTTTTGTATACTGGTATGGTATTGAGCATTAAAAGAAAAGAGAGTTATTTTCAGTATCGAAAACAAATAAGTTGTTTTCGGGATTAAAAATTTTTCAAATTTTTAATATAGAAAAATAATAATCTGGTTTATAAAGAAAAATATTAG
>Ga0105164_10002892_pt1 | contig 10515 bp, 8 predicted proteins | sample VDWuncwatermetaG_FD_89674 | JGI IMG/M metagenome (GOLD analysis project Ga0105164, IMG submission 89674) | Wastewater microbial communities from Netherlands to study Microbial Dark Matter (Phase II) - VDW unchlorinated drinking water | ecosystem: Environmental > Aquatic > Freshwater > Drinking... | reverse complement strand
GGACGACGGATGTGACGGGTGTAGTGAGTCTGACGGGTGGGGCAGAGATGGTGATGCCTGGGGACAATGTGAAGGTAGTGGTGGAGTTGTTGACGCCGGTGGCAATGGATGAGGGGTTGAGATTTGCGATTCGAGAAGGTGGAAAAACTGTCGGCGCTGGCGTCGTTACTAAAATTATTGCATAAATATACTCGGGAATGATCGTATGCGTGAATATATAAGTCTGGTATGTAAAGAGTGTTCTAATAGAAATTATAGAACGCCCAAAAAAACTCAACAGACGGAAAAGTTAGAGCTTAATAAGTTTTGTAAGTGTTGCAGGAAGCATACGGCTCATAAAGAGTACAAAAAATAGTTTCGCATTTACGTTTAATGTTAATATTTTAGTTTTGGTATTAAAATAAAGGTCTGTAGCTCTAATTGGTAGAGCACCGGACTCCAAATCCGGCTGTTGGGGGTTCGAGTCCCTCCAGACCTGCCATATATAAAGAGATATTTGGGATGTCATTTTTTGGGGTTTATAGAAAAGGGCAAGGGGTATATAGCAGGATTGTTGTAGGAATAGCGTTGGGCATCCTTGCTTTGTTTGCCTCTATTTCTTTGTACAACGCATTGATAGACTTACCAAATATTGGTGATAATACTAAGATTCCCCTGGTTGATATTGGTTTGTCGTGGGGATTGATAAGCGGTTTTGCACTTTTTATTTTTTTGGGGTTTTTAATCTGTATTTTTGTTATTGGTCTTGAAACACGGATTGGACCAGTAGATAATGGCGGTAAAAAGACAGTCGAATTTTTGATTGAGACACAGGGGGAACTTCAAAAGGTTTCTTGGCCAACAAGGTATGAGATAGTTGGTTCAACAGCAGTTGTAATTGTGTCGGTTATTGTAATAGGGATATTTATATTGGGTGTTGATTGGTTTGTATCTGTGATTATGGGATATATCGGCGTGCTTTAAGGATTGCAGAGAATATGGATGGAAAAGATGGCTAGTCCTCCTTTACACACTAAAACGGAATTTAAAAGACTCCCCAGAACTATCAACTCTTTAAAAATTCCTTCCGAATAGTTAAAAAAGTTCAGCGAATTTATGTTTATTGCGGGGATGGATATTTTTGAGATTTTTTCTACGGGTTTAGACTAATGCCTAAACAATGGTTTGTTTTGCGTGTTCAGAGCAACAGAGAGGATAAGGTTAAGGATAGTTTGTTAGAGCGTATTAAGGTACGTGGTTTAGAGAAATTGGTTTCCAGTATTTTGGTTCCTAGCGAAAAAGTTTCGGAAGTAAAAGGTGGTAGAAAAAAAGTAGTAGAAAGGAAAATATATCCAGGGTATATGATGGCTGAGGTTGAAGTTGACGAACACGGACAGATACCTAAAGAAGTTTGGTTTTTAATCCGCGAGACGTCTGGCGCTGGAGATTTTATTGGTGGACAAAATAAACCCGTGCCTATGGCGAGTTACGAGGTGGAAAAGTTGTTGTCGGATATAGAGCACAAAGAAGAAAAACCTCGTGCGAAAATTGAATTTCATGAAAATGAGCGGGTGCGAGTCAAGGAAGGCCCATTTGAAAATTACGATGGAGTTATTGAAGAAGTGTTACCTGCAAGCGGTCGTGTAAAAGTTATGCTTACCGTGTTTGGCAGGGCAACGCCTGTTGAATTGGAATACTGGCAGGTTGAGGCAATTTGATAGTGGGAGTGTAAAATGGCAAAAGAGGTTTTGACAAAAATTAAACTGCAGTGTCCTGGCGGACAAGCAACGCCTGCACCACCAGTGGGGCCAGCGCTTGGTCAACGTGGTGTAAATATAGGACAGTTTGTTAAACAATTTAATGACAAAACAAAGGATTTGCAAGGTATTTTAACACCTGTGGAGATAACAGTTTTTAAAGATAAATCGTTTACATTTATTATAAAGTCACCGCCTGCCTCTGTGTTATTGAAGCAATTAGCGGGTATTGCTAAAGGTTCTTCGGAACCAAATAAACAAAAGGTTGGTCAGGTGACTAAACAGCAATTGAAAGAAATCGCAAGTAAAAAACTCGCGGATTTGAATGCTGGGAATTTGGATGCTGCTATTAAAGTAATAGAAGGAACTGCCCGTACTATGGGAATTAAAGTAGTAGACTGACCTGTATAGGATTTTCTGGTTGTTTGAAAGGAAAGTTACTCAGATGTCAAAAAGAAGTAAAAGATATTTAGAATCTAAAAAAAAGGTAGACTCAGATAAGAAATATGGGTTAAAAGAGGCTATTGATTTACTCAAGTCTTTTAAAACTGCAAAATTTGATGAAAGTGTTGAAATTGCAATGAAATTGGGTATTGATCCAAAGCAATCAGATCAGCTTATTCGGGGATCGATTTCTCTACCTAGGGGTATTGGTAAAAGTCTTAAAGTAATCGTTTTCGCCAGTGGTGAAAAAGCAGAAATAGCAAGAAAAGCGGGTGCGGATGAGGTCGGCGCAGAAGATTTGGTGAAAAAAGTGGATGGTGGTTGGACGGATTTTGATGTGGCAATTGCTACCTCTGATATGATGAAGTTTGTTGGTAGGCTTGGTAGAGTGCTTGGGCCTCAGGGGAAGATGCCTTCGCCTAAATCTGGTACTGTTACGGATAATGTTGAAACGGCAGTTAAAGAGTTTAAGGCGGGGAAGATTGAATATAGAACTGATGCGGGAGGAAATGTGCATGCCTTAGTTGGAAGGGTCTCTTTTTCAAATGCGGATCTAGAAGATAATATTGATACATTTGTTAAACATATTATGAATTCGCGCCCTGCATCTGCAAAGGGGGTATTTGTAGAGAAAGTTTCAGTATCTTCAGCAATGAGTCCAGGGATAATGTTTCAGATTTAAGTTAGAAATTAATTGCGAAGGAATTGGATAGAGCAATGGCAAACGAGTTAAAAGAGCTTATCGTAAAGGAAATGGTTTCCAGGTACCGTAACAGGAATAACTATTTGGTGGTTGGTTACCAGAAGATAAAAGCATTGGAATTCGATCAATTAAGGAAGGATTTAAGTAAAAAGAAGCTTTGCCTAGAAATAGTTAAAAATTCACTTGCGTCTATTTCATTTAAGGAAATAGGTGTTCCCGAGATTGTGGGGCTGCTCAATGGACCTACTGCCATAGTGACTGGAGGAGGCGATCCTGTGGTTATGGCAAAAGAAACTATTGAATGGTCAAAGAGGATACCATTTCTAAATCTGCGTGGTGGATTTATTGACGGTGCAATAGTTTCCATTGATGATATAAACAGATTGGCAAAACTTCCGAGCATGCCAGTGCTTCGGGCTCAAATAATTACGAGCATTAATGCCCCAATTGCAGGGGTTGTGGGTGCTTTTAATGCTGTTTTGTATAGTCTGGCAACAGTATTCCATGCAGTTAAAAATCAAAAAGAGAAAAGCGAAAAATAGTTTTTTGCAGAATTCCTGAAAAGTTAGGAGGATAAAAATGACTCAGGTAAGTGAAGAAAAGATAGTTGTACCTTCGGGTAAAATTGAACAGGTGCTTGATTTAGTGGCGGGGGTGACATTGCTAGAGGCTTCTCGGCTTGTCAAGGCCTTTGAACAGAAATTTGGAGTTTCTGCAGCCGCTATAACGGCAGTACCTGTAGGCGCGACAGCGGCGGCGGAGGGTAAAGCTCCAGCTGCAGTAGAGGAAAAAACAACCTTTGATGTTATATTGAAAGAGGGGGGGGCAAACAAGATCCAAGTAATTAAGGCTGTACGCGCGGAAACAAATCTGGGATTAAAGGAGGCTAAAGACCTCGTTGAGGGCGCCCCTAAAACCGTTAAAGAGGGTGTTACGAAAGAGGAAGCGGAGAAGATTAAGAAATCGCTTGAAGCTGCAGGTGCTAAGGTAGAAATTAAGTAATCGTTGTTTTCTCTAATTCATAAGAATATAAGAATATAGGAAAGCCATGGAAATACGTAATTACGGCAAAGTTGAAGATGTTTTAGAAATCCAGAATCTCGTACAGATTCAAACGGAAGCCTATCACGATTTTTTACAAGCGGACGTGCCTGCTTCAAAGAGAAAGAGTGTGGGTATTGAAGCGATCTTGCGAGAAATATTTCCGATAAGTAATTATGATGAGACCTTGTCGCTAGACTATATTAAATACGATCTTGGTAAACCACGATATACGCAAGATGAATGCAGACAGTTGCGGCTAACATATGGTCGTCCGTTTCGGATTTGGTTGAGATTAAATAAATCAGAACCTATCGAAGAAGAGGTGTATTTGGGTGAAGTACCAGTTATGATTGGCGGTGGAGAATTTATTATTAATGGGACTGAAAGGGTTATTGTGACGCAGCTACACCGTTCTCCGGGTATAGATTTTATTGAAGAATTTCATGCCGAAAAAAGGTTGCACTCATGCCGAATTATTCCGGAGAGAGGGAGCTGGATTGAACTGGAAGTAGGGAAAAAAGATATTCTTACCGCGAGAATTGACCAGAGTGGTAAATTGCCAGCGATTTGTTTCCTAAGGGCGCTATCAGAGGATTATACTAATGACGAGGACATTATTAGACTGTTTTATGAAACGGAAATAGTAAAAATTAAAGACTATGCCTCAGCAACAAAATTAAGGGGTAGGTATACGGTTGAAAAAGTCGTGAATCCGCAAACGGGAGAGATTGTTCTGGAATCAGGGCGCCAGATCTCGGATACGACGATAAAAGCGATTGTAGACTTAGAAATCAAGAAAATAGAAGTGATTAAAAAAATGGAAGACCCATTAATATTGAATTCATTGGAGGCAGATTTTACAAAATCTCATGAAGATGCCCTGTTAAAAATTTATGCGAGGTTTCGGCCTGGGAATCCTCAACAAGTTGAAAAAGCCAAACAGTTATTTTACGATAAATTCTTTGACGTAAAAAGGTATAGGTTGGGGTCTGTAGGGAGGTTTAGGCTAAACAGGAAATTAAGGCATAATATTAACGAAGCGGAGATGTCTTTACAAAAGGAAGATTATGTAGAGGCCATACGTTATATAATAAAATTACGAAGAGGAGAATCTGGCGTATCTATTGATGATATTGATAATTTGGGTAATAGAAGGCTTCGAACGATTGACGAATTGGCAGGTGAAGAGTTACGCAAAGGGTTTCTAAAATTAAGGAGAACTGTACAGGAAAGGTTAAGCGTAAAAGATTCTGAGCAGTTAACACCCCGCTCACTTGTAAATTCTAAGACTATTTTCTCTGCGATCGATTATTTCTTTAGCCGGAGTGAATTGTCTCAAGTATTAGATCAAACAAATCCTTTAGCGCAACTAACGCATGAAAGAAGGCTGAGTGCATTAGGTCCGGGGGGTTTGAATAGAAAGCGGGCAGGGTTCGAAGTTAGAGACGTACATGTATCTCACTACGGTAGAGTTTGTCCAATTGAAACACCTGAAGGTACGAATATAGGCTTAATCGCATCATTAAGTATTTATGCAACGACAGATGAGTATGGTTTTTTGATTACTCCGTATAGGATAATTGATAAAGGGAAGTTTACTGAAAAAATAGTGTATCTTCGCGCAGATGAAGAGGAAAATAAATTAATTGCCCCTGCCGATGTGTTAGTTAAAAGCAAAGGTAAAGAAAGCGCGTTGTGTAGATATAATGGCGATTTTCTTCAGATGGATATTAAAGATATAAATTACATGGACGTCTCTCCAAAACAGTTGGTAGGCGTATCAGCCAGCCTAATACCTTTCCTTGAACATAGCGATGCCAATAGAGCGTTAATGGGTTCAAATATGCAAAGGCAGGCCGTTCCATTATTAAAAACAGAACCACCCACGGTCGCTACCGGTATGGAAAGGTTTGTTGCTCAAAATTCTAGTATGACGGTTCAAGCAGAGAATCCAGGTACCGTAACGAAAGTAACTGCCGATGAAATTATTGTCGAAGACAGAGATGTCTATAAATTGAGAAAATTTGTAGGCCTGAATGAAGGCACATGCTTAAATCAAAAACCAATCGTTGTTGAAGGGCAAAAGGTTAAAAAGGGAGAGGTTATTGCTGATGGAGCTGCAACCTGCAATGGAGAGCTGAGTCTGGGGAAAAATGTATTAGTGGGCTTTATGACATGGGATGGTTACAATTTTGAGGACGCTATTGTGATTAGCGAGGCTTTACTCAAAGATGATCGATTTACTTCCATACATAGGGATGAGTTTGAGGTTGAAATTCGTGAAACAAAATTGGGCAGAGAAGAATTTACGCGGGATATTCCCAATGTTTCGGAAAGAGCGCTAAGAAATCTTGATGAAAATGGAATAATAAGAATTGGAACAAAGGTAAAACCAGGAGATATATTAGTTGGTAAGATTGCTCCTAAGAGCAGGAGCGAGTTATCACCGGAAGAAAAGTTATTGCATGCTATTTTTGGTCGTGCTGGTGAAGATGTAAAAAATGAATCTCTGGAAGTATCATCTGGCATGGAAGGAATTGTTATAAATACTCAAGTATTTTCCAGAAAGTCATATCTTTCTGATGATAAAAGACAAAAGATTTTACAGGAAATAAACGAGATAGAAACAAAATACGATGAAAGTATTTCAAAGGAATTTGCAAGGGTATTGAAAGCGGTAGACGAAGAAATTAAGGAACCTTTGGTAGATATACAGACAGGTCAGACGTATAAGATCGAACGTGGTATGTCCCCCAAGTCAATTCTTGCTTTGGAAGAACGCTTTGATATCGGAAACATAGAATTTTCCAATAAAAAGAAAAAGGAAAAGGCCGTAGAAATCAGCAAAGGGTATTGTGAGAAAATTGCGTTATTAAAAGATGAGAGAGACATGAAGATTAATCATCTGAAGAGAGGTGATGAATTGCCTACAGGGGTATTAGAGCTTGCCAAGATATCAATCGCTACGAAGAGAAAATTATCGGTAGGAGATAAGATGGCTGGTAGGCATGGTAATAAGGGTGTTATTTCCAAAATCCTTCCCGAAGAGGATATGCCTTTTTTGGCAGATGGTACGAGAGTGGAAATGCTTCTAAATCCGTTGGGAGTGCCTTCGAGGATGAATGTGGGGCAAATTCTTGAGACACACTTAGGGTGGGCGGCGAATAAGCTGGGATTCCGAGCGGTCACACCAATTTTTGAAGGTGCAAATGAAGAAGAAATTAGGGTAACCCTCAAAGAGGCGGGGTTGCCAGAGGACGGTAAAACTGTTTTATATGATGGGCGTACCGGAGAACCTTTTGAGCAAAAGGTTACCGTTGGTTACATGTATATGCTTAAGCTTCATCACTTGGTTGATGAGAAGGTGCACGCTAGGGCAACTGGTCCATACTCGTTGATTACCCAGCAGCCGTTAGGGGGGAAGGCAAGGTTTGGAGGACAGAGATTTGGTGAGATGGAAGTGTGGGCGCTTGAGGCGTATGGTGCGGCTTACAATTTACAAGAATTGCTTACCGTGAAGAGCGATGATGTGGAGGGAAGGACTAAGATATACGAGTCGATGGTAAAGGGTGAAAATACATTGGAAGCTGGTACGCCGGCGTCTTTTGAAGTGCTTTCAAATGAAATTGCTGGATTGGGTTTAAATTTGAAGCTAGAAAAGACAAAGATGGAAGCTTTGAAAGAATAGGAGAGGTTTTCCAAAATGGCAGATATAATGTACGATAAAATTAACGAATATAGTTCGGTGAAAATATCTCTTGCGTCGCCAGAAGATATTCGAAGTTGGTCTTATGGCGAAGTAAAGAAACCTGAAACGATTAATTATCGTACTTACCGGGCGGAGAAAGATGGTTTGTTTTGCGAGCGCATCTTTGGTCCAGAACGAAATTGGGAATGCTTTTGTGGAAAATACAAAGGCATAAAACATAAGGGAATTATTTGTGATCGTTGCGGTGTAAAAATTACGCATTCTCGTGTAAGAAGAAAACGCATGGGGCATATTAATTTGGCTGCGCCCATTGTTCACATCTGGTTTTTTAAGGCGATGCCTTCTCGTTTAGGCACGCTTTTGGGGATGAAGACTACCTCGTTAGAAAGGATTATCTATTTTCAAGATTATGTTGTAATTGATCCTGGGAGTACGCCGCTTAAAGAATATCAACTGCTTAGTGAAGAGGAATGTAAGGTAACCAAAGAGAAGTATGGGGAACAATCTTTCAAGGCAGGGATGGGAGCAGAAGCAATTCGAATGCTATTGCAAAAGCTTGATTTAGTGGCGTTGTCAAAAGAATTGCGTGATGAACTTAATGAAACAAGATCCAAGCAGCGCGCCAAAGAAATAATTAAAAGATTGGAAATTGTAGAAGCCTTTAGGGATTCTGGGAATAAGCCTGAATGGATGGTGTTAAGCGTTGTTTCCGTTATCCCTCCTGATCTAAGGCCGTTGGTTTTGTTAGAGAGTGGGAACTTTGCGACATCAGACCTCAATGATCTCTATAGAAGAATTATTAATAGAAACAATCGTTTAAAGAAGTTAATTGATTTAAATGCCCCAGAAGTAATCATAAGAAACGAAAAAAGGATGTTACAACAGGCAGTTGATGCCTTGTTTGATAATACAAGAGGAAAGCGTCCAGTATTGGGTAGCAATAATCGGCCTTTAAAATCGTTAACCGACATGATAAAAGGGAAACAGGGACGTTTTCGAGAAAACTTACTTGGGAAAAGGGTTGACTATTCAGCGCGCTCGGTAATTGTAGTGGGGCCAGAATTAAAATTACACCAATGTGGTTTACCAAAGAAAATAGCGTTGGAATTATTTCAACCGTTTATTATCCGACGATTAAAAGAGTTGGGTCTTGCAGATACCATTAAAAGCGCAAAAAAAATGCTAGGTCGCAAGGAGAAAGAGGTATGGGATATTCTTGAAGAAATAGTCAAGAAGCATCCGGTGTTGCTTAATAGAGCGCCAACCTTGCATAGAATGGGTATTCAGGCCTTCGAACCAGTCCTTGTAGAGGGGAACGCCATTAAATTGCATCCTTTGGTTTGCCGTGGTTTTAATGCCGATTTTGATGGTGACCAGATGGCTGTCCATCTTCCACTTTCAATCGAAGCGCAGGCTGAAGCTATTACTCTAATGCTGTCTACCAATAATATTTTTTCACCGGCTTCAGGTGAACCGATCATCACTCCAACTCAAGATATTGTTTTGGGGTGTTCTTATCTCACGACGATTTTGCAAGAAGAGTCGGAGAAAAAGCCTAAAAAATTTAGTGGACCGGAAGAGGTTATCTATGCGTTAGCCGTGAATAGGGTGCGTTTGCATACAAAAATTGAAGTACGATTAAAACAAACGAAAATCATAAAAGATAAGCTCGGTACTACAGAAGAACTGAAAAATGGTTTATGTAAAACAACAGTAGGGCGCGTTGTTTTCAATACTATATTACCCGATGGAATGCCTTTCTATAATTATACATTAGATTTAAAAGGCATTAGCAGGATAATTCATGATTGCTATAAATTACTGGGCAGGGGAAAAACAATTGTTTTGTTGGACGATATTAAAGAAACGGGTTTCAAAGCATGCACGAAGGCAGGACTTTCATTTGCGATAACCGATATAAAGATGCCCGCGAAGAAGAAAGAAATTATTGGAAAAACAGAAGAAGAAATAGAAAAAATACAGAAATTATATCGAAAGGGTGTAATCACGGAAGGTGAGAGGTACAATCAGATTATAGATATGTGGACTTATGCTGGTGAAAGAGTTGCGGAAGAAATGCTGAATGAACTTAAAACTGACGTAAGGGATGGAAAACCCTATCTGAATCCTGTGTACCTAATGTCGACGTCTGGTGCAAGAGGGAGTTCTCAGCAGTTAAGGCAGCTTGCAGGTATGCGGGGTTTAATGGCGAAACCTTCGGGTAAGATTATTGAAACTCCAATAAAGGCTAATTTTAGAGAAGGATTAGGGGTGCTGGAATATTTCAGTTCCACGCATGGCGCCAGAAAAGGATTGGCTGATACTGCTTTGAAAACTGCCGATTCTGGCTACATGACGAGAAAACTAGCGGATGTTGCTCAAAATGTAGTTGTTACTGCTGAAGATTGTGGCACTACCAATGGTATTACAAAGAGCGTGGTTTACCGAGGCGAAAAAGTCGAGGTGTCATTAAGTAAAATAATAACAGGACGAGTTGCAAGAAACAATATTGTAGACTTGGTAAAAGATGAAATAATTGTTCGAGAAAATGAATTAATTACAGAAGAAAAGGCAAAGAGGATAGAGTCTCTAGGGTATGAAAAAATTAAAGTTCGCTCACCGCTAACTTGTGAAATGTCATTGGGGCTTTGTGTTAAGTGCTATGGAATGGATTTGTCAAGAGGGCAATTTGTAGAAGAAGGTATGGCAGTTGGAATTATTGCAGCACAATCAATTGGTGAGCCAGGTACGCAGCTAACAATGAAAACATTCCATATCGGTGGCACCGCGACTCGTTCAGTAGAGGCATCAGAAATAAAAGCAAAAAGGGCAGGGGTTGTAAAATATAGCAATTTAAACGTGGTGAAGAATCCGCAAGG
>Ga0105164_10002887_pt1 | contig 10526 bp, 11 predicted proteins | sample VDWuncwatermetaG_FD_89674 | JGI IMG/M metagenome (GOLD analysis project Ga0105164, IMG submission 89674) | Wastewater microbial communities from Netherlands to study Microbial Dark Matter (Phase II) - VDW unchlorinated drinking water | ecosystem: Environmental > Aquatic > Freshwater > Drinking... | reverse complement strand
TCCATCGGCAAGCGCTGCTCGATCGGACCCTTCGCGCGCATTCGACGCGGCGTCTCCCTGGCCGATGACGTGCGGGTCGGCAACTTCGCCGAGCTCGTGCGCACGAAACTTGGGGCCCGGGTCCGCATGAATCACATGAGCTATCTCGGCGATGCGACGGTGGAAGAAGACGTGAACATCGGCGCCGGCACGATCACCGCCAACTACGACGGGCAGGCCAAATATCCGACGCACATCGGGAAGGGCGCGTTTATCGGATCGGATACGGTGCTCATTGCGCCGGTTAAGGTGGGTGCCGGGGCCGTGACCGGAGCCGGCAGCGTCGTGCCGAAGGCGCACGATGTGCCGGCGAAGGGTGTGGTGGTCGGCGTGCCGGCTCGCCTGGTGGGTGAGCGAAGCGACGAGACAAACGGCAAGGCGCCATCCAATAGCGAGCGGCCCGCGGTCTCGCTCAAGAGCGGGCGGCGTCCGAAGCTGACGAGGGTGCGGAAGGCTCACGTGACGAAGCCGGCTCGACGGATCAAGCCGGCTCGACGAAAGCCGGCGCGGCGCGCGAAGACGGCACGTCGTCCGAAACGGGTCGTGCGTCCCGCGAAACGCCCGGCGCGCAAGATCGCAGCCCGACGCCGTCCTCAGCGCGCCGTGCCTGCGCCGCGGCGCGGCAGGCAGGCCAGACGAAAACGATGACGAAAGCCGTCATGACGCGTCCGACGACACAACGTGCCTCGCGCGAGCCGCTCGCATCGCAGCTGGCCATCGTAGGCGGAAACGCCAACCCGGCTCTCACCAAAGCGATATGCCGGGAGCTGGGCGTGCCCCTCACCGATTCACTTGTCGGCCGGTTCAGCGAGGGGGAAATCCGCGTCAAGATCAACGAGAATGTGCGCGGCAAGGATGTCTTTCTCGTGCAGCCCACCTGCCCGCCGGTCAATGAAAATCTCATGGAGCTGCTCATCATGCTCGATGCGCTCCGCCGCGCGTCGGCAAGACGGATCACCGCGGTCATGCCGTACTACGGCTACGCGCGGCAGGACCGGAAGGATCAGCCGCGCGTGCCCATCACCGCGAAGCTCGTCGCCAACCTCATCACGACGGCCGGGGCCAACCGCGTCCTCACGATGGACCTGCATGCGGGACAAATCCAGGGTTTCTTCGACATCCCGCTCGACCATCTCTACGCGGTGAGCGTCTTTGAGGAGTACCTCCAGGACAAGCGCTTCAAGTCGCTCGTCGTCGTCTCGCCGGATGCCGGCGGCATCAAGATGGCGCGCGCGTACGCCAAGCGACTGCATGGGGATCTTGCGATCGTGGACAAGCGGCGCAACACGCCGGAATCCACCGACGTCATGCACATCCTCGGAGAAGTCAAAGGCAGGACCTGTGTCCTGGTGGATGATCTCATCGCCACCGGTAGCTCCCTCGTGGAGGCGGCCGCCGCACTCAAGGCCGCGGGTGCGACCGACGTGTATGCGTGCGTCGCCCATCCGGTGCTCTCCGGCCCGGCCCGCGAGCGGATCGACACATCCTGTCTCAAAGAGCTGATCGTGACGGATACGATCCCGCTAGCACCCGACAAGCGCCACTCGCGGATCACCGTGCTGTCGGTCGCGTCGCTCCTGAGCGAGGCGATTCGGCGCATCCACTTCGAGCAGTCGCTGAGCGTGCTCTTTGATGGGATGACGATCTAAGCGAGGCGGCGCACACGATGACGACGACGGCCACGAAGCCGAAAGCCAAACCGACTGAGCAGCAGGAACTCATCCTGCAGCAGCGCGCCGCCAAGGGGTCGCGCCCGATGCGCCGCATGCGGCGGGACGGGCTCATCCCTGGCGTCGTGTACGGCAAAGGGATGGAGACGCTGCCGGTGGCCGTGAAGGCGCGGGACCTGGTGAAGCTGCTGCGCTCCAAGCGCGGCGAGCGAGCCCTAGTCACCTTGCGCCGCGAAGATGCCAAGAGCTGGGAGAAGCCGGCCCTCGTGAAGGCGGTGCAGCACGATCCGGTGGACGGCCATGTCGTCCATGTGGATTTCCAAGCGATCGTCTTGACGGAGCGGCTGCGAGTGAAAGTTCCAGTCGTCCTGGTCGGCGAAGCGGTTGGGATCAAGCAGGAGGGCGGCATCCTCGAGCACTTCCTGCGCGAGGTGGAAGTCGAGTGTCTTCCGACGGAGATTCCGGCGCACGTTGAGGCGGACGTGACCGCCATGAAGATCGGGGACACGCTGCACGTGCGGGATCTCGTGCCGCTCAAGCATGGGAAAATCACCGCCGATCCGGACGGCGTCATCGCTTCGGTCCAGCAGCCCAAGGAAGAGAAGCCCGAGGAGGCCGCCGCCGCGGTGACCGAGCCGGAAGTCCTCCGCGAGAAGAAAGAAGAGCCTGAGGGTGCTGCCGAAGAAGCCAAGGGCGGTGCGGCTGAAGCGAAGAAAGATAAAGAAGTGAAGAAAGATAAAGAAGTGAAGAAAGACAAAGAAGCGAAGACGTAACGAGCCCCGGTTTGAAAACGCTTGTCGGATTGGGCAACCCGGGTCACACCTATCACGAGACACGGCATAACGTCGGGTTCATGGTGATGGAGCGGCTGGCCCGGCGGCGCGGGGTGGAATGGGCCCACGCGCTCCCAGATCCATCGAGCGGACGGCCGGCCGCCGTCTGCGGCGACTATCAGGATGGCGGGGCAACCGTCCGGCTGCTGATGCCGCTGACGATGATGAATGATTCGGGAGATGCCCTACGGGCGGTTGCGGCTGATCCGGCCCAGGTGCTGATCATTTGTGACGACGTCAATCTGCCGCTCGGGGCGATCCGGCTGCGGCCCCAGGGAAGCGCCGGCGGGCATCACGGCCTGCAATCGTGTCTTGAAGCGCTCGGGACCGAGCAGGTGCCGCGGCTGCGGGTCGGCATCGGCGTGGAGCCGCTTCCGGCCGACTTGGAAGCGTTCGTGCTGTCGCCGTTTCGCAGCGACGAGCGATTGCGCATCAAGCAGGCGATTGAACAGGCGGACGCGGCGTGCGAGGCGTGGGTGACCGAAGGGATGGAGCGTGCCATGAATCGGTTTAATACGACGCAGGACGCATCATGATCGACCGAGCCTACGAAGCGCTGGTCATTCTGAAAACCGCCGGGACTGAGCAGGAGGTGACCCGGCAGGCCGCGGCGCTGGAAGAGCCGATCAAGCGCATCGGCGGCCGGCTCGAGCACTCCCAGAGCATGGGGCGGCGCAAGCTGGCCTACCGCATTGCGCACCAGCAGGAAGGCTATTACGTCCTGCTGCGCTTCCAAGCCCAGACCGAGCGGGTCGCGGAGCTGGAGCGGCAGCTTCGCTTGAATGAAGCGATCGTCCGGTTCATGATCGTGGATGCGTCGGACACCACACCGCTTCCCCAGCCGGCTGCAGCCGCGAAGGCCGCCTGAGATGATGAGCCTCAATCGCGTCCTGTTGATCGGCAATCTCACGCGCGATCCGGAACTGCGCTACACGCCGAGCGGCACCCCGGTGGCGAATTTGCGGCTGGCGGTCAACTCATTCTTCAAGGATCAGTCGGGCGCGCGCAAGGAAGAGACGTGCTTCGTGACCATCGTCGTCTGGAGCAAGCAGGCGGAGATCTGCAATCAGTACCTGAAGAAAGGCCGGGCGGTGTTCGTCGAGGGACGGCTCCTGTACCGCAGTTGGGAGGCGGAAGGCAAGACGCGCTCCACGATGGAGGTGCGGGCCGACCGCGTCCAATTCTTGGGCGGCGCTCCGGGTGCGGCATCTGCCTCGGGCGAAGGGGAGCCGAGCGCGGGGCGCTCTGCCGGCCGCCCCGCTCCAACGGAGGAACCCAGCGCGCCGGGCGAAGAGATCGAATCGGCGGTGGAGGGATCGGACGCCGATGTACCCTTCTGAAAGGATGATTCCAGTGATGACTAAGGGCGATTACAGTGATTGCTCCACTGCACTGGTTGCCAAGTCGACCACACCAATCACTGAAATCATGTTGTTGAATCACTGTAATCCTTTTTAACGAGGAGCCTCATGCCGATTGTGCGACGCGTGTTCGTCAAGAAGCCGTGCCGGTTCTGCTCGGAGAAGGTCGAGCAGATTGACTACAAAGATCTGGAGCGGATTGGCCGCTGCGTGACCGACCGGGGGAAGATCATCCCCTCGCGGCTGACCGGCACGTGTGCTCGGCACCAGCGGGCGGTGACCCGCGCCGTCAAGCGCGCGCGGTTCATGGCGCTCTTGCCGTACGCGGCGGTCTAGTCGAAGGTCATCAGGGGTCGCCATGGATGTCATCCTCTTAAAAGATGTTGAGAAGGTTGGGGCGGGGGGGTCGGTCATTCAGGTGCGCCCAGGTTTTGCGCGCAACTACCTCTTCCCGCGCGGCCTGGCGGCCGCCGCAACTCCCCAGCAGCTCAAAGCCGTCGAAGCGCAGCAGCAGCTCCGCAGCCGGCAGCAGCAGCGGCAGCGTGAGGAAGCCGATGCGCTCAAGCAGGCGATTGAAGGCCGGCCGCTCACCCTGACCTTGCAGGTCGGCGCTGACGGGAAATCGTTCGGCTCCGTGACGGCGCGCGACCTCACCGAGGCGCTGACCCGTCAGGGTGTGACGATCGCCAAGCACGATATCCAGTTGAAGCAGCCCATCAAGACCCTGGGCGCGCATGAGATTCCCATCCGGCTGCATCCGGACGTGACGGCAGTCATGACGTTGACGGTCGTGAAAGGCTGACCGCACGCCACCGATGAATCTATCCGAGCTGACCACGCTCGAGCGCCTGCCGCCGCAGAATCTGGAGGCGGAGCAGGCGATCCTCGGCTCGATGCTCCTCGAGGAGGAGGCGATCGTGTACGCCGCCGAGCTCCTCGATGAGTCCGCGTTCTACAAGGACGCCCACCGCAAGATTTTCTCCGCCCTCCTGACCCTCTACCGAGGCAACGTGTCCGTGGATCTCATCACGGTGACGGATGAGCTGAAGAAGCGCAACGTCCTCGAGGAGGTCGGAGGGGCCAGCTACCTCGCGACCCTCACCAGCATTGTCCCCACCGCGGCCAACGCCGAGCACTACTGCCGGATCGTCAAGCAGAAAGCCATTCTTCGCGACCTCATTCGGGTTTCGACTCACATCGCATCGGAGGGCTACGAAGAAGCGTCCGAGCCCGACCTGCTGCTGGATCGGGCCGAGACGATGATCTTCGACATCGCCTCGAAGAAGATCAAGCGCGACGCCATCGCGATGAAAGACATCATCAAGAGTTCCATCGAGCTCATTGACGCGCTCTACCAGCGCAAGGGCGTGATCACCGGGCTCCCGACCGGCTTCACCGAGCTCGACCAGCAGCTTGCGGGGCTGCAACCCTCGGATCTCATTGTCGTCGCCGGGCGGCCGGCCATGGGCAAGAGCAGCTTCGCGTTGTGCGTCGCGGAGCACGCCGCCCTCGTCCAGAAAACCGGTGTGGCGATCTTCAGCCCGGAGATGTCGAAGGAAAATCTCGTCCAGCGCATGCTCTGCTCGCATGCGCGGATTGACGCGCACAAGGTGCGTTCCGGCATGCTCTCGACGAGCGACTGGCCGAATTTGACGAAGGCGGCCGGCAAGCTCTCGGAGGCGCCGATCTTCATTGACGATTCGCCGGCGATCTCGATTCTGGAGCTGCGAGCCAAGGCGCGCCGGCTCAAGATCCGGCACGGGATCGGCCTCATCATCCTCGACTATCTCCAGCTGATGGACGAGTCATCGAGCACGGAGAATCGCCAGCAGGAAATTTCGGTGATCTCGCGCGGGCTCAAGGCGCTGGGCCGCGAGCTCACCGTACCGGTCATCGCGGTGAGCCAGCTCTCGCGGGCTCCGGAGCGGCGCGAGTCGTTCCGGCCCCGCCTGTCGGACCTGCGGGAATCGGGCGCGATCGAACAGGATGCCGACGTCGTGCTCATGCTCTTCCGGGAGGATTACTACAACCCGACGGAAGAGAACCGGGGGATGGCGGAGGTCATCATCGCGAAGCAGCGCAACGGGCCGACCGGCAGCGTGAAGTTGGCGTTCATCGCCAACTACACGCGGTTTGAGACGCTGGCCCAGACATGATCCCCACACCTACTTGCGCTGCCGGAGGCAGCGGGCCCCGCCAATGGCGGGGCCGGCCTTTGGCCAACAAGCAGGTGTGGGGATGATCCGGCGTCTCGCGCTGATCAGCCTCGGGATCGCGGCCCTCTGTCTTGCCGCGCCAGCGCTCTGGGCCGAGGGTGAGAAGCGCCTCGTGGCCGTTGAGCTCAGCGGTACCAAGACGATCGCGAGAGAGACGATCTTAGCCAAGGTGGAAACCAAACCCGGCAATCCCTATATCGAGGCCGTCGTCAACGAGGACATCCGACGGATCTTCTCGCTGGGCTACTTCACCGATGTGAAGGCGGACTTGAGCGACGTGCCGGAGGGGCTGAAGCTGACCTTCATCGTGAAGGAGAAGCCGACGATTACCGCCGTCGAATTCAAGGGGCATCGCGCGCTGCAAGCCCCCAAGCTGCGCGAGCTCGTGGGCATCGGGAACAATACGCTCTACGATCCCAAGAAGGTGAAGGACGGCGTCGAGCAGATCAAAGCCGAGTACGCGCGCCGCGGGTTTTCCTCGTGCGCAGTGGCCTCCCGCATCCAGACGCACGAGGCGTCGAACACCGCCACCCTCTACATCGCCATTGATGAGGGCGCGCGGATGCGCATCCGCCGCGTGTGGGTGGAAGGCAATCAGGCGTTCTCCGACGGCCGGATCCGGAGCCTGCTGAAAACCAAGACGCGGCGCTGGATCTTCCTGCCCAGCGTGTACAATGAGCAGGTGCTGACCGAGGATCTGGAGCGCGTCCGAGCGTTCTACCGCAAGAACGGCTATCAGGATGTCGCGGTCAGCCGGCAGGCGTACGCCGATTCTTCCGGGCGCGGCGTTGACGTGCTCTTCAACATCAGCGAGGGGCTGCAGCACCGGGTCGGGCAAGTGGGCGTGGCGGGGAATCTCCTCTTTCCGGAGCGCGAGATCCGCCTCACACTCACACTCAAGCCCGGCTCGATCTACACGGACGACGGGCTGCAAGAGGATCTGCGGCGCATCAAGCAGTACTATGGCGACCGGGGCCATATCCATGCCGAGATCGTGCCGGAGCCGCAGCTCGACCCAGCGACGAAACGGGTCAACCTCACCTACCGGATTACCGAGCGCGAGCTGGTCTATGTCAACCGGGTCGAGATCCGCGGGAACCTCCAGACGAAAGACGCGGTGATCCGCCGCGAGCTGCGGATCTATCCGGCCGATCCGTTCAACGGGGCGAGGATCCGCAAGTCCGTTGAGCGGCTCTACAACCTCGGGTTCTTTGAGGATGTCAACATTGAGACGGAACCCGCCCAGGCGGCCGACCGCGAAGATCTCATCGTGAAGGTGAAGGAAGCGAAGACGGGCAGCTTCAGCTTTGGCGGCGGCTTCTCCTCCGTGGATCGGCTCGTCGGGCTCGTCGAGCTGGAGCAGCGCAACTTCGACTGGCGCAATTGGTCCGCCTTCACCGGCGCGGGGGAAGATCTGCGGCTGCGCGTCGAGATCGGGAGCTCGCGCCGCTACTACGATGTGTCCTTCACGGAGCCGTGGATCTTCAACCAGCCGGTGTCCTTCGGCGTGGACCTGTACAACCGGACGCACCTGCGCAGCAGCACCGCCGGCTTGGCGTTTGATGAGCGGACCTTCGGCAGCGGTGTTCGGCTCGGACGGGAGTTCGCCGATACGCTCCAGACCGGGTTGTCCTATCAGTTCTACACGACGAAAATCTCCGGCATTAATAACGCGGCCTCGGCGGATCTCCGGGCCGAAGAGGGCACGAAGACCATCAGCGTCGTGGGGACCTCCCTCGGATGGGATAAGCGGGATAATCGCTTGGAGCCTACCCAGGGCTACTTCGTGTTCGGCTCCGCCGACGTGGCCGGGACCTTGATTGGCGGGGACAGGGATTTCTACCGGCTTCAGGCGGGAGCCAGCAACTACTGGTCGCATGCGGAGCGCTTCGTCCTGGAATCCTATGCGCGCACCGGCCTCGTGCAGGCCTATTCCAGCTCAAAGGAAGTTCCCATCTTTGAGCGGTTCTTCAGCGGCGGCTCCAGCACGGTCCGCGGCTTCCGCGAACGGCGGGTCGGGCCGCTGGACCCGCTCTCCAACGATCCCATCGGCGGCGAGGCCACGCTGACCGGCACGCTGGAAGAAGTCATGACGATCATGAAGAACGAGCACGGCAAGCCGATTTTGCGCGGCTCGGTGTTCTTCGACGTCGGCAACGTCTGGCGTCGGGTCCATGACTATGGACATTCGTTCAAAGCCGGCACCGGTGTGGGGACGCGGGTGAATACGCCAATCGGTCCGGTGCGGCTGGATCTCGGCTTTCCCATTACGAAGGAAGAAAGAGGGAAGTCGCGCCGGCCGCAGTTCCACTTCAACATTAGTCGCGGGTTTTAAACAGGAGGGATGCATGAGACGAGATGCACGGTGGCTGATCGCACTGCTAGTGGCTGGTGGCTGGTGGCTGGTGGCGGGTCGTTCGGTGGAAGGGGCTGAGTTGAAGATGGCGTACGTCAATCTCCCGAAAGTCTTCGAAAACTACGACAAGACGAAGGCTTCGGAAGCGGTGCTGGAGAAACAGGGCAAGGAGAAGGAAGGGGAGTTTGAGAGCCGCATGAACGAGTTGAAGAAGATGCGGCAGAACCTGGAGCTGTTGAGCGCGGATGCCCGCGAGGCGAAGGGCCGCGAGATCGAGCAGAAATCCGATGAGTTGCAGCGGTTCCGGACGAACACCGCCCGCGATTTGCGGCTCGAGCGGGATAAAATCGCCAAGGAGATTTTGAAAGAAATTCAGGACGGCGTCGAGGTGTATGCGTCGGCCGGAGGCTACTCCTTCGTCTTCGATTCCGGAGGGCTTCTCTACGGGCAGCCGGCCTACGATATCACCGACGACGTGATCAAGAAACTCAACAGCAAGACGGCGGCTCCAGCCCCTGCCCGATAACCCGGTTGCGGTGTCGAGGAGTGGCTTGAGGGCATGAGCGACATGAGCGAACGGCAGCGGACGGTCGCCAAGGACGTCTTCCTGAACGGCGTCGGCATTCATACGGGCCAAGCCGTGTCGCTCCGGGTGTTGGCCGCACCCCCCGATGCCGGGATCGTGTTCATCCGGACGGATTTGCCCCATCGGCCCACGATCCAGGTCAAATCCGCCCAAGTGGTGGATGTCGGCAAGAGCGTCCGCCGCACGACGCTCTCGAGCCACGGGATTGAGGTGCAGACGGTGGAGCACTTCATGGCCTCGCTCTGGGGAGCCGGCATTGACAACGCCTATGTCGAGGTGAGCAGCCTGGAGCTGCCCGGACTGGACGGCTCTGCGATTCAGTTCCTGCGGCAGCTGAAGGCCGCGGGTGCGACGGAGCAGGAAGCCCCTCGCCGGTATGTGTCTCTCCGCGAGCCGGTCTTCGTCGAGGATGGCGAGTCGTCCATCAGCGTCTATCCGGATCAGCGCCTGCGCGTCTCCTACCTCCTCAGCTACGACCATCCCCTCCTGAAGTCCCAGTTCGTCTCGTTCCCGAGCGATCACGCGACCTTTGAAGAGGCGATCGCCCCGGCGAGGACGTTCTGCCTGAAGGAGGAGGCCGAGGCGCTCCGCGCGGCCGGATTCGGGAAGGGCGCGACCGCCGACAATACGCTGGTCATTGACCGGGCCGGCGTGTTGAACAACACGCTGCGATTTGAGGATGAGTTCGCCCGTCACAAGATTCTCGATCTCCTGGGGGACCTGTATCTGCTGGGAGCGCATCTGCGGGCTCGCGTGGTGGCGATCAAAAGCGGCCACCCCCTCAACGTCAAGCTGCTCAAGAAGCTCGACCAGGCGCTGGAGCAGTGGCGGCTCGGGTCGCTGCAGTCCGCCTCCTCCGAGGTGATGGTGGGGCCGAAGCTCGACATCACGCAAATCCAAAAGATCCTGCCGCATCGCTATCCATTTCTGCTCGTGGACCGCATCACGGAGCTGTCGGAGACGCGCGCGGTCGGGATCAAGTGCGTGACGATCAACGATTACTTCTTCCAAGGCCATTTCCCAGGCCGGCCGGTCATGCCGGGTGTCCTCCTCGTCGAGGCGATGGCGCAGGTCGGCGGCATCATCATGCTGAACAAGCCTGAGAACGTGGGGAAGTACGCCTACTTCGTGGCCGTGGATAAGGTGAAGTTCCGCAAGCCGGTCGTCCCGGGCGATGTCCTCGTCATCGAGGCCAAGCTGGGCAAACTGCGGACCCGCACCGGTCTGCTGTCCGGCCGCGTCTTGGTCGAAGGCAAGGTGGTCTGCGAAGGCGAGCTGATGTTTGCCTTAGCCGACTAGCCGCACGCCATGAGCCTTCGGACTCCAACCCGTCGCGTTCCGAGTACCCCGCGGCGCACGCGGCACCCCGCATCCGTCACGATTCATCCCACCGCCATCGTCCATCCCAAGGCCGCACTCGGATCCGGTGTCGCGGTGGGGCCGTTCTCCGTCATCGGAGAGCGGG
>Ga0105164_10002886_pt1 | contig 10526 bp, 7 predicted proteins | sample VDWuncwatermetaG_FD_89674 | JGI IMG/M metagenome (GOLD analysis project Ga0105164, IMG submission 89674) | Wastewater microbial communities from Netherlands to study Microbial Dark Matter (Phase II) - VDW unchlorinated drinking water | ecosystem: Environmental > Aquatic > Freshwater > Drinking... | reverse complement strand
GATATTGGGTTCTGCCGGGGCCGATTGCTCAATCGACGGCGCCGGTGCGGCGGGGGATGTGGGAACGGCTTGCGCGCTTGGTACCGCTTCGGGGAGTCGGGTAGCGGCAGGCTGTGCAGATGCCGGAGACGGGTTTAATGCCCCGTTGAGCGATGCGGCGGCGATCGGTGTCAGATCCGCATTCATATGTATCGCTGCAAAATCAATCGGAAGCCTTGCGGATGCGCCGACGTCCGAAGCGGCAGTGCGTGGCAAAGTCGCTTCGGCTTGTCGCGCTACCGTCCTTGCCGCAAGCTGTTCCGCCGCCGCTCGATCGATCGTTTGCTGTGCAAGACTTCCACGAGAAGCCGCCAACTCTTCAGCTTTCAACGCAATACCGGGCTTCTCGACGAAACGAGCGGCCTGCCCGAGATCCGCGACGAGCCCTTGGCCACAGCTAAAAGTATTCAAACAACCGACAACTAATCTTTCTATGTTTTTACCGGAGAAATCAGGTATAAGCCCTTTGAGATTTTCCGCGGCGATAATTTTAGTATCCCCTATATTCTTCGCACTCGTCAATGAAGCTTCCGGATTGACCGCGGCGGATCTCGCGGCCTCGGCCCCGGGAGACGTAACCTCGCCGATGACCGGCCTGCTTACCCCCTTCGGCAGTGGCGCCACAGGCTCATAGAAAGACTGAATCTCCGGCGACAAGACACGACGCGCGACGACATTGCCCTCATTGTCTACAAGAGCAACGCCGCCGCCGGTCCGTTTGAGACCCGCGTCACTGAGCGCCTTTTGTATATCCGCATCGGCGGCGCTCGAAATGCGCGTTACGAGAAGTTCCGAATCGCCGACATGCGATTGATATTGTCGTTCGAGAGCGTTCGCCGTATCTATCGCCTTCGACTGTGCGGGTGTTATTTCAGACACCTGCGGCTTCGACATCTCCGCGACAGGCACTCTCGCCGAAGCCCCTCCGCTCGCCGCGCCCGAGCGGCCTTCCGCTTCGAGTGTGGCCCCCGACGGCGTGAAAGACGATCCGACCGGTTCTTGTCTGATACTTCTTGCTTGTTTGGCCAAATCAATATCCCTCTCGGTCAAATTCATCTCATTGAGTCGCGTTTGGCGAAGATCCTCCGGCAACTGCGACAACCGATTGATTCTGTTCCCCGCTTCTTCTTTCAGATTATTGAAGGAACCCAATCCTTCCGAATCCGATATAGCTCCTCTGCTGAGAGCGGCTGTGCGCTCTCCCTCTGCCCTCTGAATAGATTCCTGCAAGCGAGCCTCTCCGGCAGGAGTCGTACCCTCCACCGCGAGTCGGTTTTCTTGCGCGGCGACCTGATTAAACGCATTATTGAGCGCGTCCTTCCGACCCGAAGATTTTATGAAGGCCTCACCACCGGCTCCCGCACGACCTTCTATGTCAAGCACGGCTCCCGTGTTGGGTCTGCCCGGGAAATCAGGTGGCGTGAATTGCCTCGCTTCTGCGACGATCGGCTCTCGCAAGAAAACCGGCGGCTCGATCGGAGCCGTCGGTGCAATCCTGCCGATGTCTTCTGCGGTTGGGTTCAGCCTCACTTGTTCGATCGGTCCGAATGGTTGCTCCTCGGCAAAGCGCGCTTGGCCCTCGGGTGTAAATCGATCAAGCGGTCTGGCGAACGGATCCGACGCGGCGATTCCTGAGCGCGATGCGGCGCCTTCTGTCGAAAACGGTTGAGTAGATCGAGCCTCCGGCGGCAATGCAAACTCGCGTGCAGATGAAGTGAAGGGAGAGGATTCTGCAGATCGGGCGATATCACCTCTTATTAGTGTTCCTTCGGGTGTAACACGAAATACATTAGAACCTTCAAATGCACTGTAAGGGGACACGGGAGTATTAGTCACAAACTTGCCTTCGAGGAAACTGCCGCCTAGAGCTCCCGATTCAAAGCCGCGTGCCGGACTCGCCGCACTCGTGATCCTGTCGAGAGTGCCCAAGCCGGTCTCACCGAGCGCAAGATCGTATAATCCTCTTCCCGCTGCCTTCGCCGCATTTAATCCCGCTCCTATGGCCAATCCTTGCAGAGGTAATGAGGTTATCATCGTCGCGTTGATCACCTGATCCTGTCTGATCTCGTCTGTCGTTTGGCCGAGACGAGCGTTTTGCACATCCGGCGTCGCCAAGCCATTAGTCATATCCAGCGCGTTTCCGACCAACGCTTCGGGGAAACCAAGCACGAAACTCGTCGCTTTCAGAGCGCCGCCGGAAACATACGAAACGGCTTTCTCAAGCGTGCTACTGTTGGGATCATTGTGAATATTCCAGACGTCGGAAGCGTATTTTTCAAAAGCGCGACCGCTTTCAACAAAATCATATAGTTTCGCAGTGATCGGATTTACATTGCCCGTGTTTGCATCGCGCGCATCCGTATACGCTTCATCAAGCGGTTGCTTGCCCAATGCTTGTTGGATTCTTAAGTCGTTGATGTCCGCATGCAATTCGTTACCCGCTATCGTGTTTTTGCTCCAATCGCTTAGATTCCGCGACAACACGCTTTGGTCATACGCTTGCTCCGGCGTATCCGGCGCTCTTGCGAGCGCCTCCGCGGCGGCGGGACCAAAAGGATGATTGGTAATGGCTGCGGCGAGGTTGTTGTTGGTGTCTATAGTCGCTTGAAGTCTCTCTTTGTCTGTGGGATTGACCGCTCTACCCAGCTTGCCTTCCAACACATAATCCTGCCGGTATAAATCGGCACGCACACGATCGGAAGCGGGGAGCGCTTTGTAAGCGTCTTCCGCGTCTTTCAAATCTTCTTTTGCACTGTTGAGATTTTCTTGCGCAGTTTTCGTCTGTTGTTGGAAATTGTTAAAGGTAGTCAAATCTTGCGGGTTCGAAAATTCGTATCGACCGACGGCTTGTTGGCCGTCCAGATCGGAGGTTCCCCTTAACTGATCCAGATGCTCGAATTGGTATCTTTCAAACGCGGTATTGGCGGCTTTTGCTTCTTGCTGCGCATCTGCGACCATTTGTTGTGCTTCTGCGATCGCACCGCCCGCATCCTCGGTGACTCTGGTATAAGCATCCTTCGCAGCGTCCGCTCCGGGGACAAAGTTGAATTGCTGGGTCGGCCCGCCTCCGAATATCTGGCTTTTGAAATTATCCACGGGGCCCGATCCCAGACCGACGAAATCTTTCGCCCGTTCAAACAAGGACGGTTCTTTGACCGGTGTAAGCTCTGATGACTTGTAGAGTGACTCATAATTTGATTCCAGTGTCGTGTGTACCGATACCGGATTAGTTCCCGGAGGCAGTGTTGCGGAAGTGAGCCCCGTCTGCTCTTGCCCGATGGGATTGGAGGTCAGGAATCCTGATGAAAGATTATCCCCGCGCGCGACAGGCGGAGCATCGAATGTTTGTTTTGCGATCGAAGTAGAGTCAAAAAACGGAGCATTCTCTGCTGATCCAAAATAAGCTTTTCCGGCCGGACTATCGGTGATGCCTCGCAGATCCGCTCCCGCTATTGCCGGCGGGGATGCGCGATTGTCGTCAAAAGGATAGCCAAAGCCTCTGCCTTCGGCGAAGGCGACCGATTCCGATGCAGGCGAGGGAAATCCGCGCGTCGTATCGGCAAAACGATCAAGTATCGGATTTGTAGAAAAAGGACCAGTCTTGTTGTTGAAAAATTCTGATCCGCTACCCGTGCCTGGCGTTGCCCCGATACCCGACAAAGCGCCCGTCCCCACATTCGCCGCCTTGGCCGCTTCATAAGCCACCACCGGCGAGATTTTTTCCGGATTTTCAGGAATCGCCGGTGTGCCGCTTTCGCCGCCAAAGAAATTGCGGACACCGGCGGCGGCATCGGAGAGACCGGTGCGTTGCGCCGCTTCTACAAGAAAATCACGCGCCTGTGCCAGATCCTCTTTCACTGTCGTCAATGTCCTATCCCACCACGGTGGCGCCTGTTGCGCCGTCGCCCCCTGTTCGCCATTAGTGCCCGGACATCCCGGCGATCCGGGGCATGCGCCCTGATCGCTGTTGATATTGAAGTCTCCTATCGCAGAGCGGAATCTATCGCCCTCACCCCCGCCTATCGGGTTGGTAACGACGGGTCCATCGGGTGCCGGAGTCACGGCCTCCGGATTTCCACCATATCTCTCTATGAGAGATAGTGTCTCGGTTGGCGGGTCCTTTAGGCCGGCCCACCCGCCGGTCTGCGGGAATGATATGGACGGCTCCGATGCGGGGGAGAAAGATTCGGCTACGGATCGAGGGATGCCTTGCAATGTCCGCAGAGCAGACTCGGCTCTGTTTTCCGCATTATTCAGATATTGTTGAATCACCGGTGACGAGCTTTCCGCGTTACCACCGTACGGCTGGAACCCGGGCGGATTGGAGCCGGGAGAAAATGTCGAGTTGTCAGAGAATGGCTGCGGGGAGCCTCCTTCTGATCCGATGCTTACAGGTTCCGAATCAAAAGAAGAACCAAACCTTTCAATCGAGCCTTGAGAAGAGTGCGGATCAAACGATTGGCTCGCACCATACAGGATCGATTGCCCTCCTTGTGGAAACGGGTCTCCTTGCGCAAAAGGATCCCTCGCTGATGAAAATCCCTCATATCCTTCCGGATTTCCAAATGATGATCCTGCGCCATATTGGTACGCCGGCGAATTAAACGGTGTCCCGTTCCCGCCGTTGCCCAAAGATCTTTCCGTTGGCGTGAATTCGTTTGGGACACCCGTGTTTTGAATTCTTTGGGCTAATTCGGCATCGAGACGATCGTCTCCAGACGCGGCGGCTCTATATCCTGCGAGCGCATCACGAAGCGCTGTCGCATCACACCCATCTGCATAACATTTGCTTTCAAGATCATCGGCCCTTGCCGTGTCGCCGTTTTTTATCGCCTCTGTCATTCCCGCCGCCGTGTCTTTGGCGAGCGCCTGGCTCTCTGCCTTGCTCAGCGGCGGCGTATCCGCCGGTTTGGCAGTATCAGGCTTCGTGGAATCAGCCGGCTTCGTGGAATCCGAAGTAGGATTCGTCGGCTTCGAGCAGTCAACGGTAACCTTCTTGCCGCCCTGTACCTCGGTACATGTCCCCGACCCTTTGCAGTACTTCGGCCCCATGCATAGAGCCTTGACGGTGATCTGGTTGTTCGTATGGCTCGTGTAATCGCACATCTTTTTACAAATGTTGGTCATCACCTCAGTACCCTTCTTGCATCTGGCTCCGTAGTTGAGCGTGCAATAGTAACCGGTAGTTGAAGAAGATTTCAGGCAGGAGGCGTTATTTCCCACAGCGATGTTTGTCGATGATGGATTGGTTGCCGGCCCGCTCTCCGGGCTGGGAGCCGGACATGTCGGCAGGTTGGTGGTCGGGCTTGGCGAACTTTGTTGCGGCGTGGTCGGCGCAGGAGTGCTCGAAGGCGTCGTAGCGGCGGGAGCGGGAGGTGTCGTGGGCGCGGGACTGCTTGGGCTCGACGGCGTCGTCGCGGCCGGAGCCGATTCTATGGGCGGCCCTTGCACTTCGGCAGGCGCCTCAGACATGAGCGGCCCCTGCACTTCGGCCGCGCTGGTAGGCGAAAGATGCAACAAGAAAAAAGACGGGGCAAAGATAAGCGCGGCGATCAGCACCAGTGGCAACCGTCTATTCATACATGTGTACTTATAATATCAGAGCAAATCTCTCCAGAGCGCGCTGTGCACAGGCAAAAAAGAAAAAGGCCGGCACCTTGTGAGCGCCGACCATTGGTAACAATGTAAAGTGTAGCATCTTCAGCGAGAAAATGTCACCTTGGGATTCTGTTTGCATTCGCGCCACAAACCTAGCGCGATCGCCACTGAACCTTCCAATTTATTTGCGTCTTCGAGACTGTCAGTGTCCCGCTCCCCGCCGTCTGCGGCGAGCCATTTTTTCAACGCGGGAAAGTCATCGTAATTATGGGGCTCATGCCTCCCCGTGTACACCCATCCGTCTGCGGTTTTGCTATATGCTCTTCTTTGATGGAAATAGATCTTCGCGGTCTTCATCACACAAACCGCCGCCCGATGCTTCACCATGAGTGTCGATACGCACGCTGAAGAGCATTCACCGGCAACTTGCACCTCCACTTTCGGATTTAGAGCGTGTTCCCGGCCAATGATTTCTCCCATAGCCTCGAAATCATCGTCCCACACATTTCTTTTCGGACTTGCCCCTCCATTTTGGAGGATGATGCAAACGGGCTTTTGCCCGTCGCATCCGATGGTTTTTTTTAGGATTTCGCTCTCAGCGGGTGTCACCGCCGCACTTGCAGGGAGCATGTAGCCCACCAGGCAAGCAATGGCCATTGTGGCCATTCGTATACCATTGCGCATTTCGCGCTCCTTTCCTCTTTTCTGTTTGAATCCTTATCCCAGAAGCCATCGTAGGCTTCGTACTGTCGCAATCATACCATATACCACCCAAATTGCAAGCCCTCAACCCTGAACTCAAATCTGAAGTGCATCACCTGTTAAAAACACCCAAAAATCGCATACTCCTTCATGCACGCATGCATGCATATTCCTTCACAGTCGTACATAACCGTACACAATTATAATCATAATCATAATGTTGCAAAATATGTCCTATAGGACAATCTTTGCAACATATTATCAACGCTGAATACGGATGATATGGGAGAAAATGATATGCGGGCAGGAGATCGACTGCCCCGTCGCACGCGTCGCTGTGGCGAACTGACACCGTATGAGATATTCTTCAAGCTAACAAGGTGTTGCGTTGGATTCTTGAATGTAGCAGGAACCGTATTGCGCTGATCGTCCAATCATGGTACTCAATCAATCGGGAGTCCGAAATGCTTGCGCATGGGGGCGTCGTACTCTACCGCATCCGCCACAATATATCGAAGATTGTTGCCTGCACCGAGGTCGAGTTTGAAGAGCGCGACAATCTCCTCGCAATCGTACGGGTACGCCCACACGCTATCCTGAAAACGATAAAAGCCGAGCCGCGTGACGATCGATCGCACTTGTTGGCGGAGCGCACGCCGTTTCTCGGGTATATCAAACATGACAAAGCGCCATCTGCGGTCCCATCTGCGCGGGCGAGGAATTTTTATCGTCTGCAAACGAATGCGCGCGGCATGCCGTCTTCCTTTTTCGGTCAGTCGCAGATGCCATGCACCATCCCCTCCCACCCACTCGACCAGCCCCTTGCGCCTCAGCCGCGACACCGATTCGCTGAGGCGGCGGCGCGGATCGCGTCTCGTTATGACGCCGAGATCGACATATTTCAAAAGTTGCACGGCATTGGGCGCCGTTGCCGCGAGCCCGAGTATGGCCGTGGCCGCGAGGACGCCCATGAGCGCCTGCTCCACCGCGACGCGTCGTCGTTTCTTTTTTGCCATGCGCTCCAAATCTCCCATATGCCTCATACTATGCCATATACACATATGTTGCAAGAATCGTCCTATAGGACGTTTCTTGCAACATCTGACACACACCTATCGAGTATTTTTCAATCCGGACATGAGCCTGGAAACAGGATAACCTTGCGGGATGTAGCCTATTTCAAACCCGCATTCTAATTCCTAGCGCAAACCCACATGCGTCTTGAGGGTGAATATCCAGTCTTCGTCTTGCTCGCCGTCGGCGAGCTTTTGCTGGAGCAGCCACTTGAGGTAGTTGGGATCGCTGTGCGCGATGCTGTCGATGCGCGCGCCTTTGTATTTGCCGAAGGGCATGACGGTGAAGAGCGTCGGCGTCTCCGATACGCGGCACATCGCGTCAAGCACGGCGTCGTCGTCGGCATAAGAACCGCCCGCTTTCATCTTGATAAAGAGCCGCTCGAAGAGCGATGCGAGCACGCGCACGTCGCCCTCCGCATCGTGCGCATGGGCTTCGACATCGAGATCGAGAAAGTAGCGCAGAAATTGCAATCCATATTCTGGGATCTTATTTTCGGGATCAAGATGGCGGGCGATGCGCAATGTGCAGATATGCCGCGGCACGGCGAGTCCTTCGGCACGGAGCATCGCCATGTCGAATCGCGCATTGTGCGCGACGAGGATATGATCGGCGAGCGCGGCTTCAAGATCTTTTTTGAAAGCCGACCCTTCGAATGGCGGCTTGTCAGCCACCATCTTATTCGTAATGTGCGTAATACTCATCGACTTGACCGATATCGGAACCGGCGGTTTGAAATATTCGGTGTGGTAAGCGTCATCGGCCATCCAGCACACCTGGCAAAGCCGGTCTTTTTTCGGCTCGTTGCCAGTGGTCTCGGTGTCGAGGAATACCATTTTCATCGGAGGATTGTAGCACAAAAGAAAACGGGTATCTTGCTTTGCGTTTGCAAGATACCCGTCCGCTACACGTCTTCCAAGGGCAGAAATACTGCCATGTGGAGCGACCGATCGAAACCCGCCACTTTTATTCTGGCAACGCCGAGCATCATTCTTTTGTTCATGCCGAGCTTTGCAGAACCAGACCCCGTCTCACCGACATTCAGCATACGCCGAGTCGGGGTGATCTTTATCACTTTATATGAGCGGTTGGCGACATCGACGCATCCCTTCTTCGATACAAGCTTGCGCCACAACCGCTCCAGTTGCATCATCCCTTCCGCGGCATCTTCCTCCTTGGAGCGGATGGCGTATACGGCTTCGATGGTGCTTGGATGGAAACAGGCGCTGACGTTTTCCCGATATACCCTCCCCTCGACGCTTGTGTAGAGATTTCTTCCGAGAGCCGTATCAAGGGTTTCTTTCTGAACCGCGGCGCGATTCACCGCGCCGTCGAAGCGTTCGGCTCCGAGCGACTGCGCGCACCATGCGCCATACCCCGCAACCACGATCAGCATCCCCCGCAAAAGGGATTGAAACATGGTGCTCATGCGGCCTCCTTGCCCTTTGTGTGCGATAATGAATCTGATCTAAAGATACTTCCCCGGCACCCAACCGTCAATCGACCGGTCTCGTATTGTTCATCTCTTGCCCTGTATCAACTCAAGCTTTTTCTCCCGAGGTCGGGATTTGATCTCCAGCTCTCTCTTGAGGGCTTCGCTTTTGGTGTCGTACTTTTCTGAGTATCGAAGCGTGACCGGGCGGCGGATCTTGGTGTAGTGCGCACCGGCCTTTGCATGATTGTGTTCATGCACGCGGCGCTCCGGATCGTTGGTCGATCCGACATAGAGCGTGCCATCGGCGCATTCGAGGATGTATACGAAATACATAGTCCCGCATTTCTCAAGCCCGTTGTTCGCGTAATTGTATCGACGAGATATACGACGCGCCGATGAAGATGAGCCCGATGCCCGCCGTCACCGTTTGCGGTATCGGGGTAATGAGCGAGAGCGCCATCGAGCTTCCGAGCCCGAAAATCGCCCAGTGCGCGCCGTGTTCGAGATACGGCAGGGTGGACATGGCGCCGTCGCGCACGAGATAGACCGTCATTGATCGGACGAAATACGCGCCGATGCCGAGTCCGACCGCGATCGTGAGGAGATCGGTCGTGATGGCGAAAGCGCCCACCACGCCGTCGAGCGAAAATGCGGAGTCGAGCGCGTTGAGATAGAGGAATCCGGCGAGACCATGACGCGCGATGTCTTGACTGCGATCGCTCATGACTGATGTGATCCCTTCCATAAGGATAAAAAGCACGATGCCGATGCCGCCCGCCGTGAGGATGGTGGCGCTCTCTGTCGTGGCCAGCGCGGAGACAATGAGCAGGAACGCGAGCACGAGGGCGACTTCGATCGCTTCGATGTCTCCCCATTTTGAGAGCCGTTTCTCGATCATGTGCAACCAATGCACTTCTTTTTCGATATTGAGGAAAAATTTGAGCGACACCATGAGCAAGAAGGCGGAGCCGAATGCGGCGATGGCGGCATGAGAATCTTGCAGAAGCGCGGAGTATGCGGCGCCGTCTGTAACCGCGATATATGCGACTATCGCCGGCGAGAGCACTGCGACCGCGCTCACGATCAAGATCGGCAATATGACGCGCGTGCCGACGACCGCTATCGCGATCCCCCACGTCAGGAATCGCTCCTGCCAGACGGCCGTCATGCCCTTCAATACCCGCGCATTGACGATCGCATTGTCGAAGCTCAAGGTCACCTCGAGCAATACGAGCAGAAGCGCGGTAAAAAATGCGGGCAGACCGCTCGCAAAGAGCACCAGTCCAAGCGCCACGACCGCCGCAATCGTCGGATACAAAAATAATTTTCTATCGGCTTCACATACGGCCATGTCTGTGCAGTATACCTTAAGATCCGGGCGCATATGCAAGCAGAATGCGCAGAATGCGCGATAAGTATTTCCCAATCCGTAAAGTAGCCTGAACGACAAAAGCATCATACACCGGCCCGGGTTAGATTTCTAATGCGTTCGAACAGCGTTGTACGGGCTTTTTCCATGAGCGTCGCGCACTCGGTGTCGGACATCGCACCGGCAATTTTCCGCAACGACTCGGCGGTCACTCCCTGTTTCAGATACCGCTCCCAATCCTTCAACGATGACAATTTCTCGAACGGCGTCAGATAGACATCGTACGTTTTCTTCTCCTTGCCGCGGTCG
>Ga0105164_10002885_pt1 | contig 10527 bp, 9 predicted proteins | sample VDWuncwatermetaG_FD_89674 | JGI IMG/M metagenome (GOLD analysis project Ga0105164, IMG submission 89674) | Wastewater microbial communities from Netherlands to study Microbial Dark Matter (Phase II) - VDW unchlorinated drinking water | ecosystem: Environmental > Aquatic > Freshwater > Drinking... | reverse complement strand
CTTCACAGTTGCGGGTAACCCGGGAACGATTACGGTAACTGCCACGGGCTTAACCGAGGGGTTCTGTGATGCTCGCGATTCGAGCGGTGTGGGCTCTGGCGCCCCAATTCAAAACGGGACCGCCTCGATTAGCTCGCCAGCTGGCACCTATACGGTGCGCTGCGGCACGCGGCAGACCGGCCCGCTCACCTTAAGCGCGTCTTCTGTTACATTGACAGCGGGTGGCACATCCGCGCTCACGGCCACTGTACCGACCTTGCGGACAGTTGCCGGACGCATCACCGATGGCACAAGTAACCTTGAAGGTGCCACCGTGACCTTGAGTAATTCCAGTGGGGCATCCATCCCAATCGTCACTGGCAACCAACCCGGATCCACAAACAACCTCTCCGGATCCAATGTCCCGGAAGGCGCTTACAATGTGCGGGTCACAAAGAAAGGATTTGAACCAGCCACCACCACCGCAACGGTCTCGGGCGGCAACTTGACACTCTCCTCGGCTATCGCTCTGACCCCCACCAGTGGAGCGGGGGGCGAAACCGTCACATTCCCCATGCAAGCAAGCGGTTCTGCCTACGCTGGCACCGCAAAAGTCATCTGCACCAAAGACGGCAAAACCGTGGCCGTGGACATTGACTCGTCCACTGGCAATGCTTCGGCTGATCTTTCCAATGGGAGCTGGAGCTGTAAGGGGGTTGGCGACAACGGGAAGGAATCCGCAGCTTCCACTGTAACTGTTACAGGTGGCTTGCTTTCTGGATCAGCCCCAACACTCTCACTTGCCACCGATATCTCTGGATTTACCGCCAAAAATGAATCCGAGACATTCGCGCTTTCCTCCGGAGGACTCTTAAAATTTAATGATCTTGCGGTCGGTGGCGTTGCGCCAGAGATCAATGTCGCCAGCGGTGTCTTCTCCACCACGGATAGTTCGAATGGAAAAATGGAAATGAAGACCGACCCAACAGTGGCTTCCATTGATCCGGGCACTGATCAAAATTTTGTCGGGTCCAGTGGCTATGAGATCACGCCCAAAGACGCCAATAACAACAAGGCTGACAACAAAGGGAGTGCGGTCACCATGACCATCCCGTACACCGACGCGGATGTTGCAGCGGCAGGAGTGACTGAATCCAAATTGACCGTTGCTTCGTACAATACCTCTAGCCAAGCCTGGGAATCAGTCCCCACCACGGTCGATACGGTTAATAACCTCTTGATCGCTTCAATAACCCACTTCTCGAGTTTCGGCATCATTGGAACGGTATCCAGCAGCGGCAGCGCCAATCGCGACCTCACTGGGCCCAATGCGCCCACCGCAGTGGTTGCGACCAGTGCCAACGGGAAAATCACCCTTACCTGGACAGACCCCACGGATGCCGACCTTGCCAGCATTCTCATCTACCGCAACTTTAAGCCACTGGCTTCCTTAATTAGCGGAGACAACCCCCATGCAACTGTGGCCAAAGGTGTCAAAACCTTTGTGGATGACGGCCCGTTCCCAGAAGCGGGAGCCACATATAAATATCAATTGGTTGCAAAAGACACCACAGGCAACGCATCCATTGGAACCACCCCAATCTCTGTGGTATTAGTTGCCGTAACCACTGGCGGTGGTGGGACGACGGGGGGCGGAACCACGTCAGGCGGAACCTCTGGAGGAACCTCAGGGGGAACGAGTGGTGGCACAACTGGTGAAACCAGTAACAACAACGGGGCAACTGCGAACATCAATCTCCCCGTTGTCATACCCCCTCCCTCATCACCGGTTGTGGTGACTCCTCCGGCTGTTGCTACTCCTGTTGTGGTTGAGGTCAAAGCAACCACCTATGGCAAGAAAGAAAAGACAGCCAAGGCTATGAAGGCAACCAAAAAGAGCTTTATGGCCTCTGCTGTGAAAGCACTTGGAAAAGACGGGAAGAAAAAATGGGAGGCAATTGCAAAAGCCGACGCAATGGTGTATCTCAATGCCTCTGTCTACGGTGGCTACCCTTTAAGTTTCATCGTAGATGCAGTGAAGACCGGGGCTAAACTCGTTTCCCCTTCTGTCCCGTACGTCACGTATAAGACCAGTACGCAATTCAAGGCGGAGTATGCCAAAGCGCATCCGCCAGTGGTCAAAAAAACGCCAGCTAAGAAGACAAAATAGCCTTCTTAGCGAAGCGACCAAAAACCCCTCCGATCGTCGGAGGGGTTTTTGTAATAGTCTCGCCATCTCTCCACAATCGAGTAAGAGGGTAGTAAAATTTTTGAGCGAGGACTGTGTGAGCCAGTCACGAAATGCTAAGGATCGTTGTGGTTGGTGCATTTCGGGACGGTGCCGCAACAGGCGAGTCCCGCAGCCAAAAATTTTACTACCCTCTTACTCGATTCATTTCCCTACTTCCAACTCTCTGCAATTGCTACTTCCTGTTTTGCAATCGCTGCAACATTAGGAGAAGCCGCATTTAACGCTTGAGATAGTGACATAAGACCAATGATCCGATCTTCGGCTTTAGTACGTTCTTCAGCCGGGATGGAAAGCAGCAACAAACGATCGGTTGCCTTCTTTACCACGCTTACCCACTCTAGTTTATGCTCCAATCGTAATTGGTCGGTTGCCCCCAAGCCCGCCATACCAGATTCATATTCGGCTTTAATCTGGCTGACTTGCGCATGGTATTGTTCAACAGGAACGTACTGAATCTCCACTGGCTTCTGTACGGCGGGTTGTAATGGAGCCGGAGGTGGCGTTGGAGTGGTGCTCCTCATCAACGACCAAACACCGACACCCAGCGCCGCAACCGCAACCACACCCAACGTAATCCCGACGGTTTTGTTCATATGATTGGGCAGAATCACGTCGCGCAATTGTCCTAATAAGCGCGACGCATATCGCATGTTAATGATGAATGCTGGTATTATACACCCGAATTGTTTCCTGAGCGATCCGCACCCACGACTGTTGAGGATGAAACTCTTGGCTTAAATCCGGTTTTTTATGCAGCCATTGTATTATTCCTTCAACGAGTTGATCAATAATTGACTTCGCCGGATCAATGACCACTATTCTTGATTGCACAGCAGCAATATCAATGTTGTTGAGCGCCGGAACGGGGGCAGTGATCACTCGCGCGCCGCATAAAAGTGCCTCTCCCACCGGTAACCCATAGCCTTCGTGCTCGCTCGGATACAAAAATGCAAGGCTGTGCGCGTACCAAGCGGATAATTCCTCATTGGATTGATGCCCCACAGGGTATATCCAAGTGGCAACCGGATGAACTTCTCGTTCTTCGTTGCGTATTGTATCAAAAAACTCTTTGGAAAGCGCTTCGTGAGCTCCGACGTGGACCCATTCAATTTCTTTTGAACTGTTCCAGAGTGTTTGGAGCGCTTCAAACACCAGTGACAGGCGCTTATGGGGATATGTCGAACCCACCGTAAGGACGTAAGGCTTTTTTTTTCGACAAGCCGCTGACTGCCCCCGCTCACAATCGTGCAGTGGCAAGACAGTGGTCGCCTCTGTGATTACTTGGATTGAGTGGTGGCGCTGCTTGGGCAGCAGTGCGCGGACTTCATTGGCCGTTGAATCAGAAACAGCGATGATCCGCGTTGCCGCCCTCAGGCCAAAAAAGAGTGTGATGCGAAAAAAGGCATATTTGATCCGCCACACCAACAGTGAACGCATGGTTGCCTGCTCTCGCGGGTTGGTGACCAGCAAAAGATCGTGAATAGTGAGCACAAATGGCGGCATCACTCTCAGCAGTCTTCCCACACTCAACAGGATTGGCACATTAAAATGAGGAATGTGCACAAGGCTCGGACGGACACGGAGGATTTGGAGCGGCACCCTCCACTGCTCGCGAAGTGTGTACCATCGCGTCGGTTCGATAACAGTGTGAATGTTGGGCGATATAGTAACCAATGGAGAACGAACAATCAGCCACCAGTCAATGTGCGTAGCGGGAATCATTGTCATGGAGCGCACGAGTTCTTCAACGTACCGGCCAATACCGCGTTGCTCTGGCCCCATCATTCGGGCATCAATCAAAACCTTCATACCAGAAGTATAGCAAAAATAAATTGTTCTACCCATTGCGTGCTGCTTTTTCCAGCACAGCGAATGTTTCTTGTGCGACCTGTCCCCATGTGCGCTGCGACGCTGTTGATGTATTGATCTTGGCTTGTGCGCCAGTGCATAGCACATCCTCAATCACCCGCTCCATCTGCGCTACGTCCAGGGGGTTCACAAGGAGGCACCGCTCCCCGCTCACCTCGGCAACCGCGGGCGAACTCCCGGCGACAACGGGTATGCCACGCGCGATCGCCTCCTGAGGAGGGAACCCATATCCTTCGTAGAGTGATGGGTACACGAGAAGCGCCGCATGACTGAGTAACGCATCAAATTGTACCGGCTCGAGGGACCCCACCGCCGGTGAACCCACCACCACAAGAGTATGCGGAGCGTGCACACGCGCGAGTGCCGTGAGCGCGGCATCAATGTTTTTCCGTCGATGGGTATCAGAAAGCACCACAACGATCGGCTTTTTTTCTTGGTTCCATTGCTGACAAATTGATGAGCATTCGTGCGCGCGTCGACTGGGGGGAGCCAGTGGAATGACATGAATTTTTTTTTGTTCCCCAGGGAAAAATGTTCGTACTTCTTGTGCGGTGGACTCGCTCACACAAATTAACGCGTGCGCCTGGTGCATGAGGCGCGGTATCCGAATAGCGTTGTGCCAGGCTCGACGCTTCGCTCCCCCGTCGAATGTCAACCGCTGTGCGGAACAGTCATGCACAGTCACCACCAAGGGGCAGGGTAACCGCGACGGAAGAATATTCCAATTCGGTAAGAAAAATACATTGGCGGGAGGAGGGTTACGAAGGCGCGATCCCGGAAGATTCCATAACAGAGTCGACAATGTGTTCGAGAACGGGCCGTGCCAATACTGCCCAATGGAACCCATAGAAACCGATCCAGCCGAACGCCCAGAAGTGTACCCCATCCATTCCTGCTGGGGATGCGTTGCAGTTAAAGCAGAAACAATCTCCCGAGTATACATAGGAACCCCAGACCATGGAGAACCAGAGAGTGAACGAAGGTCTACAACAATCTTCATAGATTACTAATCGCTTACTCCTCTCTAGTATAAGAACAGTGGGAATGTCGTTCAGAGCAACTATCGCAGGCTTCTGGAGCTGGGTCTCTGCCGCAGCAGAGTCCAGAAGCCGAGATCGTAGGCGGTCGCGCGCCGCAGGAAGCGCGCGAACCGACGGTGCTCTGGAGGATATTCCCACTATTCTTATACTCTCCCCCTCCCCTCTTGAAACTCCCCCCACGAACGATTCACAAATTCTTGCAGTTGCACGTTGAAACGTTCACGAGAAAATTGCAAAGAGTGCGCACGAATACGCGCACTGTCGTACATATTCGCCTCAAACCGAATCACACTGTCCGCCAAGCACTCCCAACTTTGTTCATCAAACAATGTTCCACTCATACCCTCCGTCACGGCTTCTGGAGCACCACCCGCGTTATACGCAATCACCGGCCGCCCCGCGGCCATGGCTTCTACCGCTGTGATCCCAAAATCTTCTTCTTGCGGGAAGATCAATGCTTGGCAATGCGCAAGATATGTTGCCTTGGTCACGTCGCTGACTGCCCCCAAAAATCGGATGTGCGGGCTCGCCAAGGCGCGCAGTCTCTCCGACTCTTCACCCGAGCCGATCACCACGAGAGGAATATTCATTTTATTAAATGCTTGAATCGCTAAATCCACGCGCTTGTACGGCCGAAGGCGCGAGATGATTAAAAAATACCGCTCCGGCGGGTCGTCGGAAGGAAGAATTCGTTCAACATCCACGGGTGGATACACAACCGTGCTTTCCCGTTGATAGTATGTTTTGATACGGCGGGCAACAAACCGTGAATTCGCAATAAACCGATCCACGCGTTGTGCAGCCTGCCAATCCCAAATACGCAACCGATGCAAAAGAAATGGCAGCATCATTTTCACGAGGCGGCGCTGCGGGAGCTCTTCCAGATACTGATGCGTGTCACTCCACAAGTAGCGTGTGGGTGTGTGGCAATAACAAATGTGCAGACTTTGTGGCGGAGGAAGGATTCCTTTGGAAAGTGCAGAAGAAGACGAAATAATACAATCATACCCACCGACCGGCAATTCTTCAACCGCTGTGGGCATGAGCGGCAAATACCATTTAAAGTTTCTTCGAGCAAACGGCAACTTTTGAATAAATGATGGAATGATCTGTTCTCCTTCAAACCATTCCTTCGTGTTCCGTTGATCGTGGAGGAGAGTAAAGACAGGAGACCCTGGGTACACATCGAGGAGTGCTTTGAGCACTCGTTCCGCCCCGCCAATTTGATTCAAATGATCATGCACGAGGGCAACTTTCATACATCTTTTGTTCCCTTTGCCACCACAAATGGGGTCTTCAACAAAATCCACAAATCAAGGAGAAACGACCAGTGCTCAATATAGTAAAGGTCTAAACGAACCTCCTCGTCGAATGTGAGATCACTGCGGCCATTGACCTGAGCGAGCCCCGTCATCCCCGGCTTAATCGTGAGCACGCGGCGTTGGTGGTGCGTAAAACGCTGCACCTCTTCCGGAAAATGCGGGCGCGGCCCCACTAAACTCATCCATCCGCGAAAGACCAGAAACAATTCCGGGAGTTCATCAATGCTAAACTTGCGCAACAATTTCCCAATACGCGTAACGCGCGGATCATTCGGGATCTTCACCATGGGCCCGTCGCCTCTGGCATTGCGCGAAGCGAGTGCCCCGTAGCGCATCCGATGCGTCCGTTCTTTCATGGTCCTGAATTTGAGATACCGGAATTGCTCTCCGGCCTGGCCCACGCGCTCAATGGCTTTCCCATCATCATCATGGCGAAAAAATACCGGCCCGCGCGAGTCGAGTTTTATGACAAGCGCCACGATCAATAGAAGCGGAGACGTGAAGACAATCAGTGCAATCGCGCCAACAATATCAAACATCCGCTTGATCACCTTTCCCCACCCTTCCAGCGTGGTGCGCTCAATGCTCATGACCGGTGTGGACCCAATAGTGGAATATTGTAAATGCGATGTGTGGGAGGCAATGCGATCGATACAGTACCGGATAGGGATGTGAAGTTCATCGAGCACATCAATGAGCTCATCAATTTTCCCCTGATCATGATCAACACTGGTAAAAATAACATCATCGATCCAGCGTTGCTGCTTCAATGAACGGATTGCCTCAATCGCCTGGTCCGACCCGGTGGAAAATGTTCCCACCACTTCAAACCCTAAGGTCGGACTCATTTGAATTTCTTCGAGGAGTCTCTGGTGCGTTGCAGAAGAGCCAATCAGCACGACGCGGTGGCGACCAATACCAAAATAAAAAAGGCTCCACTGAAAGGCATACCACACGAAACGGCCGACCACCACAAACAGCACGCTGAGAATCCAAGCGGACACAATCAAAAAGCGGGATAAAAATACTTCTCGCTGAAAAAATAACACCAGTACGACCACCAGGACAGTTGTGGAACACCCCGTAAATAAGGTGGGGATTTCCTCTCGAAACCGACGAATGCTGGTCGTGCGGTAAAGCCCAAGCCATGCAAACACACCAATGGTGAGCAATACGGCCCAGCCGAGCTCGCTCACATAACGGGTGAACGGATAAATGGTTGTCGCTGGATCGAGAGAGGCTATGGATGGATATTGAAAACGGATTCCATAGGCAATGAGGCCTGCGGAAAATAACATCACCGCGTCCCAAGGGACAAACGCGATGGAAAATGCGAGTTCGGATTTTTTCATATTTCGAACACAGGGCCACCCCGGTATTACTCCAAAGTGGCCCCCGCTATTTCGTTAGTACCATCTTTCAGCATCTCATAAGCCGGATTCTGTCATCACCAATAATCCGCGAACATTAAACAAATTTCACGAATACAAACGAATTTGTTCATGATTCGTTGGATTCGCTCTGTGTTCGCTTCTTATTAATGTTGTCATCATCTCTCTGGGCAAATAATGGCGAACATTAAACGAATTTCACGAATACAAACGAATTTGTTCATGATTCGTTGGATTCGCTCTGTGTTCGCTTCGTATCTGCGCTTGCGAGCGATACTGCTCTTGCACGAGATAGGGTTTGCCAGCCTCGACATCACTGTCGGTGCTCGTGAGCTCTTACCTCACGGTTTCGCCCTTACCCTCCTTCGCTCTCGCTTTGCTTGAGCTTCGAAAGGCGGTATATTTTCTGTTGCGTTTGTGTTGACCTTTTCTGGTTAACACAAACATCCTCATTGAGAACACTGTTCCCGCACCAATAATTCGCGAACATTGATCGAATTTCACGAATACAAACGAATTTGTTCATGATTCGTTAGATTCGTTCTGTGTTCGTTTCTTACTAATGGGTCGCCGTTAGCGACTATCCATTGCACCGCGTAAGCGAATGCACGTGTCCGGACTTTCCTCCCGCACCAATAATCCGCAAACATTGAACGAATTTCACGAATACAAACGAATTTGTTCATGATTCGTTGGATTCGTTCTGTGTTCGCTATCTTATCGACACGAGCGATGACTCAATGCTGAATAGATGGTGAAAATACTCTACCATTTTTTGACCCGTTTGTCCAGTGCCTCGTTCACGAGCCGGTCGGCGTGTTTATTCAGCTCTCGACGGATATGCGTAAATGAAATGAAAGGAAAGTGCTGGGCTAAATTGTAAGCCTGAAGATACAAGATTTGCAGGCCTGGCTCTTTCACTCGGTACTCCCGTTTCAACTGTTTCACAAGGAGTTCGCTATCAAGAAAACAATGGAGTTTTTTTGCACCCATGGCTTTGGCCTGCTCCAATGCTTTAATAAGCGCTTTATACTCTGCCTGATTATTGGTTGTCTCTCCAATATATTCTCCAAACTCCCACAGCACTTCGGCGCCTTGCTTAATAACACTCCCGGTGGCCGCCGGCCCAGGGTTTCCTCGCGCTCCCCCATCGCTATACGTTTGGATTTCTTGGTCAGGATTAAACATACCTTATACCTGTTTAATATCATTCACAATACATTCCACGTTTCGCATCCCCCGGTACTCATTAAACCGAACTTCAAACAGAATATCTACCACAGCATTCGATCGGAGTTTTTTTGCCGCCTCTCCCATGGTAAACCCGACCATGCGTCGAGTTGTTCCGTTCTGTCGCACCATAAATTCCGCATGCTTGCCGTCTTTAAAGATTCTTGTGTTTACAAGTTCGCAATCGGTGACCAAAAATTGCACGGGCGGATTCCCTTGTCCGAATGGTTCGCATTTTCCCACCCAAGAGGCCAACTCGTCCGTGATGTCCGAAAGCAGAACCTCGTCATCAATCCGTTCTCCCGCATTTTCTTGTTGTTGCTCGGCCGACACTGCCGGAGCATTCACTCCGGCTAACTCGAGTGCCGCACGAAATCCATCAATGTGTCCTTCGGAGTGCACGGTAAATCCACCGGCTTGCTGGTGGCCACCGAAGCGCGATAAAAACTCTTGCGCTTGTTCCAATAACGCTAACACACTGTACCCTTGGGGCGCTCGTGCTGAGCCCACAATTTTCCCATCGTTTTGTGTCATGACAAATGCGGGGCGCTGAAATTTATCACTCAGACGCGCTGCCACAATCCCCACAATGCCCAACGGCCATTCTTTTCCATAGGCCACAACTGCTGAACGTGGCTCCAGGCCGATCACGGCCAATGCTTCTTGTGTCGCGCTCGACGTTAACTCTTGCCGCCGAACATTCAATGCTTCCACACGGCTCGCCAACTCAATAACTTTTTGTTCATCTTCTTCCAGCAATAATTCTAACGCCAAGTTCGCATGGTCCAATCGGCCGGGGGCATTCAGTCGCGGCGCGATGGTAAACCCGATCGTGCGGGCATCCATTGGCCCTTTGCGTACGTGCTCACACAGGGCACGAATCCCGGGCCTGCGCATTTTCTCTAATACCTTTAACCCCCAGTACACCAACGCACGGCTTTCGCCCACCAGCTTTGTGCAATCGGCCACCGTAGAAATAGCGACCAAGTCTAACATCCATTTTTCAAATCCTTCCCATCGAAAATCCGTAGGCTGCGTTTGAGCAAACACCTCTCTCTTCGCAACAATCACCGGATGATCAGTGCGTACAATCGCTTGCAATACTTTAAACGCAGCGCCCCCGCCAGTGAGCGTCCGGTCTGGATATCCTTCATCCACTAAGGGATGAATGATCGCAATGGCGGCAGGCAATTCTTCTTTCCGTTCATGATGATCCACCACAATGACATCCACGCCATGGTCTTTTGCATACGCAATCGAAACAATGCTCGCCACCCCGCAGTCGGCGGTGATAAGCACATTCACTCCGCGCTCCACCGCCTGTACCACTGTTTCTTCGCTCACGCCATAGCCATCCCGTTGGCGGTGCGGAAGGAATACTTCATGTCGGACTCCTAACATTTTGAGCATTGTGGAAAGGATGGCACTACTGGTGACCCCATCGG
>Ga0105164_10002884_pt1 | contig 10537 bp, 10 predicted proteins | sample VDWuncwatermetaG_FD_89674 | JGI IMG/M metagenome (GOLD analysis project Ga0105164, IMG submission 89674) | Wastewater microbial communities from Netherlands to study Microbial Dark Matter (Phase II) - VDW unchlorinated drinking water | ecosystem: Environmental > Aquatic > Freshwater > Drinking... | reverse complement strand
TTCGTAGCGCCCCCACGAATTCCGGCGTCTACGTGATTCTCTCGGGGGGACGGTGGCTCTACGTTGGGGAGTCGGGCAGCATTCGAGGGAGTCTCTCGCTCCAGTTCTCGGGGGTGAATCCCTCCATCATGGCGAGCGAGCCGACGCACTTCATGTATGAACTCGTCCCCGACGCGGACCGCGCGGCGCGGCGACGGGAGCTGATCCTGGAGTTCCAGCCGGAGTGCCACGTGTGACGGCCACCGTCAGCCAACCTCGAGTGCAGCTGGGGCCGCGGGGTTACCAGTCCAACCAGGTCCTTCTCTACTGCAGCATCCTCTCGATGCTCGACAAAGCCGACCGCTGGGATGCGTACCTGGCGGCGTGGGAGACCATCTGGGCGCAAACGAGGCAATGTCTTAGCCTTAGGGGGGAAGCCCTGAGGGACGGCGGTCCACGGCTTGCTCCGTTCGTGCGGCGGGGCGATGGCGGGTTTGGCGTCCCGCCGCTCCCGTATAGCGCGCTACCCCAGAAGACCATCGCCGTGCATTTCCTCTCCTCCCAACTCCGTCGCAAGACGCTGATCGAATAGGCTCTAAGATTTGGGGGTTATATCCGTGAGAACAGGCAGAGATCTCGTGCTCGCAACGCAGCCTTTTACCGTAGAAGTACAATGGAAGAGCCGCTTGTGCGCGCTCAGCACCCTCGCTTTGCTCATTCTGTTCAGCGCCGGAACTTCCTGGGGTTTTCACCCCGCGGCGAGAATTCTCTCCAGCATCTGCACTGGGCTGGTTCTTGTGAGGATGTTCGTTATCTACCACGACTACCAGCACCATTCCATCCTCCGCAAATCCATTTCGGCAGACATCATCTTCACCGTGTTTGGGCTGTATATTCTTGCCCCTCCCAGCATCTGGAAACGCTCCCACGATTATCACCATACCCACAATTCAAAGCTTTTCGGCGCCAGCATCGGATCTTACCCGATCTACACGCGGCAGAAGTTCCTGAATGCATCGAAATCCGAACGGCTGGCTTACCTCGCGGCTCGCCATCCGCTGACGATCGCCTTCGCGTACGTTACGATGTTCATCTACGGAATGTGCATTCAATCGTTCCTCAGTAGCCCCAGAAGGCATTACGATTCGCTGATTGCCCTTATCCTTCATTGTGCCTTGGCCGTGTCTATCGCAGTGTGGTTGGGCTGGCAAGCACTTCTGCTTTCCATCATCGTTCCCTTTTCGATCGCCTGCGGGATCGGCGCGTACCTGTTCTATGTCCAGCATAATTTCCCGGGAGTCACCTTCAAGGGGAACATCGAGTGGAGCTATGATTCTGCCGCGCTGCAATCATCGAGCTACTTGGTGATGAATCCCTTCTGGAGATGGGTGACTGCCAACATCGGCTACCATCACATCCACCACATGAACTCACGAATACCGTTCTACCGTCTCCCAGAAGCCATGGAGAACATTCCTGAGCTTCAGAAGGCGAACTCCACCACATTGCACCCTGCTGATATCTTCCGCTGCCTCCGACTGAAGCTATGGGATCCCGATGCCAACCGAATGATTCCCCTCAGGGAGCTGTGAACGATCGGCCGGTGATTGCTGGTCCTGCCCTAAGAATCAGGAAGCGACCCCTCAGAAATAATCTGAGGGGCTTTATTTTTTGGAGAAGGGCGTTATAAGATTGGTGCTGACGAGTTGTGAGGTGAGGTTAAATCGGGGCTTGGTTGTCGGGATGCGAGGGGGCAGGTTCGCCAGCGTGTACGCCTCGCAGCGGCCATTGATGAATATGGGATGAGGTGAATCGAAAAATCGGTGAGCCTCCAGCGGCAGATCTCAGTCTAGGCCTGACTATTCTGTCATAGGCTGGGCTCCGGAGCACCTCATGTCGCTAGGGGCACCCTGTGTCTGCTCCAAGTACAGACATACGCCAACGTATTCGTGCTTAGGCCCCATCCGGCGTGGCCATTTTCTGATAGGGGTCGGGCGGGAGGTTCAGCGCCTCTTTCGGGAAGAGCTCGGCGAAATACGTGATCACGTCGCGGACAGTGACCACCCCGGCTGCCTTCCCGCTTGTGTCAATGAGCGGAGTGTTGCGGTAATCCCCTTCGTACATCAATTTCATCGCCCGCACGATCGAATCGTCTGGGCTCAGCTTCGCCGGATTGGGCGTCATGAACTGCTCCACCGATGCGGACCAGTTGACCGGCTCGCCAATGATCTTTTTGAGTAGATCACGCTCGGTGAAGATCCCAACCAGCTTTCCGTGGTCGCAGATCAACGCAACACCTCGATGTGTACTCCTCATCGCCTCAATCGTCTCGCGCATGCTTGCGATGCGCTCAACAAGTGCCGGAGAGCGCAGCGGGAGGTGCCGAATTTTGACTTGCCGTAACCTGATAGCAAAAGATTTTGAGGGCCCCTCTCCTCCGGCCGAATAAAAATCAAGTGCGCTCGTGTCGAGGATGTAATTGGCAATCGCCTTTGCTGAAATAATTCTCGCCACTTTCCCATCTTTGACAATCAGGACATGGCGATATCCGCCAACCGACATCATGTTGATGACCACGCGGATCGCATCTCCTTCCTCGACCGCGTCGGGGTTCGGTGTCATCATCTCTTTCACCTGAATCTTTTTGAGGTCGATTTCAGGTCCCGTCATCTTATAGAGTAAGTCGCGTTCGGTCAGGATACCAACTGGCTTCTCGTCTTCAACCACAACCGCCTGTCCGATGCCGGCGACTTTGATTCGGGACACTGCGTGGGCCACAGAGTCAGTAGGCTCAATAACCACAAGGCGATCAAATGGGAATTCGACTTGCCCGATCGTGCCGGCCATGATGTGCTTTTGCAGCCCTTCGGTTGGCTGCGGCACATCGAGTGTGCTGAGGTCCTGAAAACACGCCTCGCAGCTATCGAGCCCTTCAAGATTGTTATGACCGCACTGTGGACAGATCATAATCATGTCCTGATACGTGTCGGGCGTTGGCGCTCACGCCGCACCAGTGCCCTCTCGCGGAAGTGGTCGAGTCCTCAGGCCGTGGACTTCGCCGGCTGCTGATCGCCGTCTGGGCCGATCAGCCAGGTCTCGCCGCTGTTGAGAAGCTCCTCGAGGTTGCCGGGGCCCTTCACCTTGATGTCCTGCGCGATCTGCGCTTCGAGCATGGTCTCATACGTCGGCTTCTGGACGGCCCGGAAGACGCCCATTGGAACCGGGAATTCCGGGTATTCCAGGCGCCCGAGGATGTAGGCCAGGTTCGGCTCTGGGGCGGTCTCATCGTGGACAAGCAGATCGTCAACCCTGACCCCTCCCTCGCCGATAGTGACGACCTCCGGTCTCACCCCGTTGAGGCGAATTCCCTTGTTCTTGTCCTTGCCGAAGATCAGGGGCTTGCCGTGTTCGAGGTAGAGTGTCCGATCATCGCGCACGTCGCGCGCGGAGAAGTACTCATACGCGCCATCATTGAAGATGTTGCAGTTCTGATAGACCTCAACGAAGCCCGACCCTTTGTGTTTGGCAAGGCGGTCAATGACCGAGGCCAGGTGCTTCGGGTCGCCGTCGATGGAGCGGGCGACGAACGTGGCCTCCGAGGAAAAGGCCAGGCTCAGCGGTTTGATGGGGTAATCGATGACGCCCATCGGCGACGATTTGGTCTTCTTGCCGAACTCCGACGTCGGAGAGTACTGTCCCTTCGTGAGCCCGTAGATGCGGTTGTTGAAAAGGATGATCTTGAGGTCGATGTTCCGCCGGATCGCGTGAATAAAATGATTGCCCCCGATCGAGAGGGCGTCCCCGTCGCCCGTGATCACCCAGACACTCAGTTCCGGGTTGGCGGCCTTGATGCCGGTGGCCAGTGTGGGCGCTCGGCCGTGGATGCCATGGAAGCCATAGGTGTTCATGTAATACGGGAACCGGCTCGAGCACCCGATTCCGGAGACGAACACGATCTTCTCCTTCGGGATTCCAAGCTCTGGCATGACCTTCTGCACCTGGGCGAGGATCGAGTAGTCGCCGCAGCCGGGGCACCAGCGCACTTCCTGGTCTGAGACGAAATCCTTTTTCGTCAGCGTCAATGTTTTTGTCTGTCCGTTATCGCCCATTCTTCTCCAGCCCTCTACTCGTGAAGCGCGGGGTTTTCAGGCCCGCCGGTCCTCGTTTACAAATACTCGTTGATCTTGTTGACTAGCTCGGAGACCTTGAACGGCTTGCCCTTGACCTTCGAGAAGCTGATCGCATCAACCAGATATTTCGCGCGGACGAGCAGCGCGAGCTGACCGAGGTTGAGCTCCGGGACCAGCACTGTCTCGAAGCGGCTCAGCACCTCGCCCAGGTTCCTCGGGAATGGGTTCAAGTAGCGCACGTGTGCGCTCGAGACCGAAGCCCCCTTCGCCTGCAATTGCTCGACGGCTGTGGTAATCGCCCCGTAGGTCGAGCCCCACCCAAGGACGAGCACCTTGCCCTCGGGCTGCCCGAACACTTCAACCGGCGGGATATCCTGGGCAATCCGCGCCACTTTCTCCGCCCGGAGTCGAACCATGAAGTCGTGGTTATCCGGGTCGTAGTTCACGTTCCCTGTGATGTGTTGCTTCTCCAATCCACCGATTCGGTGCTCGAGTCCCGGTGTGCCAGGGATGGCCCACGGTCGGGCCAGCGTCCGCTCATCGCGCAGGTAGGGAAAGAACCCCGTCGGATCGGTGCGGAACTTCACCTCGATTGTGGGTAGACTCTCCACCGATGGAATCTCCCAGGGCTCCGAGCCGTTGCCGAGGTACCCGTCAGAGAGATACACCACCGGCGTCATGTGTGTGAGGGCGATGCGGGACGCCTCGATCGCCATATGGAAGCAATCGGCAGGGGTCGCCGGGGCCACGATGGCGACCGGGCATTCGCTGTTGCGACCGAACATCGCCTGCAGCAGATCGGCCTGCTCGGTCTTGGTCGGAAGCCCGGTTGATGGGCCGCCACGCTGCACGTTGATGATCACGATCGGAAGCTCCGTCATCACCGCGAGTCCGATGAACTCCGACTTCAATGCCAGGCCTGGACCGCTTGTGCCGGTAAGGCCGAGGTTGCCCGCGAACGCCGCGCCGATCGCCGCGCCGATCGCCGCGATCTCATCCTCGGCCTGAAAGGTCTTCACGCCGAAGTTCTTGTGCCTCGACAGCTCATGCAAAATGTCGGACGCAGGGGTGATCGGGTAGCTGCCGTAGAAGAGCGGCAGGCCCGCGACCTGCGAGGCGGCAACGAAACCGAGCGCCGTCGCCTCGTTGCCCATGATGTTACGGTACTTGCCGGGTTTGATCTTGGCCTTCCCGACGTGATAGTGGCTCGTAAAGATCTCGGTCGTGTCGGCGTAATTGTACGCGGCCTTTACCGCCAGCTTGTTCGCCCGTCCGACCTCCGGCATCTTGGCGAACTTTTCGTCGATCCAGTCGAGCGTAGGCTGCAGGGGACGGTCGAAGAGCCAGTACATCAGCCCCAAGGCGTAGAAATTCTTGCAGCGCTCCAACTGCTTATGCGGAAGCTTGACCTCGTCGAGCGCGCCCAGTGTGAGCTTCGTAATGGGCAGCTTGAAGACACGGTAGCCCGAGAGCGAGTCGTCTTCGAGCGGGTTCTTTTCGTAACCGGCTTTCTTCAGGTTCGCCTCGACGAAGGCGTCGGTGTTGACCACCAGAATCCCGCCTGGCACGAGGTCCTTGATGTTGACCTTGAGCGCCGCCGGGTTCATCGCCACCAGCACGTCGGGCTCATCGCCGGGGGTGCGGATGTCGTGGCTGCTGAAGTTGAGCTGGTAGCCTGAGACGCCCGGAAGACTGCCCAAGGGAGCCCGAATCTCCGCGGGGAAATCAGGCAGCGTCGAGATGTCGTTGCCGATGATGGCCGAGGTCGCGGTGAACTGCGTCCCCGTGAGCTGCATGCCGTCGCCCGAATCTCCCGCAAAGCGGATCGTGACGGTATCGAGTTCCTCAAGCTGGTGATGCGGAGCAGCTTGATCCTCACGCGGGGCTGTTGATTTGGGATTCATCGACCCTGTCCTGAGGTTCGGCGCCTTATCCACCCCGACGTTGGGCGGCAGGGTGGACTCTTATGTAAGGTCGCCAAAACCGTTGATAAAAGGAAATTCCGTTGGCAGGAAACAACCAAAGCAGACTAGCGAGGCGCTCCCTGCCCCCAAACACACTCTAAGACTAACGTTTTTTCATCCCTCTGTCAAGGAGGGAAGGGGTGCTCTAGGCACCATTCCCGAAGCCCTGAAACCTCCTGCCCACTCACGTTCCCCTCTCCACCACACTGGGGGAGAGGGTGTGGGTGAGCAACTGTCTTGCTTGTCAAGAGGTCGGAGCGAAATTGTCCTCCCACGGGGTCCGGTGTTTCACCATGGCGTTGAGGATCAGCAGCAACTTGTGCATGCAGGCGGTCAGGGCGACCTTCTTCGCTTTGCCCGCGGCGCAGAGGCGTTGGTAGAACGTCCGGATGACCGGATTGTGGCGAGTCGCCGCGAGGGCGCTCATGTACAGCGCGGCCCGAACGTGGGCCCGGCCGCCCCACACGCGGCGGCGCCCTCGTACGGTGCCACTGTCCCGGTTGAGCGGCGCCACGCCCACGAGCGCGGCAATCTGCTTGCGATTCAAGGTCCCGAGCTCTGGGAGACTCGCCAGCAGCGTCCGGGCGAGTACAGGCCCCACGCCGGGGGTGCGCTGCAACAGGTCGTCCCGCTCGCGCCAGAGGGGGCTCTCGCGGATGGCCCGGGCGAGGTCGTCGTCCGTCTGCGCCAGGTGGCGGTCGAGCCACGCGATGTGCGCCCGGATCCCCTGGCGCACCGGTGGGCGAGCCATGCCGAGGCGGTTCTGCTCCGCCGTGCGCATCTCGAGGAGCTGGCGGCGGCGGGCGAGCCACGCCCTGAGCTCCTGCAGGGCCGCATCCGGCAGGGGCCGGAGGGCCGGTCGCACGGCCTCGGCGAACTGCGCCAGCACGGCCGCATCGAGCGCGTCCGTCTTCGCGAGCTGGCCCGTCGCTTTGGCGAAGTCGCGGACGTGACGAGGGTTGACGACCACGACCGGGAGGCCCACCGCCAGCGCCCCGGTGAGGGGCAGTTCTAGGCCCCCCGTGGCCTCGAGCACGATCAGCGCGGGGGTCAGCGCGCGCAGGCGGTCGACCAGGGTGGCGATGCCCGCCTCATCGTTGGCGACGGCCCACCGCTCAGCGGATGGGCGCAGGGCCACATCCAAGTGGTCCTTGGCGACATCGATGCCGACAAAGACTGGAGCGCTGGTCATGGGGTCCCCCTCCTCTGTGGCCCGGCCTTGCGGATGCGGGCTCAAGCGGCCCACGCAACTGTTCGGGCTCGTGCAGAGATGGACGTGACGACCCAGCTCACCCACGGCCTCGGACGACCCAGGGGGGATCGGCCTGTCACGTCCTGGTTAATGGTTCCCAGTACTATCCATGTCTCATAACCAATATACAAGGGGGGTTTCTGAGCAATACCTCATGCGTCTGCGGCACGCCCATAGGCATGAACGTTAGTGGCGAGGCTTTCAACCCAATGGCTCGTCATTGCTAGCGACCAACGACAGCGTGGCAATCTCTCTGATTACGGATTGCGAATTTGTAGGGGCGCTGCTTGCCGCGCCCTTCTTTAAGCAGGGCTTATTTCTGGGCGCTGAAACAAGGCGCCCTTCCTGGCAGTGTCCTAATTTGAGCCACGCTGAGGATTCGTGCGTAAACCTTCAGCCGTGAGCAAATCGCTATGGCATCGGGACTGTCCAATAGTTGCTGGGCCACAGGGATCGCAGAACGACGATGATTTACACCCATGTGTTACTCTGTGCGGAGCATGAATTAGGCGACACTTGAGCCCAGGCCGCACAGTCTGGGGGAGAGTCCGATGAGGGGCGGCGGCGGAGTCCAGGGAACCTTGACACGTTCTTGGAATCATAGGAGAATTGCCCGACTGATTAGAGGTCTGAGGACCAGGATATGCTGACCAGCAGAAGCAATAGTTAGCCGGAATTACCCGTTTCGTGGTGCGCGAAAGATGGCGGAGCGCCCTGGAGCCGGAGGCCGCGCGAGGACGTGCGCGTGCAGGGGCGGAGTTGCATCTTGACGTCATGACGTCAAAGCGCTAGAGTAGGGGCATGAGCACGACAAGACGAGCCACGATCTATCTCGAGCCTGAAGTCCATCGGGCGCTTCGGCTGAAAGCGGCGGCGACGGACCAGTCCATCTCGGACATGGTCAATGCCGCTCTGAAGCGAGCGCTCGCAGAGGACGCGGAAGATCTGGAAGCGTTCGGAAAGCGCCGCGCCGAGAAGAGCATCGACTTCGAAGAGTTTGTGAAGGCTCTGAAGCGGCGTGGCAGGCTATAGGGTCCTGATCAAGCCGAGCGCCGCGAAAGAGCTCGAGGCGGTCGGCCAGAAGAAGGATCGAGAGCGGCTGGTCGGGCGCGTCCGAGCCCTCGGGAGCGAACCGGGACCCCAGGGGTGCGAGAAGCTTTCGGGTCAGTACGGGCTCTTCCGTCTACGCGTGGGTTCGTACCGGATCGTCTACACGATCGATGATGGTTCGGCCAAGGTCCACGTCGTCAAGGTGGGCCATCGGAAGGATGTGTACCGACGATCCGGCTAACACCCGGTTAGAGCCGACGGCTCGGTCTGCATCTGCGGACCTCTCCGCAGCTCAACCGGAATGCGTCAGGCGACGCCACGGCGAAGGATGAGTCGGTGCCACCGAAGGTGAGAGAACTCATCGCCGAGCTCGAAAGAGCTGGCTTCGTAAACCGCGGTGGAAAAGGTAGCCATCGAAACTTCGTTCACCCGAACGTGGCGAAACCCGTGACCATTTCCGGTGGGCTGGGCGATGATGCCAAACACTATCAGCTTCGCGCTGTTCAGCTTGCAATCGAGGAGTCGAAAAAATGAAAGAGAGCGCCCGGTACGTGAAGATTGTCGAGTGGTCGGAAGAGGATAAGTGCTACGTGGGAAGTTCTCCGGGGTTGATATACGGAGGCTGTCACGGAAGTGACGAGAAGAAGGTATTCGATGAGTTGTGCCGAATCGTCGAGGAGGCGATCGAGCTGTATCGGAAGGACGGGAAGCCGTTACCCCCTCCGACTTCCGGGCGTGATTTCGCCAACAAGATGCAGAACGTCGCATAACCACCGGCTCGAGAAGGACACAGAACCTCCCCCGGAAAAGCAGACACCTCAACCCAACAAGCGAGGAGGTGTTCTATGGCACGACCCGGGCTTCGAGAGGTGGCCCGCTACAGCAGGCAGTTCAAGGTAACCGCGGTGAAGGTGAGTTCGCTGCGTTAGGCTGCCGCCTCCGCATCGAGGTCGGCTTCCCCGGGGACGGAGAGAAAGGAAGATGAGCGAAGATCTTAATGCTTGGGGCCTCTTGCGAAAGCTCACCTGGCAGCACGTGTTGCTTGTCCTGGGCGTGCTTCTTGTGGCGAGGCTACTGTCATTCGTCGTTCGATGGGTGCTCCGCCATGCCGCCGAGACAGCGCGGCCCCACCTGCGCCTCTCGATCCTGCGCGCGATCCCGATCACGCGCCTTCTTATCGGTATCGGGGCCGTAGTTGTCGCTGTGCCGATTCTGGTTGAGCCGACCTTCCGCAACGTCGTTGCGCTGTTGGCAGGCGTCGGTCTGGCCCTGGCCTTCGCTCTCAAGGACTACGGCAGCAGCCTTGTTGCCGGACTGGCGACGGTGCTGGAGAACACCTACCAGCCGGGAGACTGGATCGAGGTGGACGGAATCTACGGCGAGGTCAAGTCCATCGACCTCCGAGCCGTGCGTATCGTCACACCCGACGATACCCAGGTGATCATTCCCCATGCGCGGCTCTGGTCGGCCAGTATCTCCAACGCCAGCAGCGGCAGTCGAAGCCTGCTGTGCGTGGCGGAGTTCTACCTGCACCCCGACCATGATGCCGTAGCCGTGCGATGGCGGTTGGCGGAGGTTGCGGAAACCAGTTCCTACCGGAAGCCAGAAACACCGGTGACCGTGATCGTGCTGGAGAAGCCCTGGGGCACACAATACCGGCTGAAGGCCTACGTGAAGGAGAGCCGCGACCAATTCTTGTTTATCACGGACTTGACGCTCCGAGGCAAAGAGGCGCTGCGGGCAATGGGCATTCGCTTTGCGCAAGTGCCCTACGCCGAAACGAAGCGGAGTTGAACCCACCTGCGCCTCCTCCTCGCCGCACTCCTTTGCATCCCGCTCCAACTGCATCTCGAGCGCTAGTCTACCCCAAAGGGGGGGGACGGCGAGCACCTTCGGTCCGTTGGGATGAGGGTTGAGAATAGCGGCGTCATTGCAAGCGAGGAGCAGTTGGCCCGGCTGCTCAGCGCCTACATCCCCTATTACAACGGTGTGCGACTGCATTCCTCGCTTGGCTATCGCTGCCCGGTTGACTATGAAGCTCAAAACGCGTAGGAATTGGGTGTTTACAAAAACTGGGGAAGATCCGCCCCGGGGGATGTTAGGTTTCACTCCAGTCCTCTTCTTCCTGCCAGGGGCCTATCCCCAACAGATTGAGCCAGGCG
>Ga0105164_10002883_pt1 | contig 10538 bp, 10 predicted proteins | sample VDWuncwatermetaG_FD_89674 | JGI IMG/M metagenome (GOLD analysis project Ga0105164, IMG submission 89674) | Wastewater microbial communities from Netherlands to study Microbial Dark Matter (Phase II) - VDW unchlorinated drinking water | ecosystem: Environmental > Aquatic > Freshwater > Drinking... | reverse complement strand
GTCATCGACTCTGCCTTTAGCAGGACCATCCCATCGTCCGAGCGCAGTGTGCCTGTATTTTTAATCTGCGACGTTATCGGTTTCCCATCCTGGCCCAATATGGTAGACGCAGTTGCTTCATCAATTGCTACGGATATTAGCCCGTTGGAAGATATTCCCAGAGTTACCGCATCGCCGGATGCCAAGGCAATGGTTCCGGCAGGCGCGACAATTGTTCCTTGGTTCTCCATCGCCCCTGCTATCAATACACCGAACCCGCCCTTCCTTATACTAATATTGCCTTGGTTGAGCAAAAGCGCATCAAGCTGCTGCGGTGAAAGCTTGCCGAATACGTAATTAGAATTTAAGAAGTTGGAGTTTGCAATATCTCTCGTTGAGGCGACAAGCGCGGCTGAGTCCACCTGCGCGCTTGGCCCAAAGTATATTCCATTTCTATTCACCAGAATAAAGAGGCCATTGGACTGCAGTCTTCCCGAAATCTGGCTGGCGCTATCGCCCAATACCCTGTTTAGAATCTGGTTATCTACGCTTGGTAAATTTACGATTACCGTTTCATTTTCTAATATGTTGAAAGACCTATAATTTACTATAGCTTTATCCGACGCATTTATTTGCAGGGTATTTGAATCTGGACGCTGGAATTCTACTTGGCCGGAGACTACTTCTTGGACTTCAGGCAGAGAAAAAGCCACCCCGCCATTTAACGCGAGCATGGCTATAACCATCAACACTATTAATTTTGCCTGACGCGCCCTGTTCATCTTAATCACCTTTCGAACCAAAAAAGCGCCCCACCCTTTTAAAAGGCGGGACGCTTTAAAATCCCATTTGCTTTCGGCAGCTGGCTGCCTTTCCCCTTACGGGGCTCAGGCCCTATAGCTTTGCGTCCCACCCTTCCGGGCGGTTTGCCTCACGCCTCCGCTGAAGTGTTTTCACCTTCAGCTTCGGCGGATCCCGCAGAGCACGAAGTGTGCAGGCGGGACTTTCGAGCTACTATGCAATTGTCGTGATGCTAACTTCCTTCTTTAGTTTCAACACAAGTATATGCTATGAATTCGATTTTGTCAAGGCTTAGGCATATTTTATCGTCGCTAAAATATATCCTTGACAATAATCGTGCAGGGAATATAATCGTCACTTGAGGCTGAGCATATTGGCTGAGGATTTTTGTAAATCCGAAGCACGGACTCCGAGATAATATCGCAACAATGACTAATGACGAAGCGCGAATGACGAATGAATGACCAAGCGAGCCAATGCCCAGTTGTTCGTCATTTGTCCATTGGAGAATTAGTCATTTATTCGTCATTATGGTTTAGGCATTCGTCATTATAGTGGTATTGTTTAGTATTTTCTATCAAATGATACGGTTTTGATATGGTTATGATACGGTTAAGGAGGGGTTAGATGCGTAAGGTAATAATATTTGCTATCATATTGTCATTGCTTGCTATATGCTCTATTAGCATAGCAGAAGAAGTTAAACGCACTGCTGTAGTAGCAGAAGTCAAAGGCACAGTAGATGTAAAAACGGCTGATGGAAACTGGACGGCAGCTAAGACTGGCATGGTGCTTAACCAAGGGGACATCATACGCACGAAAGAAGGCTCATCTGCCATCCTTAATGTTGACGGAACTGCGCAGACCGCTACAGTCCAAGTGAAAGAGAAATCTCAGCTTATGCTGGCAGAGTTGATTATGAACAAGGATGACAATTCTCAAAAGACTACGCTTGATTTGGCGTTGGGAGAAATATTAGTCAAGGCCAAAAAGCTCCATTCGGAAAAATCTAGTTTCGAGGTAAAGACACCTACTTCTGTCGCGGCTGTAAGGGGAACGTCCTTTTCGGTAAGCGTAGAAGCTATGGAATAAAAATTGAAATTAAAATTTCTGGCCTTCAACATAATCATAGCGGCAGTAATCGCTACTTCAATTCTCTTTCTATCTCAAAAGGGATTCCTAAGGCACACAGAACTTTCTAGCTTAGATTTTTCCTTCCGCATGCGAGGGAGCCTGCCATCTAACCCACATATCGTTATCGTAGAAATAAGAGACCCTGATATAACAGGGATAGGCAAGTGGCCTTGGAAGAGGTCGTGGCACGCGGCAATAGCTCGCGCGCTCAATTACTTAGGGGCAAAATACATTTGCTTCGACATCATATTCTCCGAGCCATCCACCGAAGAAGACGACGGACTTTTTGAGGGAGCGTTGAAGATAACCAAGAACGTATATCTTCCGTTCGCGTTTCAAGATACGCCATACGATTTAGACAATGCCTTGATGCCGTTAGAAAGGTTTTATTCGCATGCGCAAGGAATAGGGGCAGTAAATATCGAAACAGACATAGACGGTTCAGTAAGAAGGAGCGCGCTTCTCTTCCAGACCAAAGAAGGCGCGTACCCAAGTTTGGCCTTAAAAGTTGCCGCAGATTATTTAGGCATGAAGACGCAAGAGATAAAGCCCAGATACGTTCTCCTTTCCAATTCTGAGTCGAAAGTTAAGATACCCCTTGAGAATAAGAGGATGTTAATTAACTGGCTTGGAAAATGGGGGGAAACTTTTAAACATTACGGCGTAGTGGATGTGCTGGCCGCGTATAAGGATCAGTTAGAAAGAAAGGAATCTGGCATTGACGTTGCTGATTTTAAAGATAGCATATGCCTGATTGCGGTTACTGCTACCGGTTTATGCGACACAAAGTCTTCTCCGATACAACCGGAATACCCGGGCGTAGGAGTAATCGCCACTGCGATAAGCAATATTCTAGATAAAAATTTCATCTATACGCCGCCGCTGTGGGTAAATATTCTGATACTCTATCTGTTAGCCCTCTTGCCTTCGTTTCTGATATTCGGAGAGAAGCCGCTAAAGGAGACTGCCTTTGTATTTTTAGTAGGCGGGGTTTACTTCGGCGCAGAGTTCCTCCTATTTAAAAAAGGTGTATATATCGATCTCTTCCGTCCGCTTTTAGGGCTCTTCGCAAGTTACCTAAGCGTGGAGACTTATAATTTTGTCCGGATAGCCGTAGAGCGCCAGGCCTTCTTTAAGATGTCGGTAACAGACGGCCTGACCGGCTTATATAACATCCGGTATTTTAAGATGCTCGTTGAGACCGAAATTAAATTAGCGAAATCTGGCTCAGTTAAGAACTTCGCCATAGTGATGAGCGACGTTGACCACTTTAAACACTTCAACGACACCTACGGCCACCAAGTAGGCGATCTGGTATTAAAGGAGGTGGCGAACGTCTTAAAGAATTCTGTGCGCAGCACCCACATCGTAGCAAGGTACGGCGGGGAAGAGATGATAGTCCTTTTAAAGGATACCTCCGTGAAGGAGGCCGTGGCCATTGCCGAAAAGATACGAAAGAACGTGGAAACCCATACGGTAAAAGACCAGAACAATACCTACAAAGTTGCCATAAGTTTGGGGGTCGCTACTTTTAAAAACGGGGACGACGTGGACGCGATGGTTAAACGAGCGGATGACGGCCTCTACAAATCGAAGGAAGGCGGGAGAAACTGCGTCTCTTGCGTAGAGGAGGATTCTTGAAAAATGGAGGTGGCTATGTATAAGAAAATGGCGGTTTTTGTCACTGTGGTTTACGCGCTCTTCACTCTATGTGGATGCGCGGCGGTCTTGGTCGCAGGCGCGAGCGGCGCAGGAACTGCTTTCTGGCTTTCTGGAAAGTTGAGCGAAACCTTAGATACCCCCTTTGACAGAGCAATAAAAGCTACGAAGGCAGCGATGAAGTCGTTAAAATTAGAAATTACCAAAGATACACAGAAGGCTACAGTCGCGCAGATAATCGGCAAATATACAGATGAGGCCACCATTTGGATAGATATTCGTCCTATAACAAAATCATCGACGCGGGTGGATGTGCGCGTCGGCGTAAGGGGCAATAACGCCGCATCTACTAAGATTTTGGAAGAGATAAAGAGACATCTATAACCAGCCTGGTAAAAAATTTGGATTAAATTTTGCCAAATTACATCTACTATGCTTAACCTAAACGGCAATCTTCCTATTTTAACAACGTTTTATTTTGCTGCAATGTCCGATAATTTTCTTTACTGATAACCTTTTTGCCGCTTTTACGTTCAAGCTCTTTTCTGGCATTGCCTGCAACAGCGCCGCCCTCAAAAGCGGCTTGTTTATTTTCTACAAAACCTTGGACATCTTTATTGATCGCAATCTCTTTAGTCGAAGCCTCTCCAAGCATCGAGAAGATAAGCTCCAGATCTGTCATATGATCCCGAAGATTTTCGCGCTTGAGTCCTTTATGCTTTTTATAAGCGGACGGTGTCATATCAAACGTTGCCTTTGATATTCCAGCGGTCAATATTTCGTATTCCTTTTGCTCCTTAATACCGCGCTTCTGCCATTGGTCAGTTAACTCCTCACGGATAGCGATTCCTCGCATCCGTTTCTCGATCCACTCATCGCTATATCCTTTTGCCTTATATAAAGCCCTCGTTCTCTTTGTGGCAAGTTCCGGATTCTCGATCTCCTGGATACGCTCGTAACCGACCCGAGCTAACCACCGCTTAAACGGCTCTGCCTTTGGGGATGGGACAGACTGAATGATACGAAAGATTCCTTCCGTATTAGCACAATTGAGCTTTTGGATGCCCCCGGGGGTCTTTACTGAAAGGGGGGTGGCAATTTGCCCCCACCCTTTTGAAAGCTCTGGATCCCGTCTGCGCATATCTTTAATGTAGCCATCTGGCTGGACAGAATCTGTTAATGCGGCAACAACATCAATAATAACAAACCACCATTCCTTATTATGAATGATTTTCCTGATCTCTCGTTTCCGGAAAATCGCTATTTTAGTCGTGGTTATTTCTTTGTTCATGTTTGCTCATTTCGGCTCATGGCGCCCCTGGCTTATTACGCCTGCCAGGGTTCGCCTGAGCGTCAGCAATGGCGGGGACGAAGGGACAGGCTTCGCTTTTACAATATATCAAAGTAGCATGAGCTTCGCCTGTTTCATTCAGCCGCAATGAGTCTCCGTTTCAGAAATGCTCTGCCTGAATGACTTTTAAGGTATATCTCGAAATTTTCTGCTAAACTTTTATTACTAAACACTACGTATGTCTCTAATTCCCATGGTGCGTACCTATGGGTATAATTACCACCGCGAGGGTTTTTGTGCTCTTCAAGCCTTCGATTTAAGTCGGTCGTAAATCCAATATAAAACCTGCAGCTAGTCTTCTTGCTTTTTAGGATATATACATAGTACATACTATTATAGCCAATCCGGCGAAGCCAAGCGCGAAAGCTGCTTGGCGAAGACGGATGGCGGGGACGAAGGGATTCGAACCCTCGATCAACGGCTCGACAGGCCGTGGCCCTAGGCCGCTAGGCGACGTCCCCTAAATTTTCGCGAAGCGGAAATTTATCCCGAGGTTGCGACGAACAGGAGCAACCGAGGGAATATTATCAATTTTCGCGAAGCGGAAATTTATCCCGAGGTTGCGACGAACAGGAGCAACTGAGGGAACACCATTCATTAATGAGTTTCAATTTATTCGCCTGTGACAGCTTCTTTATATTAATCTCTCTTTTCCTTGCTGAAGACTCGCTATCACAAATTTCCTTATATATAAGAGTAACCGGTTTTCTCACCCTCGTATATCGAGTAGCCTTACCTTCATTATGTCTCTTCAACCGCCTCTCAAGATTAGTAGTAATGCCTGTATATAAAGAGCTATCCCTGCACTTAAGTATATACAAAATCCATTCGGACATTTTTGTTATGTCCCTCGGCTTCGCTCGGGACAGATTTTGCTCACTTCGTTCGCAAAATCTGGTGGGCGGTAGAGGGCTCGAACCTCTGACCTCTTGAATGTAAATCAAGCGTTCGTACCAACTGAACTAACCGCCCTCTATTGCCTGCTGAATTTAGCACAAAAGAAAATTTGTGTCAATCACTTCGAGAGAGCGCTGAAAAAGCCTAAAAATAGGCAGCGCTCTCTGATTAAAAGATTAAAAATCAGATTACACAGATTAGGTCACAATGAGGAATCAACGAATTTTGTGAATGGCTGTTTCTGGGCCATCAGTCTTCGCCAAGCAGCTTACGCGCTTAGCTTCGCCTGATGAGCCCGGCGAAGTCGTGAGCGAAAGCATCACAATGTAGACGGGCCATCTTTATCCTTTTTGAAATAGGGGGGTGGCTGTAAAGCATAATTTCTATAAATTTTGACGGGTCCGGGTCGCTTAAATTCTGCCGGGAGAGCTTTGTCATAGCAGAGATAAATGCCTCCGGCTTCTTAGTAACGTCAAGCGCAAATGCGTCCGCACCGCGCTCTAAGCGGCGCGAATAGCCGTTCTGGAACGGCATAACCACTATACCCAAGGCAGAAATAAGGAGCGCTAAAACAGGGAATGCGCCGATGTCATATATACCTTCAAAGCCAAAGGCGTGCGCTCCAAAGGTTATAGCAATGCTAGTTACGTAAAACCCCGCGAAGGTTGCGAGCGCATCGAATGTTAAAAGCTTCCATATGTGCATAAGCTTATGATGGCCCAACTCATGGGCCATGACGACTTCTATCTCGTCTTGCGTATAATGCTTTAGCAGTGTGTCGCCCAAGAGTATTCTGCGCGTTCGGCCAATGCCAGTCAGCGCGGCATTTGCCTTCTTCGTCTTTTTCGACAAATCAAGCTCAAAGACATTCTCTACTTTCGTCCCCGCGGCCAGAGCTAATGCCAGAAGCCGCGCCTTTAGCTCTGTATCTTCCAACGGTTTTTGCTTAAAGAAAAGCGGCAGCAATATTACAGGCGCGAATTTACTTAAGATTACCGTGAAGAATATCCAAAATGCGCCTGCGAGAAGCCACCAGATATCGGGGAAATTTTTCAGCAGAAAATAGAGGCCCAGTAACAGCGGCAGAGCTATAGCGCCCGATACCGCTATTCCCTTCGCTTCGTCCCAGAGCCACTCTTTGAGCTTCTGCGTTGAGAGGTTGAACTTGTGTTCTAAGATGAAACCTGAATAAAATCCAAGAGGAAGCGTAAAAATGTAATAAGCGGCCCCTAAGATTAGGAGGTATGCACCTACACCAGCATAAAAATTCTGCGTGAGCGCTCTCGCGGCTTCGCTAAGGCGCAGGGAAACGCCGCTGAATAAAATTGCCGCCAAGAAGAGTATCGGCAGGATTATACCTATAAAAGCGAGCTTATTTTTTGCGCGCGAATATTCTTTAGACCGCGCTTCTACGTTTTCCATTTACTGCGCATCTCGTTAAAAATTCTTATATATGCCGCGCTCCTGTAATCCGGATATGTCCATTGCCACGGCCTGTAGCTTCCGTTGCGGAAGCGAAGCGTAACTTCTGCGTATATCCCTTTTCTCAAATATATCCTGTGGGCGTAGTCCTTGGTTGTAGCGAGAACCAGCTTTGCCTCGCTCAAATAACCCGGGTCAAGGTTTATAGACCTGTTGCCTTTTTTTAGAAAGCGCTGTTCCAAATTATTCGTGTAGACTTTTATGCCGGCTAAATCATCTTGCTCTATAAGCTTTTTGAAGCACATGAACTTCCGCTTCAAATTTCGTCCCAATTCGGCGTCATAGTAATCCGTATAATCAAATTTAAGCGCTGGGCTTTCGTAATCAACCGCGCCGAAGCGTTTCTCTAAGATGCAAGCCGTTTTCTCAAACAGTGCTTCATTGCCTGTTATCATTCCAATGACTAACTTAACCTTATCTGTTCCCATATAACCCTCAATTCAAGCCGCAAGGGCGATTGGCAGCGGCGTATCGCACCACAGCGAGTCATCTTATGAGGCCAAGCAAAAAGCCCCTGAATTGCCCGACTCAGTCCCCCTGTGGGGGCTGGGGGGACAACTGGCTTTTTGCGCAGGCTGAATGCGAGCGAGGAGCGCAAGCCGAAGCCAATCGCCCTTGCGGCTTACACGCCTTTACGCAGAGCCCGCATATCATCTGGTTTATGCCAGGCTTTTTCGAAAAGTCCTTAAGGAGCGCCGTGCAATTTTCTCTTACGAAATCTTCTTTTTTTTCTCTTATCGCGTTTGACGGACAAATTTCAAGGCATGACTTACATTCGCCGCAACTGCCCGCATTTGGCTTAGACGCTTCAAGCGGGGCATTCGTCAAGAGCGTCGCATACCTCACCCTTGCACCGAATTCCGGGTTAACCAAGAGGCCGCATCGCCCCAACCACCCCAGCCCAGCGAGGTTCGCGACTACGCGATGATCCACATGGGCGAGCTGATTCTTAAAATCTATAACTTGGCTCGCGGGAATGGGCAAGGCGGCGTAACCCATCTTCTGGAGGAGGCCCGTTAGCCTGGTCACAACCTCATCCAAGAGGTAATTTACCCTCCTATAATGCATGCTATATAACATCGTCGGCTCATTCACAAGCGAGTCGATGACTTTATCGGATAGGCGCACGCCAATTGAGAGGGCATAATCTAAGTCTGATAATATTTCTTTTGGCTCTATCAAAAAATATTTCCTGGCGGATTTCACGTCCGCGGCGCCGAATAGATCCGCGCCAAAACTAAGGGCCGCCTCTTTAAGTTTTAAATTTTGATTTTCCACTTCTCTAAGGGGTCAAGGAAGGAGTAGTTTGTCATATCATATTGGATGGGAGTAATCGTTATGTAGTTACGCCGCAGTGCAACCACGTCTATATCCTCCGGGCCGCGAATCTTAATACTGCCTCCGGTAAGCCAATAATAAGTCTTCTTATGCGGGTCGAGATTTTTCTCAAAAGTCTCCTCGTAGCCGTTTATGCCCATCTTGCAGATGCGCACGCCTTTTATTTTATCGCGCGAGGCCGACGGGACGTTCACGTTTAAGAGCATATGCTTGGGAAGCCCGCGGCGATTGATCATAAGGGCGAGCTTCTTCGCGAAGTTCGCGGCGATTTTAAAATTCGGCCTTATGTAAGTGCCTAGCGATATCGCGAACGCCGGAACTCCGAGTATGGCGCCTTCGGTGGCCCCGCAGACCGTGCCGGAATATAAGACCGATATGCCGACATTGGGGCCGTGATTTATCCCTGATATCACTATCTCCGGCTTTTTCTTCAGAAACCTCAATATCGCGAGCTTTACGCAATCCGCCGGCGTGCCTGAGACGGCATAGCCGTAGAGTTTGCCGGCGTTGTATCGCTTTGTTACGCGAAGCGGCTGAGAGAGCGTTATCGCGTGGCCTATCGCGCTCTGCTCAACCTCCGGAGAGACTATATTGACCTCGCCTAATTCCTTAAGCGCTTTGTATAACGCGTATAGCCCCTGCGAATCTAGGCCATCGTCGTTTGTAAGCAGAATCCTCATTTCAACATAATCACAGAGAGCATGCGGCCGGCGTTCTCCTTTTCCTTTCTATATGAGAAGAAGATATCATTTTTGCACGAAGTGCATAGCTCGCAATCGAAAATATTGTTCGTATCAACACCTGCCGATAGAAGCTGACCTAAATTTTCTTTCACAAGGTCGAGATGATAGCCGTTGCGTTTGTGCTCTATTGACCCAGGAAAGTAATCGACGAGGTCCTCGCCAACTACGTAACAGCACTTGCGGATACCGGCTCCTATCGCGATCAGTAAATCTTCCGGGCGGCTAAAAAATTTCGACCTCATCAGGCCAATGACCTTGGAAGAAATAGCCGCGGCACTGCCGCGCCAGCCGGCGTGGCAAATACCCGCCACTTTGTTGCGCGGGTCAAAGAAGAAAATAGGGAAACAATCGGCTGTAAAGACTGCTATGGGGAGGCCGGTTGTATCCGAAACTGCCCCATCCGTATCTCCTATTGAGGTTGCACGCTCCAGCGCCCCTGAGCCGCGGTCTATCTCACCTACGACCGCGACCCTTGAGCCGTGGACCTGGTTTAAGCATACCAAGTCCCGCGAGTCTATCTTCAAGCGCCCTAAAAATTTTTTTCTATTTTCGATAACCGAACCTTCGCCGGCGGCATTCTCTGCGCATGGCGACGTCAAGCTGCGAAAGCCAGCATCGAGCTTTCTCATCCCTATTGCGGCTACTATCGGATGCCTGCTAAACTCAGCGAACGTAAAAAAATATCCGCCTTTGTCAGGCTTTAAATTTGCGGTCTTCATTTAATCTTTGAGCTAATATACCCCGTTACTTCATCAATCGGCACGCCCGGCGCAAAGTATTTCACATTTCTATAGCACCGAAGGCATTTGACGTCTTCGGACGGAATAATTCCCCCGACGATTATAGGGAGGTTGGCTTTCTTGCGCGCGCCCAAGAGCTTGATTATTCTCGGCAGCAACACCATATGCGCGCCTGTCAAAAATGAAATTGCAATACCGTCGACGCCGTGCTCGACAGCAGCGTCAACGATGGACTCGGGGGTCTGGTGAATGCCCAAGTATACAACCCCCATATTTACGGCCGCGAAGGCATTAGCAATCACCTTCAGCCCCCGGTCATGGCCATCAAGCCCCGGCTTTGCCACCAGCATCTTAATTTTTTTATTCATATATCCTTGATATTATACTGCCTTGTCAAATAGACATCGCTTCAAT
>Ga0105164_10002882_pt1 | contig 10544 bp, 13 predicted proteins | sample VDWuncwatermetaG_FD_89674 | JGI IMG/M metagenome (GOLD analysis project Ga0105164, IMG submission 89674) | Wastewater microbial communities from Netherlands to study Microbial Dark Matter (Phase II) - VDW unchlorinated drinking water | ecosystem: Environmental > Aquatic > Freshwater > Drinking... | reverse complement strand
TCCTGGCCTTACTCATATGGATGAGTACCGCGGTGAGACAAGAGATATCAATACACTCTTCACCCATGACCAGCAAGAGGCCCTTTTGGAATGGTTCACCCAACATCATATTCGTGGGGCCCCTGTGCGATTCCGCCTCGCCTTGGGTCAACCCGCCCTCGGTTGGAAAAATGATGTTGAACATTCAAACATTGCTCATGCCGGCTATCGCGACCAGGTCATCTACATAGGCCAAACCCTCCTCCAATATCTCTTCACACCAGGAAACGAGGCCCTCCGCAGCGAAGTTCTCGATCAAGACGAGTTCCGCCACTTAATTGATGAGGACTTTACTCATAGCCCGAATGATCCAGCCTATCGTGCCAGACTGGATGCAGTGGGAAGTGCAGTCAATTCTTTCATCGTCCGTGATGGAGGAGAGAAGAAAGTAAGGCGGCCTGACCTTCCCTCCCGGTGGGTGATCCTCCCTTCTTATTCTCCATAATCCGTGGGGACGAAGTCCCGCCTTGACAACCCATCCCTTTCATAGTAGACTCACTTTGTCTACATTTGAGGAGGTGACCCTATGGCGAAATATCTCATTGTGGCCAGCCGGGATCTGATGGAATATAAGGAAAGCGACTTCGCACTTTCCCTTGCAAGCCAACTGAAGAAAAGCGGGAACGACGCAACTCTTTATCTCATTGAAAATGGGGTCCTCTCCGCCCGGAGGGGGTCTGAACCGAGCAGCCGCTTAACCGCCCTTTCCAAAGAAGGGGTGAAGGTTTTTGCGGAGGATCTTTCGCTCAAACTACGTGGTGTGAAGGAGCGGGCGGAAGGGGTGGCGGAATCGAATATGGACGCACTCGCGGACCTTATTCTAACTGGCGTCGATAAAGTAATTTGGTATTAGGAGGTTCTTATGGCTGAGAAACCGAAAGTGGTCACGATTGGCATTGCGACCGCCTCCTATCAGAGAGAGGCGCCGACAACAGTTCTGCGACTTACCGAAAAACTCCTCCAAAAAGGAACGCATGTCAACATCTGGACCTTTGAGGAGGCGGTGACACTGACCAATAAGGATCAAAAGGATCATCAGGAACCGCCCGGACTTCATGAGGTGGCCGGAAAACAGCATACCTACGTCGGAAAATTCGTCGATGGGATCATGAAGGCCGCACTCCATAGCGGGGCGCTTAAATGGGTGGTCTGCATTCTTTGCGTGCAGGAGCGCGGCGTCGACGCCCATCAGATGAACGGTGTTATTATCGGAACCTTTGCGGATTTCTGGAAATTTGCCAATGCGTCGGATCAACTGATTATAATTCCGACTTATCGATAGCGTATATCAGTTTCGCCGAGGGGTGACGTGGCGTAGGGCTCCCATTCGCCTGGAGCCGAAAGGCGAAGCCGAATGGGATAACGCCGCGGCAGGACCCCGAGGCGGAAGGGAGGAATCGATGATTGAAAAAGTTCTTGCGATTTTCGAAAAGCCGATTTATTTGAGTTTTGAACCGAACGATCCGCATCTTCTGCACGTCGGTTTCGGTTCCGTTTCAAGTGGCGTCAAGGTGAATGTCCTTCTTCGCGGTTCTGCCGTGAACTATGCGGTGAAGGAACAGCATCAGACAGAAGCGAAACTTTTAGGACAGCCTCTTGCCGAGGTGGAGACCTCTCCGGCGAAAGTCATGGAGCTTATCGCGAAAAGTGGAGGGGAAGTCTCCGTCGTGAAAGAGGACCTTGCGACGCGTGGACTCTCACAGGCGGAACTCATTCCTCAGGCAAAACTCATCTCACAGGATCAGGTTGCCACTCTCGTCGCCGCAAACGACGCCACGTTTATATGGTAACTTTGAAGGAGTGGCTCCTGGTGTGGTTCGCCGCACCGCTTGCAAACCCCAGCGAGGTTTGCTGCGCTTGACGTTCGCCCTCGCTCCTCCCGCCTGCACGGCGGGGTGACCGTGCCCGCTCGGGCTCACGACATGCGTCTCACCACAACCAGTCGCCACTGGTTAAGATACTTCTAATGGACACCATGAAAGTTGATCGTATATTAGATGCCCGCGCTTTTTTCAACCCGATCGACTGCCGGAGCCTTGATGTGATCCGCGAGGAGTTAAAGACCATGGAGGTCGGTCAGGTCCTTGAGATCCTCGCGAATCTTTTTCAAAAACGGGAGATCGAATCGTGGGCGAAGAAGTTTCAGCATCCGATCCTCTCCGCAGAGGATAATGACGGGCTCGTCACGATTTACCTTCAAAAAGGCCCGCCACTTCCATGAAAAAGATCGCGATTTTAGTCTCACGCGGCACCTACAATAGTCTGGTTCAAGTCATGACGCTTGTCATGGCCTGCACACTTTCAGAAATTAAAATCCGTCTTTTTTTCCGGGATGAGTCAGTTTTCAAATTGACCCCTGCCGAAGCCGGTCAGATAAATCTCTCCGAGATCTATCGAGGAAAAGAAGCGGGCGTGATGGAACGGCTGAAAGCCAATTCCCTGGAAAACCTGCAATCCCTTATCCGCGAACTCAAAGAAAAGGGGGATGTCCATGTCTCTGTGTGCTCCTCCTCGCTCGCCATCTGCGGACTAAGCCATGCGGACCTCATTCCTGAAGTGGATGAAGTCCAAGGTCTGACCTCTTTTCTCCTCGAGGAGATGTCGACTTCCGATCAAATCCTAACCTTCTGAAAAATATAAAGTTTTTCGGCCAATTTTGATATAATGTTTCCACCATGAAACATCTACTCATCGTTGAAGACGAGGAGCCGGTCTCAGATCCTTTAAGCCGTTTTTTGGAGCAGAAGGGGTACGTGGTCCGAACGGCCCGCACCCTGAAAGAAGCCCTCTCTTTCTGCAAGAATGGGCAACCCCAAATCGTTCTTGCCGATCTTTACCTGCCTGATGGGTCAGCCCTTGAACTCCTCCCCAAAGTACATGAAATGTCCCGAGAGTCGGTTTTCATTTTGATGACGGAAATGGGGGATGTGAACATGGTGCTCGAGGCGCTTCGCCTCGGCGCGGATGACTACCTTTTTAAGCCTTTCACCAATCTCGAGAGTGTCGCCTCAGTCATTGACAAGCAGATCAAGAAACACCCCTTGGGCGGGAAGACGCTCACCGATGCGGATCTTGAACAACTTGAGAAAATTCAACAGATGATACAAACCAGTGATTTTTATATGGCCTTCCAGCCGATTTTTAGACTCGATGACCGTTCGGTGTTCGGATATGAGGCGCTCCTTCGGCCCGGCTCCTCAGCCCCTCTGACGAGCCCCGGGCTTTTGATGGATCTGGCAGAGCAGGTGGGACTCGCGCGGGAATTGGACCTCGCCTGCATCGACAAAGCACTCGCCACGACCCCCGCAAACGCCCCAAGACTTTTCGTCAACATCGAAATTGAAACAGTGGTCGATCCTGATTCGCTTCTTAAAGTGGTCACCTTTTCAGAACGCTCCAAACAGCCGTTGGTCTTGGAAATCACGGAGCGAAGGACTGTCACCAATCTCAATATTCTCGCCGGTCCCTGCGAAGTGTTGCGGAAGCGGAAAATTTCACTCGCCGTGGATGACGTCGGAAGCGGCTACGCATCGATCGAACGGGTTCTAAGCATTCGCCCGCAGTTTCTAAAGATCGCGATGAGCATTACCCGCAGCGTCGATGCGGATGTGATCCGGAAAGTGATGGCCGAATCGATTCTTTACATGAGTGAACGGATCGGCGCCGCTGTCATTGCGGAAGGGATCGAAACGGAAAGGGAATTGGAAATCCTAAAGACCGTCGGTGTCAAACTTGGGCAAGGGTATTTTCTCTCCCCCAAGGTCTGATCAGGAACGAAACGATGGCCGATAAAGGAACGCCTGCAAAGCGGGAACAGTGGGCGACCCGTCTGGGACTCGTCCTCGCCATGGCAGGGAATGCCATAGGACTCGGGAATTTTCTCCGCTTTCCGGTCCAGTGCGCCCAAAATGGCGGCGGGGCCTTCATGATTCCCTATTTTATCGCTTTCCTTTTTCTCGGAATTCCTCTCATGTGGATTGAGTGGGGCATCGGCCGTTTCGGGGGAAAGTATGGTCACGGAACGACCCCCGGTATGTTTCATTATCTCTGGAAACATCCCGCCGCAAAATACCTTGGAGCACTCGGCGTCGCAATCCCCCTCGCTCTCGTCGTCTATTACACCTACATCGAATCGTGGACCCTCGCCTACAGCGTTTTTTCCTTTACCGGAAAATATTCCGGCATCCAGACCCGTGAGGGAATGGCTGAATTCATGGCCGCCTACCAGGGAAAGGTGGTAAACGACCATTTCTCAGGGATCGGGACCGCCTATCTTTTTTTCCTCATCACCCTCTTCCTCAATATCTGGATCTTGGCCCGAGGGCTCTCCAAAGGGATTGAGACATTGGCCAACTGGGCGCTTCCCGCCATCTTTATTTTCGGCCTCATTCTCATCGTCCGGGTTTTCACCCTCGGCACACCCGATCCCGCATATCCGGACCGGAATGTCTGGAACGGTCTCGGCTTTATCTGGAACCCCGACTTTACCCTTCTGGGCCAAAGCAAGGTCTGGCTTGCCGCAACGGGACAGATTTTTTTTACATTGAGCCTCGGCTTTGGCGCGATACAAACCTATGCCAGTTACCTTTCTGAAAAAGACGATGTCGTCGTCTCGGGACTTGCCACAAGTTCTGCGAATGAATTTGCAGAGGTCATCCTCGGCGGTTCCATCGCGATCCCCGTCGCCGTCGCCTTTTTCGGCCTTCAGGGAACACAAGAGATCGCCTCCAAGGGCTCTTTTGATTTGGGATTTTTCGCGATGCCGGTCATTCTTCAAAAACTTCCTTTTACACAGTTCTTCGGAACGATCTGGTTTTTCCTTCTGTTTCTGGCGGGGATCACCTCTTCGGTTGCCATGGCGCAACCGCTCATGGCGTTTCTCCAGGAAGAATTTAAAGTCGAACGGAAAAAGGCGGCGTGGCTCATCGGAGCACTCCTTTTTTTCCTCATGCAGCCGGTCATCTTCTTCCTGAAATTCGGTTTTCTGGATGAGATGGATTTCTGGATCGGGACCTTCGGCATCGTCCTTTTTGCGATCATCGAAGTTGTCATTTTTATCTGGTTTTTCGGTCCGGAGAACGCCTGGAAAGAAATGCTCGCGGGTGCGGAACTAAAGATTCCCCGTTTTGTGATGCCGATCATGCAATATGTCACTCCGATTTACCTTGCCATTCTTCTCATCGTCTGGTTTTTTCAGGACGGTCTTAAAGTTCTCCGGATGGAGGGGGTCCCCCCTGAGAATCAGCCCTACATCTGGTTTGCGAGGTTTCTGATGATCGGTATGTGCTTGACAGCGATGGTCGCTGTCCGGATCGCCTGGCAGCGCCGTCACGTCATTCAGCAGAGGATCCCACGATGAAATCCGCTGGTTGGATCTTTCTTCTCTTCAGTTGGGGCATTATCCTCTATCTCTTCTTTTATTCTTTTTCAAAGATCTTAAGGAAGAAATAAGTGAGACCGATCGGCCTAAAACGAGGGTACCGCACCCCTTTTGTCAAGATGGGGAAAGAGTTTTCCCGGCTGAGTCCAGTCATTCTTTCCGCGAGACTGATCGACCGGATGCTTGAGATCGGAGGAGTCCCCCAAGACCTCATTCAACATGTGATCTGGGGGATGGTGGTTGCGGATCCGAATATCTATTCGATCGCGCGCGAAGCGGTATTGGCCTCGCGGCTCGATAACCGGATAGAGGCCTATAGTGTTTCCCGTGCCTGCGCCACCTCTTTGCAGGCGACGGCGAATGCCGTTTCCTATTATCAGACCTTTCCAGAAGAAGCGTCCGTGACCCTGGTCGGGGGTGTGGAATCCTTTTCCTCGACGCGTCCTGTTCTGACGGATGAGGCTTCTCTTTTTTTTAAGACCTTAAGCAGCAAGGCTTCTTTCGGGAAAAAGATGGGCCAGTTTTTCAAGACGCCTCTTTCGAATTTTTTTCCGATCCCTCCGTCGGCAAGAGAATATTCCACGGGGCTCACGATGGGCGAGCATTGTGAGCTCATGGCTAAGGAATTTCGGATCGCGCGGGAGAGGCAAGACCAGTTTGCCCTCGCCTCCCACCGCCATGCCGTCCGGGCGCGCGAAGCGATTTCTTCCCAGATCATTCCGGTAGAGGGCGTCACTCGTGACACCTTGATTCGAGACGATACGTCTCTTCAAGCGCTCGCCTCGCTCTCTCCTGTGTTTGATCCGAAACAGGGGTCCGTTACGGCAGGGAATGCGAGCCCTTATACCGACGGTGCCGCAGCGCTCACTGTGATCTCTCCGGCACTCGGGGGAAAGGTCTCTCCCGATGCATTCCTCATCGATTATGAATTCGTGGCGGTGAATCCGATGGAGGGACTCCTCATGGGTCCCGGCAAGGCGATGTTGAGACTTCTTGCGCGCAACCGGCTGAAGTGGTCCGATTTTTCCTATCTCGAAATGCACGAGGCTTTTGCTGGGCAGGTTCTTTGCAATGTCGACGCGATGAATGATCCCGCATACCGGAAGACACATTATGGCGTCGATTACGATCCGGGAAAGTTGGATGAAAACGTGCTCAATCCATGGGGCTCTTCGATCGCCTACGGTCATCCTTTCGGCGCTACGGGGGCGCGGATGTGTAATCATGCCATCACATTTCTCAAGAAGGAGAAAGGAACGCTCGCCCTTTTAGGCATCTGCACCGCCGGAGGTCTGGCGGGAGGATGCATTCTGAAGGCGGCATGAATCGTACAGCGTTTAGCGGATAGTGTTTTCTATACACTATAATGAAATGAGGAGAAAAAGATGAGAAGGACGAAGGGATTTTATTTGGGTCTGTGTCTCATGTGGGTTTTTGCAGTTTCTGCTGCGGCGGAGGAGAAAACCAAGGGGATTGAAGTGATCGGCAATCCTCAAACCGAACATCATCTGGAAGGGGGAACGCTCGGCGAATACGTTTCTGAGAAGCCCGAGGGGCAAACTGCGTCAGAAGAGGAAACGGAGAACAAGGTGCTCGCCCCTGTTGCAAAGCCTGTCGTGACGGTTATTGAAGGGGTCCAAGCCGCGGTAGAACCGGTGTTGAAAAAAAAGGAGATTAAGAACAAAGAAGGGAAGACGCAGGCGATTGTGGATCCGAAAGCAGGAAAGGTGAAGATTCCTTTTTAAATGTTCGCGAAGCGGACCGATTGGTCGTTCGATCTCAACCCCCTCACCCGACGGCTGAACGTCCTGAAAAAGAGAGGACGTCAGATTCTCGATCTCACAGAATCCAATCCCACCCACTGCGCTTTCCATTATCCCCCCAACCTCCTTTCCGCATTGCATGACCTCAGGAATAGCGCGTACGCCCCTTCTCCAAAAGGGTTGTCCAGAGCCCGTGAAGCCGTCGCCCGTTACTATTCCGAAAAGGGGATTACCGTAAGCCCTGAGCACCTTTTTCTGACCAGTAGCACGAGTGAATCCTACTCCTTTCTCTTCCGACTTCTTCTCAATCCGAACGACCATCTGCTGGTCCCAAAACCGAGTTACCCTCTTTTTGAATATCTTGCAACTTTAAACGACGTGGTCATCACCCCCTATCCCCTCGTCTATCACAAGGCGTGGCGGATGGACCTTCAGAGACTTTCTGAAGAGCTCCGTTCAGACACGCGCGCCATCGTCGTCGTTCATCCGAATAACCCGACCGGTTCCTTTGTCAAAAAGAAGGAAAGAGATTTCCTCATAAAGCTCTCCAAAGAAAAAGGACTTTCTCTCATCGCGGATGAGGTTTTTCTTGATTATGCTTATCCGGAGGCAGTCGCTCATGCCGTCTCTTTTGCGCAAGAGCGCTCCGTTTTAACCTTTACCCTGGGCGGCATTTCAAAAACGCTCGGTCTTCCCCAAATGAAAGTGTCCTGGATCGTGGTGAGTGGTCCCAAGCGGTTGCGCGATGCGGCGATCGGACGGCTCGAGGTTATTTCCGATACGCATCTCTCTGTCAATACCCCTTCACAACAGGCACTCCGCCGGTGGTTCTCCTTCCGATCTCTCTTGCAGAGAGAGATTCGACAACGACTCCTTTCGAATCGGCAGACTCTTTTTGAACTTTGTCGTCGTTCCGGTCTCTGCGAACCACTCCACGCGGAAGGGGGGTGGGTTGCGGTTCTCCGACTTCCGAATTTCCAGAGTGAAGAAGCGTGGGTCCTGGAATTCCTTGAGAAGGATGGGGTGCTCGCCCATCCCGGCTACTTTTATGATTTCGATGAAGAAGCCCATGTCATCTTGAGTCTCTTGGTTCCCTCCGAACGTTTTAGGGAGGGGGTGTCCCGCCTTCTCTCCCGCGTCCAAAAGAAAGTATAAAAAAGGCCTTGACAAAGTGTATTTCATACACTATACTTTGTGTAAGAGATACACGAAAGAGGTGGCCCGGTGAAGGGCGGACGTTTTACGTTTGATCGGTATGCGGTCACCATTGACATCGTCCTTTTTACCATTCACAAAGGGGTTTTGAAGGTCCTTCTGGTGAAACGGGAAAAGGCCCCTTTCAGGGGGAGATGGGCCCTTCCCGGAGGGCCGGTTGAGATGCATGACTCGGTGGATGAAGCCGCGTTACGCCAGCTTCAAAAGGAGACGCAGGTCGGGAATGTTTACCTGGAGCAGCTTTATACGTTCGGGGAACTGCAACGGGATCCGCGCGGTCGGGTGATCACCGTAGCCTATTATGCGGCGGTCCATAGCGATCGATTCAGCCCTTTACCGCCGGTCGACGGGACCATTTCCCACCTTTTCTCGGTACATCGGCTTCCCTCCCTTGCGTTTGATCATCCAAAGATTATTTCTTATGCCCTGGAGAGGCTCAAGCACAAAGTCAATTACACGACGATCTGTTTTCAACTTGTGCCGGAGCGGTTCACCCTTTCGGAATTACAAAAAGCCTATGAAGTGATCCTGGGTCAAAAATTGGATAAACGGAATTTCCGAAAAAAGATGCTCCAGCTCAATATCCTGAAATCGACCGATGAAAAAAGGATCAGCGGCCCTCAGCGGCCTGCGCAACTTTATTCTTTCATCGAAAGCAAAGTGTTGAAATTGCAGGAACGAGGCATCCTGGTGCCGTTTTAAATGAAGGGTGGAACCGACTATGGTGAGAAAACTTTTCAATACCATTGAAGAAGAAATCAAGGTACTGAAACAGGAGAGAGGGGCCCTTATCGTCGCCCATAACTACCAAGCGGGCGAGATTCAGGATGTCGCCGACTGTCTTGGAGACTCCCTTCTCTTGGCCAAAGAGGCGGTGAAGTCCGAGGCCCGGGTCATTCTTTTTGCCGGCGTCCGTTTTATGGCAGAGACAACCAAGATCCTTGCTCCAGAAAAGATGGTGCTCCTCCCCGATCCGGAAGCGGGTTGTTCTTTGGCCGATATGGTCACTCCGGAACAGGTACGGGAGTGGAAAAAAACACATCCAAACGGCGTCGTTCTTTCTTACATCAATACCTCCGCTGCGGTGAAGGCCGAGTCCGATTACTGCTGCACCTCAACCAACGCGGAGAGGGTGCTTGCCGCTATTCCAGAGGACAAAGAGGTCCTTTTTGTACCGGACTTTTTTCTGGGAAGTTACCTGAAGATGAAAAGCGGCCGTCCGATCCATCTTTGGAAAGGGTATTGCCCCGCCCACACCCTTATCGACTCGGATCATATCGTTGCTCTCAAAACAGCCCATCCGAAGGCGGAATTTGTGATGCATCCGGAGTGCGGCTGCTTGACGAAATCGATGCATTTGGCAGACCGCGTGACCTCCACGGACGGGATGATCCACCACGTCCAGCATTCTCCTTCCAAGGAATTTATTGTTGCGACGGAGACCGGCATTCTTTACCGGATGCGAAAAGAAAACCCAGACAAGACTTTTTATGCAGCAGGGGAACAGGCTATCTGTTCCCATATGAGACGGAACACCCTCGAGAAGATCGTTGCTTCCCTCGAGACGCTGGAAGTTCAGATAGAAGTCCCTCAGGAGATCGCCCGCCGCGCCCGAGTGCCTCTGCAGAGGATGATGACGATCGGTTAAGTTTTTCATTTGCTTTACCGAAGAAATCCTTTATACTATCCTTTCAGGAGGTGAAATATGCTTAAGAAAATAGGAGTGATGGTGTTGGTCTGTGGGTTAGGAATGCTGTTTACTTCACCCGCCTACGCCACGAAAACAACTAAAGGGCCCTGCGGGATCTGCACCCGTGCCGAGTCTGATGCCTATGGAACAAAAGCCCCGGCCGCATTGGCGCGAGGGATCGCCAATACGGGATTCGGGTTTACCGAGATCCTGGCGCAGCCGGTCAAAGAATCGAAACAGGGTGGCAATGCAGCGGTCGGTTTTGGAAAAGGGATCGGACAGTTTGTGGTGCGGGAACTGAGGGGCGTCGGGGAACTCGCCACCTTCTGGATTCCGGGTGTGCACCAGAGAGACATTGCGGATAGCTGTGCCCTCGGGACAGTGGGGCTTGCCGATCGTTAAAGAAAGAACCATAACTTCCTTTAAATAAAAAAGTTGTGGACTTTCCTACCCTTTT
>Ga0105164_10002881_pt1 | contig 10548 bp, 11 predicted proteins | sample VDWuncwatermetaG_FD_89674 | JGI IMG/M metagenome (GOLD analysis project Ga0105164, IMG submission 89674) | Wastewater microbial communities from Netherlands to study Microbial Dark Matter (Phase II) - VDW unchlorinated drinking water | ecosystem: Environmental > Aquatic > Freshwater > Drinking... | reverse complement strand
ATGTGAGATACTGGTGGAGGCCGGGGCCCATTTTGCTAAGACCTCCACTGGATTGGCTGGAGGGGGTGCTACCGTAGGAGACGTACGTCTGCTCAGACGCCACCTCCCCCACTGGGTAGGGGTAAAGGCCGCAGGAGGGATAAGGGACTGCCAGACGGCTATGGCCATGATTGAGGCAGGGGCCAATAGGATAGGCACCAGCACCGGCCCTGCCATCGTTGATAGCTGTAGATTAGGGGATAGGGAGTAGTGGGTAGGGGTTAGGGAAAAAGTATAACGCAGGCTAAAGCCTGCGGCTACCCCTACCCCCTACCCCCTACTCCCTAGTTTATAGATGTCCAAGATAAAGCGGGGAATTATCATAGTACTGGATAGCCTGGGCATAGGGGAGCTACCCGATGCCGAGAAATTCCAGGACCAGGGGAGTAATACCCTGGCTAATATGGCCAGGGTACTCGGAGGGCTGAGACTGCCCCACCTGGAGGCCCTGGGTCTGGGAAAGATTTCTCCCGTTGAGGGGTTGAGGGGAGACCTCCCAGCCACTGCCTTTTATGGAAAGATGGCCGAGGTCTCTGCGGGAAAGGATACCACCACAGGACACTGGGAGATTGCGGGCGTAGTAACCCCCAAGCCCTTCCCCACCTACCCCAGCGGCTTCCCTGAAGGAGTGATTAAGAGGTTCACCGAGGCCGTTGGCAAACCCGTACTGGGTAACAAGCCTGCCTCAGGGACTGAGATTATCAAAGAACTTGGAGAGGAGCATGTCAGGACAGGTTATCCCATCGTTTATACCTCAGCAGATAGTGTCTTCCAGATTGCGGCCTGTGAGTCAGTAATCCCCGTAGAAGAACTCTACCGCATATGCCGCATCGCCAGAGACCTCCTGGTAGGGAGGCATAATGTGGCCAGGGTGATTGCAAGACCTTTTATACAAGACGGGGATAAATACGTAAGGACAGAGAGGCGGAAAGACTTCTCCCTCCCCCCTCCCGGGCCTACCCTCCTGGACGTTGCCAGAGAGGCGGGCCTTACCGTAGCCTCCATAGGAAAGATAGGGGACGTCTTTGCCCACAGGGGAACCACCGTGGAAACCCCTACCGCTAACAATGAAGAGGGGATAGAAAAGACCCTCTCCTGGATGGAAAAGGACGTCCAGGGTATAATATTCACTAACCTTATAGACTTTGATATGAAGTATGGGCACAGGAACGACCCTGAGGGTTATGCCCGGTGTCTGGAAGGGTTTGACCGCCGCCTGCCTGAGATACTGGGGAGTCTTAGAGGAGGAGACCTTCTGGCGATAACGGCTGACCATGGTTGTGACCCTACTACCCCCAGTACAGACCACTCCAGGGAATACGTCCCCCTGCTGGTCTGCGGTCCAGGATTGGGTAAGCCAAAGTCCCTGGGTACAAGGGGGAGCTTCGCCGATTTAGGTGCTACGCTGGCAGAGGCCCTGTTCCTGCCCCCCCTGGCCTGTGGAAAGAGTTTTTATAAAGAACTTTTGTAATGCGGACAGACCTAAAGGTCTGTCCCTACGCCAATCGTGTTCTGTAGGGACAGGGCTTTAGCCCTGTCCGAAATTGGTTTTAACCAAAGAACATGCTGATGAGTAAAACCACTGAACCCCTTCCAATCAGAAAACCCTCTCCCAGGTTAAAGGCCTTTGATTATGAGGGTAATTACTGTTATTTTGTTACGTGCTGTACGCACCAGGGTAACTTATACTTTAAAGACAAAACTGTTGTTGCCCCTGTACTGGATACCCTGAAAGAGGTTGCACAAAAAGAGGCTTTTACAATAATGTCCTATTGCTTTATGCCCGACCATTTACACCTATTACTATCAGGGGACAAGACTTCCTCCCTAAAGGATTTCATGAGGGCTTTCAAACAGAAAAGCTCTTTCCATTTTAAAAAGACTTCTGGCAAGGCTCTTTGGCAAAGGAGTTATTACGACCATATCCTAAGAAAGGAAGAAGACATCAGAGAAATCGCCCTCTATATCTTCAGAAATCCTATCCGCAAAGGATTGGTATCTCGCATCAGGGACTATCCGTTTCTTGGGTCCGATGTGTTTGATTGTAATCTGCTTGAGGAAGACGGACAGACCTAAAGGTCTGTCCCTACGTTTCTATGTGTATTTAACTTTGTTCCGTAGGGACAGGGCTTTAGCCCTGTCCGAAAGGTGGATAAGATGATAGTTGGCATCCCCAAAGAGATAAAGGTTGACGAGTTCTATAGGAACAGGACCTTTGCAAAGTTTGCCTTACTAGACTTTACAACCAACAAAGATGAAATAGAATTGGTAGTCCATAATGTGATTAGTCAAATATTGATGAAAGATATAATTCACTACATCATTGCGTTGGTTGTAGGTGTTTGCGGCAGTTTAATTGCTAGCTTATTGTTTTTAAGGTGGATGGAAAAGTACAAGACGCCCAGATTACAAATTAGTTCAAAAATATCAAAACAACAACAAGCTTCTTCTGGTTGCGAATTCGTTTATAGAGCTAAATTTTATAATGTTGGCAAAACTTACATAGCTAAAGCAACTGCGTCTGGCAGGGTTTATTTCCCAATTAAATATAAGCGTCCGGGGCAAAGGAAAGGAATTGTGTTTCATATAGACATACCAGTAATTGAATGTGAATGGTGGAATATTCCCCCAAAAGAAAAAAAATATGGCAAGATACCTGTTCTCGATTTGGATGATAAAAATTTTCTAAAAAACTTTTCAAGATACAATTTCCCAGATGAAATAAAAGCTAAAGCAGGGAGTGCAAAGTTAGACCTAGAAATTATTTTGAAATATGCTACTTCCTTAGAAATTAATTTATCTGCGTCAAACACTGTAGGTTTAACTACCGTGGTTTCACAAAAATATAAAATTGAAGATATTATTCAGGGTGAGTTTAAGGAAGGAGAACTGGATGTCATTCCTGAAAAAGGACAGACCTGAAGGTCTGTCCCTACGTTTCCAAGTATATTTAATTTTATTTTGTAGGGACAGGGCTTTAGCCCTATCCGCAGGATAAGAAAAATGATAGTAGGCATCCCTAAGGAAATAAAGGTGGACGAGTACCGGGTAGCCCTGGTGCCAGTGGGGGCAGAAGAACTGGTGAAACACGGCCACAGGGTATTGGTGGAAAAAGGGGCCGGTTCTGGAAGCGGCATAGCCGACGAGGAATACGTAAGGGCAGGGGCAGAACTGGTAGAGGGTATGGAGTCCGTCTACAGGAGGGCCGATATGGTCGTGAAGGTAAAAGAGCCCCTCCCCGAAGAGTACCCCCACCTGAGGGAGGGTCAGATAATCTTTACCTTCTTCCACTTCGCCGCCTCAAAGACCCTTACGGAGGCCCTAATCTCCTCCCGGGCCGTGGCCTTAGCCTATGAGACCATAAGGGACGAAAAGGGCGGACACCCCCTCCTGACCCCCATGAGTGAGGTGGCAGGCAGGATGTCCATCCAGGAAGGGGCAAAGTATCTTGAGAAACCCATGGAGGGAAGGGGCATCCTGTTGGGCGGTGTCCCGGGGGTAACCCCTGCGGAGGTGGTGGTCATCGGGGGAGGGGTGGTGGGCACCAATGCCGCCAAGGTGGCCGCCGGACTAGGGGCTAGGGTCACTATTATGGACATCCACCTGGATAGGCTCCGTTACCTGGACGACATCATGCCAGAAAACGTCATTACCCTTATGTCTAATATCCAGAATATAAGAGAAAAGGTTAGAGAGGCGGACCTCCTCATAGGGGCCGTGCTGATAGAAGGGGCAAAGACCCCGGTACTAATCACGCGGAAGATGATAAGCACCATGAAACCCGGGTCTGTAGTAGTAGACGTGTCCATTGACCAGGGCGGCTGTGTGGAGACCAGCCGACCCACTACCCACAGCAATCCAATTTATAAGGTAGACGAGGTAATCCACTACTGCGTTACCAATATGCCGGGGGCAGTAGGCAGGACCTCCACCTATGCCCTGACCAATGCCAGTCTCCCTTACGTCCTGGAAGTGGCCGATAAAGGTTACGAGGGGGCGGCCAGGGAGAATCCGGCAATAAAAAATGGGCTTAACATCGTGAGGGGAAAGGTCACCAACAAGGCAGTGGCTGAGGTCTTTGGACTTAAATACTGTGAGTTCCCCTGCTGACGTTTTTTTTGTCATGCTGAGCGAAGCGAAGCATCTCTGGCGCTACCTGGAAGACGATTACTGCACCCCCAGTCTCGGACTGGCTACGGATGAATATATTGCCAGGAGTCTGCCAGCCTCCCAGTGTTCTCACACCCTGAGACTATACACGTATGGGGAGCGGTGTGCCCTGGTGGGGAAATATCAAGAGGTCCCCTCAGAGATTAACGTAGAATATTGCAAGGCCCAGGGTATGACGATTAACAGGAGGCCCACCGGTGGAGGGGCCATCGTTATGGGAGAGGGTCAACTTGGTGTGGCCATTGCCACACCCCTGTCGGAGGATTTCTCCTTCCTCAGGCTCTCAATGGTCTTTGAGAGGTACGCACAGGGCCTCCTCCTTGGACTGAAAAGGTTGGGCCTACGAGGCGAGTTTAAGCCAAGGAACGACCTGCTGGTGCAAGGCAAAAAGATAGCAGGCATGGCCTTTGCCGTCATAGGTAATGCCGGCCTCTTCCATGCCAGTCTGTTATGTGATTTAGATGAAGGGGTTATGCAAAAGGCGCTTCGTATTCCTTCCTCTAAAAAGGTCTCCCTTACTACCGTCTCAAGGGAACTGGGCAGAATAGTGACCGCCCAGGAGGTCAGGCGGGTAGTCAAGGAGTGTTACAAGGAGGCATTTGGTATTGAGTTAGTCCACGGGCCTCTGGGCCAAGAGGAAATGAGGGGGATTGGGTCCCTGGAGGGGGCTAAATACAAAAATCCCGTATGGATATATGGCCAAGATGTCAATCTACACGAGGTGGACGGTGTTCGGGCTGTTTTGTAGAAGAAAACGAGATTGCTTCGGGGCTTCGCCCCTCGCAATGACGTGCTTTTGTTGCCCTTTCTGTCATTGCGAGTGAGCCAAAGCCCTGAGCGAAGCGAAGGGGAAGCGAAGCAATCTCACTATTTGGCACTTAGGAGACATTCATGCAAAGCCCTACCCACATTAAAACCAGTCTGGCCTCGGCCATAGCCCTGAGGTTCGTGTCGGGGAGGTTCTTCCGCGACGCAAGACCTTACTGCATAAACCTGCTCCTCAGTTATCCAGAGGACTGCAAGGCAAGCTGTGCCTATTGTGGACTGGCCCGTACGAGGCCCCAGGGGGAGGACTCCTTCATCAGGGTAGAATGGCCCGTACTGGAGACCAGGGAGACTATACAACGGATAGCCCGTTACAGGGATAATATCCGCCGTGTGTGTATCTCAACGGTGTTCCACCCCAATGCGGTGGACGACACCCTCTCTATCGCCAAGCAGATTGTAGGGGCGACCCGGCGGGCCACCCCTACGGACGTCCCCCTCTCAGTCCTCATTACCCCTGGGATATTCGGAAGGGGGGAGATGGAGAGGTTGAAGGCACTGGGGGTGGACACCCTGGGTATAGGACTAGACGCCGCCTCAAAGAGGGTCTTCCATCGGACAAGGGCAGGGGGTGTAGACGGCCCATTATCCTGGGAGGTCTACCTGACGGCCCTTAACGAGGCCTCCGAAATCTTTGGTCCAGGAAAGGTAAGCTGTCATATAATCGTAGGCATAGGGGAGACGGACAAGGAACTCTCCAATATATTCTTCCACATAAAATCCCTCAAGGCCATGATACACCTCTTTTCCTTCTACCCTGAGCCGCACTCCCTGATGGCCAGGAATCGGAGACCGTCCTTAAAAAGGTTCAGGAGGATTCAGCTCCTCTCTTACCTTGTGGAAAAGGATATGATCACCCCCAAGGCCCTGGAGTTTGACGCTAAAGGGAACCTCAAACAAATACGTAGTCTGTCCGTCACGGAGGCAATAAACAGCGGCAGGCCCTTCCTCACCGGAGGCTGTCCGAGTAGAAACGGAGACATCGCCTGCAACCGCCCCTTCGGCAGCTACCGCCCGGGAGAACCCTTCAGAGACTTCCCCTTTCTGCCCACAGTTGAAGACATTTGTAAAATCAAAAAAGAGTTATCACTAGATAAAATACTACCCCCTGGGGTAGAAATCCTATAAAATAGGCATCCTAAAAAGGAATAAGGAAGCGTGTCTTCTCCCCTCTAAAAAGAGGGGCAGGGGGTGAGTAACACCCCTTATTAGGAAGGATGAAAAAATGAGCGAAAAGCTGGGCATACTGCTTGCCACTAGCCCCGAAAACGAGAATACCCATACCGTTATCCGTCTGGCCGAGACGGCACTGGCCGATGGGAAACAGGTAGAGCTATTCCTCATGTGCGATGGGGTGTATCACCTCAACGATGCACGTCTTGAAGGGCTTACCCAAAAAGGTGCAAAGGTGGTTGTCTGTGCCCAGAACTGCCTGGAGCGAAAGGTGGAGAGGAAGCCCTTCGTCCTATGGGGGAGCCAGTACGACCTGGCCCTGTTAATGAAAGAATCAGATAGGTTTTTTTCCTTTAACTAGGGCGTATTATCGTGCCTTAGGCAGATTCGCCGTGGCGAACAATACGCCCCTACAAAGTAGAAACGATGAACCAGGTTGCCGTAATAATCCACAAATCCCCCTTTAACACCCTGAGGAACTCCGAGGGTCTGAGGATGGCCGTGGGCCTGACCCTGGAAGAGGATAACAAGGTTACCGTAATATTTGTTAGGGATGGCGTCTACTTAATAGGCAACGTTACACCTGAAAAGATACAGTCAGGGATCATAAAAAAGCACCTGGAGGCCCTTAGACTCCTGGGCCACCGCCTGGTGGTAGAGAGGGAGTCTATGGAAGAAAGGGGGATAAAGGAACCCTCCGTCAAGGCAGACGTCCTGAGTCGTGCGGAGGTAGTTAAAATCCTTTCCGAGGCCAATAGGGTAATCCCCTGGCAATAATCAGGGATTAGGGGCAAGGAAAAATGTCAAAGTCCAAATGACAAATGAAATCCAAAATCCAAATTCCGTAGGGGCAGGGTAACCCTGCCCCTACTAGGGGCCAAAAACATTTGGCATTTGAACTTTGACATTGACTTGACATTTGAGCTTTGGAATTTGGATTTCCCTAATCCCTGACCCCTATAATTTTATGAAGATACTGCATATCATAAGAGACAAAGGACACGAACTGGCCCTCTCCACCGCCCTGGCCCAGGCCACCGATTTGGCACAAAAAGTTACCCTCCTGCTCATCCACGATGCCGTACTCACCAGGGCTGAGACACTGAAAGGTCTGGAGACCTTTGCCTTGAAAGACGACGTAGAGGCCAGGGGTGTAGGGGCACGTTGCAACGTGCCCCTACTGGACTACGAGGGGATGCTGGGGCTGGTCTTTGAATCAGACAAGGTCATAACGTGGTAAGGCCTTCCAGCCATCTCAACCCATTATACAGATGGCCGCACGTAGGGGGACGTTGCAACGTGCCCCTACTATTCCTACTCTTCTATCTCTTGTGGTCAGGTATCTGTTGGGCTGAGGTTGATAGAAGCCCTGTCAGGCTAGACCTCAAAGAATACCGCCTGAAGAACGGCCTCACCCTGCTAATGCACGAAGACCACTCTGCCCCCATAATCAGCCTCCAGGTCTGGTACAACGTGGGCTCCAGGAATGAGCGGCCTGGCATTACGGGCATCTCCCACCTCTTTGAACACATGATGTTCAAGGGCTCGGCCCGTTTTGGCCCGGAGGAACACAGCCGCCTTGTAACCCTTAATGGTGGTAACGATAACGCCTTCACCACACAGGACTGTACCGCCTACTTTGAGAACCTGCCGAACTCTAAACTGGAACTGGCTGCAGAACTGGAGGCCGACAGGATGGCCAGCCTGAGGCTTACTCCTGAGACCCTTGCCTCCGAGAGGGAGGTGGTTAAGGAAGAAAGGCGACTGAGGGTAGATAACTCCCTCTCTGGTGTCCTGGCAGAGGAGCTATATGCCACGGCCTTCTCACTCCACCCCTATCAGTGGCCCGTCAGTGGGTGGATGTCTGACCTTGATGCCATAAGCCTTGAGGACTGCCAGGAATTCTTCCTACGCTACTATGCCCCAAATAATGCCACCGTACTGGTGCTGGGGGACATAGACCCCAATGAGACCATCTGTATTATAGAAAGACACTTCGGCCCTATCCCTTCCCACGAGAATGAACGACCCAGAGGAGGAATCACCCCGGAGACCCCGCAAAAGGGGGAGAGACAGGCCAACTGTTACGTCTCCACCCAATTCCCCTGGGTGGTTGTGGCCTACCATATCCCTGCGACCACCCATCCAGACGTCCCCGCCCTGGAACTCCTCTCAAGCCTCCTGGGAGAAGGGCGGAGTGCCAGATTGTATCAAAAGCTCATCCGGGGACAGATGGCCCTCTCCTTCTCTACGGACGTGGATAAAATGAAAGACCCGGGGTTGTTCACTATTACGGTAGAGGGTATTCAGAAGGGATACACCCCTGAGGATATAGAGTCTGCCATATACGCAGAACTGGAGAAACTGCGGGAGGAGAGGGTCTCCGATAGGGAACTCCAGAAGGCAAAGAACCAAAAGGAGGCCAGGCTAATCTTTGGTCTCCAGGGCAACTTCATCCGTGGGATACGCATAGGCTCTAGCCTGGCCGAGAGTGGGGACCCGTTGTTTTTCCTTAAGGTATTAGAAAGGTATCGCCAGGCCACTGCCGAGGAACTCCTGAGGGTGGCCCGGGAATACTTCAACTGCAAGAACCGTGTGGTAGTAAGGCTACTCCCTGAGACGTGGGCCGAGGGACCGTAGATAGGGATTTGGGTAGGGGCGACCCGGCGGGTCGCCCCTACAGAGACATGCTTCGGCAACCAGAGTAGCCGCAACCTTTAGGTTGCGTTATTTTGCGCAGGCTAAAGCCTGCGGCTACTTCTTGCCCGTCACCACCTTTTGTCTGCCTAAGGCGGATTAGGAACTGGGAATTAGTAAGAAGATGTGGATAATATTTTGCCTCCTGTTATGGGCTTCTACGGCTATTGCCGGGGAAGGCATTACCCTAAATTACGAGAAAAAGACCCTGCCCAACGGCCTGAGGGTTATCCTTGTAGAGTATCACGAACTCCCCGTAGTTGCCGTGGAACTGATGATGGAGGCCGGCTCTGCCCTTGACCCGGCTGATAGGCATGGCCTGGCTTATCTCACTTCCTCCCTCCTCCTGGAGGGTACCACAAAAAAGACTGCCCAGGAGCTTAGTGAAGAGATAGAGTTTATTGGGGGTACCCTGCGGGAGCGTTGCGAGTACGATTTCGCCACCCTCTCGGCCACTTCGTTAAAAAGAGACCTCCCTGCTATCCTTGGCCTCTTATCCCAGGTTATCCTGTCCCCGTCCTTTCCTGAAGAAGAATTAGAAAGGCATAAAGAGAAGTCCAGGGCCTCTATCCTTAGAGAGAAGGACGACCGCCGAATCATTGCAGAACGCCACATGTATGAACTCCTTTTCGGTAACCACCCCTATGGCCACCCTCCCATAGGCACACTGGAAGGGCTGAAAGTGGTTACGAGGTTTGACGTGGTAGAATTTCATAAGAGATACTACCTCCCCAATAACTCCATCCTTGCGGTAGTTGGGGACTTTGACCCTGCTGAGGTCTGGAAAGGGTTGGAGGACCATTTTGGGGAGTGGAAGGCCGTAGAGGCCCATACTTTCCCCCTTCCGGTCTCCCCTTCCAGGACTGGCCGTAAGATACGTCTTCTGGATAAACCCGACCTCACCCAGACCGAGATACGCATTGGTCTGCTTGGGATTGAAAGGAAGAGTCAGGACTTCTTTCCCCTGCTCCTATTAAACCATGTCCTGGCCTCCGGCCCAGCTTCCAGGCTGTATACAGAACTCAGGGCCAAGAGGGGGCTGACCTACGGGGTAAACGGCAAGTTTTATGCCAGGAGAGAGAGGGGGCCTTTTTTTATCAGGACCCACACAAGAAACGAGACGACCCTGGAGACCTTGCAGTTATTACTAAAGGAACTGGAGAGGGTACGGCAAGAGGGGATAAGCCTGGAGGAACTGGATGCCACCAGGGCCTACTATAAAGGGAGCTTCCCACTGGGCCTTGAGACCCCCTCCCAGATTGCCTCCCAACTCCTGGAGCAGGAGTTCTATGGTCTACCAGACGATTATCTTGAGACGTATCTGGAGCACATTGAGGCGGTGAGCCTGGAGGAGGTAAATCAGCTGGCAGGGAGGTTCTTCAATCCCGATAATATGGTGATAGTCCTGGTGGGTAAGGCTGCAGAGGTGCTGGGACAGGTGAGGGAACTTGGGGAGGTGGAACTGAGACAACCATGAGACAATTATATGAGACCTCTGAAAAACCCACCCAGCTTTGGGTCAGGAGACCCAAAGCTACCCCCGTAGGGGGTAGACGCTGGTCTCCTGACCAGCGGAAACGGTTAGCCGAAGGTCTGATTCTTAAAAATGCCATCCAAAACTGACTTTTGCAGAGGTCTCTATAT
>Ga0105164_10002880_pt1 | contig 10551 bp, 11 predicted proteins | sample VDWuncwatermetaG_FD_89674 | JGI IMG/M metagenome (GOLD analysis project Ga0105164, IMG submission 89674) | Wastewater microbial communities from Netherlands to study Microbial Dark Matter (Phase II) - VDW unchlorinated drinking water | ecosystem: Environmental > Aquatic > Freshwater > Drinking... | reverse complement strand
GGGTAGGGTGAGGGTGAACCCCCTCCCCCTTCCCCCTCCCACCAGGGGAGGGGGAAATAAGACGCCTTCATGGCAGATTAAAAAAACCATGTCCCAACTCATGTCCTAAGCTCAGAGTCCCCCGCTCCCTCTACTATCCCTTCAACTAATATGTCCTCTGCAAGCCTTGTTACCTGGACCTCTTTTAATCTCATACACTCCTTTACGTGGGCCACACCCGTACCCCCCACAGGAGATTTGGCCTCCACCCCTCCTATAATCTTGGGAGATACGAACACCATTACCTTGTCTACCAAACCCTTCTCAAAGAAAGAGGCCGTGAGACTGCCGCCCCCTTCCAGAAGCACGTTGGTGCACTTCCATTGACCCAGGACTTTAAGGAATTCCGTAGGGTCAACACCCCTTTCATCACCCTTGAGGACTACCACCCCACAGCCTGCCTTTCTCAGGGCCTCCACCCTCTCTCCGGGTGCAGAGGCCGTGGTGGCTATTATCACCTCTGATTCCCCCAGACTGGCAAGCAACTTACAGTCCATAGGGATTCCGGCCCGTGAGTCTAACACTATCCTCTTTGGATTTCTACCCCCCGGAATGCGGGAGGTCAAGAGGGGGTCATCCCTGAGGACGGTATTGATTCCCACCACCACCGCATCCACCTGAGACCTGACTTTATGGACGTATCCCCTTGACTCTTCAGAGGAGACCCATCGGGAATCCCCCGTATGGGTAGCAGTCTTACCATCCAGACTCATGGCCCACTTAGCAATAACATAAGGCATACCAGTAGTCATCAGCTTAAAGAAAGGGGCATTCAGTCTCTTTGACTCTTCCTTTAGTACACCCTCCACCACCTCAATCCCGGCCTCTAGTAAACCCTGTCTCCCCATGCCTGACGTCAAAGGATTGGGGTCTATGACAGGGAAAACGACCTTCCTTATGCCAGAACTGACGATCTTTTCTACACAGGGAGGGGTCTTACCCTGGTGGGCACAAGGCTCCAGGGTCACGTAAAGGGTCGCCCCCCTCGCCTTAGCCCCGGCCCTCTCCAGTGCCACCACCTCCGCATGGGGGCCGCCAAAGCCTTCATGCCAGCCCTCCGCCAGGACTTCTCCATCCTTCACCACCAGGGCACCCACCATAGGGTTAGGCTCAACCCTCCCATGACCCCTCTGGGCCAGTTCAAGGGCCATGTGCATGAAACGTTCGTCCTCGGTCATATTATTCTGAGACCTCTGCAAAAGTCTTTAAATCCTTTCAATCTACCCCCTCCCTTGAGGGGAGGGGGTAGGGCGCTACCAGATGTAGCCGCAGGCTTTAGCCTGCGTAAAAACCACGCAACCTAAAGGTTGTGGCTACTCAATCTCTCAAGTTCCTCAAAATACCCCGGAAAGGTCTTGGCCACGCAGGCGGGGTCTCTTATCACTATCCCAGGAACCCTCAGCCCTACCAGGGCAAAGCTCATGGCCATCCTGTGGTCACCATAGGTCTCTATCCTTGCTGGGTTAAGCCTGCCAGGTCCAATCTGAAGGCCGTCCTCGTACTCCCTGACCTCTGCCCCCAACCTCTCCAGTTCAACTGCTACTGCAATAATACGGTCGGTCTCCTTTATCCTCAGGTTGGCCACGTTCCTTATCCTGGTCTTCCCCTGGGCGAAGAGGGCAACCACTGCCAGGGTCTGGGCCAGGTCGGGGCAATCATTTAAATCCACCTCTATACCCTTAAGAGAATCCCCCTCTAGTTCCACCCAGCCATCCCCCCATCTTACCTTTGAGCCCATTTCTTCAAGGATGTCCACAAACCTGATATCCCCCTGTAAGGAGTCCCTGGAAAGCCCATGCACCCGTACCTTGCCCGACGTAATGGCCGCCCCGGCCAGGAAATAGGAGGCGTTGGTGGCGTCCCCTTCTATCTTGTAGTGCAGGGGGCTGTACCTCTGACCAGCCTTTACCCGTAGGGGCGTATTGCAATACGCCCCTATGGTCAATACCCCAAACCTCTTCATTAACCTTATGGTCATGTCCACGTAGGGTCTTGAGACCAGTTCCCCTACGACCTCAATCTCCACGTCCTTCCGTGCATAGGGGGCGCTGAGCAGGACGGCAGTAAAATACTGACTGCTCAGGTCTCCCTTCATCCTGGCCTGCCCGCCTTCCAATCCCCTGGCCTTTATTATCACGGGAGGACAGCCATTATTGAACCGACTCCTGACGTCCGCCCCCAACTGGTTCAGGCAGTCCAGGAGGTCCTGTATGGGACGCTGTCTCATCCGCTCTATACCATCAATCTCATACTCCCCAACGCCTGCGGTGCTACCGCCCAGGGTAAGCATGGCCGTAAGGAATCGCATGGCGGTACCGGCATTGCCCACGAATAGCCTGGCCTTCCTTGATGGGATGATGCCCCCAAGCCCCTTTACCTTGAACTGCTTCTCCCTTTTATCCTCATCTATAGAAAAACCCAGTTCCCTCAGGGCAGAGGCCATGTAGTCGGTGTCTTCGCTGAAGAGGGCGTTACTCAGGACAGACTCACCAGAGGCAAGGGCGGCCATGAGGATGGCCCTGTTGGTCAGGCTCTTGGAGCCTGGGAGATAGACCTCTCCCACCACCCTGCCCGGGCGTATCTCCAGTTCAGTAGGGTAGCCCTTAACGCTAGATTGCTTCGCTTCGCTCGCAATGACGTCATTGCGAGGGGCGTCCGCCTGAGGCGGACGAAGCAATCCTTCTACTTCGTCATCACCCTTTTTCAATGTATTAGCTCCCGGTAGTAGTTGGCGGTGGATAGCGGATGTCCCTGACACAGATACATACCCAACTGCTCATAACCACCCATCTCCTGGGTCCAGGGCAGGATTTCTACGTACATACCCCCAACGTCTCCCTCGTGTATCACCCAGTTATAGGCCAGTTCCCTCCCCATCCTGGGCATAAGGATTTTTAGGGCAGTCATAACATCACGGAGGGCCTCCCCCAGGGAGTAAAGCTCTTTATCACTGAGATGGTGGAGGTAATCCCTGGTAGGGGCACGTTGCAACGTGCCCCTATCCCTGAACACTACCATCACATCCAGTGGCCTCTTCATGAAGTAAGGCACGAGTAATATCACCCCACCCTGGTATTCCTTTACGCAATACTCCCGTGGATTACACCCCAGGAGGTGTTGAGAGAACCCCAGTCCTCCGCCTAAGGCGGATTCTTTAAAACGCTGGTCGTCTAGTATCTTGCGAGGTTTTACGTTGGTATGGACTATCTGGTGATGCCCATGTACTAAAGAGCCACCCACCAGCCTGCCCATATTCTTTATTACCCCAATATAACCGTAGTGATTGCCATCCGCATGTACGTGGCTCAGAGGCATGTCTGGACCCGCAAAGTGGAGGAGGTTTCTTTCAAGGATGCACAACCTCTTCAGCACGATAAAGGTATCCTCCAATGGCATATTATCCAGGTCTTTACCATGAAGATTGCTGGGCCACTGGAGGAAGTGTGTCCCCCTGGCCTGCTGTCCAGTCCCATTAAAGGGGTCTTTGCTATCAGCCTCATTGCCAAAGGGATATGTTACGGGGAAAAGGTTCTTGTTTATGAAGGTAAACCCCTCGGAGGTGGAGGCCATGTCCACTACACTAGTAGTCTTACCCTCACAAACCACACAGCCGCCGGATACGCTGTCATTTTTGGTGTCGTGAGGTCTCCTGGCCCTTGCCTCCGAGTACACGACCTTGTCACCGTTTCTGGGGTCTATCTGGAAGTGCGTTAGTGGGGCGTTCCTGGCAATTGCAGGGTCTGAACTTACACCCCGCAGCAGTTCCTCAGGATTAACTTTACTTATATCGTCAAATTCTACTAAGACGGCCTCTCTCTTAAGCTGGCGCATGGGGGCATTATATTTCTGGTCGCTGGACTCCGCACAACAATATTGAATTTGTATTTTGCCTCAATATTCGTTATTTTAGATTATACATCAAGCAGGTAATACATCAAGGATAAGGAACGCTTAAATAAATTGAGACAAGAGATTATTATAGGTTCCAGAGGCAGTAAACTGGCCCTGACCCAGACCAACTGGGTAAAGGCCCAACTGGAGAGGTTAAACCCCCACCGCAAATTTTCTGTAGAGATAATCCATACCCGTGGAGACAAGATTACCGACGTGGCCTTATTCCGTATCGGCGGGAAGGGACTCTTTACCAAGGAACTAGAGGTAGCCCTCTTGGAAGGCAAGATTGACCTGGCCGTCCACAGCCTGAAGGACCTCCCTACAGAGCTCCCCTCCAATCTGGCCCTGGGGGCCATCCCGGAGAGGGAAGACCCCCACGACCTCCTCATAGGTGAGGGTCTACAGGGCCTACGCCAGCTGCCTGCAGGGGCCAGGGTAGGCACCAGCAGCCTCCGACGCCGGGCCCAAATCCTGGCCATGAGGCCAGATATAGAGGTGGTGGACCTGAGGGGCAACCTGGATACAAGACTCAAGAAGCTAAAGACCCTGGGGCTTAATGCCATCATTGTAGCCAGGGCAGGGGTGAACCGTTTGGGTGTATCCCAGGACTCAGCCCACACAATCCCCTACGCGGAGATGCTCCCTGCCGTAGGTCAGGGTGCATTGGCCATAGAGATACGCAAAGGAGATAAGACCGCAGAGGCCCTTGTCTCCCCCATGGACCATATACCCACCCACCAGGCCGTAGAGGCAGAGAGGGCCCTGATGCTAGAACTCCAGGGGGGATGCCAGGTGCCTATCGGGGCTATTGCCCACGTCAGGGAATCAACCTTGAAGTTAGAAGCCGTTATCTGTTCCCTGGATGGCAGGAGAATAATAAAAGACTCCAGCCGTGGCCCCGTCACCAGGGCAAGGGAAATAGGGATAGAACTGGCTCAGAGACTGTTAAAATCGGGTGGTCGGGAGATACTTGAAGAGATTAGACAAATGACCCCCTCTTTGCCTGAACAATAACCGTGGAAGGAAAAGAAGAATACAGAATTCAGAAGTCAGTAGCCAGAACTCTGTATTCCTAATCCTATATTCTGAATTCTAAATTCTTATGGGACTTCAGTAAGACATGGGTGACTCCAGAAGGGTTCCATTCGTTGCCATTGTGGGAAGGAAGAAGATAGGCAAGACCAGCCTCATAGAGAGGCTACTCCCCCTGCTGAAAAAAGGGGGTTACAGGGTTGGCGTCCTGAAGTACGACGTGAGGGAGTTCCAGATAGACTATCCAGGGAAAGACACCTACCGCTCTTATCAGGCGGGGGCGGACAGCGTCCTGATTTCTTCTTCCGATAAACTGGCCTTCATCAAGGGACTAGACTCCGCACCCCCCTTGAAAAGGCTCATAAATAAATATTTCTCCGATACGGACCTTGTACTTATAGAGGGTTACAAGGGACACGACTGCCCTGAGATACACTTACTTGAGCCTTCAGAGGCGGCCTCCTGCAACGTGCGACCTCGTGTCGCACGCATGGGCAAAGCAAATGTCCGAGGCAAGCTCGCACGCCACATGCTCATAATAAAGAAGAAAGCCCCTGAAGAAGTCTCACCACAAGACGTGCGGGCAGCCCTAAACTTTATCAAAAAACTCCTAAAGAAACCGTAGTCCCTGACACACTGAGATTCTTCGCTTCGCTCAGAATGACACCACTTCCTGTCACCCTGAGCGAAGCGAAGGGTCTAGTTTTTTCGCTAAGAGATTCTTCCCCGCATCAGGCGGGTCAAAATGACATCATTTTAAGAAATTGATGCTAAAAAATTACATAGGCGAGCTAAAAGAAAATATCCAGGGGTTCCGTTACAACCGCACAGAAATTGCCGGCTCCCTGGGAGATATGGGTACCTTTATCCCCCTCCTGGTGGGTATGGTTACGGTATGCGGTCTTGACGTGGCCAGTGCCTTAATCTTTGCAGGGATCTTCAACATAGTAACTGGCATCAGCTTCGGTATACCCATGCCTGTCCAGCCCATGAAGGTCATTGCCACCGTGGCCATCGCCGAAGGGCTCACCCAACACCAGATACTCGCCGCCGGGATCGTTACTGGCGCCATCATCTTCCTGCTGGGCATAACCAACCTCATACAGGGATTAAACCGCGCCATACCCTTCAGTGTGGTGAGGGGACTGCAACTGGGACTGGGGATGCGACTCCTTATGGATGGCATAAACATGGTTACGTCTACCCATCGCTTCCTGGGCTACGACAGCATTTCTGTTGGTATAACGTGTGCCCTCCTGGTACTCCTCCTGTTCTTCCACACCAGGTTTCCAGGCGCCCTTGTGGTATTTATCCTGGGTCTCTGCCTGCTCCTCGCAGAATCTCCTGGGGTCTTGGCCACCCTCAGACTGGAGATGTCCCTCCCTTCCCTCACCCTCCCTTCTACAGAGGACTTTACCGTGGCCACCTTTAAGGCCGCTATACCTCAGATACCCTTGACCACCCTCAACTCCGTAATAGCCGTATGCGCCCTCTCCAGGAACCTCTTTCCCAATAAGGTGGCAAGCCCCAGGAAGGTGGCCACCAGCGTAGGGCTTATGAACCTTGTAGGGTGCTGGTTTGGCGCAATGCCCATGTGTCACGGTGCGGGTGGGCTGGCAGGCCAATACCGCTTTGGCGCCAGGACGGGGGGGAGCGTGGCATTCCTGGGCGGGGCAAAGATCCTGGTGGGCCTCTTCTTTGGTGCCTGGGCCCTTGAACTCCTGTCCCATTATCCCAGGAGTGTCCTTGGGGTATTGCTGACCTTCGCAGGGCTGGAACTGGCCCTCACCTCCAGGGATATACGCACCAGGACAGACTCCTTCGTCATGCTACTCACTGCGGCCACCATCCTTGCCCTCAAGTCTACGGCACTAGGCTTTATCGTCGGGCTTACCATGGCCTACCTGTTCTTATTTGGCGTACTAAAGATTGAGAAGGTGGAAGATGCCAGCTAAGGGAAAGACGTTGAATAAACACGTTTCATTGTATATATTGAGAGCTTTGCGAAACCCCTATTTATGGGACTCAGCCCGGCACCCCTCCCCCTTGAGGGGGGAGGGAAGGGTGGGGGTGAATACCACCTAATAGTGTAAAGAGGAGGCAGGACATGGACTGGAGAGAGAGAATAACTGTAGACCCCCTTGTATGTCATGGGAAAGCCTGTATTAAGGGAACACGTGTTATGGTGTCGGTCATACTGGACAACTTAGCGGAAGGTGTCAGTGCGGAGGAAATTCTGAAGAGTTATCCCTCACTGAATACCGAAGATATTAAAGCAGCTATCTCCTATGCTGCTGAACTGGCTCGTGAAAGATCGGTATCCTTGATAACATAGGTAAAAATGCAATTTAAAATAGATGAAAACCTGCCGATTGAGATTGCAGACCTGCTTATTAATGCTGGACATGATGCAAAAACTGTAAATGAGCAACAGTTGCAAGGCGTAAAAGACCCCGTCCTTATAGAAATATGTCGTAGTGAACACCGCATTTTGGTTACTCTGGACACAGATTTCTCCGATATTAGAACATATCCACCACAAGAGTTGTCGGGGATTATTGTCTTAAGAGTCGGTCGTCAGGCAAAACAGCGTATTATAGAAGTTTTTCGTCGCATTGTACCTCTTATTGATCATGAACCTCTCAAACAGCACTTATGGATTATAGAGGAAACCAAAATCCGCATCCGTGGCAAGGATTACGAACTCTAACCGTTTCCGCTGGTCAGGAGACCAGCGTCTACCCCCCACGGGCGTCTACCCACTACGAGTCTACACCCTACGAGGGTAGCTTTGGGTCTCCCGAGAGGGTAGCTTTGGGTCTCCCGACCCAAAGCTGGGTGGGTTTTTCAGAGGTCTCAGAAAGGAAGCAAGTGCAGAAAAAAATAGAAAAGGCCAGGGCCAAGCTGGAGGCAAAGAAGGCAAAGATAGAGGCCAGGCTGACATTGCTGAGGAAGAGAGACGAGACTAAATTGGCTAATGCCAGAGAGAAGCTGGAGAGGCTAAGGGTAGAAAACCCCAAAAAGGCAGACTCCTTTGAGGAGTGGCTTAAAGAGAAGGAAGTAAAGCTGGCCGCTAAGGCCTCCGCAAGGGAAAACAAGGCCAAGGAAAAGATAAATAAAGTGACCCAAAAAGTGACCGTCCTGGAAGAAGAGGGCAGGAAGAAGTGCGAGGAGAAGGGGGTATGCGAGATATAAATTAGGGAAAGGGGACCTTGCTGTCACCCTGAGCATAGCGAAGGGTCTAGTTTCTTGCACCAAGATTTTCGCCATAGGCGAATCCGCCTCAGGCGTGACTTCGCTTCGCTCAGAATGACAGTAATTTGTAATCCTCTAGTCTCTAGTCTCTAACCCTTGGCCCCTATGTCTCTACTGCGAATTGACGGTTCTTTCGGAGAGGGTGGTGGTCAGATACTAAGGACATCCCTCACCCTCTCTGCCCTGACAGGTATCCCCTTTGAAATCTTTAACATACGGGCAAGACGAAAATCCCCTGGTCTCAGACCCCAGCACCTGCAGGCGGTAACGGCCCTGGCCAAAATCTGTCAGGCCCAACTAGATGGGGCAGAGGTAGGCTCTTCCACCATCACCTTCAGACCCGGGACAATCCTGCACGGGGACTACCGTTTTGAGATAGGCACGGCAGGCTCCGCCTCACTGGTACTCCAGACCCTCTTTTTGCCCCTCTCTCGTGCCCCCAAACCCTCCAGGGTAGAAATCGTTGGGGGGACACACGTCCCCTGGAGTCCCTGTTTCCATTACCTGGTGCTCCAGTGGCTAGAATATCTACGCCATATTGGCCTTGAGGCCGAGTTAGAGATGCCCAGGGCAGGGTTTTACCCCAGAGGAGGAGGAACCCTCATCGCCCATATAAAGCCGTGCGGGGGAATCAAACCCTTTGTACTAGAAAATAGGGGGAGATTGGTCAGTGTCCGGGGAATCTCTGCCGTTGGCAACCTACCCATTAGTATAGCAGAGAGGCAAAAGGCCCAGGCCGAAAAGAGGTTGGCCCAATTTGGTAGTAGTAGTAGGGACAGGGCCCGCCTAGAATACGGCGTCCTCCCAACAAAAGGCGGACTTTCAGGATTTTCAACTTTAGCCCTGTCCGAGATAGAGCTACTGGAGATGCCCGCCGTGGGCAAGGGTACCATGTTGTTACTGCTTGGGGAGTTTGAGAATTCCCACTGTTGTTATTACGGCCTGGGGGAGATAGGTAAGAGGGCTGAAAGGGTGGCCGACGAGGCATGTGATGCCCTCTTTGAATTCATGCAGACTGACGGCGTCATTGATGAGCACCTGGCCGACCAGATAGTCCTCCCTCTAGCCCTGGCAAGAGGCACCTCCAGGTTCATTACACCCAAAATCACCACGCACCTCCTGACCAATCTGGAGGTGATAAAAAAGTTTTTGCCTGTAGAGGCAGAAGTAACAGACTTAAATGGAAGGGGTGGTAAAGTTAAGCTAACAGGTTGTCTGCCTTCAGATTCGCTCCGCTCACTGCAAGCTTAGGCACGAGGGAGTACGTCATAAGTAGGGGACATATCCCATATTTTTGGGAATTTATGTTAAAGTTGCCCGGGAAAAAGAAAAAAGTTGAGTAAAATATGGGATGTGTCCCCGCCTCCGCCGTTTTTTGTCTTGACAATTGAGATAGGTTTAGGATTTAATCGCACGAAATATGGAAACGACTTATACCGCAGAAATTACAATATTTGTCGGATTATTTAGACCGTATAACACATATTAGCCAGACCTTGTGAGGGGAGATGGCAACGAACGAGCAAATGGCAATCAATGCTCGGATCAACCGAATCCGAAGCTTGAGCGTAAGCGGCCAAGGTGCCTCGGCATACTTCGAAGCGGCGTCCCTCGCGCAGTCGGTCGTTTATGATACGGTCGGCGGGAGTCATCCAATCATGAACGCGCTTGAGGATGCGCTCAAGTCAGCGGACTATCTGAGAGCGGTAGCGGCCAGCAAGAGCGTCGTAGTACTGTACGATGAGGGTGCTCTTAAGAGCCCCCGTTTGGCAATTGCCCGTGAGATAGAGGGCGAAATCTTGGATATTGCTCAGACGCAAGCTGAAGCGGCTGAGACCAGCAAGGCCGCTGCGCAAAGGGAGGTGCACCTTGGCATCGCCGCGTTTCTTGCTGGGGCCTCGCTCGAGGATGCATTACGACGTTTGTGCGATGCTCGTGGTATTGCGTACGACGCGCAACGAACATCTATATCAAAACTTCAGGCATCCCTATTTCAGCCGTCCAAGCAGCTCGAGGTTATTTCCCAGTCTGAGAACAAGCATATCACCGCCTGGGGCGACACAAGAAATAAAGCCGATCACGGACGGTTTAGCGAAATCACGCATACTGAAGTTGTTTCAATGATTCTCGGTGTGCGGAGTCTCGTGGACAGGCATCTCCTATAGACCATAATTAATAGTCTCGTAGGGTGCGTCCAGACGCACCCTACTTATTTTTGCGTAAGGACATGAAGTCCATCATCTGCCTTAAGCAATTTCCTCACGAAACCAATTGAGCCAGTCTGAAGAAATTCTTGTAAAAGGTTACGGCCTGGGTGTGGTAGAGCTTATG
>Ga0105164_10002879_pt1 | contig 10552 bp, 12 predicted proteins | sample VDWuncwatermetaG_FD_89674 | JGI IMG/M metagenome (GOLD analysis project Ga0105164, IMG submission 89674) | Wastewater microbial communities from Netherlands to study Microbial Dark Matter (Phase II) - VDW unchlorinated drinking water | ecosystem: Environmental > Aquatic > Freshwater > Drinking... | reverse complement strand
TGAGCGAGCGAGCTTTACGAACGAGCTCACTCGCATTCGACTGGAAGAAGATTTTTGCTGAGCACTAACTATTGTCGCGAAGCGACGGATTGAAATTTAACTTCATGATGCTGAATAATAACGATTTGATATAAGTCAAACAAAACAGAGTTATTAAATTTACCATATAGAAAAAAATAGATGCGGTGTTGTGAAAAAATTAATTTATAATACAAATTCTATTTATGTTAATAGAGTGCTAAAAACAGATATTAAAGAGGGTTAATGAATTATTTTGATATTCATATTCGAAAATACCGATATACCCAAAAACTATTTAATATACCAAACAAATTAATCAATTGTGGCAGAACAAAAATCGTTTTGGAAGAGATATGAGTATCTTATTATATTGGCAATAACATTGCTGGTTGTTTACTTATTTGTATTTTTTAATCAAAAAATCAATTTCTTTTTAGGAAATGAATTAATTGTTTACTTAACTCCTGAGCAAAATTCATTTGCAATGCACTATGATGACGTAAAAAGCGCTTCATTTGATTTATCAATAGATAATGTTGCATACTGCAAAGCTCAGTGCTCATATTCATTCACAGATAGGAGTACGAACAGTAAATTAGACAATGGCAGTTTTGAAATCAGCAAGAAGGAGCATACCGCGAAAAGCTATAATCTAAGCGTAACAAAACTAGGAAGCGGGCAGGATATTTACAGCTTTGATGTCAAATGCCACAGCATACATTCATTTTTATGCTTGACAGAAGGCTCTGAATATTCAAGATCTTCGCTAGTAATTGTCAATTATGACTTGACTGAAACACAAAAGGAATTGAAAAAAATATTGAAGCAAAATGTAACCGAGTTGCTGGAACTGCTGGGCAATGTGGACATATCCCACAAACAATTAAATCAAAAATTTTTTGAGCTTGGGTTTAAAGCAAATCTGCAAAATTTATCAAAGCAAAAAATAGAAATTGACGATAACTATGATAAAATAAGGCTGTCTATTGAAAATCTTAGAAGCCTGTGGTCAATTGAAGATTATAATAAATTAAATCATTTATTCAATGAAAGCTTTTCTGCGAGATTATATGATGTTCAGAAATCCATTTCAGATTTGAATATTTCAATAGACAACATAATTGAAGTGAATAATGAATTGTTATCAAAACTGAATTTCTTGAATAAGAACATAAATGAATTGAATGTTTTGATACAGCTGGAAGAGGAAAATGAAACATTAAAAAAATTCGATTCAATGATAAAAAATTTCAGCAGGCTGGCCTCTTCATTAATTAATAACACATTTAACAACTACACTGATGCGATTAATAAAACAGTTGATATAACAAATCAGCTGAATACATTAATCCAGCAAACAAGAATTCCAGCTGCAACATTATACTTTAAGTCTGAATTTAATTCAAATTTTGGAAATGACATATTGTGCAGTTTAAAGCAGGATTGCCAAAAGGAATTTTCAGCAATGAATATTTTAAAAAATACTGGGGAATTTATGCTGGAATATCCAAATGCAACGGCCTTAAATCAAAGCTGCAATTCTTTAAGAGCATTAAATCAATCTTACTCAAACTCAAGAGATGAAGCAACAAACGCAATAAAAGATAACAATGCAACCTTTCCAACAAACAATGAATTTTTTGATAGTGCAAACACATTCGAGGAAAATAAGATAAGACTAATAAATAATTCGTACTTCGAATCATTTGAAAAGACAAAATTAGACGACAAAATAAATCCAGAGGCCGTTAACATTGCTAATTTGACTCTTCCAAAAAATAATACAGAGATTGTTCCATTAAGTTACAACAAATCAATAAACATTTCATTGTACGTATTATCAAAAATAAATATTCCTAATGCAACGCGGGAATTATTGAGCAAGTGTTCAGAGCTCGAGCACCCAGTAGAAAATTTAAGTGAATTTAATTTCACGCCAATAAACTCGAACTTGACATATAAGATTATTTCGAATATTGATACTAATTTGTCCGACAACCCGCCAATATGCTGTGTTTTCAAGGATTGCAAACCGTGCTGCAGTAATGAATCCTGTAAAAGTGATCCAAAAACATTTCCAATAATATTCTTGCACGGCCATTCATTTGCAAAGGATAATTCTCCGGAATTCTCTTTGGATTCTTTCAATAAATTGCAGGAAAAATTGCAGGAAGATGGGTACCTTAATGCAGGAATTGTTTCTTTATACTCGCAAAATGAGTCTTTGCAGCCAGGCATTTGGGGCTTATCAGGCAAGCCTGTGACCGTAAAGGTAAGTTATTATTATGACGCCTTGCGGAAAGAAAATAAATATATTATTATACCAACAAAGAGCGAAAATATTGATACTTACGCAGTAAGGTTAATGGAACTGATTGACATTGTTAAGGAAAGGACTAACAAAAAACAAGTAAACATTGTAGCTCATTCAATGGGCGGCTTAGTTGCAAGAAGGTATATCCAAATATTTGGCGAGGAAAATGTGAACAAATTAATAATGATAGCAACGCCAAACAAAGGAATCACTAGTGAAATAAGTGGCTATTGCGGATATGTCGGCGAAAACAGTGAATGCCAAGACATGGATGAAAACAGTTTATTCATGAATAAATTGAATGATCCATTAAGACAACCAAGTAAAGTTAAACTTTATTCTATTATTGGGCAAGGCTGCCAAATGAAGCCCGGAGACGGCGATGGCGTTGTTTTAGCTGACAAGGCAAAATTGGAAAATGCTTACCTATATTATGTCAATGGAACCTGCGGCGGATTGTTTGGAGATACACTGCACACAGAAATCCTGAATATTGATAAATATCCCGAAACTTACAAGATAGTTGCGAAAATATTCAGGGAGTGATTGTGATATTGTAAGGTTATATTCAATTTTTTCGAGGATTTTATGAGAAGGAACAAACTCGAAAAGAAAAAGTATTTTAATTAGTTATCTTATTGTATTTTAAAATCCAAATGAGTGAAAAAATATGGCTGAAACAGAAAAGAAACGTGGTCCATATTTGATTCTTTGGCTGGTAACAATATTAATAGTTAGTGGAATAAGCTCTTTAAATTATTTTTTTGGATGGGAATTGGTAAAGCTTCCAACAACAACCCCAATGTGGGTGCATTACCTATATGGAGTGATCACTCTTCTTAATTTTATTTTTATTATATTCTTATTTATGTGGAAGAAATGGGCATTCTTCGCATTATGTGCTGATTTGGTGCTTACCTCTATAATTAATCTTACAATTGGTATTAATATTTATGCAGTAATAATAAGTCTGATAGGCGGGATAGGAATTACTTATTTGGTGTTTAGGCCTAAATGGGGTTTATTAGAACAGTTCTATGAGCATTATCTCCGAATCATTCTCTCAAACTCAACAAGTACAAACACTAATGATTGAACATTAAACAAAAACTTTCAATTTCAAAAATAAAAACTCAGCCACTCTTTTTTATATCTTCAACTTTTTTCCATAAGAAATATGATGTAAACATCACTGCAAGAAAAGGTATGACTGATAGCGACTTTAAGATTCCATCTCCCGCAAAATACAGGGATGCACCTGCTCCGATAAAATCAATAGTGAAGCCAGCATAAGCCCATTCCTTGACAATGTGAAATTTCCACTGCAATATTGCAATTGCACCTAAAATTTTTGCAACTCCGATGATTGTATTGACATAAATTGGATATCCAAGATGTTTCATAACCTCTTTTGCCTGTTCAGTTTGAAGAATCTCTAATACTCCAGAAAACACCATAAATAATGAAAATAAAACAGTTACAATCCAATAAACTATTTTAATTGTTTTTGGCTTCATTTTTTACCAATTCAACATATCATGCTGCTTCTTGAAATGATGGTAAGTATTCCACATGACTTTTTTAACTGATTCTTCTGATTTTTTTCTTGCGATGGCAAATTTCATAATATCAGTTTGCGAAAGCTTTTTCTTTGCCTGCTTAAGCTCCTTTTTGACTTTGAAAGAGGTGAAAAGTTCAGCGAAACCTTCGAACACGGATAAGAATGGACCTGATCTTCTTGATGGTGCTTTTGGAATTTCTCTTTTTTCCTCAAATTCCTCTCCTGCTTCTTTTAGATATCTCATTAGTTCATCACCTAAAGCTTCAAGGGCAGCTTTAACAGAACCATCAATTACTCCAAGCAATTGAAAATCTTCATGCTCTCTCATCCTTTTATAATTCTCAATTTGCTTGTCTGTCCATGCATAAGCCCTAAAATCTATTTCTATTCTGCCAAGATGCAAAGGTCCACGCTGATATTCCTGCGAGTAACTCATCTCGGGCCTTGTTCTAAAGAGGTAATGCATAAGGATGCACTGATTGACTGGTCCGGCTGGTTTTATTGCCAGAATTTCAATTTCAATCATGGAGCTTTCAAACGCTGCAATTAAATCTGGAGTTTCTGTTTTTGATTGGTCAAGCTGCAATCTTTGTATATTCTTCAAGTAAGGCTTAACCCAATTCATATACATCCTGATTATCTCAAAATGCTGCCTTAAATACTTTAGGGTGAACTTTCTCCTGTTCTTCAATTCTTCGTATGTGTGCTCTTTCCATGCTAAAAAGGCTCTCAATTTTCTTTTGAGAACTTCCCGAACTTTCCTGTTGAATTGGCCGCGCTCTTTTTCAACCACAATATCAACATCTTCCTGCTTTTTTGGATGCGTGCTGAAGAATAAATCAGGCAAGGTTGTGAATTGAACTTCGCGCGCCATTCCATAAACTGAAGCAGGGTTTTTGGCGCCTTGTTCCACTAAGTCAACCCATATTCCTTTTAATGTTATTTCTGCGCTTTCAGCGCTTGGACTATGAGTGTAGCTGTCTGCGTAATAGCTCAGCCTTTCATCAAGAATTCTCATTTCTCGCACTAATTGAAACAATTCCCTTACCATCTTTCCTATCGTCGCAAGAAACTGGCTTACTTTGTCCTGCTGGAGACCAATCCTTTGCTGCGATGCGCCGAAGAATGCAGAATTTTCAGCAGCTGCAAAAACATCAACGATTTTATCAATTTTTGGAAAACCGCCAAAGTATCTCAAATAATGCAAAGTCCAGAAGTATGGCTCCTCGATAGAAATATTGTATCCTTCGTAATGAAGTCGATACCTTCGAGCAGGCGATGGGTAACCTGTGTTTTTAATTTCTCCCCTGAATTCCTCACTCCTTTCGTTGTCGGCCTTGTTGTCTTTTGTCACAAAGCCATATTTTGAAAGCTCGGCATCTGTTACCATTTTTCCTCTTTTTATTGATATTCAAAAATTTTTAAATCATCCTCAGCAGCATGTTTTGATGCTCTTTCGCTCAAGTTCAGCTCTATAATTTCCTGATTCTTGAGCATATTTTCTACTTCTTTTTTTGTCTTTCCCATCAATTCAGCCAAATCATCTATTTTCAGTTTTTATCACCATTTTTGTTTTTAATTTGCAATATAAATCCATCCTTGTGCTTCTTGAAATCCAACTTCATGCCTTTCTTTAGACTTTCATACTCCGCAAGAAGCTTAGGAATAGTAATAACTAATTGTCCAGATGGAAGTTTTTGAATTTTAACCATTTTTAATAATAGTATTTTAAATAGTATTTTTAATATTATAATTAATATTTTAAATTATAGCTTAAAAGATATTTTTTCTAATAGTATTTAAATGTTACGGTTTTTGGTAATACTTTAGTATTTTGAAGCTCATCTACCGTATAATTTTTCAATCCGCCTTCGGCATAATTTAGTGCTCGGCTTTTTTCGTCTACCACTAAAAAAAGCCTCGCCTATCTATTCATTATTTAATGAATGATTTCTCGGCAAAATTTTCTTGGCAGTAAAAATTTTGCCGAGTGTAACTTATGTCGCGAAGCGACGGATTAAATTATAACTTCAGAAAGCTAAATAATTACGGTTTTAGTACAGTCAAATTTAAGGCATTTTAATTATTATAAAACCAAAACAATTTTAAATCAGGGAGTCATTCACAATCAAAATGTCAATAGATAGGCCTGCATGGGTTAAAGATAAGAAAGTAGCTGACGATTTTGAAGTGATGCAAGTCAAGAAATGGGATGACTACAAGGATTTCAAAATGGATGATGGCTCCTATTCTTTAATCAGGATTTACTGGGATACTCATGATATTGGTGTTGCAATTTGCGACTACAGTCACGTAATTCTTAAGGAATTTAGAGGAAGAAGGGCTCAAGACTTGTACACGGCAATTTTTGACTACAGCGAGAAAAACAGCAAAAACTGGTTTAAGAGGCTGGATCATGCAGCCTATCTTGGAAAAGAACTGAAGAAAGCCGAGATTTGCTTGACTTTAGGCGTGGAGTATGTGCAGGAATAGGTTGGTTCTAAAACAATTATATTTGGAACATTTTTTATGAAAGAAGGTGCAAACTAAAATGGATGAAACAAAAAATGCCAGTAGGTATGATATTGATTCTAATACTTATTGGATGGTACATAGTATCAATGTTTTTATGGTTAATTAACCTATTATCATTCATGGCAAACAATACTATGTATGATGAATACTACAAAAAGATTCTAACTCCAGAAATGGCTACATTAGTGACATCATCAGCAAGAATTATGACATACTAAAGAAGAAAGATTTTTTTACTAATTAATTTTTTCTTTTTTTATTCTATTGAAATTCGTTCTTTATTAACGGCCGACTCAAAAACTTTGATTATTTGCCTTCGGGAACATTGCATTAAAAATCAAAATCTCTAAGTATTAGATGGCATTTTAAGGCGTACATATGATTTAGGTCATTCAATGCACTATTGTTTTCAATTTCTTGCGAACATTTTTTATTTCATTTGCCATATCGCTCGCTAAATAAGTAAACCCTTTTTTCTTTTTCAGCAAAATATCGCCAATCAATCCGTTAAAATAAGCTGCGTTTATCGCGCTCTGCAGCAAGTCTTTGCTTTGCGCAAGAAATCCTGCGCACAAGCCAGCCAAAACATCACCAGTTCCGCCTTTGGTCATGCCTGCATTTCCGGTTTTATTATAAAAAATTTTGTTTTTTGAAATGATGATATCAACAATCCCCTTCAGCAGTATTATATTGTTTTTATTTAAGAAATTTTGAGTTGTTTTTTGTATTAATTTTCCTTTGGCAAAAAAATTTTCATCAAAGGAAATTTTTTTGATAATGTCTTTTTCGATTTTTGAATTTTTTAAAAAAATTTCCAGTTCTTTTGAATGGGGCGTTAATATGGAATTTTCTGCATCGGACATTGAAATGGATTTGATAGCGTCTGCATCAACGACTTTCAATTTTTTGATAGATTTTATTGTTGTTCTGCAGAATTTTTTTGTTTCATCATTCAACCCAATTCCATTGCCGATTAACAAGACATCGAATTTTTCCATCTCTTCAGACAAAATTTTAAAATGCTTTGGCAAAAAAATTTTTGAAGAAAATTTTTTTGTTATTAAATCTGGAGAATAAGCGTTTACAGCCCATGCAACTTTTTCAGGCGCGATAACTTTCACTAAGTCCGAGCCGCTTCTTAAAGCTGCCAAGCCTGCTAATGTTACTGCACCAACATAATCTTCACAGCCACCGACAACTAGAACTAAGCCATTCTCACCTTTATGGCTGTTATTTTTTCTTTTCGGAAGTTTTATTTGGAATTTTGAGATAAATTTCATTTTCAGGCATTTTTGACTTTTAAATCTTAAATTTCGGCAATCCAATGTCAGCAACAACTACTTTGTCTTTGAATTTTTCAAGCCCTTTTTTCAAATCATGAAATGTAACAATCAAGTCTGCATTGACGCATTTATCAACCATTAGTCCTGTGTCAGGGTCCAAACCAGTTGGAACATCAATTGATACCTTATACGCTTTTGAATTGTTTATATTGTCAATTATTGCAGAAATCTCTTTATTCAATCTGCCATGTATTCCAATGCCTAAAATCGCATCAACTATGATGTCATATTCATTAAAATCAACTTCATCATCAACAAGAAATTGTATTTTTCCATTACGCTCAATCTTTTTGAAATTAATCAACGTTTCTTTTTTTAATTTATTTTCATTTCCTATAAATAGGATATCTGCCTCAGCCTCATCGCACAAATGCCTTGCAGCTACAAAACCGTCGCCGCCATTATTGCCATGATAGCAAACTACAAGAATTTTTTTGTCCTTTAAGTCAAATTTTTGCTTTATTAAATTCGATACCGCCTTACCAGCATTCTCCATTAAAATTTGCCGAGGGATATTGCTTTTGGCTTCTAAAATTCTCATATCCTGTGATGAAATCATTATAAAATGTCGGAATTTTCCACAAGTTTAAAACTAGTGGCGTCAAATCGCCACAATGTATTGGGAAAATTCCGAGCATGCTCAAAAACCACCAATATGGTTTTTGACATATAAAAAATTCAATTTTGTTTCACAAAATTGAATTTTTTTCTAATGTTTTACTTGTGAAAAATTTTTAACGATAGATTAAAAATTTTTATATTTATTTATTTTTTCCAAAGCATTGATGTTATTATCGAATTTATTTATTAAATCTTGCTTTTCTTTTTCTGTTAAGTAGCCGGATTTGACTAAAAAATCTGTGAAGTCCAATTTTTCAACATTTTCTATTCTTTTCAGCAAAAGATTGTATGGATAGTTTACCAAAGGTATTATAATCTTTTGCTTAATAAGCTCTATGATAGTATTATTTGCCCATTCTACAACTATATCATTCTGCACTGAATTAAGAAAAGAGCCGTCAGGAAATGCTTCATTTAAAAATTTTATCATTTTATTGAAGTCGTCAGGAACTTGGGGAAGGATATGCTCCATCGCTCCGCATTCGCCAAACATTGTTTGCTTTAAATTAATTTCATGCTTATTGATGAATGGTCCTCTATTGAAAGGAAAAAACCTGCACACATAAGCTCTCTTAGTGTGATAGATGGAGCATTTATTATTTTTTAAGAAAGGACATGCATCTGTTTCGCTGTTCATAAAATAATTTAGGATTATTGCTTTATTTGAGTTTAAGTCCATAATTGCCCTCAGAGGACTTATTCTTGCATTAACGTTAACATCGTGCTGCCATTCCTGAAATCTTTTTGCTTCCCAATCCCAAAGTGGGAATGTCATTTGCTCAGCAGGAACAAGCTGCACAACAGGCATCCTGCCAAAAGCATACTCTTCAAGAAATTCCTTGTCTTCTTTTGGGATGATGCCACGTATATGGCTGCAGCAGCTTCCGCAAGCATTGCATTTAAATTTTGGGGTTTCCGACTGGATTTTTATTAGCATTTTCTTTGAATGTTTTTATTATTGCATTTAAATAACTTGCCTAAAATTTTTGTAGAAATCTTTAAATAACTAAACCTGCTTACTTTTCGATATGGGACTGTTAATTAGGAAAACAATAGAAGCAGAATTGCCATCTAAATACGGCAATTTCAAGGTTATAGCTTACGAAGACTGTAATAAAAGTCATCATCTTGCTTTAGTTAAAGGCAATGTGAAGGGCAAAAAAAAAGTTTTTGTCCGAGTTCACTCTCAATGTTTGACTGGCGATGTGCTTGGCTCATTAAGATGTGATTGCGGTCCTCAATTAGAAAAAGCGCTTAAAATAATCAGCAAAAACGGAGGTGTGCTCCTCTATATGGCCCAGGAAGGCAGGGGTATCGGTTTGATGAATAAAATTGCAGCTTATCATTATCAAGATCATGGAATGGACACAATTGAAGCAAATTTAAAGCTCGGTTTTAAAGCAGATGCCAGAGATTACACTGTAGGAGCCCAAATCCTTGCAGATCTTGGCTTATCAACAATTCTTTTGCTTACCAACAATCCAAAAAAAATACAAGGATTAGAAAAATACGGACTTAAGATAGTCAAAAGAGTCCCTCTTGTGATTAAAGCAAATAAATCTAACAAAAAATATCTTAAAACAAAAAAAGAAAAACTTGGGCATTACTTGGAAGAAAAGGGTTTTGTTACATGATCAAAATCTCAATAAATTCATGACTTTTCCTACATCATGTTCATTTATAAGAAAAATTGTGTCGGTATAACAACTCAATGTTTCCACAATGTTGATATTGTTTTCTCCAAATAAAGAACAAAGGTATGCATAAGTGCCCGGAGTTGTTTCAATCTCCTTTGGGCTTTTTATTGTAATTTCAGCAAGATGATTGTTTTCTAGAATAATCTTATTCTTAAAGTACTTTTTTATTAAATCCGAAAATTCCTCCGAAGTTATAATTGTTATCGCAGACACACCTTCAATAATCCTAAAAATTTCTCTTCTTTTCTTTATATCCTTCTGCAAGTTAAGCAAATTTTCAAAAAATATATCTTTTTCTAGCACTATAACAATAATCTTATTCTTGACCTCGATTTTACTTTCCTTCAATATTTTTAATATATTACGCTCAAAAATTTCTTCTTTTTTTAATTTTCTTTTTAATCTTCTGCATGCTATTAATATTGCATCAAAGTTCTTTTTTAGATTTAAATTTAAATGA
>Ga0105164_10002877_pt1 | contig 10553 bp, 14 predicted proteins | sample VDWuncwatermetaG_FD_89674 | JGI IMG/M metagenome (GOLD analysis project Ga0105164, IMG submission 89674) | Wastewater microbial communities from Netherlands to study Microbial Dark Matter (Phase II) - VDW unchlorinated drinking water | ecosystem: Environmental > Aquatic > Freshwater > Drinking... | reverse complement strand
TAACACGCAAAAATTAAAAGATTTTGCATACGATGAGGTCATCCGCATAAAATAATAGTGCGATGGCTTAAATCGTCTCTTTTTTAGATTGTATCTTTATCTACCGACTTTTTCAAATCATTCAAAAGGGAAAAGATACATTAAAAATAAATACATTAACTAAGAAAAAATAAAAATAAAACGATAGAATATACATTAAAAATTCCCACAACCTTTAAATATAAAAATCAAATCCTAAAATTAATGAAAAGAAGCTCTCGTCGATGGAAGAAAAAAAGGCAAATGCGCTGGAAATGGCAGCGCAAAAGAATGAAAAAGGAAAGAAGGCTAAGAAAACAGCACAGAGCCGGATAAATGATGTTTACATCAGCTACTTCTCTTTTTAAATTTTATGAAAGATGCTTCTGGAATTTAGTTTGAAAAGTTATTTATAAGTAGCTAGCTTAACAAATTCTTGACATGTAGGTTAGCACCACCTACACAAAATCCATACCCATAAGTGAACACCTCTAAGTGTTAACGTTAAAGGTTCGATTATAGGCTAAGTCCCGTAATCGAATCATTTTAACGCATATAAAATTGACAATGAGAATAAAGTCAATTCCAAAAACTATATAAACGAACACATATTCAAAAAATTTAAACTAAATTTAAACTAAATTTAAATTTTTTGACAAAAATGATGGACGATATCTCAAAAACTGACCCAGAGATTTTGGATGCAATCAACAAAGAAGGCATAAGAATAAGGAATGGTGTTGAGCTGATTCCAAGCGAGAATTTTGTGAGCAAAGCAGTGCTTCAAGCTTATGCAACATTTTTCACTAACAAATATTCTGAAGGTTATCCTGGAAAAAGGTACTATGGCGGCAACCAATTTGTTGATGTTGTTGAAAATCTTGCAATAGAAAGGGCCAAGAAATTGTTTGGCGCTGAACATGTAAATGTCCAGCCTTATTCTGGAAGTCCTGCCAATCAAGCAGTTTTCTTTGCATTGTTAAACTTAGGCGATACATTCATGGGTTTTGACCTAAGCGCAGGCGGTCATTTAACGCATGGTTCTCCTGTTAACTTTTCCGGCAAATTTTACAATTGTGTGCCATACAATGTTGATAGGGAAACTGAGCTTCTTGACTATGATCAAATTATGAAACAAGCTAAGGATTCCAAGCCAAAAATGATTCTGTCAGGCTTAACTGCTTATCCAAGAAAAATAGATTTCAAGGCTTTTAGAGAAATTTGTGATGAAGTTGGCGCTTACCATTTTGCTGACATCGCACATATTGCAGGATTGTGCGCAACAGGGGTGCACCAAAATCCAATTCCATACTGTGATGTTGCGACAACAACAACTCACAAAACATTAAGAGGTCCGAGAGGAGCTATGATAATGTGCAAGGTTGAAGACAGGTTGGATAAAGAAAACAAAAAGACATTGGCGCAGAAAATTGACTCAGCAGTGTTTCCAGGACTTCAAGGCGGTCCTCATGACCATGTCAATGCAGCAAAAGCAGTTGCATTCAAAGAGGCATTGCAGCCTGAGTACAAGAAATACTGCGAGCAGATTGTGAAGAATGCAAAAGCATTGGCTGATTCATTGATGGACAATGGCTTAGAACTTGTTACAGGAGGAACCGATAATCACCTCATGGTCATAAAATTAGTCAATAAAGGATTAACTGGAAAAGGGAAAGAAGTTCAGAATGCTCTTGGTGAAGCGGAAATTTACGTCAATAAAAATTCAATTCCTTACGAACCAAATACACCATTTAATCCAAGCGGTATAAGACTAGGAACACCTGCAGTAACTACAAGAGGGTTTAAGGAAAGCGAAATGAAAGTCATTGGAGAGTGCATTGCAAAAGTTATTGACAATTATCAAGATAAAAGTATTATTGAGAAAGTCAAGAATGATATTTTAGAGTTATGTAAGGGCTTTCCTTTATATCCTGGGATGGAAGTGTTGAGATAAAAATTTGTGATTTATTTTTTCTTACTAATGTTTGTTTTTTATTTATTAATTTTGCCAATCAAAAATAGTACTACTCAATAATAAGAATTAAAAAGGGAAACAATTTACCTAGCTTGATGAGTAGAAATTCGATTCTTCCAAATTTAGAGTCTGTATTAGATGAATCAATCGTAATTGGGTCAACAGGTTCGGTCGCATCTGGTAAATCCACATTTCTCTCTGCATTACATGCTGCATTGGGCTATAATAAAAAAGGAATAAAAATTGATAAAGATGCTCTAAGAGGTAGGAAAAGACTATCAGTTAAGCCGGAGGCAATTAAAAGATTGCATAAAGGTGTTTTTAGGACAAACGCAACTCTTAGGCCTGATTCTATGCCTGTATACGGTATCAAAGATGGTAAGGTGTATAAATTTCAATTCTACGCGCCGGGTGGGCATTTGCAGGCTGTCAAATTAGGAGAGAATATTGACGGTTTGCTTTATTTTGTTGATTTGAATTTAGCGAAATCGTGTGCTGAAGCATTGGAAAAGCAGAAAACATTGAGATGGGGTAATGAAAATTTAAGACTATATGTTGATGGAGGAGATGGAACAAAAGAAATTACGCAAATACTCCATGATGCGGTCATATATCATCTTAATCAGCCAGATGATACAAGAAAAAATGTTCTTATTGGTATGAGAAAATTCTTTGGATATGAAACTCAAGGCACTGAAACTATCGGGGATTTTGATGAAGCCGTCAAGGATTTAGCTAGATATTTAGCATCAACAACTTTAGATAGTATTCCTATATTTGGCTTACCAATACAAGCAGATGCAGAGTGGGTAGATAAAAAAGAACCTGTCCTCTATAAAAAAGAATCACTCGGAGAAGTTGTTCAAAGCATGATAGACTCACACAAATATGCTCTGTCAAAATTAGAAGAAGGTATCCCTGTGACTGGAGTTGGAACGCATATGGCTTCAGTTTATGGTCAATTTCCTCGGGATAAAGAAAGCATATTAAGAGTTGTTCAGGATATTTTCAACATAACCATTACGAAATATGTAGAATATCAAGCACAACAAGGAATTCAAGCAGAAGTCATTACGCTGGAGTTAGCAAATGGTCCCGCGGCAGATTGGCATTTTGTTGAATTACTAAGAACAATCAGAGTTGAAAGTAGATCTGGAGACTATAATAATTTCTTATTGAATACAAAAAATGAAACGGTCGTGAAAATCGCCCACGACATAATGGCCAAAGCTCTTAAACACAAAGGCATCGAATCTGAAGGATTTAAGGTTGCAACATTCTCAAAAAAAGTGTCTGATTTGACAAGTTATTGCGCCTGATTTGGTGTAATCTATTAAAAGTCAAGAATTTGTTCAGTTAATTTTAAATACAAACAATCAATTTCATTTATTTATGCCAGCCAAAATCATTGACGGGAAAAAAATCGCAGACAATATTCTGAATGGTATAAAATCAAAAATAAAAAATTTAAGGCAAAAACCAGGATTAGCACTGGTTTTAGTTGGAAATAACCCAGCTTCCGAGATTTATGTCAATTTTAAAGAGAAAACATGCAAAGAAGTCGGTTTTTATTGCGAAAGATACAATCTTGATAAAAATATAAGCGAGATGGATTTATTAAAATTAGTCAATGAATTAAATCAAAAATCAAATGTGCACGGAATATTAGTTCAGTTGCCCTTGCCAAAAAACATTGATGAGCATCTTATAATTAATTCTATTCTGCCGCATAAGGATGTGGATGGATTTACGCCAATTAATTTGGGTAATTTAGTTTCTGAACAAACAATTTTTGCACCTGCAACTGCAAGGGCTGTCCTGCATTTGATTGAATCAACCGGAATAAATATTGAAGGAAAAAATGCAGTTATTGTTGGCAGAAGCAAGATTGTTGGAAAGCCAACTGCAATGCTGCTGCTTGAGAAGAATGCAACAGTAACTGTATGTCATTCAAAAACAAAAAATCTTGGAGAGCACACAAAAAAAGCCGATATTCTTGTCGCTGCTGTTGGAAAACCAGGATTAATAAAAAAAGAGATGGTGAAAGAAGGTTCTGTTGTCATAGATGTCGGAATTAACAGGGTTTATAACAAAGTTGTCGGTGATGTTGATTTAGAAAATGTTAAAGAAATTGCCGGTTACATAACACCTGTGCCTGGAGGAGTCGGTCCGATGACAATTGCTATGTTGATGGAAAATACTTTAAAGGCGATGGAGTTAGCACAAAAATTCTGACAGTAAAACAACTTTGTTATATTCAAACAGAACTCTAAATGACATTGTCTATAAGGATGAATGGCCGCAATTTGAAATACAAAATCCAAATCTTAATGAACCAATGATCAGAGAATTTTGCAAAGATTTGAATAATGCTTTGTTCTACTATTCAATTATTTTGATTTATTTTTTTAGTTATATTAATGTTCAAATCGTCAATGGTAAACCGTCATGGCGTTTTTGATAATGTTTTTTTTTTGGAAAATTATTAGGTACACCAAACAAAAATCTTTAAATACATAACTAAATTCTATTCTGTTAGGTGGTTTAATGCTCAAGCTTGGGATTTTATCTTCTACAAAAGCGACTGATATGCAAGCAATAATTGACGCTATAAACTCCAAAAAGCTCAACGCTGTTATTTCTATTGTTATAAGCAACAAAAAAGATGCTTTTGCTCTTGAAAGAGCTAGAAAATATGGAATAAAATATGTTTTTATTGATTCTAAAGGAAAAGAAAGAGAAGATTTTGACAAAGAAGTTGCAAATAATCTTCAAGAATGCAAAGTAGATTTAATTCTGCTGATTGGTTACATGAGAATTTTAAGTCTATGGTTTGTGAGGAATTACATAAATAAAATTATGAACATCCATCCTAGTTTACTGCCTGCATTTGCTGGAGGCATGGATAAAGAGGTTCATCAAGAAGTTTTGAATTACGGATGCAAAATTACCGGATGCACATTGCATTTTGTTGACGAAAGCATTGATTGCGGTCCAATAATTATGCAAAAGGCCGTAGAAATCGCAGAAAATGAAACTGCTGATTCGCTGAAAGAAAAAGTGCAGAAAGCTGAGCAAGAAATTATTTTAAAGGCTATTGATTTATTTGATAAAGGGAAAATAAAAATAAAATGGAATAAAGTAAAAATACTTCAATAATTAAAATTACAATAAATAAAAAATATTGAAATAAAAATGATTAATCAAATTAAATGGTATAAAGACAGAAAGCTTTTGGCAGGAATAATTTTAGTTATTCTTAGCTTCGTGCTCGGGTTGTACGGCAAGGGATTGCTCGGATTGTTTTTTGCCGGTTTGTTCAGCAAGTTGTACAAGCCGTTTTATTTGCTCACAGGATTATCAGTATATGCCTTAAGCTGGATTTTATTATTCTTGGGGGTTTTCCTTGTAGGTTGGGAAACAGTAAGGATGATTAGGGACAGAATCCATCATCATGTAAAGAAAACATACAAATACACAAAGGAGCTGCCAAGAAGGGGCTATCATTACACCAAAAATTTGAAAAAAAGATTAACAAAATGATAAAAACGGCATTGATTTCTGTTTCAAACAAGCAAGGGATAGTTGATTTTGCAAAAAAAATTTCTAGGTGCGGTTTCAAAATAATATCGACAGGCAATACAGCAAAATTGCTGAAGCAGAATAATATAGATGTTACTTTAGTATCTGAAATTACAAAATTCCAAGAAATGCTGGATGGAAAAGTAAAATCCATACATCCTAATATTTTTGGAGCAATATTAGCTGACAGGAAAAATAAAAAGCACCTTAATGAATTAAAAAAATTAAGAATTGATGCGATTGATTTAGTTGTTGTCAATTTTTATCCCTTTGAAGAAGTTTCTAGAGAAAATGCTAAATTAAAGAACATCATAGAAAATATTGACATAGGCGGACCTTCTCTAGCAAAGGCAGCTGCAAAAAATTATAAAAATGTGTTAATTGTTGTAGATCCAGATGATTACAAACATGTCATAGAGATAATAAAAAATAAAAAAGTTGATGAAAATTTTAGAGGAAGGCTTGCTGCAAAAGCATTTTTGCACACTGCAAGGTACGAGACAATAATAAGCAGGTATTTTGCCGAAAATTTTTTGAATGAAAGATTTCCTCAAATATATAACCTTACGTTTAATAAGCTGCAAGATTTAAGATATGGCGAAAATCCTCACCAAAAGGCCGCTTTCTATAAATCTTTCTGGGTGAACGAGACATGTGTCAGCACGGCAAAGCAAATTCAAGGCAAGGAATTGTCGTACAACAACATACTTGATGCCAATGATGCATTTGAGCTTGTAAAAGATTTTGATGAGCCAACAGCTGCTGTGATAAAGCATACAAATCCAAGCGGTGTTGCGTCCGCTCCAAGAATTGATGAAGCTTATAAAAGAGCATATGAAACAGACACTAAATCAGCCTTTGGAGGGGTAGTAGCATTAAACAGGGCTTGCAATATGGAAATTGCAAATCTAATGAGCACATTATTTGTGGAAGTCGTAATTTGCCCTAATTTTGATAAAGATGCTCTTTCCATTTTAGAGAAAAAGAAAAATCTAAGATTATTGGAAACTGGAGCTATTGTTAAGGATTACAACAGCCTTGATATGAGAAAAGTTGTAGGAGGCCTATTAGTCCAAACAAGGCAGGAACTGAATATCGATAAAAGAGATTTAAAAATCGTTTCAAAAAGAGAGCCTACAAAAGAAGAAATAGAATCATTAATTTTTGCATGGAAAGTCAATAAGCATGTCAAATCAAATTCCATAGTGCTCGCACAAGGAAATGTGACTGTTGGAATTGGAGCAGGCCAGATGTCAAGGGTCGATGCTGTTAAACTGGCTATCTTGAAATCTGAAGGAAAAAGCAAAGGCTCTATAATGAGTTCTGATGCATTCTTTCCATTTAGAGACGGAATTGATGAGGCTGCAAAAGCAGGAGTAACAGCAGTAATACAGCCAGGCGGATCTATTAAGGATGATGAAGTAATTCAAGCAGCAAACGAGCATAACATGGCAATGGTTTTTACTGGGATAAGATTATTTAAGCATTAATAAAATGGCAAATTGGATTTATTTTTCACTTATAGCACAAGGGATATGGGCTTTCACATCTTTGATAGATAAGATTGTCATTTCAAAAGGTTATATCAAAAGTCCTTTTGTTTATATAATCTCAAATGGCTTGATGAATTTAGGTTTGATATTTTTAATGCCGTTTGTTGGTTTTAAACCATTGAAATTTATGGATTTCTTGATTGCATTGTTTTCCGGCTTAATGCTCAGCGCTTCTGTAATTGCTTACTACAAAGCTGTTCAATACGATGAAATCTCAAAGATTAAAATAATGTTTCAGATGGAACCTATTTTGGTTTTGATGTTGTCATTCATCTTTCTTGGGAATGTTCTAACAAAAAACCAGTTTATAGGATTTATATTTTTGATTTGTGCTGGCATAATCATATCTTATAAAAAGGAAAAAAAGTTATTTAAGCTAAGCAAAGCATTTTATCCTGCAGTGCTTTCAATTTTTTTTGGTGCCTTATATGTAATATCCGCAAAGCATATCTATTCTATCACGGGTTTTTGGAGCGCATTCTTGTGGCTGCGCCTGACAAGCTTGAGTGCATTGTTTGTTTTGATTGCGCCGTCAATAAGAAAAGAATTTGCTAAAACGATTAAGCAGATTAACAAAAAAGTAAGAAAATTACTATTATTTAAGATGATTATTGATTTTTCAGCTTTTATATTTGCAGGTTATGCTTTATTAAACGGTCCAGTGTCACTTGTAGTTGTGTTGGAGAGTGCAGTCGCCCCATTGTTTATCTTTATACTGACATTACTTACTACAATTTATCTCCCAAGAATTATAAAAGAAGAAGTAAACAAAAAGGCGATTCTGACAAAGCTTTTTGCGATTATATCGACAATACTTGGATTAATTTTTGTTAATTTATAATCAATTGAAACAACAAATTTTATATATAACTTAACAATTGTTAATAATATGGCAGAAGAATCCCAAACTGTTCAGCAAAACCTGAATAAATATCAAATACAGCATGACAGGCCTAACTGCATAGGATGCGCTGCGTGCGCAGCGGTTGCTCCTGATTTCTGGACAATGAGTGAAGACGGCAAATCAGATATTGTAGGGTGCAAGAACCGCGATGACGAGTGGGAAGAGCTTGACATTGATGAAAAAAACTACCAAATAAACAAGGAAGCAGCTGATTCCTGCCCTGTAAATGTAATACACATCATAAACAAGGAAACCGGGGAGAAAATAATATAAACGAGAAAAACTATTTCTTGTTTTTCTTTGTTGCAAAAATAGACTCTGTTTTTTTGAATTTATTAAATGCAATTTTGATAATTTTAATTCCGTAATAAACGTTTATTCCCCAGAAAATTGCAAATAGAACTATACTCCTTTCATACTTATCAAAAATGCCTATATTTGCAAAGAAATTCATAATATATATTGGAATAATAGTCATGAATGCAAACCCAATTAATGTTAGTATTCCAATTATTAGCTTGTTCTTTGTAATTTCTAAAGAGTCTGCGGAAATCAAATAGGCAATTGGCAATGTTAAAATAAATATAATGTCAAGCATAGAATAAAATTTATTAATTATGGTCATATCACTTATAGACCATATCCCTGCTGATATTAATATTAGCAAAAATAAGTACAGAATCAGTAAAGTCTTTTTGACATTCTTGACGTCCATTGATAATTCTTAGGGTGTTAATCTTTAAAAGCTTTTCGATTTTGCAGGATATAATTTCGCAATAAATTGATCTGACGGCATTTTTGAAAGAGACGAATTCAAGGAATTCTGGAGAAGGTCCAAAAAGTTAAAGAAATTAATCAGTATATCAGAAAAGGATATTTTAATTGAGCATTATGTTGAGCTTAGAACACACCTTAAAAAAACAAGGAGATTGATTATAATTTTGCTAAGACTCTTGGATGAAGAATCAAAAAAGATTTCTTTATTGAATTATGATGGGCAAAAAGAGATACTTGAAATAAGGATTTTAAGGATACAACAACACTTAAAAGATGTTTACGGATACTTACTTGAAGCTTTAAATGTTGTTGAGAACATTCTTAAGGTTAGAGAACTTCGAACGGTTAAGAATGAGAAAGATAAATTGTATATTATCATAATACATATAGCTTCTATTTGTGAGGAAATTAAAAAGGAAGCTGGTAGTTTGATGCAGACATATGAACAAGTAAAGAAAACTGAAGATGAAAAGACTATAAGTAAAATTCAAGCAATTCCATTACGAGGCAGACTAAAAAATGGTTAGCCTTTAAATAATATTCAATCAGTTATTATTGACTTAGGCGGCTACGTTTTGCTAAATCGTGGCGGTGAACATCCATACAAAATAATTTTTCCAAATCAACGCTCAATTCCATTAGGACCATCTACACCTCCAGATTTGCTGGTAAAAGAAGTCAGTACTGCAACTGGGATTCCAACAAAAACAATTAAGGCTAGTTTTAATTCAGCAGAATTAGTTCCAGCATGATGATTGAGTAAAATTCAAAAATAAAATGAAATTCTAGAAATATGAAAGTAAGTACTATGATTAAAACAAAGAAATGCCACAAATGCGGCTCTAAAAAAATAAAACTTTACAATTATTTAGATGGAAAGATGATAAAATGCAATAACTGCGGCTTTGACGAAAGCTCCATTTATGATGTATTTCCAGAGCAGAGAACAAGCCAGAAAGCAAAAGGGAGCTATAATATTTACAAAAAGGGCGGCAGCAAAAGGACGAGAAAAAAATAATACGAAACATTAATATACTTTAAAAATAATTTATATTTCTATGAAAACTGGATATAAAGTTTATGATTGTATGACTACAAAGCCAATTTATGTTTCTTCAGATGCATCTTTGGAAGAATGCGCAAAAGCTATGGCAAAAAATCACGTAGGCGCATTAATAATCAAAGACAATCATGAATCACAAGGACTTATAACAGAGCAGGATATTGTAAGGAATGTTATTGCTAAAGGGATAAACCCATTGACAAAGAAAGTGAAAGATTATATGGAAAAAAAATTGATAACAGTTTCTCCTAATGATGATATCTATGATGCTTTGATAAAAATGCGCGATTCAAACATAAGGCATCTTCCAGTTGTTGAAAAAAATAAAATGGTGGGTTTGCTGACATTAAAAGATGTCTTAAAGATAGAACCGCAACTTTTTGAGCTTCTTGTTGAGAAATTTGAATTAAGAGAAGAAACAAGAAAACCTATAAGCAGGATTATAGAAAACGAAGGAATTTGTCAAAGCTGCGGCGCTTATGCAGAAAACGTTCAGAAGGTTAATCGTTCTTTATTGTGCGAGAGATGCGCAGCAGAGCAGAGCTAACTTTACATACAAAAAACCGTTATTATTTAGCATCATGAAGTTAAATTTCAATCCGTCGCTTCGCGACAATAGTTAGTGCTCAGCAAAAATCTTCTTCCAATGATTTTTGCCTCGCCAATTTATACATTAAAACT
>Ga0105164_10002875_pt1 | contig 10558 bp, 9 predicted proteins | sample VDWuncwatermetaG_FD_89674 | JGI IMG/M metagenome (GOLD analysis project Ga0105164, IMG submission 89674) | Wastewater microbial communities from Netherlands to study Microbial Dark Matter (Phase II) - VDW unchlorinated drinking water | ecosystem: Environmental > Aquatic > Freshwater > Drinking... | reverse complement strand
TGAAGCTTCGCTGGTTATTGAAGCTTCGCTGGTTATTGAAGCTTCGCTGGTTATTGAAGCTTCGCTTTTCCCCACCTTGTAAATTTCGGCGAATTTGGCGCCCATTTTTTCACCGTATTTAGCAACAAAGTCCGCACCATTGCCAGTATCGATTAAAATATTGCGGTCATTTGATTTAAGCAGCAGCGCGCGGGCTTCCATTTGAATCCGATTTTGTTCGTCAGCCGGATTGGTTTTTTGCCAAAGCACTTTAGGAACTGTTCCGAACATAGCGCCGCCATCTAGGGCGAATAGCCCCGTGGGTACAGGGCAAATTTCATAGTTTCCAATTTGTAAATTTAGCTGAATAGGTTGCGGCCCACGGGTTTCTTGCTTAGTTGTTGTTGTCATCGTCGGACTCCAAATCTTGAATGGTGGGACGGGATTCGCTGATTTCATTTTCATCGGTCAGATCATCTGGTAAAACTGAAGGGTCAATGGTTTTAACCCAGGTCAGATAGTTTTTTTGAATTTCTTGAATTGAAGTGGGTGGCTGCACGGGTCCGATGTACATGGTCAGCTTTCCAGGTTTGGCAAAAAAAGCACTTTTGGGCCACAATCTTGAATTGCCATCAATATACAAAAAAAGAATAGGGGTTTTTGTTTTTTCGGCAAATATACTTATGCCACGTTTAAATTCTTGGATCTTGCCGTCTTTAGTGCGGGTGCCTTCAGGAAAAATAATCAACCACATGCGGTCAAGCTGGGTGAGTAATGAAATAATTAATTGCACGGCTTCGCCTTTTTTTTCTTTTCGATCAATAGGTATGGCACCCAAACAATGCTGCGAAAAAAAAGTGAAGAGCACATTTGAAAAAAAATAATCTTTGGCCGCCGCCATGTAAAGATCTAGCCAGCGGGTTCGGGGAATTGAAGCCGCTATTGAAATAGCATCTAAATGAGAGGCATGGTTCGAAATAATAATTAATTTTTTATGTTGCTGATAAAGCTCGTTAAAATCTCCACCTTTAACTTCTAAGCGAATATAAAAAGTGTAAAACCAGTTTTTTAAAATAATCGACCAAATAAAACGAATCAGGCGGCTAGTTAAATCGTGGTGCTGGGTAAACAGCGGTAGGTGTTTGATATGCGCAGGAAGCTTAGTCCATTGTTCGTTTTCGTAGTTCCATTCACGCATTGTTGAACTCCAGTTCACGCATGACTAAGTCCTAACATAACAAAATAATAAATTGGCGCTACAAAAATTAAACGGTCCATACGTTGTAAAAAATCTCCGCGTCCTAAAATAAAACCACTAACAATTTTAACTCCGGCATCGCGCCTAATCACACTCATCACCATATCCCCTACCACGCCCCCGAAAGAGGCAATAAGTCCAGAGGCGAGCCAATACTTCTCGCCGCGATCAGGAAGCAAGTGGCGCATGGCATAGGCCAAAACTATGGTAATGAAAACTGAAATACCGGTGCTGTACCACGAACGTCGAGTATTAATGCTAGCAATGATTTTTGGCCCTTTAAAATAACGGCTAATAGCTAAATTGGTATTGTCGCAAAATTCAGTTAGAATAATCAAATACATCACTTGGTATATGCCGTTTTCAAAATTAAGAATTAATCCTAAATGCATAAAAGACCAACCCAGAAATATAAACCCTAAGAGGGTCAAAGAAATATATTGAATCATATTTTTATAGTCTTGTAAAAACAAAGGGACAAGGCACAGAAAACCTAAGACGAGCATTGGCATTTCATTATAAATTGTCAGATTATTAATTTGACTAAAAATTCCAAGACCAATAATGCCTAAGTAGCAGATCCAAACAAAATAAGTTTTATGAAACATACCCAAAATCTGAAAATAAACTTTAGCACCGTAAATAGCCAGTAAGGTTAAGAGTATTATTGGCACGGGGGCGGCCAGACCCATCAAGCCAAACATGATGGGCGCTAAAAAAAGCCAGCTTTTTATTGAAGCCCAAGCAATCATGAAATAATGATTCTTCTTTTTAAAAATAAAATTAATAGCGGCCCCAATAAATAAAACGAGCAAGACAATAAGTACGGTTTGTCGGTACACCGGACTTTCCCAAGCGGCGGGCTGCGCAAAAAAAGAACTTGGGCTATTCATAGGTAATTCCAAGTTCTTTAATTTTTTTATACAGGCTGGATTTAGATATTTTTAAAATATCGCAGGTTTTATCAAGATCTTTGGTTTGTTGTAAACAGAATTCAATAATTTTTTGTTCTTGAATTTTAAGGTACTCCTCTAGCGATTGATTAAGATTGGGCGCCGCCGTCTGCTCGGGAGTAGGTGCCGACGTGTTTAAGATTTTTTGCACATCGCTGTCGCGAATAATCGGCAATTGTGAAGTCAACATAAGTTGTTCGCAAACCCGCTTAAGTTCACGAATATTACCTGGCCAATTGTATTTTTTAAGTTCATTAAGAGCTAAATCATCAAAAGATTTATTACGTTTAGGTTTTTCATTTTCTAAAAAACTTTTGGCGATTTCAGTGATATCTTCTTTTCGCTTACGCAGTGGAGGGATTTCTATACGATGCGCGCTTAATCTGAAAAACAAATCTTCTCTGAATTTTTTTTCCAGGATTAATTGTTTTAACGGAATATTACTGGCCACAATAACCCTCACCTGAACATGCTGAGAGTCTTTGGCACCAACTTTTCTAATTTCTCCAGATTCTAAAAAACGCAGCAGTTTAGCCTGTTGTGAAAGTGGTAGCGCCTCGATCTCGTCTAAAAAAAGATCGCCGCCGTGAGCCGCCTCTGCAAAGCCGACTTTGTTAGTGTCCGCGCCCGTAAAAGAGCCTTTGATATGACCAAAGAACTCACTTTCAAAAAGATTTTCTGTTAAAGCTGAACAGTTAACAGAAATGTAGGGGATGCTACCTTCTTGCTGATTTAAAAGTTGCGCCACTACATCTTTACCAACGCCGGTTTCGCCCTCAATCAGGACAGGAGCTTTTTCAGATTTTAGATCGGCTATTTTTTTTCTTAAATTTTCAGTCGAGTCAGAAGAGCCAATTAGCTGAGCCTTGTTTTTTTTATTTTCATAAGTTGCTAATCGTAGATTCCAGTAGGCTTCTATTTTTTCTAGTACGGCATTGACTTCATCAGCAGAAAGAGGTTTTGATAAAAATCTTTGGGCGCCGGCCTGCACCGCTTTTTCCATTAAGTGCCGGTCGATATTGCCCGACATGGCGACGATTTCAAGTTGGGGATTTTTTTTAATTAGTTTTTGAATGGCAAAAATTCCATCTGCTGATTCTGGAGGCACGACTTCAAGATGCATATCTACTAAGGCGGCATGAAAAAAAATATGATCGGGTATTAGGCTGAGTTTCTGCGCAATAAAAACCCTAAAATTATCGGCCGCTAGCAACTTTAAGGAGCTTGCAAGGCTCGGGTCGTCTTCTACGATAAGTAAATTAAGCGGCTGGTTGATGGATTGATTATTAGTCTGATTATTAGTCTTCAAGGTTTCACATCCTGTTATTAGATATTATTAATATTTCAATTAATAATATCTTGTCGTGAACTGCTCTGCGTTGATACTATTATTGCAATGCGCATATTACTAACTGAAAATATTCATGAAATTGCTAAAAAAACACTAGATCAAGAAGGTTATCAGGTTGACCTTTTGAACCATGCGCCTTCTGAAGTTGAGTATAATAAAATTCTAAAAAATTATGATTTATTGGGGATACGCTCTAAATCTGAACTGACTGAAAATATTTTAAAAAACAACCCCCATTTGCTTGGCATAGGGGCTTTTTGTATCGGCACAAATCAAATTAATCTGCAAAAAGCCAATAGCTTTGGAATTCCGGTATTTAATGCGCCCCACAGCAACACCAGATCGGTGGCCGAGTTAGTTTTAGCAGAAATGGTGGCACTTTCACGCCAACTAGGCGACCGCAACAATTTAGCTCATCAGGGTGAATGGATGAAGTCCGCCGAAGGCTCAAAAGAAGTTCGTGGTAAAACTTTGGGCGTTGTTGGCTACGGACATATTGGAAGTCAGCTCAGTATTTTAGCGGAGGCTTTTGGATTAAAAGTAATATTTTATGATACAATTAAAAAACTTCCGCTGGGTAATGCTCAGTCTGTAACGAATTTAGAGGATTTACTGAAAACATCTGATTTTGTCAGCCTGCATGTGCCCGAAACCCCCGCGACGACTAATATGATAACTGAAAAACAACTGCGTATAATGAAAAAAGACAGTTATATAATTAATGCCTCCAGAGGCACGGTTATTAATATTAATGATTTAGTGGAAGCGCTTAAGTCAAAGCACTTGGCCGGTTGTGCTATTGATGTATTTCCAGATGAACCGGCTTCTAATAAAGAAAAATTTAAGTCACCCTTGCAAGGATTAAAAAATGTAATCTTAACGCCTCATATTGGCGGCAGCACGGAAGAGGCGCAATACGCCATAGGACTTGAAGTAAGTGAGAGCTTTCGTAAGTTTATAAAATATGGAACCACCTCGGGCGCTGTGAATTTTCCAAATATTGAATTGCATAAAAAAGAAAAAATTACTCGGTTGGTGAATATTCATCGTAATGAGCCCGGAGTGCTGGCCGAACTGAACGGATTTATATCAGAAGCCAGAGCTAATATTCAGGCCCAGTATCTTTCGACGGATCATCAGATTGGGTATTTAGTTACAGATTTAGAGCTGGATCTGGCCTTGTTGTCGCCTGAAGATTTAGCATTAAAATTTACTTCGTCTAGACGAAATATTAAAACCAGAATAGTTTTTTAAATCACTTTTCCCGGATTCATTATTGAATCGGGATCAAAAACTTTTTTTATACCCCTCATCAATTCAATTTCACTCTGCGAGCGGGTGTAAGTTAAAAAAGATTTTTTTGTGAGTCCCACGCCATGTTCGGCAGAAATACTACCTTGCTGTTTTTGTACCGCCGCAAAAACCAGCGCATCAACCTTTCGACACTCGGCAACAAAATTTTCTTTACTCATGCCTGGTGGTTTTAAAATACTGATGTGCAGGTTGCCATCACCTATATGGCCAAACCAGACGACCTCCCACGTGGGGTAAGCTTTATTAAAAACCTCATCAAGATCGTTCACAAAATCAGGCACTTTAGACACTCTTACCGAGATATCATTTTTATAGGGAGTGTGAGGCGAAAGCGCTTCTGTGATGTCCTCACGATAGCGCCAAAAGGTTTTAGTTTGGGCCTCAGATTGCGAAACGAGCCCATTTGTGATCCAGCCCTTTTCTAAACAATTTTCAAAAATTTGCATAATAGCTTCTTCAGTTTTTTCTGTGGGGCATTCAACTTCGCAAACCACATAAAAGTCAGTTAAGGTTTCAAAAGGTCTTGGTAAGCCCGTTGATTTAATGACGGCAGTTAAAGCTTTTTCAGAGAACATTTCAAAAGCCTGCAATTGAAAATTATTTTTAAATTCCGCAAAAACTTGCATGATGTCTGAAAGTTGATGAATTGCAAAAAGTAAAACCTTAAATTCAGCGGGTTTTACAGTTAATTTAATTGTGGCTTTGGTAATAAAGCCAAGTAAGCCTTCGCTGCCAATAAATAAATGCCGCAAATCAAGCCCTGTGGCATTTTTAATAAGAGCATTATTTAAAAGTAAAACCTCGCCAGCGCCAGTAACCACCTCAAGCCCCGCCACCCAGTCACGCGTTAGCCCATAACGCAAAACCTTAATGCCGCCTGCATTTGTTGCAATATTTCCACCCATTTGGGCCGAGCCGCGCGCCGCAAAATCTACCGGATAAAAAAGATTTTTTGATTTTGCATAATTTTGTAAACTCTCGGTGATGACGCCGGGTTCAATTTCAAGTGTGGAATCAATCTCATTAAAACTTAAGATGCGATTCATTTTTTCAAACGAGACCACCACTTCGTTATTTAGTGCGCAGGCGGCACCACTTAAACCAGTTCTTCCCCCAGAGGGGACTAAGGCAACTTTGTTCTGACGGGCCCATTGAACTATATGCACCACGTCTTCGGTGGATTCCGGAAAAACCACGGCAGCGGCCTTGATGTCAAAATAGGTTGTCCAATCTTTTGCATAGTGCTGAATAGATTCTGTGTCAGTTTTAATTTGCTCAGGTTTAAGCTTTAAAGTGGCCAGTATTGATAGTGCTGACATGTTTCGCCTTACTTTTAAATTTATTAAATTAAACTTTTAATGTAATAAATTATTATCTAAGTGTTTTGAATCGCAGAAAAGAATAAACGGGGCAGAGACCCCAAGCTGAGGTCGCAATAAAGTACAGACCCAAGGGCCAAAACCATAGGGGCCCCCCGGCAAAGGCGTAACTTAAAATTAAAATAGACAATAAAAAACGAATAGCACGGTCCCACAGAGCTAAATTGCAAAGCATTTTATTTTTTGCAACTTAGTTATTAATTAAGGTTTGTAGTTCGCCGGCTTGATGCATTTCCATCATAATATCACTTCCGCCCACTAATTTTTTATTGATGTAAAGCTGGGGTATGGTTGGCCAGTTGCCGTATTCTTTAATGCCATTACGAATGTCCTCGTCATCTAAAACATTTATTCCTTTAAAGTCCACACCGATATCTTGCAGAATTGCGGTGGCGCGGGCTGAAAAACCACACTGCGGAAACTGCGGAGTGCCTTTCATAAAAAGCACGATTTTATTTTCATTCAGTAAGCTCTCGATTTTGATTTTAACGTCGGACATAAATACTCCTTAAGTAATTTTAATTATATTATTTTAGTTATTTTATATTTGTTTTAATTGATAATGCGTGAACTTCGCCGGTTTTAAGTTCAGGAGCAAAGGCCTTCATGACGTGCTGGTGCTGTTCTATTCGACTTAAATCTTTAAATGCCGAACTTTTAATTGCAACTTCCCAGTGATTAGCGGTGCCCGTCAGATCAAACACCTGAATATCAGATTCAGGGTTAGCATCGGGATAGGCAGTTATTAAGCGTTGTTTCATTTCTTGAATATTCATTTTTGATCCCCATAATATTTCATATTAATCCTGTAGTAGCAATATTTCGGTATTTGGGCAACTCTTGTAAGTCAAATATGTATTTTTAGCTTATTTTTTACTTCATTTGGCAGTTTAACACTTATCCGCTATAAATTTGCTTCAACTTGCTCCTGCTAATACTTTGATGTAAAATATTTAGATGTCAGAAATTTATTTTACTCCGGCAAGTGAAGCCCATAAAAAAAATGAAAAAGAAAAAGCCAAATTGCTTCGTAAAAGTATTTGGTGGCGGCAGTTACTCGGTAAAGGCACTTGCTACCATTGTAAACAAAAAATCAAGGCTTTAGAGCTAACCATGGATCATTTAATACCCATGGCGCGCGGTGGAAAATCGGACAAAAAAAACTGTGTGCCAAGTTGTAAAGACTGCAATTCTAAAAAAGGCTACAAAACCCGCGCCGAATTGGCTATGGACGAACTCCGTAATAAAACTTAACCGGGTGCCTAGCGCATTAACGCGGCGCGCATCTCATGAAACCTTGATTTTTTTTCGGCATTACCCCCTCAATGAAGCTGTAAATAATGAATTATGGCCTCTAGGCTCAGAATACAACCACAGGCTGATTTCATCAAAAAACAATGAAAAATCGGCAAATTTAGATGTTTTTGGGGCGTAAATTGAGTGTATTGCAGTTAAAGGGGAACAAAATTGAGTAAAAATACGAGTAATATCACCAAAAGTAGCACCGCAGAGTATTTTGCAAAAAATCTGCAGCAGGTAGGCTTTTCTTCGCCGATTAAGGCCGTTTTAACCACACTCAAAGAAGGTGTCGATAATTCTTTAGATGCTTGTGAATCAAACAGTATATTACCTGAGCTTGAAATTGAAATTATAAAAATGGGAATTGGCTCTACCAAAAATACCGATTTAATTAAAATTGTAGTTGAAGATAACGGCCCGGGTATTGAAGCTGAAGATTTGACTAAAGTTTTTGGAGAGTACTTGGCCTCTTCTAAATTTGGCAGAGGGCAGTGTTCGCGTGGGCAACAAGGTATAGGTATTTCCGCCGCCACCACCTGGGCACAAATGACCAATGCTAAAGGTGTGCAGGTGCTTTCTAAAACCAAGAGTATGCGCAAAGCTATTTCTGCCCAAGTGGATGTGGATATTAAGACGAATACGGGTATTTTAAAAAACAAAGAAATGATCGATTGGAAAAATAAAAATAACGGAGTGCGGGTTGAGTTTTTAATTGATGGTCGTATTCAACTTAATGGAGATGGCGGACTTTTGACTTATATCGAAGGCACGGCGTTATTAAACCCGCATGTGACTATGAAGTACAAGCTCGCCGAAGGCGATTGGGTTACAACGGAAAGAGTTAGCAATCTGTCTCCGGAAATTCCAGAAGCCACTTTGCCGCATCCCCATACTTTTAAATTAGGTGAATTTATTACGCACGCCACATTGTACGGAAAAATTCCACTCTCTAAGTTTTTAAAAACCGGATTTTCTAGAATATCTGACCAATCTATAAAAGATTTTGTAAAGGCCGGTGTGCCTAAAAATTTAATTGAAAAGCCAATTACTTCATTAAATGAAGAAGAATTTAAAAAGGTATTTCAATCAATTCAAGCTACTACATTAATGGCGCCTTCTACAAAGTCAGTACTGACGGTGGGTGAAGAGGCTTTGTCTAAATCTATTAATCGTCTTGGCAAAGTTGATTTTTTTTCGGTGATGACTCGTAAGCCTACAATTTGTGATTTTAAACCGGTGGTCGTAGAGGTGGCCTTAGCGCGTTTTATTGACAGAGGCGCTAACGACCAACCTGTACAATTACTAAGATTTGCCAATCGCGTGCCTTTACAATTTGATAAATCAGGTTGCGCCATCACCTGGGCTATAGAAAGTGTTAACTGGAAATCTTATGGTTTGGTGCAACCCAAAGATTCTTTACCCTTGGGTTCCTATGTATTTGCCGTGTCGGTTGTTTCACCATTTATTAAATTTAAAAATGCGTCAAAAGAAACCATTGATGCGTCGGAAGAGTTGGTCGAAGAAATCCGCAGGACGCTGATGCAGGCGGGGCAGAAGTTGTCTCGTCATATCAAGCACGAAATGAAAGAAGCTGATTTAGAAAGAAAATTAGCCCACATTGAGCAGTTTGGCCCGATATTGGTTGAAAAACTAGTTTTGATCGCCGAAGCAAGTGAGGCGCGTCGTAAAAAAGCGGAAGAAGGTCTTAAAAAAATATTAGGGCGTGATTCTAAAGCGGCGGTCAGTGATTTAGAAGAAGCACAAACCAAACTTGCCGCCCAAAAGAAAAAAGAAGCCATACTCATAGGTGAAAACGAAGAAACTTCTGAATATACAGGCGCAGATGAAGGCGCTAAAAAGACTAAAAAGAAACTGCAAAAGAAGCAGAAACAGCAAAAGAAACAGAAGAAGTAGGTAACGATGGCATTACTAAAAGTTCGGGAATTTAATTTAAATATTCCAAAAGAAGCCAAAGCTTTGGCTGAAAAAATGCTGAAAGATCTTGAAAATTCAAAGCGTCCGTATTTGGAGGCTGTTAAAACATCATTAGATAACTCTAATTACAACGCCAAGGTTGGCTATCTAACTCCAGGCGACAAAGTTGTTAGAACAGAACTGAATGTTTCCTCAGTACAAAAAATGGCGCGTGTGGTATTTATGCTGGAAATTCTTTTAAGAAATTTAGATATCGGGGCGGTGAACACCAAGCGTGAATTATATTATATCTGTAAAGGTTTAATTAAAGGGAACGGACGCTATAAACCCTTAGATTTTGAAGACCAAAATGAGTCAGACAGCATTATTGATTTTATTGGAGATATGCTAGAAGTGTACCGTGAGGAGCTGAATTGTTTCGCCAATGATCGTGGCGGACAGACGTACTCTCAGCAGTTGGTGGTGACCGAAACCTTGCCAGACGGAGACAAAGCAGTGGTGGATTTATCTACGCTCGGAACTTCGCCTTTTCAGCCTAAAAATCGGCCGCAGGCCTTAAAGCTTAAGGCTAAAAAGAAAATTGATTTTTGTCTGGTCGTTGAATCTGAAGGTACGGCGGGCACTCTGCAATCAATGGGTTTTACTAAGCGTAACAATTGTATTTTAATGGGCGCGCAAGGTGTACCCTCAAATGGAGTACGGGGCTGGTGTAAGTTAATCGAAAACCAACTGGATGTGCCCATGTATTTTTTCGGCGATCTTGATGCCTATACCATGCAAAATATTTTCAGAACTTTAAAGGCGGGTTCTGCGGCCTCATTAATTCGGAACAGTGATTTTAGTGCGCCCAATGTTCGATTTTTAGGAGTGCTGCCCGGAGATGTAAAAAAATACGATTTACCCCATTATAAAGTTAAAGAATCTGACCCCGCCGAGGCCCGCGCTTTAAAAAAAGCCAAAGATGCTTTAGAGAAAGATCCCTTCTTTAAAGATAAAAAAAATAAAGATTTATCAGACATTTTGCGATGGTTGATTAAAGAAAAAATACGTTGCGAACAACAAAGTTATTTTTCGGTCGACCCACGAGACC
>Ga0105164_10002874_pt1 | contig 10559 bp, 6 predicted proteins | sample VDWuncwatermetaG_FD_89674 | JGI IMG/M metagenome (GOLD analysis project Ga0105164, IMG submission 89674) | Wastewater microbial communities from Netherlands to study Microbial Dark Matter (Phase II) - VDW unchlorinated drinking water | ecosystem: Environmental > Aquatic > Freshwater > Drinking... | reverse complement strand
GTGCCCCTGCATTATTGTTTCTCGATAGCTTAAATGACCCGCAGAATTTAGGCGGCATTTTGCGTACAGCCGCATGTTTTGGAGGTTTTGCTGTTGTCCTGCCGAAGCATGGCTCGGTGGAAGTGACAGAGGCCGTGCTTCGCGTGGCGCAGGGCGGAGAAAATTACGTCCCGATAGCCAAGGTTGTCAATTTAAGCACGGCCGTTGAAAAGGCAAAAAAGGCCGGCTTCTGGATCGCGGGCGCTGTAGTGGAGGGCGGCCAGGATTTGACAAGGTCTTCTTTAAGTTTTCCGTTAGGCATAATAGTAGGTTCTGAAGCGAGCGGCATACGGCCGGTGCTCGCAAGCCATCTTGATTTTAAATTCAGTTTGCCGATGGCAGGGGCGGGATTATCGTTTAACGCAGCTGTGGCAGCCGCGCTATTTTGTTATGAAATAACAAGACAGAGGCCGGCATGATCAAAGAAGCGATGCTGTATAGAAAATTTCCGGGCAATACAGCGCATTGTTATCTTTGCAGCCATTACTGCAAGATACCGGACGGAAAATTCGGCTTTTGCGGGGTAAGGCAGAATTGCGAAGGGCAGTTAAATACCCTGGTGTGGGGCGAGGTAATAGCCTCGCATGTGGATCCGATAGAAAAAAAGCCGCTTTATCACTTTCTTCCGGGCTCATATACATATTCGATAGCCACCATCGGCTGCAACTTCAGGTGCGGCTTTTGCCAGAACTGGGAAATTTCGCAGGTTACGAAAAAGGATAAAATCGCTGTAGGGGGCGAACACTGTTCGCCCATACACATGAGCCCGGAGGGCGTAGTAGCTGAAGCCAAAAAACATAACTGCAAAAGCGTTTCCTACACCTACACAGAGCCGACTATATTTTTTGAATACGCATACGATACCGCAAAGCTCGTAAAAGCCGCAGGGCTTAAAAATATATTTGTCACTAACGGCTATATGACGCCTGACGCGATAAAAACCATACAGCCGTATCTGGATGCAGCGAATATCGATTTGAAATTTTTCAAGGATTCGTCATACCGGGATATCTGTAAAGGCAAATTACAACCCGTTCTTGATTCCATCGCGCTTATGCATGAGCTTAAGATCTGGGTTGAGATAACCACCCTTGTTATCCCGGGCCTGAACGATTCAGAAGAGGAATTAACCGGTATGGCAAGGTTTTTGGCGTCTGTGGATAAGGGCATTCCGTGGCATGTAAGCGCGTTTCATCCGGATTATCAATTTACGGATTATCCGCCGACGCCTGTCAAAACTCTGCAAAATGCGCAAAGAATAGGCTATGGCGCAGGGCTTAAATTTATTCATTTGGGCAATGTGATATTATAAAAAAATGGATATTCCGATATTACTTTATCATAGAATAGATGATATAGATGCAAGGACTACGCTGTGCGTCCCGCCTCAACGATTCCAGGAACATATGGCCTGGCTTTCCGAGAACAGCTATAACGTGGTGTCTCTTAGCGACATAGTCTCTCATAAAAAGGGCAAGGTTAAACTTCCTGCGAAGTCCGTCGCCATTACTTTTGACGATGGGTACCTGGACAATTATACAAACGCGTTTCCTGTCCTAAAAAAATATGGTTTTGGCGCTACTATTTTCCTACCGGCAAAATTTATCGGTGGTGAAAGCGAATGGGACAGGTCGCCCAGCTGGCCGACAGCCAAATTGATGGATTGGCACCAGATAAAAGAGATGAGCGCCAACGGCATAGCTTTCGGATCCCATAGTATGACGCACCTGCGCATGAGCAAGCCGAAATTTATTTTCCGTTTATATAAGGAAATAGGACTGTCGAAAAAGATTCTTGAGGATAAGCTGAAAAAGAAAATAGATTTTTTCAGTTTTCCGTTCGGCAAATATAACGCGGCAGTCAAATTATTTGTCCGCGCATTCGGCTATAAAGGCGCCTGCATAGTGAAAGGGCAGTTAAGAGACGATAGCGATCCCTTCCGCATGAAGCGGATAGAGATAAATACGCAAAACAGCCCCCTTGAGAATTTTATTAAAGCCGTAACCGCATACGACAGGCCGAAATTCAATATCATGCAGGTCTGTACGCATTATGCCTGGGGCGGACAGGAAATATATCCGGCGAGGCTTGCGCTAAAACTGAAAGAGCGCGGGCACAATGTAGTGTTTGTTTTATGCAAAGGCGGTTTTCTGGACGAAAAACTTAAAGGCAGCGGTTTGACGATTGAATTCCTTAGGACAAGGTCAGCCCTTGATTTAAACGCGATATTTACCTTTGTCAGGCTGATAAAAAAACATAGAATTGACATACTGCACGTTCATGTGGGCAGGGAATACATAGCGGCAATTATAGCAGCCAAATTATCGGGCAAAAAAATTGTACTAACCAGGCATTTACTTACGCCTTTGAGGAAACTGACGCAAAGAATAGTAAATAAAAGCGACGCCATTGTCGCTGTATCGGAAGTTGTTAAGGATACGCTTGCCAAAGACGGCTTGATAAGCCGGGATAAAATTAAAACTATATACATAGGTATTGATACAAATTTATTCAGGCCCGGGGCCGAAGACAGGGCCCAGGCGCGGCGTTCTTTCGGAATTAACGAAGATGATTTTGTAATCGGCAATATAGGTCACATGGGCTGTAAGGGGCAGGAAAGTGTTGTAATTGCCCTTGGAGAGGTAATTAAAAAATACCCCAATGTAAAGTGTGTTTTTATTACAGAGGTTATTTCCGACAAATTGCTGGACGCATTGATCGATAAATGCGGCGTAAGAAATAATTTAGTCTTGAGGGAATATCAGGAGGATATCCCCAGGATCATGAGGATGATTGATATCTTCTGCATTGCCCCGAGATTTGAGGCATTCGGCATGGCATTAGTCGAGGCAATGGCATGCGCGAAGCCCGTAATAGCCACCAATGTGGGCGGGATAAAGGAAATCGTGACGGATAAATTTAACGGCCTTTTGGTTCCTCAAAATGATAACGCCGCGCTGCTCGATGCCATAATATATATGATAGAGAATAAAGAGGAAGCGTTAAAGATGGGCCTTAACGCTTGTAAAACAGCCAGAGAAAAATTTGACTCGGAAAATCATGTAAAAATAATAGAAGAATTTTATAGTATTATATCTTGACATATAATTTGGTTAATGATAATATTATTATAATATTGTAATAGAAAAGAAATAAGAGGATAATTTATTATGTTAATAAAACGGGACTTTATAATAATAATTTTTCTTTATGTTTTTTTGTTATCAATTTCATCAGGGGGATTGATATTTACCGAGGACGCATATGGAAAGGTTTCTCCTCTTCCTGAAGTTGTTGCTGAAGCGGATGTCCTTCAGAATAGGTCTTTTATAGAAAGAAATGATGCAGATACAGGACAAAAGAAGTCCGCCAATGCCGCACAACAAAAAGAATTAAAACCCTCAAAAGGCAAACCTACGCTAATAGCCGGTAAGCCCACCAAAATATATTATCAATTAGCAGTCAATGACAAGATTTTTATATCTGTCTGGAGAGTCCCTGAACTGTCTTTGGAGTTTATAGTCGGCCCGGACGGAAAAATTTCCTTTCCTCTTATAGGCGACATAGATGCTGCCGGAAAAACTCTTACGGAATTGAGTAAAGAGATAACCGAAAAACTTAAAGAATATGTAAACGATCCGCAGGTTTCGGTAATGGTCAGGGAATTTGCCGGAGACAAGGTAATAGTTTTTGGCGAAGTAAAAAACCCCGGAGTATATAAGTTTGTCGGGGCGACTAATATTATGAGCATCATTGCTCAGGCAGGCGGTTTTACGGACAGGGCCAGATCAGCCAGCATAGTAATAGTTAGAGAGCCAACGGACCCTTCACAAAAAGATCAAAATTTGCTTGTGGTGAATATTAAAAGTATTCTGAAGGGGAAAATAAGGAGCAATATAGAGATCAATCCAAATGATATAATATATGTTTCGCGCACATTTGTTTCTAATGTGAAAGAATTTTATGATAATTGGATCTCGCCTCAGTTAAGGACCCTTGTTGATTATGAAAGTTATATAAATATAAGAAAAACTAACCGGAACAAGCAATAATAATATTAAGGGGGAGGCAGGACTTGGCGAAAATAGGTTTTACTTTAAATGATTATTGGTTGATTCTGCATAAGAGAAAGTGGATCGCCGTATCGGCTTTTCTGGTGATTTTTTTGTCGGTTATTATTAACACCAATATGCAATCGCCTGTGTACGAGGCCAGTTCTACAATCAGGATTATTGAGCGTAAGTCCGTATCCGATATGATTACACAGATGGTGTCGAATACGAGTTATGACATAATGCAGTCAGTAAGCAAGGTTTTGACCGGCAGGCCTGTTATAGAAAAGGTTGTTGATGAATTAGGGCTGGTGGATAAAAATACCACTCCGGAAACATTAGATGGGATTATTTTATCTATCCAGGGAGCGGTAGAGACAGAAAGTATAACAGGGACAAATATTATAAGGATAACCGCCCGCCACAGCGATCCTGTGATGACCGCAAAGATTCCCAATGCCATTGCTAAAGTTTATATAAAAATTGATATGGATGAAAAAACCGAGCATGCGCGCAATATGCGCATATTTTTAGAGGATCAGTTTAATAAATCCAAACAAAGGCTGAATGAAGTTCAGGATAAACTTCGCGCCTTCAAGGAAAGGGGCGAAGTAACCGGCATGGCCGCGATATTACAGAATGATATCGCGAGCCTTGAAAAAGAAAAACTTCAACTTAAAAAAATTTTTACGAACAAATATCCGGATATTGTAAAGATGAATGAGCAGATAGAGAATTTAAAAAAACAATTGCAGACAATGCCTGCAAGCGAATTAGAATACGCGAATCTTACGCTTAATTCAGAAGTGACAGAGAAGGAATACCGTGAATTACAAGCCAGGCTTCAGGAGGCGCGCATTGCCGAGGCGGAGAAGGTGGAGGATGTAAAGATAGTTAACCCTGCTACAGTTCCAAAGACGCCGATCAAGCCAAATAAGCAGTTAAATACTATTATGGGGCTAGCAGTCGGCTTAGTTGTTGGAATATTTCTATCTTTTGTTATAGAAACTCTTGATACATCATTAGGTACTATTGATGACCTTGAAGCTCTTCTGCAACTACCGGTGCTGGCAGTTATTCCATATATAAAAAGAGGACAGGATATTTCAACTAAAAAATGGTGGCAGTTGGCTGCATCGCGTATATTTAAGCAACTAAAACAGCAAAAAAGATCTGATATTGAAGTTATAGAGGATATGAGGGGGCAGATGTTGACAAAATTCGGCCAAAAATCCGGCACCACAGAGGCGTACAGGATTTTAAGGACGAACATTAAAGTGGACGAATTAAAGAAAACGGGAAAAAATGTTTTACTGATAACAAGCACTATCCCCAAAGAAGGCAAATCAATAACGTCTGTAAATTTTGCCCTTGCTTTGGCACAAGATGGTTATAAAACGCTCCTCATTGATTGTGATTTAAGAAAGGCAGTAGCGCATAAGCTTTTTGGCGTAGACAAGGACCCTGGTTTAACCGATGTGCTCCTGGGTATTGTTAAGCCTGAGGCAGCCATAAAGAACCTGATAGATATTATGATAAGCACAACCGTAGCCTCCAAAAACGATTTTATGACGTCAGGCCTGGATAATTTCAGTTTACTTACCTGCGGCAGGCTAGTATCGAATCCAGCCGAGGTTTTAGATTCCGCGGATCTTGTCCCCCTGTTTTCTAATTTGAAAAAACAATATGATTTTGTAGTTGTAGACTCGCCGCCCATACTGCCTGTCCCCGATGCAATTACATTAGGCACAAAGATAGCTGACAGATTGTATCTTGTGTATAGGTCAGGCTATACATCAAAGTTGGCCCTCCTTCGCGCAAAACAACAATTGGATATAATGAAGGCCACCCCAAACGGAATAATATTGAATAGCACAACACCGCAATCGCAAATGGTTTCTGATTATTATCATCATTATTATCAATATAAATATTATGCAGAGCCTGACCAACAAAAACATAGAGAAAGAAAGGCGTGAACAGGCCGGCTTTACTCTATGGTTTATTTTTAGTGGTCATTTTATTTCTTATAGGCCATGTCATTTCCATCCTTCCTTTTAAAGCCACTATTACCTTAATTTTATTTCTTATTTTTTCATTCCTAACTATCACTAACCTAGAAATAGGCTTATTATTTCTTATCTTTGTTGTACCTTTCACTCAACAGATCACACTTATAAAATTATCACGCGCTCCGGTTCATTTCGGGATAGATGATATTATCATATTGTGTATAATGTTGAGCTGGCTTGCGGGAATGATAAAAAGAAAGGAGCCAGCTTTTTTAAAAACACCGCTGAATTGGCCTTTTGTTGCTTTTTTTACCATTTGCTTATTTTCTTTTGTAGGGCCTCAGCTAAAATTGTCCGCATATTCTATTGCGAGCAATTTTAGACCAGAGACATCCACGATAGCTATTTGTGCTCTCCACCTCTTTAAATTTTTTGAATACGTGATAATATATTTTATAGTCATAAGCGCTATTAATAATCTCCAACAGGTCAAAAAATATGTATTAATGTTTTTTATAGTCACAATCTTTATTGCGATACTTCAATTTATCGCTATTGGCAGCATTAGCGGGTTTGGTTTGGGATTGCCTATGCTTTCATCGGACAAGATACAATTAGTTATGGCCAGCATGCAATCATTCACAAGTAATTCAATCATGGGAGCATACTATATTTTCTTTGTTTCTATTACAATAGCAATGATATTAAATACGCCAAAATTTCAAAGAAAAGGCAATTTGATATTTTTGGCCGTGTTTCTTTCGTTCGCGCTTTTTAATAGTTTTTCCCGCGCGGCATATTTAGGCCTTCTCGCAAGCATTCTTGTAATGGCCATATTGAAGAAAAAAAGATTTTTTCTAATAGTATTATTGCTGTTTATATTCAGCCCTATATATCTGCAAGCCGGCGTCTTGGAGAGAATTACTATAACAATACAGAATCTGCATCCGACACTTGTGCTTGATGAATCCGCTGCTATAAGATTAGTTATATGGAAAAAGGCCCTAAAGATATTTTTAGATAATCCATTTTTTGGCAATGGTTTCTGGACTACCAGATATGTCCTGCGCAATGAGGCGCATAGCCAATATTTAAGCCTTCTTCTGGAAATCGGGGTAATCGGCCTTTCTGTTTTCTTTTGGTTGATCATCAGGATGTTCAAAAACGCAATGTTTCTTTTTAAAAAATCCGAAGATTATTTTATGCAGAGCCTGGCTCTCGGGTATATTGCAGGGCTGGCCGGCGTAATGGTTACTTGTTTTTTCAGCGAAAATTTTGAATCTTTTCAATTGACCGGGCCTTTGTGGTTTATAACAGGCCTTATCACGAGCGCCAACAGGCTTTTGCCGAAAAAGCCAGAAGGGGGTGGGTAAGTTTGACTAATAAGGCGCCGGGCGCCAGGTTATCAAAATCAATAGCCATCGTCTTTTTTGCTTCAGGCATGCGCTGGATTCTTAGTTGTATAAAAATAATTATAATCGCGTCCCTTTTCGGAACAACTTTTGCCTACGATGCTTATTTAGTGGCTTTTGCTATACCCGAGATGATAACCGGCCTGTTAGTCGGGGTCATCGCCGTTACTTTTATCCCTATTTTTACAGATTATTTTGTCAAAGAAGGAGATGTGAAGGCATTGGATTTTGCCTCTAATCTAATGAGCGTCTTTTTTATAATCGGCTTATTACTGACTTTTATAACGATAGTTTTAGCCCCTTTAATTGTACGCTTGGCAGCCCCGGGGTTTAATCAGGAAACATTCAGATTAGCAGTCCGCCTGATAATTATAATTTTTCCGATAATTTTAATTGTCACTTTGACCGAAATTGTCGCGCGGATATTGCAAGCCTACGGCCATTTTATTGTGCCTTCTTTAGGCAATGTTTTGGAGGTCGGTGTTGTTATTGCCAGTTTATATTTTTTATCTAACAAGTTTGGCATTTTTAGCCTGGCCTGCGGTTTATTGCTGGGAGTTTTTGTTAAATTTATTTTTCAGTTTTTGTTTTTATGCAGAAAAGTTAAGCATTTTCACTTTCGTTTTGGTTTTAACTTTCGGCTTCCCGGGATAGAAAAATTTAGCCGCCTCGCCGCGCCGCTTATTTCATGCATGCTTTTTTTAAGGATTGGGACAGTTATAGAACGTTTGTTAGCATCAACTTTAAAAGAAGGAAGCATATCAATATTAGGGTATGCCACGGCATTGACAGATGTACCTTCAGAAATTTTTTTAAGTTCAATAGGCATCGTTTTATTTCCTTTGATTTCTAAATATGCCTCCGAAGGTAAAATCGCGGATTTTAAGACGGTATTATCAAAAGGTATCAGAATGGGGAATTTTATTTTAGTCCCCATCGCTGTTATATTTATATTTTTTGGAAAACAAATTATTCAATCGTTGCTGGAGAGAGGCAAATTCGTCAGTTCGATGACGCATGATACAAGCATCGCCTTAGCTCTCTATGCCCTTAGTTTGTTTGCCATGGGCATATATTTTTTTAGCGCGCAAGCCTGTTATGCCATTCAGGAAATCAACGCTACGCTCAAGATCGCGATTTTTTTTATGATATTAAGCACAATCTTTAAGGTAATTATAATCAATTATTTGTCTTTCGCCGGCTTGGCATTGGTGACATCAGTCGCCCTCATATTTCAAAGCGGGTTCCTGATGAAGTTTTTAATAAAAAAAATCGGTTCACTTGACGGAAAAATAATAGCCGTTTCTTCGTTTAAGATATTAACAGCATCAATCTTAATGGCCTTGGCTTGTTGGTTGGCTTTAAGGCTTGTTCCGGCTCATACACATAAACTAATAAAGCTATCAACCCTTCTTTTTACCGCCGGGATTTCCTATTTTGTTTTTAGTTATTTGTTGCGCAGCAAAGAATTAGCAACCCTTAAAGATTTAATAAAAACAACGGTTTTGTAAATAAATGTGCGGGATATGCGGGGTAGTCAACTTTCAGAAAGATAAACCGCCTTCGCAAGAAGCCTTGAGAAGGATGAATCGGGCCCAGGTCCATAGAGGCCCTGATGATGAAGGTATTTATTTGGGCAGGTACGTCGGCCTGGGCGTTAGGCGGTTAAGCATCATTGATTTAGATACAGGACGTCAGCCTGTCCATAACGAAGACAAAACAGTGTGGCTTGTCCTAAACGGAGAGATCTATAATTACAAAGAATTAAGGCTTGAACTTGAAAGTCAGGGGCATCGTTTTTACACCAACAGCGATTCAGAGGTTGCTATACACATATATGAGCAATACGGCGAAGACGGTGTCAGCCAGCTTAGGGGCATGTTTGCATTTGCCCTATGGGACGAAAATAGGGAGCTTTTTATTTTAGCCAGGGACAGGCTGGGCATAAAGCCGCTTTATTATTCGCTTATGGATGATAAAATAATATTTGCCTCTGATACTGCGGCTTTATTTAAAAGCGGCCTGTTTGAGCCGGAATTGAGCCTGTCAGGCATTGACCAATTTTTCAGCTTTTCTTATGTGCCAGGGCCTCAAACCATTTTTAAAAATATACAAAAACTGCAGCCTGCGCATATGCTTGTCTTAAAAGGCAGCGATGCCCGCATAAAAGAGTACTGGCAGTTAGATTATTCTAAAAGGATTAGTATATCGGAAAACGAATGCCTGTCTAAGCTTTCTGGCCTTCTGGAAGAATCCGTCAGGCTGCATCTTAGAAGCGATGTGCCTGTAGGCGTGCTCCTAAGCGGCGGCATAGATTCAAGTATAATCACATATTTTATAAGCCGATGCTCCGCCGGGCCTGTAAAAACATTTTCCCTTGGTTTTGACGATGAAAAATACAATGAGTTAAAATACGCCAGGATGGTTGCCGCGCAATTTAATACAGAGCATTATGAAGACGTTATTACCGACGAGGCGCTTGACAGTATGCCTGAGATAGTCAGCCGCCTAAGCGAGCCTATCGCGGACAATTCCATCATCCCGGCCTATTTTATTTCAAAAATGGCAGGCAATAAAGTAAAGGTCGTCCTAAGCGGTGAAGGCGGGGATGAGATGTTTGGAGGCTATCCGTGGTATGAAGTTTCCAGGCTGGCGATATGGTATCAAAATCTGCCGCTTAGGATGAGGCGGTTTATCTCCGGTATTTTTAAAAATAACGGCGCCGAAGCCTTAAGAAGCCGCAGGCCTCATTTTTGCAGGAGGCTTGAGACTTTTTTCTTGTACAGCGCCTTGCCTTTGTCCGGCCGTTATTTATGGCGAGTGGCTTATTTTAACCCGCAGCAGAAACAAGAGTTTTTTTCCAGCGAGTTTAAAAATATGTTAAAAGGGCTTAATCTAGAAAAAGACAACTATCCTTTCGGCGAAGAGAAAAAATTCAAAGATTTTTTAACCGCCCTATTTTATTTTGATACGAAATTTTTCCTTCCCGATGACCTTTTGGCCAAGATGGACCAGATGAGCATGGCGCACAGCCTGGAAGGCAG
>Ga0105164_10002873_pt1 | contig 10561 bp, 10 predicted proteins | sample VDWuncwatermetaG_FD_89674 | JGI IMG/M metagenome (GOLD analysis project Ga0105164, IMG submission 89674) | Wastewater microbial communities from Netherlands to study Microbial Dark Matter (Phase II) - VDW unchlorinated drinking water | ecosystem: Environmental > Aquatic > Freshwater > Drinking... | reverse complement strand
GCGCGCGGAGAGCGTCCCAGAGCGGCCAGAGATGCCGGATATGCGGATTCTCGACGATGCAGGAGTAATCATCGAAGAGGAACGCCCCAGCGAGGCTCGGGGCGTACGCCAGCAGTCCTGCGCCGATGAGCAGCAGCGGGTAGAAGAACGCGCGCGCTCGCATGGTTGAGCCAAATTGTAGCATGATCTCCCAATCTTTGGTGGTGGGCAAGTTTGGCGGGTCCTGCCGCTGCGCGACCCCACGCGTCCTCGCCGCGCCGCACAATTGGCGTCGTCGGCTCCGGGCGCATGGGGGCCCCGCTCCGCGTCACCCGCCAAATTGGCCCACTACCCGATCTTAAGAAAGTGGTTGGCGTCCCATGGTGCGGGACGTACAATATCAGTGCGATGGAACCTCAAAGCACTCGCACGGCGTGCCCGGGATGCGGTGCCGTCGCAGCACCGCCCTCGCGGTTCTGCAGCGCCTGCGGACTGCTGCTGGATCCGTCCGCCCCCGAAGCCGCCTCACCGCGAGGCAAGTGGCACCACAATTTCTGGTTCGTGCTCATGATGCTGTTTTTGGTCCTGGGGCCGTTCGGCCTGCCGCTCGTGTGGAAGAACCCCCGTTTTGCTCCGTCGGTCAAATGGATGCTCACGCTCCTCACCCTCGTCTATACCGCCTGGCTCCTCGTCGTCACGATGAACGCCGCGCAGACCGCCTTGCGCTCCGTGCATCAGTTTAATTCCACGCTCTCCTTCTAATCCCATGATCCGGTGGGCGGCGCTCGCCTTGGCCTTCTGCCTCTCCGGCTGCGTCCGCAGCAGTTTCGACTTGGCCACGAAGCGGGAGGGCTATACGCTCACCTCAACCGACAAGGAAGTGGAGATGGGCCGCAAGCTGGCCCGGCAGGTGGAGAGCGAGCTGACGCTCGTCGCGGATGAATCCGTGCAGCGACGCGTCCAAGCCATCGGCGAGCGGATCGCCGCGGTCTGCGACCGCCGGGAGCTGCTCTACCATTTCGCCGCGATCCACGATCCGGACGTCAACGCGTTTTCCCTGCCCGGCGGGTACGTGTACGTCAACGACGGCCTCATGGAGAAGACTGTAGGCGATGATGAGTTGGCCGCGGTCATCGCGCACGAGGTCGGGCACATCGCAGCCCGGCATGCGGTGAAACGGTTCGAGGTCGGCGTGGGACTCCAGCTTGCTCAGCTGGCGACGCTGGCGACGCGGCGGGGTGAGATAATCGGCGGGGTGAGCATCGCTGCGCAGGCCGCACAGCTGGCGTATGCGCGCGACGATGAGCTCCAAGCGGACCGGCTGGGGGCCAAGTACATGAAGGCGGCGGGGTTCGATCCGAAAGCGATGCTGACGTTTCTCAACAAGCTGGACACGATCACGCAAGAGAAGATGCGCTATCTGCCGCGGGGGATCGTGCGGCCGCAGTATGCGCTCACGCACCCATTCGTGCCGGAACGGATTCGCGCCGTCAAAGAAGCGCTCTACGGCGTGGCCGACTACATTGACTATTTGAACTCGCCCAACTAACGCCGCGCAAGGCGTCAGCCGAGCAGTTTGCCGGCCATTGACCAGTCGGCTCGTTTCACGTCCCGGAAGACGATCCAGACCTGCTCGCTGCGCACGCCGGCGATTTCGACGAACGCGCGCGTGAGCGTTTCCGCCAGCTTCGTCTTCTGCTCCGGCGTGCGGCCTTCCAGCCAGTCCACCGTCACCATCGGCATCCGCGCTACCCTCCCGCTTCCTGTGTGTGTGACGCGAACGCGTCGCCGGCGCGCACCCGGCGCAACCGCCTGCGCGGACGCACGTGCGCCTGCCGCAGGGCGGCCCGTAGCTCTCCGACGAGAAACAGCGACCCCGTGACGACAATCGCCTCGTTGGGCGGCACGGTATTGAGGAGGTAGGTGTACGCGTCCACGGGATCCGCCATGACCTCAATCTGCGGGATGAACGGGGCCAGCCGCTGTGCCAGCGCCTGGGGCTCCAGTGCCCTCGGATGGCGGCTCCTGACGCAGATGGCGCTCACCGCCAGACCCGACAGGCAGCGCCCCACGTCTTCCACCGATTTGTCCGACGACATCCCGATCAGCGCATGGACCCTTCGTCCAGGACAGAGCTCGGCGAGCGTGTCGCGGAGGGCGGTGGCGGCATGGGGATTGTGGGCGCCGTCCAACATGACCAAGGGGGCGTCGCACACCACCTCAAGACGTCCCGGCCAGATGACGCGCGAAAGACCTCGCCGCGCGATCGAGTGCGGCACACCCATGGAGGAGAGTGCCTCCAAGGCGCCGATGGCGGCCGCCGCGTTCTGCGCTTGATGGCGTCCCAGCAGCGGGATCGACACGCGGGGATAACGGCCTCGGATGCCGGTGATGGACACGGACAGCCCGTCCAAGTCATGCTCGTGGACCGTCGCCTGCAGCTCTTCCCCGCATCGGAGCATGGGCACGCCATGCTCCGCCGCCGCCTCGCGCAAAACGGCAGCCACGTCGGCCCGCTGGGGGAGGCTGATCACCGTCTGGTTGGATTTGATAATGCCGGCTTTTTCGCGCGCAATCGCAACCGGATCCGCTCCCAAGATGTCGGCGTGATCCACGTCAATCGGCCCGAGGACGGAGACGGCCTGGTCGACCACATTGGTCGCATCGAGCCGCCCGCCCAGCCCCACTTCCAGCACCGCCACTTCGACGCCACGCTCGGCGAAATAGAGGAAGGCGAGGGCGGTGAGCACCTCGAAGTAGGTCGGAACGTTCTCGGGCCCTTCGCGACGCATCGCGTCCAGTGCCGGCTGCATCCGTTCGACCAGTACCGCGAAATCCGCGTTCCCGATCCAATCATCGCCGTGGGTCCGTTCGGCCGGCGAGTCGGCGGAGGGAGTGCTCCCGCCCCACATCCGAATCCGCTCCCGGAAGTGCTCCAGATGCGGCGACGTGTAGAGGCCGACGCGAATGGCGCTTTCGCGCAGCATCGAGTAGAGCATGGCACTGATCGAGCCCTTCCCGTTCGTTCCGGCGACCACGATCGTCCGGAACCTCCGCTGCGGATCACCCAGCCTGGTGAGGAGCTCGCGCATGCGCTCCAGCCTCACCCCCCGCATCGCCTTGGGGTCGTGCACCTGCTCGAAGTTGGCAAACGACTCGAGATAAGCCAATGCGCCGTCAAGCGTCATGATCGTGAGGGTCCCTGCCGCCTTCTCCAGTCCTCGAGGATGCGCCGCAGATCGCCTTCGGCCGAGCGAATCACCAGCGCTCCGACGAGCAGCAGGAGCGAAAATTGCCAGGCCTCTTCCGGCCCCACGACCAAGCCGGTCGCGATGTCCTCGGCTTGAGCGAATTGCCGGTTGAACTGCTCGATGGCCTTCCCAAGCGCTCCTTCCACCACGTCGAGGGAGGAGAGTTCGTGCCGGTACTTGAGCGAGGGAAACTGGATCCCTCTCACCAGCAGAAACGTGGCGACGGCCTCGTCGCTGATATGCGCCTCCGTGTCAAACTCGAAGCCTTCGAATTGCGGCGAGAAGTTCGGCAGGATGATGGCCGGCCGCTCGATGAGGACATGACCCTTGCGAATCACCGTATCGCCCTGATTGAGCGAGGACTCGGCAAGAAACACGTACGGCACGGCCGTCGCTTCGAACGTCGAGAGGTCCTTCAGCCGCATCCGGATGATCTCCGTCCGCTTGCGCGCCTTGTCCCACAATTCCTGGATGTCCATTCGAATCTTAATGGCGGAAATGGCGGATGCCGGTCAGCGCCATCGCCAGGTTCGACCGGTTGGCCGCCTCGATCACCTCGGCGTCGCGAATCGAGCCGCCCGGCTGGATGACCGCCGTCACACCGGCCCGTGCGAGCAGCTCCACGCCATCCGGAAACGGAAAAAATCCGTCGGAAGCCGCCACCGCGCCCCGGCTCCGCCCCCCGGCCTTCTCAATGGCCAATCGCACCGAGCCGACCCGGCTGGGCTGGCCCTGTCCGATCCCCACGGTCGCCCGATCCTGGACCAGGACGACCCCGTTGGACTTGAGATGCTTCACCGCCGTCCACGCAAAGAGCAGATCGTCCCGCTCGCGCTCCGTCGGCGGCCTCGCGGTGGCGATGTTCATCGCCGAAGCCGAACAGGCGAGCCGATCCGCCGCCTGGAGCAGCCAGGTGCCGGAGAGATGCCGCCACTCAGGCTCATCCGGTGCGGCCTTCGGCCACTGGAGGGTGACGACGCGCAGGTTCGATTTCTTTTGGAAGATCGGCAGTGCCTCCGGCTCGATAGCGGGAGCGACGACGACTTCGAGGAACGTAGCGGTCAGCCGCTCGGCCAGCTCCGCTCCCACGGCCCGGTTGAATCCGACGACGCCGCCGAAGGCCGATTCCGCATCGCAGGCGTAGGCGCGCTCGTACGCCTCCCGCACCGTCTCAGCGCTCGCCATGCCGCACTGCGCATGGTGCTTGATGATGGCGCACGTCGGCGCCTCGCAGTCCAGCAGACACCGGAAGGCCGCATCGACGTCGAGGAGGTTGTTGTAGGAGAGCTCCTTGCCTTGAAGCTGCTGCAGCGTCGCCAGCCCCCAGGAAGGCCCGGCAGCCGGGACGTACCACGTTCCGCGCTGGTGCGGATTCTCTCCGTAGCGCAGCGCTTGCTGCTTGCGCAGCATGATGGAGACCGTCGCCTGGTCGGCGGACGCCCACCACAGTGCCCCGGCGGGCGTCCGCCGAAGCGGTGTGGCGGACGCGCCGAGGTAATTGGCGATCCAGGCGTCATACCGGCTCGTGAGATGAAACGCCGTCACCGCCAGCTCCCTGGCGAGCGACTCGGGCAGCTCTCCCTTGCCGCGCGCGAGCGCATCGGCCACGGCCTGGTATTGGGACGGATTGGACACGACGGCGACGTGCGCGAAGTTTTTGGCCGCCGCGCGCAGGAGGGCGACCCCGCCGATGTCAATCTGCTCGATGGCCTCTTCCAAGCTGATGCCGGGCCGCTGGATGGTCTCCTCGAAGGGATACAGGTTGACGACGACGAGGTCAATCAACCCGTGTTCCCCGACGCTGCTGACATGGGACGGATTGTCGCGTCGAGCCAGGATGCCGGCATGAATCTTCGGGTGCAGCGTCTTCACTCGCCCGTCGAGCTGCTCCGCGGCCCCGGCGAATTCCTCAACCGTTTTCAGGTGGATGCCGTGCTGCTGCAGGAACTCCGCGGTCCCGCCGGAGGCAATGAGCTCCGCCTTGCACGCCGCCAGTTCCCTGGCGAGCAGGTCGAGGCCCGTCTTGTCGTAACAGCTCAGCAAGGCTCGCTTCACGATGACCATGGTCAGCGCAACCGCAATTCCCGCCGCACGAGCCGGCGAAACGCGCGGCCCAATTGCTGCGTCACCGGTCCCGGCTGTCCGGATCCGATCCGGCGCCCGTCAATTCGCGTCACCGGCATGACTTCCTTCAGCGTGCTCGTGAGAAATGCTTCGTCCGTGTTATAGAGATCGTGGCGCGTCAAGGGAACTTCTCGAATGTCGCGACGCAGTACGAGGGCCAGCTCAAACAACACGTCGCGGGTGATGCCGGCCAGCAGCCCCAGCCAGCACGGGGGCGTCAGAATGACGCCGCGCGACACAATGCCGAAATTGCTCGCGGTGCTCTCCGTCACCGACCCCAGGGCGTCCATGAAGAGCGCTTCGTCCACGCCGCGCAGCTGCGCGTCCTGCACGGCGAGCACGCTCCCGAGCCGCGCGGAGTACTTGGCCTGCGGACTGATCGAACCGACAGAAAATTTGCGGGCCGGGATCACCGCGACCTGGATGCCCTTGCGATACGCCGAGGCCGGCGGTGCTGACGCCTGCGCCACCACGACGTGAGGCCGTGCCGGTCCCGTGCCATGGGGAATGAGTGCGACCCGCACGACCGCCTCCTGTAATCTCGATCGCTTCAGCGCCTCGACCAGGAAACGGCCAAGGCTTCTTCGATCCGACGGAAACCGCGTTCCTAGAAACGCGGCAGACGACTCGAGGCGATCGAGATGATCCTCGAGCCGGAAGATGCGCCCCTGATACGCTCGCATCGTCTCAAAACAGCCATTCGTCTCCCAGATGGCGGGAAGCAGACCGGTTGACGGCTCACAGTATGGCGTCGGCATGGGGGCGTAGGCTGGAGAGGCCCAACGCGCAGCGGAGCGCTTCGGCTTTCGAAAGGGTTTCATGGTATTCGCGCTCGGGATCAGAATCGGCGACGATGCCGGCCCCGACATGGAACGACAGCCGCCGGCCGTCCATCACCATCGTGCGGATCGCGATGTTGAGATCCATGGTTCCGTCGAACCCAATCGTTCCCAGCGACCCAGTATACAGCCCGCGCGCCACCGGCTCGAGTTCCCGCAGGATCTCCATGCACCGCACCTTGGGACAGCCGGTGATGGTGCCGCCGGGAAAGATCGCCCGGATCACGTCCACCGCATCATTCCGCGGGTGCAGCGTGCCGGCAACATTCGACACGATGTGGATCACGTGCGAATACGTCTCCAGCGCCATCAGCTCATCGACCGCGACGGTGCCGACGCGGCACATGCGCCCGAGGTCGTTGCGCGCCAGGTCCACGAGCATGAGATGCTCCGCGCGTTCCTTCTCGCTGAGGAGCAGCTCCAATCCGTGCACCGCTTCGTCTTCCGGTGTGGCGCCGCGCGGGCGCGTCCCCGCGATCGGGCGCGTCTCGACCCGGCCCTCCTGCACGCGCACCAACCGCTCCGGCGAGCAGCTCACCACGGCCATGTCGCCCCACCGCAGGAAGCACGCAAACGGCGAGGGGTTGATGTCCCGCAGCGTGTGATAGAGGGCGAGCGGATCGTCATCCCAGCTCGTCGTGAATCGCTGGGAGACGTTCGCCTGAAAAATCTCGCCCGCGCGGATGTACTCCAACGCCCGACCGACCATCGCTTCGAACTCAGCCTGCGTGCTGGTGGGTTGAAGCGGCGCGCGCGATGTGACGGGATGACGATCCGGAACAGGCGCCGGCGTCAGGACGGAAAGGCCCCTCAACCAGGACGCCGTCTCATCGAGTGATGCCCTGGCCTCAGCGCGAGCCAGCGGCTGCGGGACATGGGGATCCATGACGCGAAAGAGCCACGTGCTCGCCTCAAGATGATCCACCAGGATGACGGTGCGCATCCCGAACCAGGCCATCTCGGGGATGGCGGAGCCGGACGATGTCGGCTCCCCCGACAGCAGTCGGGGCTCAATCCATCGGTTGAGGTCATAGCTGAGAAATCCCAAGAGGCCGATCGCGCGGCCGTGCAGTTGGGACGTCGCGGGAGCGCGGTATCGCCGCAAGACGTCCCGCAGCCCGTCGAGGGGATTGGCCCGCCAGCGCCGGGTGGCGCTGCGGGTGCGCAGCTCAAGCTGATCGCCTTGCGCGGTGAGCGTCAGCCACGGATCAAACCCGAGCAGCGACCATCGGCCCGTCACGGGGTGCTGACGCGCGCTGTCGCACCAGACCACCGTCTCCGTCCGGGGAAGCCGCCGGACCATCGGCAACAGATCCGGCGCACCCTGAAGAGAGAGAGCAAAGAGCGATAACGGGCCGTGCCGGATGACGCGAGGCACCGAAGGCATGGGAGGCTATTGTAACACAGGCGGGAAAACACTAAAACCGAATGAGGAGGAGTTTCGTCTTGATGAGTTTGACGTGCTCCTTGATCAGTGCCACTTCTTGATCCAAGCGCTTGGCGTCCCGAACCATCTCGTTCATCTGCGACGCGTGGGAGGCTCCGGACGCCTTATCGGACCGGCGCAGCGCTGAAATGGCGCGATCCATTTGAGCCAACTGCTCCCGCTTCTCGCGCAGTTGGCGTAGGGCCTCGGTGAGCTGGGCGTCAAGCTTTATTCGCTCCGGCTCCATCTGCCGCTTGGCTTCGGCGATCTTGGACCGCATCGTCGCGGTGACCCCGGCCAGATCCTTCCGAAGCTGCGCGATCGCCTGCTCGGTCGTGCTCCGCTTGAGGGTGAGCTCCCGCGCGTAGGTATCGACTCGCTTGGCGAGACTGCGGCGCTTCTCCAACATCCAAGAGAAGTCCGGGTCCGCTTGGACCACGTCCTTCTCCAACTGCGCCCGGTTCATGGGTGCCACGCCGCAGCCTGAAGACCCGACCGACACGAGCCACGTCGCCAGGACGCCGCACCACACCGCTCTCGTTCGCTGCTTCATCCGCATCAACAACAACCCCGCACCCCGGCTTGGGGGGCGGGGGTGCGGCACTGTTCTCCCGATTCCGATTACTGGATCAGGACATACGAGGGCTCAACGCTGGAGACCTTTGAACCGTTCCCTACCCCCTGCTCTTCCTTGTAGGTGAACAGCTTGCCCGCGTAGTTGCGCAGCGTCCACACGCCGTCCTTGACGCTGACGACGTAGTTCGGCATGAGCGGGATCTTGCCGCCGCCGCCTGGGCCGTCCACCACGAACGTCGGCACCGCGTAGCCGGTCGTGTGCCCGCGCAGCTTCTCGATGATCTGGACCCCGGCCCCAACCGCGGTGCGGAAGTGCGCGGTGCCCTTGACCGGATCGCACTGATAAATGTAGTACGGCCGCACTCGAATCTTCAGCAGCTCATGGAAGAGCTTCTTCATGATCGCCGCCCGATCGTTAATGCCTTTCATGAGCACCGTCTGCGAGCCCAGGGGGACCCCGCTGTCGGCGAGCATGCCGCAGGCTTTTTTGACCGGCGGCGTGACCTCTTTGGGATGGTTGAAGTGCAGGCTCATCCACACCGGCTTGTGCTTCTTCAGCACGCTGCACAGCGATTCCGTGACCCGATACGGCAGCGTCACCGGATTGCGCGTCCCGATGCGCACGAATTCGACGTGCGGGATCGCTTTCAGCTTCGTCAGCACCTCATCGAGCCGCTCATCTGAGAGGGTGAGCGGATCGCCGCCGGAGATGAGCACGTCCCGAATCTTCCGGTGCGCTTTGATGTACTCAATGGCCTGGTCAATGTTCGCCGACTTGCTGAACCCCGCATTCGTTCCCACGACGCGGCTGCGCGTGCAGAACCGGCAGTACATCGAGCAGATCTCGACGACCAAGAGCAGCACCCGGTCCGGATAGCGGTGGACCAGCCCCGGCACCGGCATGTGGCTGTCCTCGCTCAGCGGATCAATCATGTCGTTCGGGCTGAGCTTGTACTCCTCCTCCACCGGCACCGCCTGGCGCCGGATCGGGCACGTCGGATCATCCGGATCCATGAGGGCAGCCCAATACGGGGGGATGCCCATGATGAACCGTCCCGACCGACGGGTCACCGCGTGTTCTTCCGACTGGGTCAGGCGAATGACGTGGCGCAGCTGGTCCACCGTTTGAATCCGGTTGGCCATCTGCCACCGATACGTTTCCCACTCCTCGAGCGGCACATCCTTCCACACGGGAATCCGCTGATACGCTTCGCTCACGTTTTCCCTCCTGTTGTCCCGACCCTCAAGGAGCAACCTGGCTCGCCGCGAGCCTCTTCGATGAGAGCTCTTGAGGGCGGACCCCATACTCCCGTGCGCCCGATGATGGGAGTGGACGCGGGAGCTGCTGATGATAACGGGCCATGGCAAGATCCACGATTCGCTGAATCAGCGCGCGATGGGAGAAACCGGCGGCGGTCGTCATGACCGGAAAGTTGCTGTCGAGCGGGCTCAAGCCCGGGAGCGGGTTGATCTCCAACACAAACGGCGTGCCATCGGCGCGCAGGCGGATGTCCGTGCGGGAGAAGTCCGCGCACCCCAGCGCCCGATGGGCCTTGAGGGCGGTCGCTTGCACGCGAGCCGTCGTCGCCGCATCAAGCCGCGCGGGACAGTAGAGCGTGGGGGCCAGACCGCGCGCGGCATCGCCCTGGAATTCCTTCATCCGCCAGGAGTAGAAAAATTCTCCTGAGGCCCGGCATGATCCGAAATCAATTTCGAGAATCGGGAGCGGCTCTTCGCCAAGGACGCCGACCGTCAGTTCCATGCCTGAGATGAACTCTTCAACCAGAACCTCCTGCCGGTAGCGTTCATACACCTGCGCCACCTGCCGACCGAGCGCGTCCTCGTCGCAGACGACGCTTTCGCGCCAAATGCCTCTGCTGGATCCTTCACGATTGGGCTTGATGATCAGCGGAAACTCGAGGGTGGGATTCAGCCGCGTCGCCGGAGAGGGAAACAGCTGCCAGCGCGGCGTGGGGAGGCCTTCCGAAGCCAGGATCTGTTTCGTCTTCGCCTTGTCAAGTGCTAGGGCCAGCGTCACGCTGCTGGAGCCGGTAAACGGAATCTTGAGCGACTCAAGGATCGCGGGAACCTGCGATTCGCGATGCTCGCCGTGCAGGCCTTCGGCGATGTTGAAGACCAGATCCACCCGATGGGTGAGGAACCAGCGGGGAAGATCGGCGGTGGCTTCGACGGGAGAGACGGCGTGCCCAACCGCTTCGAGGCTGCGGATGATCGTGTCGATCGTGGACTGGCTGTCGAACTCCGAATCGCCATCGACCGGCATGCCGTTTCGGTCGGAAACGTGGCGCTTCAAGTTGTATGTCAGCGCGATCGTGTAGGCGATGAGGGGGCCAGCTCCTCTTTTG
>Ga0105164_10002872_pt1 | contig 10565 bp, 17 predicted proteins | sample VDWuncwatermetaG_FD_89674 | JGI IMG/M metagenome (GOLD analysis project Ga0105164, IMG submission 89674) | Wastewater microbial communities from Netherlands to study Microbial Dark Matter (Phase II) - VDW unchlorinated drinking water | ecosystem: Environmental > Aquatic > Freshwater > Drinking... | reverse complement strand
GTTCCATCCCTGATTTCAGCATCCTTTCCCTTACCCATTGCGTCGCCGTTTCCGTGTTTATCCACCCCCCTTTAACATCGCTGGGTGCGAACGTGACCATAGCACTGAGTTTGCACATTTCCCCTGAGCGGGGAACGGCGACGGGGATGCTGCCGGGAATCAAATTTTGATGGCGAATTTTGATGATGGATTGCGTTCCGCAGCGAGCGGGGCGCGCGCGAAAAACAAAAGTCCGTTTGTCCGTCGGCGCGTTTCGCATTGCTTCCCACGCATATCGATGCCCCTGATAACCACTTTCCACTGGGCGGGTTTTGATAATTGTTTCAAACATTTTCTTTCCTCCACCTCAAGAAATTGAAAAACAAACCCATGTTGACTTCATGCAGTAGCAACAGATTGACCCCTGCCACAATTTCCTTCTGTCGATCCCCCGCAATCTCGGCAAACAGCAAGCCTTCTTTTCGGGTAATAGAGTCGTTTCTCCGTTTGCTTTGCAGATTTACCGCTTTTCGGATTTTGTCCAAACTTAACCCCCCAACCGCCTGAGCAACCTGCTCCATAATCTTTGGTTTCGACCGGGTGCATCGCCTGCCGGAATCTTCGATCACGACGGCCTCCGCTTGACTTAGATTTAGCACGAGGGAGTCGGTGGTCGCGCCCGTTTTACCGAATGAAATAGATAGCCATTTTTCGTCTGGCGGCGAAAAGAGCAGTGTTTTCTTGAAATCCGGGAACGGGATTGCGCTCGCCACGATGCCAGCGTCCGGGTAGTGCATCCCGAACACAGTCGCGCGGCTTTCCGATATGAAAATTGATGTGCCATTTACAGGGCGAGTAACTTTCCCATTTTTTGCTGTAACCCCAGGTGCCGTCAGCCACCCGCTACGCGATGGCGCTACCCGTTTTCCGTAATGACGGAACGCAAAATCCTCAACAAAATCTTTCACGCGAAACCTCCTTTTTAATTAAAAATTGGGACTCAAAAATAATTGCCTGACAAAAAAATTCCTTATGCTTTTTACTATCTTAATCCTGTATATTTCAAATATACAGGATTAAACCACAAAGTCAAGCGAATAGATAAAAATAAGTAAAAACAAATAAAAATAAATTTCTGTCGGGGCAACTGCGCGAAAGCGGGAGGGGGTAAAACAGGTTCAGGGAACGGCGTGAGCGTTATATCGCCGAGGTATTGCGTGGGAGGGTATTGAGGAACCAGCGCCAGCGGTTGATTTATGGCGCTGGCGCAAATGGCGTGGCATGATCGCCAGCAGGTAGTTCGATAGAATTGAATTTCCTCTCAAAATCTTCGGCGATTTTGAGAGGAAACATTTTGAGGGAATCTGCGTTCACAGGGAACATGGTCAGGTGCGTTTTCAGCAGCCCGATGATGGCGAGAGCTTGCGCCCGGTCGCGCGAACGCTTCACCGGCTCTCTATCCGCCAAACCGGACATCCATAGCTTGTAGGCAGCAAAAGCCCTTGGGTCTGGAACGCGGATTCCAAATGGGAAGCCATCAGCCCCGATGACGATCTGAGTTAAAGTTGGCGATGACTGCATCCACCCAAGTCCGTAAATTTCGATTGGGTTGATGTCTTCGGCAGATAAAGGCGATGCTTCCACAAGAAATCTGTTGTGCGGCGTTGGTTTTACCAAATCCACCATGAAGCCGTCTTTGTTGACGGCACGAAATGGCTGTGTTTCCGATATTTGGAATGAACGGTCGGCCTTTTGCAGCAAAGAAATAAGTGTCCCGTCTGTCGCTCCTCCAAATAGCTTCAGCGATTTCCTTGAATCCATCATCAAGTCAACATCTGACGTTGCGAGCAGATCGGAATCAATTGCCACGCCAGCCAAGCTCTCGTAAGCGTAGATGGCCGTAGTTCCGATGACGGTAATCATAGACCTCATGCTTGCGCTCTGATCGACCAGGCGAAGAATTGATGAAGATGGATACGGCACCCGCTCAAGCGATGCCGCTTTGCAGAACCCGGCGTGTATAGCGAGCGAGTCCGTCAACCCGTCGAGCCGCGTTTTTGCCGCTGTCTTGCCAGCATGAAAGTCGTTAAAGATTTTGGAGGTTTCCTCGTTCCTTGCCCCCATGCTTTTTCCGTAACCGCCTCTACCTGACAGTTTGAACAGATAATCTTTGCCGCCAGAGTTTTTCCACGTCATGCCACCGGCAAAACGATTAAATTTTTGCCGAGCGTCGATCCAAGCCAAATAAGTTTGGGCTGCATCGACGAAAGTTTTGCGCTGTAAATTTGATAACTCTCTGTACACGCTATGATTTTCACTCATTTTTGCGAAATTGTCAATTAGAATGAAAATATCTTGCCCGCAAAAAGTCCGATGCCCTGTTTCATCGGCCTGCGCTGGGAATCCTGTCCTTTATGGGGCGGGGGATGTCAAAACCGGTTTAATCATATTTTCTGGATTGCACCAGTTATCAACTCTTTCACGGCTACCCCAGCATTCAGATGGAGCGTAACTGAACAGCCACTCAACAATTTCGGGAATCCTTGGTAAATTGTGGCTGTCAGCCAACTGCACGGAGTCTCGAAGATTATTGGATAGCACCGCGTAAAGAAAACCGCCATGAAGAATGTTGTGATCTATATATTCGCTCATGGCATGGCGCAGCCCCGGCGGGAGCTTGCTGTAATCTATTGACATACAAAAAACCCTTTTTAGTTGTTATTTATTAAGGAGCAAAAATTGCAGTGGAAGCGCCGGTATCTTCTTCGCTCGGCTTCGGTATCCAATCCACAAAACGATCATTGAGAATCTCAACACCAGGATATTTTTTCATCAGCGCATCACGCACGGCTGGAGTGTACGGCCTAGCAGATTGAATTTGCTTCCATTCCCCATCGTCCGCTTGTTTTTGCATCTCGACGGTGCGGTAGCAGATTTTCCCGCCAGCACAAAGACACTTCAGCCTCTTGTCGCCGAGATACCTGTCAACCAAAAGCCCGATTAACAGGTCTGGCGACATAGGTATGCTGACTTTTTCATCACCGTACTTATACTCGTGATCGGGAAGGCTCGCGCACAAATCGAAAATCAATTTTTCCTCGTGGTGAGATACCCAATCAATCCGCAATTCCCCTCCGCTCGCGTCATCGTTCACCAGCGCAACTTTCACTGCATCGCGGTAAAGTGAGCACGTCATGAAGTTCCCTTCCATGCCACCCTTCATTGTCTTTACGTTCTTGACAAAATATCCGTTCATGACATCACCTCCGTCGCCCGGCTCTCCGTCGATAGATGCGCTTGAGCCGACGCTAAAATCATATCGTCTAACTTTTTGCTCAAGCATTTATTGACCAGAATTCCAATAAAAAGGGAAGCGGTAAATGGCGCGTTGATTTTCTTTCCTCTGTGCTCGCCCCGATAATTTGGCAGCGATGAACACAGCTTATCAAGGTCTTCTTTTACCTGCCGTGATGACCAGCGGACGAGAAGCGCCCCGTTCTTTTCCAACACCAGCGCGACCTGATTATCTCCTCGGTAGAGAAAACACGTCATGTTGCCGCCAACGCATCCGCTCATATCTTTAATCGAATAGGTTGTTTTTTTCATGGAGATGGTGCCTGACGGCAAGTTTTCTCAGGGTGAATTCCGCGAATATCGTTTAGTATTTCCGATTGACGATCAGGCTCAGATGCCTCAAGCTCATCCCATCGTTGCACGATCTCGCGCCACTTCGTTAATGGATACGCCTCCACCACCTTGTGCAGCGATCCCCTCCATTCTGGAATTTCGGACAGCAGATTTGAACATCTACCAAAATCATCCGCATCCAAAGGGATTTCGCCTCCGCCAATAGCCTTCGCCGCGAATTTCAAGTCATCATCACATAGCGCGGCAAAAATAGAAGCGGAGCTGGTTCCCACGCTCAATCCCAGCAACCACCTTTCCTGTGGTGGTAAATTTTTAATGCTTTCGGCAATTTCTTGCCTCCACACCGCGCTGCCTAATGACGTGGTTACACACATCACGGCGGGGCATTTTCCGCTTCTGGAGAAATGCCCCGCGATGCTAATATCGAGAATGCTTTTCTTGGGAAAGAGCGATTTACATTCTGATAGCGCGTCCATCGGTATTCCTTCGCCGAAGGACGCGCTGCATATCAACCAGCCATGCCGGTGTCTCTCAATTTTGTAAGTTGCCACCATAAATTACCCCCTTGCTCCGAAATCCGGCAAAAGCTCAAGCGTGTCACCCACCTTCTCGTTGCCGCTAGGCTTTACCCAATAGCCGCCACTCCCGTTATGCGGCGCTTCTTTCCAAACATAACCTTCTTTCTCGGCCAATAACGCTGCGCGCTCCAGTGCCGTTGCTTTAGTGGATTTGCCGAGCAGCTTGTTTTTTTCGACAAACTTCCCCGCCTCAAACAGAATGTATTTTACCCTCCAGGGTTCTGCTGCTTTCATGGCGACGGGGCGGATGGTGTGGCGGCATAGGATTGACCGGGACGCAAGTCAGCTATGTTAGCTTCTTCAACATAAGGCTCGCCGGAACAGGGATCGTACACGAGAACGCACCGCCCTTTTTCTACGTCCATTTCACGAATCACCCATTCGCCATCTCTGAGACCTTGGCCATCATCACCCCATAAAACGGTATCACCAACTGAAAAAGTGAACGACGGAACCACGAAATCCGGCATCTCAATGATGCTGGACAAAGACATCGGCGGAGTCCAGCCGTTGTCGCTTGAGCCGTCAAATACAAATCTGAATTGAACCGCTCCTCCACCAAAAACCAAAAGATCGCAACGATCAATCAAGTAATCGGGGTCGAATCTAAAGTGGTTTTCGTCATAAAATAAATAATTGGCAACATCATTAAAGGTTACTGAGGATGCGCCATCGACGCTTATCGCCGCAACAGCCGACTTAACCTTGCCGACAAAATCTGGCGGCAAGGGTATTGCTACGCATTCCGGGTCAGCCGCCCATTCCTGGCTGGATGTATAGCCGAGCAGAATGGTTTTTGGCTTGAATTCGCTGAAACGCGGCAGCGGAAGAATGCTGGCGATGCCGCGTGCGAAACGAGATTGATTCTCTGGTTCAGCGGACATCTTGTCCGCCGTTTTAAGCGCCATATCCCACACCGCCTTAAACTCGGTTAATTTGCAACTTGTTTCGACTTCAATAGCGTCTCTCAGACCGGCGGCATCATAGTGTTCGTACAGTTCGCAAACAATCCAGTCGTTGCCGAGCTTATCCGTTCTTTCGTTTTCCCATGCGTTAAAAGATCGTTGATCCCCGATGCCAGAAAAAATAGAATGTATTGCCGCTGTGTGCGCCAAGTTAAACAAAAGCTCGTGACGCTCCCTTTCGTATAGTTGCGACGAAGGTATTTCTGCCGCGTCGAAGGCTGCATCGAGCGCTGCGTCACTAAGTTTCTTTGATCTCATGGTTTGCGACCTTCATGGGTGAGGGTGGGGTTGGTCATTAATGCTGCCCGATGGAGTTGTTGGAATAGTTGGCTCTGGCGCGCGATCCTCGCTTGAGGCGCGCCCTTTCGCTGTAAAACCCATCTCTAAGGCGGCGGCATTCCAAACCGTTACCATGTACTGATTGACTGACGGACAATGATCTATCCTTACCCCGTGCTTGTTGTTGCGATAAGCGTAGGCGATACGCAAGGCATTGAGTTCAGTATCCGCCATGAAAGAAAAGCCCCAATGCTTCATTTCCGGCTTGCGCGATTCTGCGGCCTTAAGGCATACCTTCATCACGTTCAATTCGGCCATCTGATTGTCCATTGCTTGCATGGCTGCATCCTTTATGGGTGAGGCAGACTTTCGTTACTCAGATCGAATTCGAGAGAAAAATCAGGGTGGGTTGCTATACGCGCGCCTTGGATAAATTCGGTAAACGCGCAGTCTTCTGAATGGCTAGATTGGAACTCGAAATTCACATCGCCATTTGAATAAACGGCCATATCGCATCCCTCTATCGAGTATTCCAGATCAAACAGTTCCATCTTTCCAGGGGAATCCTTTTCGACGTAGAATTTGATGTCGGATGGAGCGACATAATGGTTGAAGACTATTTTGTCTGCGCCAAGCATTTTGGCCGCAGCAACCGCCTCACTGAAAGTGTTTTGAAAACTAGGTGGGATACTGATTGCCACGATTTGCGGATGATCTATAAAGTCCTCACCCGCGCCTGAGTAATAAGCGAGGCCGATAACCTTTCCCTTATCTTTTGTCATGAAGCAAGCCCTGTGAATTCAATTCCATGTTTCGTATAATACAATTATACATGACTTAAAAAACGCTGCAAGGCGTTTTTTAACAGATAACAGTAAGGGTCAGCGGGGCGAAATGGCTGATGGCGCGTCACCGGGCGAGACCGCATAGCGCGGGCAAAAGCAATCGCTAAGCAGACCTGTCGGCATATCTAATTTTTGCATTATCCCAAAAACATCATGCAAAAAATCATCGGTGGGAGCGACCAACAACCCATCCAGATCGAGGGGGAGGTACTCATCGCTCAATGACACAGCCATCGCTATGTCGCTGAGATAAATGTCGGGGCGCAGATGCTTGGCGCGCTGCGCGATTGCAATAATTACTTGGGTTTTATTCATGATTTCTCCTTTTTGAATTGTCCTGATCGGCGTTAAATCAGCAGGTCTTTATTTTTCCGTCAGGCGAATACGCAACAGATGCACCGCTAGTAAATTGCAGGTACATCACGCCGTCCACGCAAGTTCGCGCAAAACCGGTTGATGTCGCAACAACAGCGCGGTCAAACCATCCGCAGCCAGCCAAAGATATAGCAAGGAATACAGCAACCATTATTTTCAATTTAGCCTCCAGGATGTTAATAATTGAGTGCTCCAAAAGAGCGCTGATGCGGTGTCGCCACCCCCGCCCCCTTCAATGCCTTGGCAAGATAGGGGTCAACGTCATCTTGCCTGAGCAGCCATTTCTTGTAATCATCAGGAATATCGGCAACCGGCATTCCTTTGTGTTTGCCGAACGACATTACCGTCGGGATTCTGGCGCTTTCGCTTTTAAGCCACAAGTCCTCCCATCCAAATTGCTCTCCAACCCCCTCGATGACACCCAGGAGATGCCTTAAAATGATAAGGCAGTTAGAAACGTCACATTCAGCCGAGTGTGCTTGCTGGAGCAAATTACGGGCATTCGCTCTATCGAGTTGATAAAGCATGGCAGACTGTTTGTGCGAGTTCGCTGTCGGGAATAGCGCCCTGCACAGAGCGAGAACGCAAATGCGCTTTACCGGAGGCTCGCCAATTACCCGCCAGTCATAGTCCACGTTGTGCCCGATGATATATTGAACGTCAGGCGGAAGGGTGAACGCGGTTGATGGCGGACATTCGGTAAGGTCTTCGTCCATGATGTGATGGATCGCCATCGCGCCAGTCTCAATCCGCTTCCCCGGATTGTATCGCTCGCAAAATTTGCCGGTCACGCGCAGCGATTGGGGGTCTGAAATACGAAGCCACGCGGCTTCCACTATCCTCGGCTCATCTACCCCCGTGGTTTCGGTGTCAAAAATTAGCGCGTCAGATGAGATCATCGTTCACGCCTTCGGGGCAGAAATCAACCCCGGCGAAACTTCTGGCAACTCGCATTTGTCACCAATAATTTCTCCGTCCATAGCATCTGCAAGCCGGTCGTGATCGCGCAGCATTTTTGTAAGCATTTTTACTCCGTGACGCACATACTTCGGGACATGCCGTATTTCTTCCGCCTTCCGAGCGAGCATGGTAGTCGCCTCCTCCTCGGTTGTAAAACCCGCATCAAAAAGCTCTTTCGCCGTGCTCGCATAGCCGCGCTGCATATCCTCATCAAGCATATACTCGCATCTCAGCCACGCGAGCACGAGGCGCATGTGATTGACCTCGGAGCGCTTAAACTCAAGGTCTTTTTCGGTGCTGCCGCCGCTTAAAACAAGCTTTCCCATATCAATTTTTCCTTTACGAACCACTTCACCCGCATTCAACCCGACCGCTTTGGAGCCGAGCTTTTCTCGTGCTCGCGCGAGAAAAGCTCGGCTCGCATCAGGCATCAACCGCAATTCCGCCTGACTTGCCGTCAGGCATCAGCCCGACCTCAAATACCGTGCCACACTTGCGGCACATATTTGGCGAGTGCCTGTTTACATCCGAAAGCACATCATCGGGGCATTGGGTCAAAGCGAATACCCGCAGACTGCAAGAACCACCCTTGCTTTGAAAATCGCTTTCCTCGCCGCATTTTGGACAAGGAACCATAACTGTATCAAAACATCCCATGATTACTCCTTTACAAATTAGAACTCTTCGCAAGAGGCTATTTTTGATGGGACAGGACTCGAACCTGTAACTCCCTTCCACGACCCTCCGGCATCTTGACGCTATTCGCATTCGCATCAAGCAGCCGCAGCATCCTGCTATTTGAGGGTGCGTCTACCAATTCCGCCACCCATCAAAAATAGCCTCTTGCTCCTCACCATAAATCCTCGCTGTACAAATTCGGAGGGTGCGCCAACGCCTTTATCTGCCCCGCTTCAATTGCTGCTTTCGCAGCTTCAATTCGACCCGCAAAAGTTGCGTCGCTCATTACAAAGCCTTGTTCGCCTCGCGCCACAATCAAACCTTTATCCGCGCTCTCCCGGTGAAGCGCGTGAACAATATGGTGGTGGCGGTGTGGCGGCGGCATAAAATGAATTACGCCGTCCGCTGTTTTCACAGCCGCCGCTATCGGCTTGCGCTTCATGAAACGCGACCACCTGGTTGGCGCGTGGAATGCTTATGCTGCCTTAGCAACCGGCCAGCGCGAGTCAACTTTGACGGGATCGGGTTTCTGTTTTTTGATAAAGCATCCACCAACACCGTCAACCGCGCGCGCTCTGCCATGATCTCCTCAACGCGCTCTCTCATGTTTTCGTATTCCTGGACAAGTGCGTTGTGCTTTGCGACCCGTGCTTGCAAGAGGGTGTTTTCATCACTCAGGGCAGCGGCAATCTTGGACGACTCAGCCTTTACTGTGGAAACATCCTGTCTCGCCCTGTCGGTCTCAATTAGCATAGCTTTCTGCGCGGCATTAAATCGCTCTTGAGCGAGTTCAAGTTGTTTTCTGGCCTCATGTTGAATTTCAGTGATCTGACGGCTAGATGACTCCCTTGCGTCCGTCAGCATCACCCCCATAGACTCCACGTCTCTCATCAGAACCTCGGCACGAGCAGAAGACGCTGCCAGGAGTGATTCTTTTTCGGCAAGCTCTGATTGCATACGCTTGATGGTTTCAGAAGCAATATCAAGGCTCGCACCCCTCTCTGAAACAAGAATTTCAAGCGACTCAACCTGAACCCTAAGAGTCGTTGCGGCCTCATCCGCAGCGGCAACCAAATTTAGAGCCGACTGTTTTTCAGCTTCAAGGTTGGCATTCGCCTCTTTAACCGCCAAAAACCAAAGATCAGACAGCATTCCGGCGACCTCGCTCGGCACCGCCTCGTGACCCGACAAAGTGGCAAACATTGCCATTTTTTCAGACCACCAACCATTCAGTGCGCTCAGAATGGTTGAATTGCTGCCGTGCCCTATTTGCTTGCGCACCCCCTCCACAGACGGCTTTATCCCGCTTGCGAACATGCTGTTGGCAGCGTCAAAAACCATCTCGCGCGTAGTTGTTTTTGTCATTTAGTTACCTGTTAAAGTGTCTTGTCAGCCATATCCCACGCACCGCGCCACGAATAGCCGCGACGCTTCCAGTGAATAAAATCGAGGATGAATTTTTTCATGTCTCCGCCTCCAGGTCAAAACGGAATGTGTTCAACGGTTTCATCGCACCTATACCTGCGCCCGCAGTCGGCGCATTTCTGTGGAAATAACCTGCGCCAACTAAATCGCGCACAAAACGCAATGAATCGCGTGTGGTGCGTGTCTCCAACCAGATCGCCATACGAAATACTTTCTCCGCAGTTCACGCAACGTGCCGCGTCCGGTGGCGACGGGTCTTGCGGATGCGTTTCGCATCCGAACCACCGGCACCGCAGCCGCCTGACAAACGCATCGAGACGGACAGCCTCAAGCATCGCTTCGCTCCGTTTTCGCCTGCCGCTCATGCACAGCGTTAGCAGTCATGTTGCTTGCCCACATTTATTGCAGATTAAAAACCAAAACCCCGTCGCTGCCCAGCACACGGAAGCATTCTGCGAAGCCAGTGCCCAGATCGTCGCGCCAGTTCGCGGAGAGCTTCCCGTACTTCGCGGCCAGCCATGAACGTGGCCCAGCCCGGACCAAATGAGGAGGGTCGAACGCCACCAACTTGAAAGAGCCATCCGGGTATGGCAGCGCACGGAAGTCAATCAGCGTGTCCGGCTCAATTCGCAACGTCCGCGTGCCGCTGGCGTTGCCGTGCGAACGGTCGGTAACGGTCAGTGTCTCGCTGCGCCGGTCGCCGAACACCACGTCCGGGTTCTGGCGGTCAAACCAAAACATCCGGCTACCGCAGCAGGGGTCGAGAACGCGCCGTGGAGCGAAGCCCAACCCGGCAGTCGAGTCAGACAGCCCGACAGCGGCTCCGTTTTCAG
>Ga0105164_10002871_pt1 | contig 10569 bp, 8 predicted proteins | sample VDWuncwatermetaG_FD_89674 | JGI IMG/M metagenome (GOLD analysis project Ga0105164, IMG submission 89674) | Wastewater microbial communities from Netherlands to study Microbial Dark Matter (Phase II) - VDW unchlorinated drinking water | ecosystem: Environmental > Aquatic > Freshwater > Drinking... | reverse complement strand
CGTACGCGCCGGCGTCGGCAATGAGGAGCGTGCGCTCGAACTGCCCGGTCCCCTTGGCGTTGATGCGGAAGTAGGTGGACAGCTCCATCGGGCACCGCACGCCCTTGGGGATGTAGGCGAAGGAGCCGTCGCTGAACACTGCTGAGTTCAGGGTGGCGAAGAAGTTGTCGGAGTAGGGCACGACCGAGCCGAGATACTTCCGCACGAGATCGGGATGCTCCTGCACCGCCTCGGAGAACGAGCAGAAGATGATCCCGAGATCGCCGAGCTTCTTCTTGAACGTCGTGCCGACCGAGACACTGTCGAACACGGCGTCGACCGCGACCCCACTGAGCAGCTTCTGCTCTTCGAGGGGAATCCCCAGCTTCTCGAATGCGTTCCGGATCTCCGGGTCGACCTCGTCCATGCTGTTGAGCGCCGGCCTCTTCTTCGGCGCCGAGTAGTAGATGATGTCCTGGTAGTCAATCGGGGCATACTTGACGTTCTGCCACGTCGGCTCCTTCATCGTCGTCCACAGCCGATAGGACTTCAACCGCCACTCGAGCATCCAGTCGGGCTCGTTCTTCTTCGCGGAGATCAGCCGGATGATGTCCTCGTTCAAGCCCTTGGGGACCGACTCGGTCTCGATCTCCGTGACAAATCCGTATTTGTACTCTTGCGTTGCAAGCGCTTCGATGGTGTCCGTGGCCGTCGGCATGGTGTCTCCTTTTTCATCTCCGCGTTGAGTCTCGAACTGCCGAACTAGTCAGCGTGTGTACTGTTCGATCGGCACGCCGTCGTACATCTGATCGATCCGCAGGATCTCTGAGTCGCGGCTGTAGCTGCCCAGCTCGTAGTCCTCACTCATGATGAGCGCCTTGATCGGCTTGGTCGGGCAGACTTCCGCGCAGAGCCCGCAGAAGCTGCAGCGCGACAGGTTGAAGTCGAAGTAATCGAGGACTTTTATCTTGTGGCCCGGCTCGCGGTGGCCGCCGAGCGCGATCAGGTCGTCGGGGCACGCCTTGGCGCACATGTCGCAGACGATGCAGGTCTGCGCGCCGGTCCCGGGTTCGGTCTGCAGCCGCAGCACGCCGCGGAAGCGCGGTGCCGTCGGACGCCGCTCGGCCGGGTACTGAAACGTGAACGCCGGCTGCGGCGTGTACTTCAAGGTGACCCACATCCCCTTGAGGAGGTCGATCAGGAAGATCGTTTTGAAGAATCGAATAATGGTCTGCATACGGTTCGCTCGGCTGAAGCCTCGCGCTACGCTCGCTCGCCGACCAAGGTCGGCTCGGTGTCGCCCGACATGATGATGCGTTCTTTTCTGAGCACGGTGCCTTCCTTCCGAATCTTGTCCTGCAGCCGCATCAAGCCGTACAGCAGCGCTTCGGGCCGTGGCGGGCAGCCGGACACGTAGACGTCCACCGGGACGACCTTGTCCACGCCCTGCAGCACGCTGTAGGTCGGGAACGGACCGCCGGCGTTCGAGCAGCTGCCCATCGAGATGACCCACTTGGGCTCCGGCATCTGGTCGTAGAGGCGGCGCAGCACCGGCGCCATCTTCTTCGTCACCGTGCCGGCGACGATCATGAGGTCCGACTGCCGCGGAGACGCGCGAAAGACTTCGGCGCCGAAGCGCGCGATGTCGTAGCGCGACGCCGACGCCGCCATCATCTCAATCGCGCAGCACGCGAGGCCGAACCCCATCGGCCAGATCGACGACTCGCGCGCCCAGTTCAGGATGCGATCGATGCTGGTGGTGATGAAGTTGTCTTCGAACCGGTGATCGATGAGACCCATTCACCTACCTCTGATAATAGTCCGCGTTTTTCGAAATGAAGGCGTCCCACTTCTGCGGGGTCTCGTCGAGCGAAAAGATGGCATCGACCGGGCACGCCGGGACGCACGCGCCGCAGTCGATGCACTCGTCGGGATGAATATAAAGCATCTCAACCGTCTCGAACTCGGGCTCGTCCTTCCGCGGGTGAATGCAATCCACCGGGCAGACGTCCACGCACGTCGTGTCTTTCGTCCCGATGCACGGCTCGGTGATAATGTAGGCCATCGTGTTCTCCTCGACGCCGGACCTGACGTGTCCCCCTTACCTCGGATGTGGCCCCCGAGCGGGTCGAAGGGCCGCCGGTGGCTCGATGAATTAATGCATCAATGGTGCAAGAGTGACCAGTCAGTGCGCGACCGATTCCTTCGCGCAGTGCCTCTCGAACACGGCGGTCAACTGCCGCGCAATCGTTTCGGCCGTCTGGTTCTCCATCTGATGCCGCTCCATCATGTAGAGGAGCTTGCCGTCACGCAGAATGGCGATAGACGGAAACGAGGGTGGATAGCCGGCAACGTAACTCCGTGCCCGCTCCGTCGCCTCGCTGTCAGCGCCCGCAAACACCGTCGTCACCAGATCCGGCCGCACCGGATGCTGAAGCGCCAGTGCGACACCGGGGCGTGCCTTGCCGGCCGCACACCCGCAGATAGAGTTCACGACAAGCATCACCGTACCTGACGTCTTTGTCAGAGCTTCGTCGACCTCAGCCGCTGTGCGCAGCTCGCGGACACCGAGCCGGGTCAGCTCCTCACGCATCGGGGCAATGAAAAACTCGGGATACATAACCGTACTCCTTTCACTGAGGATCCGTATTTCCGTGGTTGAACCGGTTGAACTTCACCACTCAGTGCTGCTTTCAATCTCACGCGTGTTCAACACTTGTTGTTCGTTCCTCGGGCGTCTGCTGCGTTCTCGCACAGATCGGGCAGGGGCAGAGCGCCCGCAAATGCTCGTACGTGTAGATGCCCGTTGTGTGCCCGTCGCTCCAGTGGAAGCGGACCGCGTACCGGCCCGTCGGCTCCATCGCGAGCGGATGAACGTCTTTGCTAATCGATTGCTCGCGAAGCCGTCTTATCCCCGACAGCTCGTCAACACACGCCGCACAGGGACACGCGAGGCGCAGCGCGTAGCCGGTGTAGACGCTCTCGTGCCTGTCCTTCCACACGATCCGGATCTGCGTCGGGGAGGGCTGGGTCATCTCCGCCGGCTCCGGACGATCGCTGGCCGCGCCGCCCAGATTGAGGGTGCTCACGCCCGCTGCGAGGTTCTCGGCCACGCGGAAGAAGGCGCGGGCGCTCGGCGAATCGGGCATCGACTCGACGATGGGGCGTCCCCCGTCGGACGAGGTCCGGATATCTGTCGAGAGGGGGATCTCCCCGAGGAACGGCACGTCGTTCGCCATGGCGTACCGCCGAGCGCCGCCGCTGCCAAAGATTTCTTCACGCTGGCCGCAGTGCCTGCACTCGAAGCCACTCATGTTCTCGACGAGCCCGAGGATCGGGGTTCGAAGCTTTTTGAACATGAAAATGGCCTTTTCCGCCACCTGAAATGCGAGATCCTGCGGGGTCGACACGATGGCCGCGCCGGTGAGCGGGATCTTCTGACAGAGGCTCAACTGGATATCCCCGGTGCCCGGGGGGAGATCGACCAGCAGGTAGTCGAGCTCGCCCCAGTCCACGTCGCCGAGAAACTGGTCCACCACCTTGGCGAGCATGGGGCCCCGCCAGATGACGGCCTCTCCTTTGGGCACGAAAAAGCCCATCGACATGATTTTGACGCCGTAGTGAACGGGAGGAACGAGCTTCTCGCCCCCCGGCCCGGGCGGGATGTTGGCCCCCATGATGATCGGGATGCTCGGCCCATACACGTCGGCGTCCATCAAGCCCACTCGCGCGCCAAGCTTCGCGAGGGCGATGGCCAGGTTCGCGCTGACGGTAGACTTTCCGACGCCGCCCTTCCCGCTGCCGACGGGCACGACGTTCTTCACCAACGGCAGCAGCTTGTCCTTCTCCTCCGACTGGGTCGCGCGCACCTGCGAGGTCATGGTGATATCGACGTGCGTGATACCAGGCAGTGAGAGCACCACGCGGCGCGCGTCCTCCTGCATCTGCTCCCGCACGGGGCACGCGGGTGTCGTCAGCTCGACCGTGAAGGCGACGTTCTCCCCGTCGATCCGCAGGGCCTTGATGAACCCGAGCGACACGATATCGCGGTGGATGTCCGGATCTTTGATCGTCGCCAGCGCGCTGAGGACCGCCTGTTCAGTAACCATCTCTCTCCCTCTACGCCTCTAAGTATGTGAGGTGCATCAACGCGTCTTCGTGCTGAGCCGCGCTGAGGTCTTCAGCTCTCAACGGGATCATCCGTGCGAGTTCAAGCGTGGAGTCGGGGGACACCAGATGGCACACCACCCCTTTTTGCTGAACCTCTCTGACTAGGCCGACCGGGCGAGTCGAGATGGCGACGACAGGAAGTGTGGGGTCAATTCGCCTGGCGATGGAGACGAGAAAGAGGCTCTCAAGGCCAGGGGTTTCGAGATCGAGGATGAGACCATCAAACGACCGAGCCATGAGGGTCTGCACCGCTTCCATCCCCCGGCGGCAGACCGTACAACGAAAGGCGCCCTGGCCCGACCCGAGGCGCAATGAGGTGACCAGTGGAGCGTTAGCGGAGCAGATGAGGACGTTGCGCGTCATGAGAGCCTCTTCCAGCCTTTACCAGGCAAAGGGCATGCCGCGACCATCTTGGTCCGAGCGAGCGCAGCCTTCCCCGTAAAGTGTTTGCGGGCTGGGAACGGCGTTCCCGTGTTAAGAAGAGACTAGAGAGCGGAAGAAATGGGGGGCGTTTTGTCCTGGAGTTGGACGTTTTGTCTTGGGTTGTCCACGCTTTTTTCCGCCGACACTGAGCCGGCGGTCAGTGCTTCCCGGCCTGTCTGGAGCGGTTCCACTTTCAGCTCGACGATGTCTGGCGGGAAGAGAAGGTCGAGGGTCCAATCGAAGGCCACACGGAAGCGTCGTTCCCAAAGTGGGAGCATAAACAAGTAGTAGGTCCGCCAGGCAAACCAGGCAAGAAACCCTGTCAGCGTGACGCCGAAGACTCGGCCCACTCCCCGGTGGCGCCCCAGAGTCGCGAGCATCCCGACGCCGCGATAATGGTGGGGCTCCAGCTTTCGTTCCGTGAGTGCCGCCACGAGGTTGCGAGCCACATGCCGGCCCTGACGCACCGCATGCTGCGCCGTGGGCGGCTGATAGCCTCCACTCGGATCCGGAATCAGGGCACAGTCCCCGACGGCCCACAGCGTCTCGTAGCCCCGCACTTGGAGATACTCGTTCACGGGGAGCCGGTGGTCGGCGCGCTCCGGGCGCGACAATTCGACTGCGCGGATGAGAGGCGAAGGTCGGACACCGGCCGTCCAGATGAGCGTACCGGCGTTCAGCTCGCGCCCGTCGTGAACGCGCACGCGGCCGAACTCGTACGCCGTGAGGCGCGCCCCAAGCCAGACCTCGATGCCCCGGGACTCGAGGTTCCGCTGCGCGTAAGCACTGAGCTCAGAGGGCAGTTCCTGCGCGAGCCGATCGCCCATCTCGATCAGGACCATGCGGATCTCCCCGAGGTCGAGCGCTGGATAGTCCTCGAGCGCCTTGAGAATGAAGTCGTGGAGTTCGCCCGCGATCTCGGTCCCGTTCAACCCTCCGCCCACCGCGACGAAAGTCAGGAGAGCCCGGCGCTCCTCTTTTGAGAGAAGCGCGGCCCGCTCCAGCAGGTCGATAAGGCGATTCCGAATGCGAATGGCGTCCCCCAGGGTCTTCAGGGTCAACGCGTTTTCCGCGAGCCCTGGGATCCCGAAGAACTCCGTGACGCTGCCAGAGGCGAGCACGCAATGTTGGTAGGAGAGCAGCCGGGAATGGTCGTTCTGGTCGACGAAACCTACAGTGCGCCGCACCGGATCCACTGTCTGGACCGTGCCCTCGATGAACCGAACCCGGCTGAGCATGCGGCGGATCGGGCTCACGGCGTGTCGAGACTCCACGAGGGAGGCCGCGACCTCCGCGAGCAGAGGGGTAAAGAGAAAGAAATTGCTGCGGCTGATGAGGGTGACCTCGATCTTGAGGCCCCGTCTGAGTCGGAGATCCAGGGCCATGGCGGCATTCATCCCGCCGAAGCCGCCGCCGATGATGACGATGTCGGTGCGCGCAAAAGGGTCCATGTCGTCTTCTCCGGACCCTGGGGAGTCGCGAACGGCGCGCATCGGCAACGCCTCTTGCACTGCCGGTTGACCCGAGCGCTGCGGGGCTCGTTCGTGTCCCGCGAACGCAAGTGCGAGCAGAGCTGCTTGCTCGAGCGAGTGGGCTTTCACGGAACCCGTCGCAGGGCTGGCGCTGGCAGAGCGCTTGACCGACCGAATGGGCCGGTTGCCGCCCACCTGCTGAAGACGCGGCTGCATGAAAAACAGTGCCCCCATGTTGGCGGGTTCCTCTTGCACCCAGACGATTTCCCTGGCGCGCGCATGGCGTTCGAGCTCGTGCGCAAGCTCTCGCTCCGGGAAAGGATAAAGCTGCTCTAACAGGATGATGGCTGTCGAAGCATCTGCGCGCCGCTCACGTTCGGCGCGCAGCTCGTGTCCGATCTTGCCCGAACAAACCAGGATCCGGTCCGCTGCGGTTATTTCAGCGTCGGGAATCACGGAGAGGAAGCGGCCGGTCGTCAGCGCGTCCACTGGGCAACAGGCCCTGGGATGGCGCAACAGGCTCTTCGGGGTGAAGATCACGAGCGGCTTGCGCCAGCGCCGCAGGACCTGGCGTCGCAGCAGATGGAAGTACTGCGCCGCGGTCGAGGGCTGGCACACTTGCAAATTGTCCTCCGCGGCCAGTTGCAGGAAGCGCTCGATGCGGGCGTTCGAGTGCTCGGGTCCTTGGCCGTCATAGCCGTGCGGCAGCAGCAGCACCAGGCCTGAGAGCAGCCCCCACTTGTCCTCGGTGGCGCTCACGAATTGGTCGATGATGACCTGCGCGCCGTTGGCGAAGTCTCCGAATTGCGCCTCCCAGAGCACCAGGGCTTCCGGATAGTCGCGGCTGAAGCCATACTCGTAGCCGAGGGCCGACGCTTCGGAGAGGGGTGTGTCATAGCACTCAAACGCGCCCTGCGCCGCGTGCAGGTGTTGAAGTGGCGTGTATTCCTCTTCGGTCTTCACATCGAAGAGCACGGAATGGCGCTGGTTGAAGGTGCCCCGCCGGCTGTCCTGTCCACTCAGACGCACGGGTGCGCCCTCCCACAGCAGAGACCCCAACGCCAGCGCCTCTGCCATCCCCCAATCGACGGACCGTTCCCCACGGCCCATTTCTCGGCGCTGCACGAGGCCGCGCTTCACCTTGGGATGACTATCGAAGTTCTCCGGAACCGTGGTGATGCGCTCCGAGATCTCCCGCAGAAGTTCCGGCGCGACGCCTGTGTCTACCTCCAACGCGGGATCGTAGGAACCTCCCTTGTACTCCGACCAGTAACTCGGAAATTCTCGCAGGATTGGCCTGGCCTTCATGGCCTTGGCGTCCTCCTGCTCCTTTTCGAATTCTCGTCGCACACGTTCGGCGAGTTCATCAACCTTCCGAGCATCGGTGCCGATCGTCTCGGCATAGGACTTCCAGAGCAGCGAGAGAGCCTCAATCTTTTGATACAACACCGGCTGGGTGGTCGTCGGGTCGTCGACCTCACTATGGCCATGACGACGGTAACCGATCAGATCCACCACCACGTCGCTCCAGAAGGCATAGCGGTACTCGACCGCCAGGCGGGCAACCCTCACGACGGCGTCGGGATCCTCGGCGTTGACGTGGAAGATCGGAATCGGCAGGCGCTTCGCCACGTCCGATGCGTAGCGCGAGGAGTGGAGGTCTGACGGAACTGTCGTGAAGCCGATGAGGTTGTTGACGATGATGTGAATGGTGCCGCCGACCGTGAAACCGCGCAGATCCGCCAGGTTGAGCGTCTCAGCCACGATCCCTTGGCCGGCGAAGGCCGCGTCGCCGTGCAGAGTTATGCAGAGAACCCTGGCGCGGCCGCTGTCGCCGAGACGTGCCTGCTTGGCGCGTGCCCGGCCGAGGACCACCGGGTCGACCGCTTCAAGGTGGCTGGGGTTGGAAACCAACGAGATGCGGATCTGAAGGCCTTTCCGGCTTGGGTACCAGCCGGTCGCGCCGACGTGGTACTTGACATCGCCACCTCCTAACATGCTGCGGGGGTCGACATCCTCGAACCCGGCGAAGATATCGGCAGGGCGTTTGCCCACGATGTGGACCATCACGTTCAGCCGACCGCGGTGACTCATGGCCAACACCAGCTCCTCGGCCCCGTGTTCCGCCGAGCCTTCGAGCACTTCATCGAGGAGCGGAATAAGGGCCGTCGCCCCCTCGAGGGAGTAGCGTTTCGTTCCCACGTAGCGAGTCTGGAGCACGCGCTCGAAGGTATCCGCGCTGACGAGCCGCTCGAGGACCCGGGTTCGGTCCGGCTCGGGCGCGTCCGACTCCATGCGTTTCTGAATCCACCGGCAGCGGTCGGGATACGGCATGTGCATGAACTCGACGCCGATCGAGCCGCAATACACGGTCCGGCCCCGGTCGGCCGCTTGGCCGGTGACGTCGAGCTCGGGGTGGGGCTGCGGTTTCAGACGCCCCAGGGGATCGACCTGTGCCTGGAGGTAGCCCCACCGGCGGAACGCATCAAGGATTGTCTCGTCGCTCATACCGTCCCCGATCCCGCGCACAAACGGGTGCTGGTGCTGCGCTTCCCAAATTGAATCCACTTTCTGGCGCAGTCGTTCAGTGATCATTTCGCCTGCTGCGGCACGTATCCTGGCGGCAGCGCGGCGCCCTCACCAAAAAAGAAGTCCTCCATGTGCTTCGCCACGAGTTCCTGCGCCTCTTTCTGCCAGGGCATCAGCCGATACTCGTTGAGGATCATCTTCATGCGCTCTTCCCAAAGCTTCCACGCTTCCTGGGAGGCGCTCTCGTAGATGCGCTGCCCGAGTTCTCCCGGCCATGGAACCGCGTCGAGCCCCGGCAGATCTTTTTGAAACTTCACGCAGTGGACGATGCGGCCGCTCTTGTTGGTCGCTGGCGGGCCTGGCGTAGGTGGCGAGCAGGGAGTCATGAGAATCTCCTGGTTGACGTGGGCTATGCACTGTCAAGACGCTTAATTTTACCCGGGGATCGTGGTTCCCCCCTCTCCTGCCCTATCCCCCCCGCGTGTGCATTTCGAGGTGCGGATCCTTGCGGAGGTTCTCGATCGGCACGAAGCCGCGGCGCTCGCCGCCGAGGGCCAGGCGTTCCTCGGCACCGCGGTCGGTGCGCTCGCGCCATCCGGCCGTGATGAGTGCGGTCAGCTCCTCGCGCGAGGCGCCGCCGCGCAGCGGCCGACGAAGGTCGATGCCGCGCGCCGCGTAGAGGCACAGGTACCACAGGCCGTCGGCCGTCAACCGGCTGCGATCGCAGCTGCTGCAGAACGGATCGGTGGTCGAGGAGATGATGCCGAACAGCGTACCGTCCGGCAGCGCGAAGCGGTCGGCGGGCGCCGACGAGTTCTCGATGACCGGCTCGACGGCGCCGTACCGTCGCGCGAGCGTGTCCAGCATCTCCTGCCGTGACACGACGTGAGCCCGCGACCAGCGCGTGGCGCCGCCGACGTCCATGTATTCGATGAACCGTACCTCGGCGTTCTGTGATTTTCCGTACTCGATCAAATCCACCAGCTCGTCGTCGTTGACCCCGCGGATGATGACGCTGTCGATCTTGAAGGCGCGTGGGACCTCGCCCCCACCCGCTGAAGACCTCGGCCTCGAGCGTAGACTCTCGGCCTCGGCAGAGCCGAAGGCGCGGCACGCGGCGGTCATGCCTTCGAGCACGGCGTCGAGTCGATCGAACCTCGTCAGCCGCACGAAACGATCGGAGCGGAGGGTGTCGAGGCTGACCGTGACCCGTCCGAGACCCGCCGCGCGCAACGCATCGATCTGCTCGGCCAGCAGCACGCCGTTCGTCGTCAGCGCCAGGTCGGACAAGCCCGGCTTGACTGCCAGCATGTGGACGAGCTCTGGCAGGTCGCGGCGCATCAGCGGTTCGCCGCCAGTCAACCGAATCTTGTCGACGCCGAGGGTGATGAACAGGTCGGCGAGCGTGCTGATCTCCTCGAAGTGCAGCATGTCCTCGCGCGGCAGCCAGACGTACTCGTCCTCCGGCATGCAGTACTCGCAGCGCAGATTGCAGCGGTCGGTGACCGACAACCGCAGGTTACGAAGCGGACGCGCGAGAGTATCTACCAGCATCAGCTCATGCATTCTTGCTCTAAATGTCTTCGCCACTCAGCGACTGGAGAGGGCCAACTGGCTCTCAGTGGGCTCCGCTCAACAAAACCACGGCTCGGTGAGCCTCGGCGGCCGCTTCCTCTGTCTGGACAGGCCAGGGAAGACGACGGCGGGCATCCGGTTGCCGTGAGCCGCAGAGGCGAGGGCGTGCACGCGGCAAAACGTGACCGCTGGGTCTTCCTCCGCCCGCGTGGCCTCTTCCACCATGGCGGCGACGGCCTGGTGGAGATGGTCCATGCGCCGGTCGGGAGGGGACCACCGATAGCTAAAGGCCGCCTGGTCGAGCGGCCCCAGAAACGGGTGGCTCGCCCGCCGGTCGAGCAGCATGGAGCCCGGTGGGATCAGCAGTCGGATCGTGTACTGCACCGGGTCTACGTGGTCAACGAGCCCCTCGGTCTCAATG
>Ga0105164_10002870_pt1 | contig 10570 bp, 7 predicted proteins | sample VDWuncwatermetaG_FD_89674 | JGI IMG/M metagenome (GOLD analysis project Ga0105164, IMG submission 89674) | Wastewater microbial communities from Netherlands to study Microbial Dark Matter (Phase II) - VDW unchlorinated drinking water | ecosystem: Environmental > Aquatic > Freshwater > Drinking... | reverse complement strand
GACCATGCTGGTCAACGAAAATCGCCTGAGCCTCGCCGACATCAAGGCGCGCAAATATCTGGCCGAGCAGATGGAAGCGTATTTTTTTGGTGCTGGCGGCGACCAGCCTGCGGGTTACGTGCCGCCGCAAACTTAAATCTAGAAAGCATTTAACCACGGATTACTCAGTAGCCAGCAATTAAGGCGACAAGCTGAAACAAAAAATCGTGGGGCGCGTATTTTCATCCGCCGCATAGATGGAATTCGCTTCACACAGAGGAAACAGAGGTAACAGGGGGAAAACAAGGACGCTGACGACGCACGATGATTTTTTTTGGGTTTCCTCTGTTACCTCTGTGTTAACCGGTTTTGATTTTTGTAAGGCATCACTTTGTAGCCTTACTTTCTGACTGCTGTGTAATGCATGCATGCCACCAGCGCCACTTTTTTAAGCTTACCCTTGCTCAACAGGCGGTCGTAGAACGCCTTGATCACCGGGTTATAGCGAATAAATCGCTTTACTCCCGCTTCGAGCAGCCGGTTGATCTTGCTTCCCTACGCCGGCACTGTGGGTGCGGCTGATTCTCCGTGCCGCACTTTGACTTTTACCTCGACCCGTGACCCAAGCCCGTTAATCATCGCCATAAGCCGCTCGACGCTGATGCGCCGGAAATCCGCGTTGCGGACGCGCGAGAAGTCGCCGGCATCAATACCCGTGAGGCTCTGCGCCTTTCTCACACTCACCCCGTCTCTATCGAGCTTTTTGATGATTTCGGCGGCAAGAATCGCCTTCAACTGGCGAACGTCGGCATCCGCCACGTCGAAGTCTCGATAGATGTTCCCGCTTCCGCGAATAAGCTCTGGCTGTTCCTTTTTCATCGCAGCATCTCCTTCAATCGTTTTAAGCGATCCTTGACCAAATCAATCTCATGCTTTGGCGTTTTGATGCCATGCGCCGATTTTTTCTGAAACGCATGCACTACCCAGAGGTCTTCGCCGATCTGCACAGCATAGACTACCCGGAACGCATTGCCCCGAAAGGGCAGCGCGATTTCAAACACGCCCGACCCAAGACCCTTCATCGGCTTGGCTATTCCAGCCTTGCTACCCTCGGCGGCAACGCTCAACGCATCGAAAACGATTTCACGCGCGCCTTCAGGAAATTCCTCAAAGGCCTTACGCGCCACAGTGAGCCAGGATACCGGCCGGGTTGCCCTCATTTTTCTCCCTTACCTGTAATGTTGGCATATTTACCAACACCCGTCAAGCCTGATCTATGGCAAATTCTTCGATACGATGTCGGGCTTGGCAGACTGTTGAAAAACCCTTTCATGGGTCATTCTGAGGAGTGCCACGACGAAGAATCTGCTGTTCGCGCCTTGCTTTCAACAACAGCAGATTCTTCGGCCTGCGGCCTCAGAATGACAGCGCAAGGGGCGAAGTTCAACGAACTGTTAAAAATCAAAGTCATTTACAAGGAGGACAAGAGGAAAAGCCAGGGAATCCGTGGGCCAGGATTTTCTCCTGTCCTCCTGTCCTCATTGTTCAAAGATTTTTCTCTAATCAGGCGCGCCAGAAAAACCATCATTCTCCCGCAGAGGAGAGGGAGTTTTCAAATGTCGATATTGCGCGCGATCAGCGCGTTCTGCTCGATGAAGGCGCGACGCGGTTCGACGTTATCGCCCATGAGCGTGGCGAAAATTTCGTCGGCGGTGATGACGTCGTCGATCTGTACCCGCAGCAGGCGGCGCACCGCCGGGTCCATGGTGGTTTCCCACAATTGCGCCGGATTCATTTCGCCCAAGCCCTTGTAGCGCTGCTTGGACAGGTTGCGCTCGACTTCCGCCAGCATCCATTGAATCGCCGCGGCAAAGCCGGTGATGGCGCAGGAGCGTTCGCCGCGGCGGATCACCGCACCGGCGCCGATCAGGCCGGAGATCAGGTCGGCGGCGTGACGGATCTGGCGGTAATCCCCCGACAGCAGGAATTCTTCGTCGAGACTGCCGAGACGCAGATTACCGTGATGGGTTTTTTCCACGCGCAATTGCCAGCGCTCGGTCTTGTCGTCGAGATGGGCGGTGACGCGTATGGATTCCGGGAGTCTGGCGCCAAGCAGCTTGGCGCTGGCGGCGGCTGCCTCCTTCCCTGAGAGATCGAGCTTGATGTCGTGCGCCAGAATCGCGTGCAGCACTTCGGCATCGACATAATCGCCGAGACGGCTGATGACGGCCTGCGCCAGCAGGAAGGCACGCGCCAATTCTTCCAGTGCCGCGTCCTTGATGACCGCGGCGTTGCTATCCGGTTGCAGTTCCGCGCCTTCCAGCGCCAGTTTCAACAGGTATTGGTTGAGGTCGTGGTCGTCCTTGAGGTAGCGCTCGCTCTTGCCGTGCTTGATCTTGTACAGCGGCGGCTGGGCGATGTAGATGTGGCCGCGCTCGACCAGCTCCGGCATCTGGCGGTAGAAAAACGTCAGCAGCAGGGTGCGGATGTGGGCGCCGTCCACGTCGGCGTCGGTCATGATGATGATGCGGTGGTAGCGCAGTTTTTCCGGCTTGTATTCGTCCTTGCCGATGCCGGTGCCGAGCGCGGTGATGAGGGTGACGATTTCCTGCGACGAGATCAGTTTGTCGAAGCGGGCTTTTTCGACGTTGAGAATCTTGCCCTTGAGCGGCAGGATCGCCTGAAATTTTCGATCACGCCCCTGTTTGGCCGAGCCGCCGGCGGAATCGCCCTCAACCAGGTAGATTTCACACAGGGCCGGGTCTTTCTCCTGGCAGTCGGCGAGTTTGCCCGGCAGACCGCTGCCGTCCAGCACGCCCTTGCGCCGCGTCATCTCGCGCGCCTTGCGCGCCGCTTCGCGCGCGCGGGCGGCGTCGATGATCTTGGAGACAATGATCCTGGCGTCGGTCGGGCGTTCGAGCAGGAATTCGCTGAGTTTCTGCGCGACGATTTCTTCCACCACCGGCCGCACTTCGGACGACACCAGTTTTTCCTTGGTCTGCGAAGAAAATTTAGGCTCCGGTACTTTGACCGAGAGGATGCAGGCCAAGCCTTCGCGCATGTCGTCGCCGGTGGTCTCGACCTTGTTTTTCTTCGCCAGCTCGTTGGCTTCGATGTACTGGTTGAGGGTGCGCGTCATCGCCATGCGCAGGCCGGTGAGATGGGTGCCGCCGTCGCGCTGCGGAATATTGTTGGTGAAGCACAGCACCTGTTCCTGGTAAGAATCGTTCCATTGCATGGCGACTTCGACCGTGATGCCGTCCTTGCTGCCGCTGGCGTTGAAGGTGTTGGGATGCAGCGGCGTCTTGGCGCGATTGACGTATTCGACAAAGCCCTTGACCCCGCCGGCGTAGGCGAAATCCTCTTCCTTGCCGGCACGCTGGTCGACGAGCTTGATCTTGACGCCGTTGTTGAGGAAGGACAGCTCGCGCAGCCGCCGCGCCAGAATATCGTAGTGGAATTCGATGTTGCCGAAGGTCTCGAGGCTGGGCAGAAAATGCACTTCGGTGCCGCGCTTTTCGGTTTTGCCGATGGCTTTCAGCGGCTCGACCCGTTCGCCGTTTCTGAATTCCATGAAATGGGTATTGCCATCGCGGCGGATGGTGAGGCGCAACCATTCGGAGAGGGCGTTGACCACGGACACGCCGACGCCATGCAAGCCGCCGGAAACCTTGTAGGAATTGCTGTCGAATTTGCCGCCCGCGTGCAGCTCGGTCATGACAATTTCAGCGGCGGAGCGCTTGAATTCGTCGTCTTCCTTGAGATCAACCGGAATGCCGCGGCCGTTGTCGGTGACGCTGATCGAGTTGTCGGTGTGGATGGTGACGACGATGTCGTCGCACCAGCCGGCCAGGGTTTCGTCGATAGCGTTATCCACGACCTCGAACACCATGTGGTGCAGGCCGGTGCCGTCGGAGGTGTCACCGATGTACATGCCGGGGCGTTTGCGTACCGCTTCGAGGCCCTTGAGGATGGTGATGCTGGTTGAGTCGTAGCTATTGGGGTCGACGTTGATAGGATCGGTCATTCTGTTTTTTTCCGGGGTAATTTTACGGGTGCGTTTAAAGTCATTTCTTCTTAGATGCGCATCGGCATCACGACGTATTTGAAACTCTCATCTTTGGGCAAGGTGATGAGCGCGCTGCTGTTGGCGTCCGCCAGATGGCAGTCGATTTCGTCGGCGCTGACGTTGTTCAGTACGTCGAGCAGGTAGGTGATGTTGAAACCGATGTCCAGCGCTTCGCCGCTGTAGGCGATTTCCAATTCTTCCTGCGCTTCTTCCTGTTCGGCGTTGGTACTGATGATTTTGAGACTGCCCTCGGCCAGCACCAGACGCACGCCGCGAAATTTTTCGTTGGTCAGAATGGCCGCACGGGACAGCGATTGCAACAGTTGCGCGCGCGACAGGCGCAAGGTTTTATCATGTCCCTTGGGAATGACGCGTTCATAGTCCGGAAACTTGCCGTCGATCAGCTTGGAAACCAGTTCTATCTCCTCGAAGCGGAACAGCGCTTGGTTGGCGCTGAGCTGAATATTCAGCGGATTGTCATTATCGCCGAGCAGGCGCGAGAGTTCGATCACGGTCTTGCGCGGCAGAATGACTTCGGTGCGCGGCAGTTCGGCTTCCAACGTCATTGCGGCATAGGCCAGGCGATGACCGTCGGTGGCGATGGCGCGCAATTCATTGCCTGCCGTGACCAGCAGCAGGCCGTTGAGGTAGTAGCGAATGTCCTGCTGTGCCATGGCGAATTGCACCAGACTCAACAGATGGCGAAAACGTTTTTGCGAAAGCTGTAACTGCGTCTGCTCACCCCCTGCTTGCGCCATGCGCGGGTAATCGGCGGCAGGCAGAGTTTGCAGGTTGAAACGGCTTTTGCCGGAACGCACTTGCATGCGTTTGTCCTCAACCATCAGGCTGATGTTTGAGCTGTCGGGTAGAGAACGCAGAATATCCAGCAGCTTGCGCGCGCCCACCGTGATTGCAGTTGATTCACCGGGGGCTGCGCCATGCGCAATGGTCTTGATTTGTATCTCGATATCAGTCGCCAGCAACGTCAGGTTCGAATCGTTTTTCTCAATCAACACATTGGAGAGAATGGGCAAGGTATGGCGTTTTTCAACGATGCCGCAAACGGACTGAAGGGGCGCCAGTAAGGCTTCTTTTTCGGTTTTAATTAATAGCATTATTAAACCTCTAATAATAAAGATGCTTTGATGAATTCTGTGGGTAAGTCATTTTTATTCAGTTTAATCAATTAATTATCATGTTTATAAGTCAACGGAAAAGTAGGTTGTTTGGTTGTGGTCGAATTGTTGGTAGAAATAATCCACAACCGTAATTGGTTATTTATTCACAATTGTTCCAGTGCTTAAACAGGACTTATACAATTTTTTTCCTTTGGATTTAACCCTCATGATTTAACCCCTTAACACCTGAGTCAGAACATGCAGGTCATGATTGATGGTGGAATTTTTCAAGCGCATTTCCGAAATTGTGCGATAAGCATGTAACACGGTGGTATGGTCACGACCGCCAAACGCTTCACCAATCGAAGGCAGACTGGATGGGGTTAACTCCTTGGCCAGCCACATGGCTACCTGTCTTGGCCGGGCGATGGCGCGGGTGCGTTTTTTCGAGTGCATATCCGAGAGTTTAACCTTGTAATAGTCGGCGACGGTTTTCTGAATCGATTCGAATGTAATTTGCCGGTTATGCGCGCCGAATAAATCCTTCAAGGCTTCCTTGGCCAGTTCCAGATTGATTTCACGACCGTGAAAACGCGAAAAGGCCAGCACTTTCTTCAGCGCGCCTTCCAGTTCGCGCACGTTGGAACGCAGGTTTTTAGCGATAAGAAATGCGACATCCTCGTTGATGTTGATAGCTTCCGCGTCGGCCTTTTTTTTCAGGATGGCTACGCGCATTTCGAGCTCCGGCGGTTCGATCGCCACCGTCAATCCCCAATCGAAGCGGGAAATCAGGCGATCTTCCAGCCCGGCGATATCCTTGGGATAGGTATCGCAGGTGATTACGATCTGTTTCTTGGCCTCAATCAAGGCATTGAAGACGTAGAAAAACTCTTCCTGGGTGCGATTCTTGTTATTGAAGAACTGGATGTCATCCACCAGCAGCACGTCGAGCGAGCGGTAATAGCGTTTGAAAACATCGAAGGATTTCTGCTGGTAAGCGCGTACCACGTCGGCATAATAGTCCTCGGCGTGAACATAACGTATGACTCGCTGCGGGTCCTGTTTATGAATTTCGTTGCCGAGGGCATGAATCAAGTGCGTCTTGCCGAGGCCGACGCCACCATAGATGAAGAGCGGGTTGTAAGAGACGCCGGGATTTTGTGCCACTTGCATGGCGGCGGCGCGCCCCAGATCGTTGGCGTGTCCGGTCACCAGAGTTTCAAAGGAGAAACTCGGATTCAGGCGTGTTTTGTCGTAGTGTGAATCGCGCGGCGCGGAAGCTGGCGCGGCCTTGGTCACAGGGTTAGTAATAGGTGATGTGTTGTTCTGGGCAGTGGGTCTTTCCTGCGCAGGCATGTCTGTCTGCGGGGCTGCCTGTGGATTTGCCAGGGATTCAGAAAGCGTCAGTGAGATCGGCGTCGGCACTGTAAAAAACTGGCGGCTGAGTTCTTCGATCCTGGTCATATAGCGTTCGCGCACCCATTGCAGCACGAAGCGATTGGGTGCGATCAGACGCATTTCCTGCTGGGCGTTCGCACCCTCTTCAAGGCGTAACGCCTTGATCCAGGTGTTGAACTGCTGCTCCGGCAGTTCCTTCTCGAACTTGCTCAGGCAGGAAGACCAGAATTCACTCATGACAGAATGGCCAAAATATGATTTATATTATTGATTTTATTGTTATTTTAATAGGAACTGGGCAAATCCCGGAGACCGCAGTGGAACCGGGATCAGGGCAGATTTTAATCCTTACTGAGAAAGTTATCCACAGGCCAGGAAAAAAAGAATCCTTGACAAGGCAGGGCTAAAGCGTTGTAATCGCACGTTTCTCAGAAGCAAGCACATAACAAATGAAACGTACATATCAACCTTCGGTGGTGCGGCGTAAACGCACTCATGGTTTCCTGGTCCGTATGCGTACCCGCGCGGGCCGTGCGGTTATCCGCGCCCGGCGCGCCAAAGGGCGCGCGCGCCTCAGCGTCTGAGTGAGTGGCGCGGTGGCTGTGGATTACAGCTACCGGAGCATACATAGATTGCGCGAAACGGATGATTTTTCATCCGTTTTTGCTTTTCGAAAGGTGCTGCGAGGCAAACATTTACACCTGTTATACCGTCCCAATCAGGGAGCAACGGCGCGCCTGGGCATGATCGTGGCCAAGAAATTTGTAGCACGCGCGACAAATCGCAATCTCGTTAAACGGTTGGTACGCGAAGCCTTTCGCTGCATGCGCCCAGTGCTCCCGCCGTGTGATCTGGTATTGCGCGTAGCCGCTCCCATCGCTACGCCTATAGACCGGGATGTTATAACTACCGAGATCAAGGCCTTGCTGGCAAGCTTATTGGCGAACTTATTGGCAAACCCTCCCAAGTGAAAAATTTGGTTATTTTCTTGCTCAAGGCTTATCAATACCTGCTGAGTCCTTTTCTTGGGCGCAATTGCCGCTTCCATCCCAGTTGCTCGGAATACGCACTGGAAGCTGTACGCAAACATGGCGTTTTAAAAGGCGGCAGACTGGCAACGCGGCGTATCGCTTGCTGCCATCCTTGGCATCCGGGCGGTTTTGACCCCGTACCTTAACCCTCGTACGCTTAACGTCTCATTCCTTAACCCCAGTCAATTTAATTCTTACGTCAGATTTTCCAATGGAAATACAGCGTCTTATCTTGGTAATGGTGTTTACCCTGTCCCTTGTCATGTTGTGGGACGCTTGGGATAAGCAATATAACCCTCGACCGGCGGCAGTGAGCAAGACAGCGGCAAACACCGTGCCTCAACTGGCAGCGGGAACAAACGGGGCCAGTCCATCGGCGCCAATGAGTGGAGCGCTGCCCAGCGTAGCTCAGGCGCCCAAGGCCATCGTCAAGACTGATTTGCTGACGGCGGAGATTTCTGCCCAAGGTGGCGATCTGGTTCGACTTGAGCTGATCCGGCATAAGGCACTCGTCGACAAGAGCAAGAACTTCGTACTGTTTGACGCCGGCGCCCAGCATGTTTATCTGGCGCAAAGCGGCCTGATCGGCGAGGGGCTGGCGAATCACAAGACGCTGTTCCAGCTTGCGCCCGGCACGTACGAGCTCAGGGAGGGCAGTGATACTTTGCAGGTGCGCCTCGAAGCGCCCGAGGCGGACGGCATCAAGGTGGCGAAAATCTACACCTTCCACCGTGGCAGCTATCTGATTGATGTCGGTTTTGAAATTACCAATCTGAAACAAACGGCGCTGGCGCCTCATGCGTATTTTCAACTAACCCGGGACGGCAATAAACCGGAGAGTGAAACTTCGATGATCAGCACTTTCACGGGGCCGGCGGTATATACGGAGGCGGAGAAATTTCAAAAACTCGATTTCGCCGATATTGAAAAAGGCAAGGCCAAGTTTGCGCAGAAGGCAGATAACGGCTGGATCGGTTTGGTACAACATTATTTTGTCGCGGCCTGGTTGCCGCAGGGCAAGGTAGAGCGTGAATTTTATGCGCGCAAGGTCGACACCAATCTGTATTCGGCCGGCGCCATCGTGCCGGCAGGCAGCATTGCAGCGGGCGCCACCGGCGCCGTTACTATGCCGCTTTTCGCCGGGCCGCAAGAGCAGGATAAGCTCGAGGCCTTGGCGCCGGGCATGGAGCTGGTGGTCGATTATGGCTGGCTGACCGTGATCGCCGCGCCGATTTTCTGGGTGATGGAGTGGCTCTATCGCCTGATCGGCAACTGGGGCTGGGCCATTATTTTCCTGACGATATTGATCAAACTGGCATTCTTCCCGCTCTCGGCCGCCAGCTACAAATCGATGGCGAAAATGAAGGTGCTGGCGCCGCGGATGCAGGCGCTCAAGGAGCAATTTGGCAACGACCGGCAGCGCATGAGCCAGGCGGTGATGGAGATGTACAAGACCGAGAAAATCAATCCGCTCGGTGGCTGTTTACCGATCCTGGTGCAGATTCCGGTGTTTATCGCCCTCTACTGGGTGCTGCTGGCGACGGTGGAAATGCGTGGCGCGCCGTTCATGTTATGGCTGCAAGACCTGTCGACGAAAGACCCTTATTTTGTCCTGCCGTTGATCATGGGCGCGACCATGTTCATCCAGACCAAACTTAACCCGACGCCACCTGATCCGATCCAAGCCAAAGTCATGCTGTTCATGCCGGTCGCTTTTACCGGCATGTTCATGTTTTTCCCCTCCGGGCTGGTGCTCTACTGGGTGGTGAACAACCTCTTATCGATTGCCCAGCAGTGGCAGATCACGCGCATGATCGAGGGTGGAAAGACTAAATAAAGCGGCTGATCTGATAGCCGCCATCGCCACTGCGCCGGGGCGCGGTGGCATTGGCGTAGTACGGGTATCGGGTAAAGGTCTTGCTGCGCTTGCCAGCAAAATTCTCGGCGCCCTGCCGCAGCCACGCCAGGCCACGCTTGCTGTTTTCCGTGCTGCCGATGGCACGGCGATTGATCGGGGCCTCGCCCTCTATTTTCCCTCCCCGCATTCCTACACCGGCGAAGACGTGCTCGAACTGCAAGGCCATGGCGGGCCGGTGGTGATGCAACTCCTGCTGCAACGCTGCCTGGAGTTGGGCGCGCGCCAAGCCCGGCCGGGCGAGTTCACGCAACGCGCTTTTCTCAACGACAAACTCGATCTGGCGCAGGCCGAAGCCGTCGCCGATTTGATCGAAGCGGCGACGGCCGAAGCGGCACGCGGCGCCATGCGCTCGCTGGAAGGTGTTTTTTCACAGCGGATTCACGAACTGGTCGCCGGCCTTATCAATTTGCGTCTGCTGGTCGAGGCGACCCTGGATTTTCCCGAAGAAGAAATCGACTTTCTAAAGCAAGCCGCCACCACTGAGCGGCTGCAAGCCTTGCAAGAAAAGTTGATACAAATCAGCGCCGTGGCGCGCCGGGGCAGTTTGCTGCGCAACGGCTTGCAAGTGGTGCTGGCCGGTCAACCCAATGTCGGCAAATCCAGCCTGATGAATCAGCTGGCGGGCGAAGAGCGTGCCATCGTCACCCATATCCCCGGCACCACCCGCGACGCCCTGCGCGAAACGATTCAGATCGAAGGCATTCCCTTGCATATCATCGACACAGCCGGCTTGCGTGAGACGCAGGACGAAGTCGAGCGTCTCGGCATCAGCCGCAGCTGGCGCGAGATCGATCGTGCGGATGTGGTGATTCTGCTGCTCGACGCCCGCCATGAGATGACACCCGCAGACGAGATGATCGCCACGCGTCTGCCCGCAGGCGTGCCGCGTCTAGTGGTGCTGAACAAGGCCGATTTGGCGAATCAGCCAGCCGCAAGACACGAGACCAAGGGCAACGTTACTCTCGTTTTGTCGGCTAAAACCGGCGAAGGCATGGACTTGTTGCGCGCAGAATTACTGCGCTGTGCCGGCGGGCAGATGGGTGGCGGGGGGCTATTT
>Ga0105164_10002869_pt1 | contig 10572 bp, 9 predicted proteins | sample VDWuncwatermetaG_FD_89674 | JGI IMG/M metagenome (GOLD analysis project Ga0105164, IMG submission 89674) | Wastewater microbial communities from Netherlands to study Microbial Dark Matter (Phase II) - VDW unchlorinated drinking water | ecosystem: Environmental > Aquatic > Freshwater > Drinking... | reverse complement strand
TTGCCACCGCGCGGGGTGAGGGCGTAAAAGTCGCTGCCGTCACCCAACCGGTCGAGACTCAACTGCGTGATCCCATTCGCATCCTCCCGCTTGATGAAGCCGAGGCGCTCTTGAATAAAGTGATAGCAGGAGCAGGAGTATCAAACAGCGTTGTGGTCCAACACGACGTGGTTCGGGGTAATACCAGTCGTCTGCTGCGTTCTGATATTTCACCTGGTACCCAGTCTCCCAATGTGGTGAGGTTTGATAATCTTTCATACGATGAAGCGCTGAGTGGTCTTCGCGCAGGACGGATCCAAGCGGTCGAGGCGAATGGGATCAAGCAGTTTGTGAGCGCGCTGAACGGTTCTGATGTTTCTCTTGCCAATGTCCCCGTCGCCATTGCGCCACTCGCTACCCCAGTGTCGGTAACACCCCTTGCCACCGCGCGGGGTGAGGGCGTAAAAGTCGCTGCCGTCACCCAACCGGTCGAGACTCAACTGCGTGAGGCAACGCCCCTTCAGATCGCTGAAACTTCTCTCACAGCACCGATTGCAAGTGCGATCGCGAAGAAGATAGATACGACGGCGGTCAAAGCTCTTGTCACGCCCCAAAGTGTCGGGCGGATTTTGGGTTCCGCACAACGGTTGACGCAGACTCAAAATCCTTCACTGGTTCACACCCTGGGTCAAATCTACTTTGACGACTTGAACCGAAATTTAACCCTCCAAGATTCTAAGTTGCAACTCTACAGCGTCACCAACCACCCCCTCTACGATGCGTTCACGAAGCGCGTCGCGCAAGCGAAAACGGAAAATATCGCGGGCGTCTTTAGTCAAAGCAACATCTTACAAGACCCGACCTTAACGCAGGATGGCCTTGATCTTCTCTTAAAGCAGACGGAGGGAAGACTTTTCTTCCTTCCCAAGGATTTTGCAGGAGCTGTGAGACTTTCGATTCCGAAAGAAAGAATCATTAATCACCTTAGCGAACTTTCCGGAAAAGGAATCACCGGCACCGTGGTCGCCTTCTTAAGCCACGCGGATCGGTTAAAGCTCGGCATTAATGAGGACAGACTCCTTATTCCAAATCAGACGATTGAAGGACAATCGAAAATTACTCCCATCGAGGTGAAAGTCCTGGGAGCCAACGCCCTCACGATGGTGGAAAAGGCCTTCACGCTTGCCCTCCACAAAGGAGATCCTGCAAATGTCGATCAAGGCACAAAACTTTACCTGACCTACCTAGCAGACCTTCCGGCCACCCACGACCTCATGGCCAAACTCCCCGTCGACCTTGCCGCAGGGGAATTCGCAAAGCTCGTCGAAGTCGGACTGTAATCCCCTCTCTTTTTTTCCTTGACAAGTATACATTTGTATGGTATTCTTTTGTATAGTACACAGATGACCGCGGATAAAGAAGCGGATGGGCGCGGATAGATCCGCGGGAATCCGCACAAAATCCGTGGTAATCCGCGCTATTGAAAGGGGTTTTTCATGACAACAATTCCCTTGACCAAACGACAGAAACAGATTCTAGAACATGTGACCCGTTCCATTCAAAAGGAGGGCTATCCTCCTTCCATCCGGGAGATCGGTCAAGCATTCGGGATCAAAAGTCCACGGGGTGTCGTAGGGCATCTGGAAGCGCTCGAAAAGAAAGGTTACCTCTCACGGGAACGGGGGGCCCGCACGATCAAGATCAAGGGAGAAACGACTCAATCGATTCCTAAATATGGCGCTTCTATTCCCCTATTGGGTGCAATCGCTGCGGGTTCCCCCATCCTCGCGGAAGAAAACCTCGAGGACCATCTCCTTGTGGACGAACGGTTCGCCTCCGGGAAAAATATTTTTGCGCTGAAAGTCAAAGGCGAAAGCATGATCGGTGCCGGTATCCTTCATGGAGACTACGTCCTTGTGCGGCAACAGGCGAAAGTGGAGAATGGTGAAATCGCCGCTGTCCTCTTAGACAATGAGGCAACGGTCAAACGGGTCCAGTGCGGCAAAGGGGTCCTCCGACTCCTCAGCGAAAATCCCGCCATGAAACCGATTGAGGTCAAAGAACACGAAAAACGGGTCCAAATCTTAGGCAAAGTGGTTGGTGTCATGCGGCGAATCTGATGAAGAAAGGCCGAGTAACGATACATGGTTACTGAACTGAACGAACCGGTGGAGGTAGAGGTTTTGTTTAGCGATGGGAAGGTGAGGCCCCTCTGGTTCCGCTGGCGCGGACGGAAGATTGAGGTTAGGGAAACCACCTTTGTATGGAGACATACCGAGGGGATTTCTACCTTCGCGCACTTTGCCGTGACAGACGGCGTCGATACCTATGAACTCATCCTCGACTCAAGGCGCTTTGCCTGGACCTTGAGTAAAGTGGAGACGGTGTGGAAAAAATCATCTTTCACTTAGACATGGATGCCTTCTTCGCCTCTTGCGAGCAGAAGACCTATCCGTTCCTGCGCGGAGAACCGATTCTGGTCTGCGGAAACCCCGTCACCCGATCGGTCGTCGCTGCCTGCTCCTACGAGGCGAAACAGTACGGGATTTCCTCCGGGATGTCGGTGAAGGAGGCGCTTCGCCTCTGTCCGTGGGCCATTCTCGTCGAAGGAGACCCGGACAAATACCAGTATGTCTCCGTCGAAATTTTTGGGCATCTGGAGGCGTATTCGCCCCTCCTCGAAATCTTCTCGATTGACGAGGCCTTTCTGGATGTCACACACACGCACCGCTTTTTCGGGGGACCCCTTCCCCTCGCCGAAAGGATTCAGGGGGAGGTCGAAAAAAGATGGGGACTGACGGTCTCTGTCGGAATCGCCCCGAACAAACTGCTGGCAAAATTAGCAAGCGGGCTCCAGAAACCGCGGGGTCTTGTGAGGCTCTCGGCACAAGAGATCCCCGCCATCCTGGAGGTGCTTCCCGTCGAGAAACTCTGCGGCATCGGCGCGAAAACGAAAGAGGCCCTTTTTGAGATGGGGATTTTGACCTGCGGAGAGTTAGGCCGTGCGGACGAGAAGACCCTTTTCCGTCGGTTCGGCATCCTGGGCCCGATGCTCAAAAAGATGGGAAAGGGGGAAGATGAAAGTCCCGTTCTCCGAAGCGGCGGAGAGGGAATCGTCAAGTCGATGTCCCACGTCTACACCCTTCCCCACGACACCCACTCCTTTCCAGAACTCGCCTCCCTCTGCCTCCGCCTTTCGGAAAAGGTGGGGAGGCGTTTGCGAGAGGGGCGGTATCACGGTCATGGGGTCACCCTCACGGTGCGTTATCGGGATTTCAAAACCTTCACCCGGCAAAAAACCCTTGCGCGTCCGCTCGATGACGGGTACGACATCTATCGGGTCGCCGCCCAGATCCTGAAGACGGTGAACCTCTCCCCCACCGTACGCCTCTTGGGAGTAGGGGTGTCGGGACTGGTCCGGGAGGAAAGACAGGGAGATCTTTTCGACGAAGAAAAATGGAGAAGGCTTCTCGAGGGGATGGACCGGATCAACAACCGTTACGGAGAAGAAACCGTTTACCGCGCGGCGGCTTTCTTCCCCGTCATTCGGAAAACGCACGGATTCACGGAGGCGGGCCATGGGAGTTTTTGAACTCTGCGGATTCAGAATCCGGCCAAGGATGGCTGCCGTGATTCTTTTCTGGTTACTGTTTATCTAAGGGGATAATCAGGAAATTTCGATGACGGTATTCTCACCGCCGAAGGGGTTTTGGACACGGGTCTGACTCGAAAGATCTGTCTGCCAGACACCATCCACATAGAATTGGTATTGATAAGAACCGGGCGAAAGGGAGAGCGTCAGTTTCCAAGCGCCGTTTTTTGTCCTTCTCATCGGATTCGCCTCCGGGTCCCAGTCGTTAAAATCCCCTACCAAGGAGACGGACTTTGCGGAAGGCTCGTCCAGACTGAAAGTGACCGGCTTTCCAGAAATCTCTTCTCTTAAGAATTCCTCGAGTGTACGACGCACTTCCCGCATAAACGGAAGTTTTTCTTTTACGAACTGGCCGATGAGGTTACTCCCTTCCTGGGAGAGATCCATAAAAGAAATCCCGTAGTGGGAGGCGCTTTCCTCCTTGATTTTCCAGATTACCTTTCCCTGCGTCTCGAGGCTCGACTTCCGTTTGGGAAAAAAAAGTTTTAAAGAAAGCGGGCTCGGCAGTTCCACACTTTCTTTAAGTTCAAAGGAGATACCGCCGCAACCGACATTTTTGGGATATCCATAAAGGAGGTGACCCTCGGGTCCCTGCACTTCCACCGTTAAAGGAAGACCCCGTTTCTCAACAGGAAGAATGGGGAGCCGTGTCCATTGACGCCGCTCTTCGCCCACCTCTTTGTCCCGGACCTTTTCGTCGATATGCTGATTTCTCAATTCTTCTAAAACACCTTCCACCTCGCGTCGCTGGGAGACTTCCTGATTCAGGCGGGTCGACACTTCCCGGAGTTCCTTCAAGAGGTCCTCCTGAAGAATCATCTTTTCATCCAAGTCGGCCTGAAGGATCTTCAGGCGATCGGAAAGCCCGGCCCGCTCACTCGCCATCTCCTCGAGATAGACCGTGCGGGTTTCCACCTCTCTTCTCAGTTTCGATCTTTCTTCGAGAAGCATCTTGGCCTCTTCTTGAAGTTTGAAATGGGCTTCTCTGAGGGCCACGAGTTCCTTGACAGACGCTTCCTGCCGGGTGGCCATCTCCTCTTTGAGAGTAATAATCCGTTTCGCCATATCCCATGATTGTTGCTGTTCCTGCGTTAAGCGTCTCCGCATGAAAAACCAGGAAAGCGGCCAGAGGATTCCCCCGAGTATCAGAAGGATCATAGGCGTGAAGGAAAACGTTTTATGCCAAGAAGGGGCAGTTGAACGAGGACTTTGATTCGGTTGAGAAGATGCTGTGCGCAGGTTCTCTCGGGGGGGAGGCGGAGCGATCGGGGTCATTCTCGCCATCGCTTCCTGTAAGGCCCCCGCGAGGATCGTTTCCCGTTTATCCCCTTGCGTTCCTTCCATAGGAATAGTGGTGAGCATGACTTTTCCTGTAATCAGATGACTTCCCGGAATCTCTTTGGGATGTCGGATCACAAGAACGATCGATTTGGAGCTTTCAAACACGTCGTAGGTGGTCTTCGCAAAGAGATTGAAGGTTAATGTCTTCAGGGGTCTTTTGGCGCCGAGAACCGGATAACTTTTAAAGTAAGCCGCCTCAATCCCCTTCACCATCCCCCTCTGGATCGGAATCGCGGTCGGGATATTGGTGTAAACGGAACTCTCGAAAAATCGAAAGACGATTTTGGGAGGATCGGCTTGATAGAAGTGGCGAAAGACGACCGGGCCGGAAGTGTTGATGACCACACGAGTCGCTTCGGGAGATTTGGATTCTGTCGCGCCGAGCGCCGCCTGAGACGTTAGGCATAAAAGCCCCGCTGCAAAAACGGCCGGAAGGAGGAGCTCTTTTCGCGTCATCCCTTAGAGTTCCCGGACATGATCGTTTTCCTGAATCGGCTGCTGGGTCCATTCATTCAGAATTCGGCAGGCCGAGACGCTCTCCCGCGTCTCCTCCACCTGAACCCTCCCGATGTATTGGTCTCCCCGATAGATTGTGAGGACCGTCCCTGCATCCAGTTTTGCCTCAGTCCCGAGATCGACCACCACAAATTGGAACTTCTCGTTGACGACCAACACCCTTCCCTCAAGAATGGGGGTCGCACTCACGATGATCTGACCGAGATCCACCTCTTCCGGCGAACGGGCGAGGATCTTGGTCATCTGTGTTTTGAGGGACTTCTTCTCTCCCTGCGTGATCATGAGCTGGTTATGAAAGGTGTTTCTCTCTTTCGCCAGTGTCTGTTTTTCCTGACGTTCTCTCACAACTTTCTGTTGAAGACGATTCACTCTTTTCTCAACGCCTTTGAGCCGCACGAGCGTCATCTGATTCGTCTGTTTCAGGCTCAACAGTTCATGCTCCAGACGGGCAGATCTGCTTCTGTGAGACGAAAGCTCTTCTTCAAGAAGGGTCTTGGACCGCAACGCACGGAGAAGCGCTTCCTCTGCGGTAAGGCGCCGGACCATTTCTCTTTCTTTGAGCATGAACAGAACGCCGGTCGAAGAGGCAAAGGAAAGCGTGAGAATAATAAGAAGTCCTGTTGTAAACCATCTTCTAAAGCTCATCGGGCAGCCCTCAAACAAAAAAATCCAAGTCTCTTAAACTAAGAAACTTGGAACCCTTAAACAATTCTCGTCTCGAAAATTTTTTTGTCGAACCAAAGGTGACCGTCACCCCCTCACCGGTTCGCCTATTTGGAGGTAGTATATCACGCGTGCCATTTTCTGTCAACTCTTTTTTTATAGGGGGTTAGGAATGGATTTTAAGCGTTCCACCCTCACGTTTGCCTCTTTCAAGAGACGAAGAGCAACGTCATCCATCGAATAGCCATGACTGTAGATCACTTTTTGGATGCCGGTATTAATGATCATCTTGGTGCAGATCAAACAGGGGGAGAAAGTGGTGTAGAGGGTCGCCTCCCGGAGGGTAACGCCATGGTAAGCCGCCTGCGTGATGGAATTTTCCTCTGCATGGGAACAGAGGCATTCCTCCAAACGGCTCCCCTGCGACCCGAAGCGGCTGCACCTCGGACACCCCCCTTCATTGCAATTTTGAACGCCCCGGGGGGTACCGTTGTACCCTGTGGAGATCACCCGGCGGTCCTTGACAATGACGGCAGCGACTTTCCGCTTGATGCAGTTTGAACGGAGGGCGACGACCTTGGCGATTCCCATAAAATAGTCATTCCAGTCGGGCCTTGGGTTTTTTTTTGAAAGAGACAGAAGGAGTTTCCGAAGAAACCCCTCGAGATGAGCGAGGGAGCCGTTGTTTCGGATGACCCGATCCGCCATCCGGAGCGTTTTTTGAAGCTGCTGGTCTTCTTCGACATGGCTTCCCGCCTCAAGGCGCTCCAGACGGACAAATTCTCTTAAATGCTTAGGGTCCTTTTCCCGTCCACGGCGTTTCACCCGCTCAAAACGGAGCTTCTGGGGCGCCTCGACCCGGAAAAGGACAAAATCCTTCCGACGACGGAGGACCTTCACTTCCCCCGGATGGCGAATGGAGTCGATCACATAATTTTTGTCGATATCGAGACGGGGAAAGATCCGTTCGGCAAGGACTCCCGGCCCATGTTCTGCCCGGAGCCTGTTTCCTGCCTCAACCAGATGCTGGCGAGTCAGCGGTTTTTTCCGGGTGCGGAGGTGTTCCCGGATCACATCCGAGAGAGAAAAATAATGGAATCCCCTCTCTTTCAGAAAGCGGGCCACTTCTCCCTTCCCCGAACCATTCTTCCCGGTAAGACCAATGATCACGGCAGTTCTTCTATGATAGGTTGATCCTCATTTACCTCTTCAGTATTACTTAATGACTCGATCGTTTCAACAGAAGGAGGTAATGCTTGTACGTCTTTTAATTTCCTTTCGATGTTTCTCGATTTCCTTGCAGCATCTTCGATGGTATTACTTGCTTCTTGCAGTTTCTTGTGAGTCTTGTCAAGAATTTCACCGAACCTGCCGAATTCTGTCTTTACCGCCCCTAATAGACCCCATACTTCACTAGCTCGTTTTTCAATTGCTAACGTTCGGAATCCCATTTGAAGACTATTTAACAAAGCGGCAAGAGTGGTCGGACCCGTAATAACAATTTTATATTCCCTTAGCAGCAATTCATAAAGACCCGGCCTTCGAAGCACCTCAGCGTATAAACCTTCTATGGGTAAGAATAGGATTCCGAAATCAGTTGTATAGGGAGGGTCAATATATTTGTCCCTGATGTCCCTTGCCTCTGATTTTATTCTACTTTCTAGAGCCTTACTTAATTCTTCCACCAAAGTTAAGTTCCCTTCTTCTTGAGCATCTCCTAATTTCTGATAATCCTCTAGTGGAAACTTTGCGTCGACTGGGAGCCATACGATTTCACCATCTCTACCTGGCAATTTTACGGCGAATTCGACATTGTCCCGACTGCCTTTTTTAGTAACGACATTCTTTGCATACTGTTCTGGTGTGAGTATTTCATCTAACAAGTTTCCTAATTGAATCTGTCCCAACGTGCCTCTGATCTTAACGTTAGTTAAAACTCTTTTAAGATCCCCTACTCCTGCAGCGAGAGTCTGCATCTCACCCAACCCTTTATGGACCTGTTCAAGTCTATCGCTTACTAATTTAAAAGATTCACCCAGCCGTTTTTCCAAGGTTGTGTGGAGTTTTTCATCAACGGTTTCCCGCATCTTTTCTAATTTTTGACTATTATCATCCTGAAGAGACTTCAATCTTTCTTCAATAGTACCGCGCACCTTATCAAGTTTTTGCTCATTGATATTCATTAACTTTGTCAATTGGTTTAGAACTTCTTCCCTAAGTTCTTTTGAATTGCGACCGCTTTCTTCTCTGCTTTTCGCGTTTTCCTCCCTTCGATCGCGCTCGATCCTCTCCAAGCTCTTATTCAAATTCTCGACCTTAGGCCCCAACTCCGTTTCCTTTGAACCTCGTAATAATAAAAGAAGGACGATGAAATTGGCCACTACGAAAATCGTTAGGACGATAACACCCGTAAGCACTATCACCACCCTCCAAATGTTTCCTTACTTCAATTCAGTTAACCTAATTATACCATAAGGGAGGCATCTTGACGAGGTGGCACAATAGGATATTGGGTTACCCTGCGTACGGTGTGGGATCGACGAGAGCGGCGTTTCGAAAGGCGCGCTTCCGCTCGGCGCATTTGTTGCACCGGCCGCAGTGCTTCTCACCGCGGGGGTCGAAACAGGAAAAGGTGAGTTCGAGCGGAAGATCCTTCCCTTTCAGCACCACCTCCTTCTTGGACAGGTGGGAGAAGGGGGTGATGATGTTGAGATCAAAACGGAGTCCTTCCGAAAAACTCGCTTCAAGGGTCTCGAAAAAATTAGGGGTCGCGTCCGGAAAAGGGTTTCCGCGCAGAATGCCGATGGCGAGCGTCGGGATATCCTTGAGGTTGCACCAAACCCCTGCTTTGGCCAGAAGAAAGATGTTTCGCCCGGGGATGTATACCGCAGCATCCTCAGAGGATTCATCCGGTATCTCTTTCCCGGTCACGCTCCAATGGGTCTTCTGCAAATCTTGAATGGGGAGATCCAAGAACCCGATCGGTTTTACCGCCGGATGGGCGAGCTTTGCAAGAAACCGTTTCAGCCACTGAATCTCCATCGCCTCCCAACGAAGCCCGTTCTGGATATAAAGCGGGTAGACTTCGGAATACTCCTTGCAGAGTTCTGCAAGGAGGACCGCGCTATCGATCCCGCCGCTTGAAAGAATAGCGACCGCTTCTTTTCTCGCCATGGTTTCCCCTTCGGACAAAATATCAAATTGAGACAAAAAAGTCTATCCTTTTCTTAGCGTATAGCGGATAGCGTAGAGCGTATAGTTTTCCCTATCCGCTAAACGCTATACGCTAACCGCTAAAAGTTCATCTGTGTTATAATAGTTCCATGCAACTTAAAGGAAGCGTAGCGCTCGTGACAGGGTCGGCGGAGCGGATCGGCCGCGCGATCGCCCTCTCCCTTGCGGAAAAGGGGGCGCATCTTGTGATTCATTATCGCTCCTCCGTCAAAGAGGCGGAGGAGACGGTGCGGCGGTGCCATCGATTCGGCATCCGTGCCGTTTCTCTGCGCGCAGATCTTACGAAAGTGAATGAGGTCGATCTCCTTTTCCAGAGGGCGCTACAGGCTTTCGGAACAATCGATCTTTTAGTCAACAATGCGGCGGTCTTCTTCAAGACCCCCTTTTCAGCGTGTACCGAATCGGATTGGGACAATACCTTAGACACGAATCTCAAAGGAAGTTTTCTCTGCGCCCAGCGGGCGGGAAAGATCATGATCAAAAAGGGCCGCGGAAAGATCATCAATATTGCGGACTGGAGCGGGATCCGTCCTTATGTGGATTATCTTCCCTATTGCGTGTCCAAGGCGGGGGTGATTGCGCTCACGAAGGCGCTCGCGCTTGAACTTGCCCCCAAGGTCCAGGTCGCCTGTATCGCCCCGGGCCCGATCCTCCTTCCCAAAAATTTTTCGAAGGAACAGGCCAAAGAGATCAAGGGGAAAGTTCCGCTCAAGCGGATCGGTACACCGGAAGACATCGTCCGGGCGGTCCATTTTTTGGTGGAGGGATCCGATTTCATCACAGGGTCCACCCTCGTGGTGGATGGTGGAGAACTGATTGCTTAGGAGGAATATGTTTCGCGTCACGCGGGAAATCTATTTTTGCTACGGCCACCGCCTCTTAAATTACGACGGAAAGTGCAAAAATCTTCATGGCCATAACGGAAAGGTGGAGGTGGAACTCGCCTCAGAGAAGCTGGATGAGCGGGGAATGGTGTATGACTTTAAGGACATCAAATCGGTCATTCAAAAATGGATCGACGAGAATCTGGACCACCGGATGATTTTAAACCGTAAGGACCCGATCCTGCCGGCCCTAAAGACCGCCAAAGAACCGTTTTATCTTGTCGATGAGAATCCGACGGCAGAGATCCTCGCAAAACTCATCTTCGACTACGCGGCCTCCCAGGGTTTCCCTGTCACCGAAGT
>Ga0105164_10002868_pt1 | contig 10574 bp, 11 predicted proteins | sample VDWuncwatermetaG_FD_89674 | JGI IMG/M metagenome (GOLD analysis project Ga0105164, IMG submission 89674) | Wastewater microbial communities from Netherlands to study Microbial Dark Matter (Phase II) - VDW unchlorinated drinking water | ecosystem: Environmental > Aquatic > Freshwater > Drinking... | reverse complement strand
GTTGTTGATGTCCGCGACCTCGCTCTTGAGGCCCTCGCGGTACTCGTCGATCAACGGGAGCCGCCACACGCTCTCGCCGGCGGCGGCGGCGGCGTGCAGCAGGCGGCCGGCCAGGGCGTGGTCGTTGGCGAGCAGCCCGGAGCAGAGCGGGCCGAGGGCCACGACGCACGCTCCCGTGAGCGTGGCCATGTCGATCATCTCGTCGGGCTTCACGTGTTCGCGCGCGTAGCAGAGCGCGTCGGCCAGGGTGAGGCGTCCCTCGGCGTCGGTATTACCGATCTCGATGGTCGTGCCGTTCATCGCGCGGAGCACGTCGCCCGGCCGGATGGCCGAGCCCGAGGGCATATTCTCCGTCGCCGCGATGAGCCCGTGCACTTCCACGCTCGGCGCGAGCTGGGGAAGCGCGCGCATGAGGCCGAGGACCGCCGCCGCCCCCGACATGTCGTCCTTCATCCGCAGCATTCCTTCGGCGGTCTTGAGGTCGAGACCGCCGGCGTCGAACGTCACGCCCTTGCCAATCACGGCCACGCGCTTCTTCGGACGCGGCGGCGAGTAGGTCAGGTGGATGAACTTCGGCGGCTGCTCGCTCCCGGCGGCCACGCCGAGGAAGGCGCCCATGCCCATCTTGGCGCACTCCGCGCGGTCGTAGACCTTGAGGGTCAGCCCGGCCTCCTTCGCGACCTGCGCCGCGACCTCGGCCAGGTGCGCCGGGTGCACGTCATTGGCCGGCGCGTTGACGAGGTCCCGCGCGAACCACGTCGCGCCGGCGAAGACCTCACCTCGGCGGGCGCCCGCCTCGACCTCGCGTGCCGCGCGTCCCTGCGGTACCAGCACCCGCAGCTCTTCCACTGCCTTATCCGCTTTCTCGCGCTTGTAACGATCGAACGTGTACGTCCCCAGGATCGCGCCCTCCACCACCGCGTGAGCACGCTGGCCGTCCGGCAGCCGCTCGCCGAGGACCTCGATGGCCACCGTGCGAGCACCGAGGTCGCGAGCCCGCCGGAGCGCCGCCGCCGCCCCACGGCGGACGACCTCGAGCGTCAGCCCCTTGCGCGGTCCGAGGCCGGCGACGACGAGGCGTGGCGTGGCGAGGGTGGGCGTGTGGACGTGGGTGACCTGTCCGGCCTTGCCCAGGAATTTCTCGGCGTCGAGGATCGATTTGATCTGCCCGCCCGAGCGCCGGTCGAGATCGGTAAGCGACGAGGGCCAGCGCTTGTCCTCTGCGTGCAGGCCGACGACGAGCGCGTCGGCCGCGACGTCGGCGGCCCCCTGGCGTACGATCGTCACCTTCATGCCCGCTCTCCTGCCGCCAGCGCCAGCGCGCGTCGGATCATGTCGATGATGCCCTCCGTGACGTCCAGCTCGGCCACCTGCTCGATCGGGACCCAGCGCGCCTCGCCCGCGTCGCTGCCGGCCGTGATGACCTCCGACTCCGGATAGGCGAGGTAATCGACCAGCACGTAATGATAACGGAGACGGCCCGCGGCATCGTACACGATCCGGTCGGCGACGCCGGCGACCCCGACGAGACGGATGACGCAGCCGCACTCCTCCGCGATTTCACGCCGCGCGGCCTCCGCCGTCGTCTCCCCCAGCTCGACGAGGCCGCCCGGCAGGCTCCACTTGCCCGACGAGGGCTGGCCGCCGCGCCGCACCAGCAGCACGCGGCCCTCGTGCAGGACGACGGCGCCGACGCCGACGCGCGGGTAGTCGGAATACTCGCGGCTCACGCCACTCCCGCGAGCCAGGTGTCGCTGGCGTACTTGTCGGCAACGAGGCGCTCGACCAGCGCGTGCTCCTCCTCCGACAGCCCCCCTGGGCGAAGCGTCAGGCCGTGTTCCGCCTCGAAGGCCGCAGCCAGCGTGTCGGCGACTTCCTCGAACGTCGGACGGCGGCCGAGCGCCGCTTCGAGCGTCGTCAACGACGCCATCGGGTCGCGCGTCGTGGGGAACAGCGCGCGCAGCCGCGGCTCGTCGGCGCCGAGGAGGACCGAGCCGTGCTGGAGGAAACACCGCCCGCGCCGCCGCTGGGCGCTGCCGACCAGCTTGCGGCCGCCAATCTCGATCTCGTACCGGCCCGTCCGCGCGAAGCAGAACGCCGGCGCCGCGCCCTTCACGCGCGGCGCGGCGACGACGTCGGCAGGGACGCCGAGCGTGCGGAGGCCCGTCGCGAGCGCACGCGCGATCCAGCGGTACGCCTCCAGCACGTCGGCGGTGACACCTAGGTCCTCGTTCGTCGCGACGACGCTGTAGGTCAGCTCGCGCTCGGGGCCGTCGTGGTAGATCGCGCTGCCCCCCGTCGGTCGCCTCACGATCCCGACGCCGAGCCGCCGACACGTCTCGGCGCTCACGGCATTGTCGAGCGCCTGACCGTAACCGAGGGACACTGTCGGCGGATCCCACGCGAAGAAACGGAGCGTCGGTGGCGCCTGGCCCGTCTGGCGCCCGCGCCACAGCGCCTCGTCGATCGCCATGTTGGTGGCGCCGTCCACGGGCTCGGTGACGAGGAGGCGCCACGGACGCTCACTCACTGAATCACCCCGTCCGCGCGGACTGCGAGGACCACGGTGCAAGGTCGAGAGGCAGCGCGACGGCGAGCGTCGGAGACGCTCTCACTGCGTCACCGGCTCCGTCCGCCGCAAGCGGCCAGGCGGAGGTCAGCGGCGCTCGAGCGCGGAGATGACTCGTGCTTCGAGATGCAGGAAGCGGCGGTCGACCTTGGTGAACTCCTCGCGCACCTCGTCACGGAATCGCCCGGTCTTCTCATCAAGAGCCACCACGCCCTCGGCAACCACCACGATGTTCGACCGCAGCGCCTCCGCGACGACATCGAAGTGACGGCGCGTCTCGGCGGCTGTGGCGTCGATGTGGTGGTGGAGACCGACGAGGCCGGCCTCGACGCTGTCGATGCGGGCGCCGAGCGTGTCGATGCGGGCGCCGAGCGCGGCCTGGACGCCGTCGATGCGGGCGTCGATCGTGTCGATGCGAGCGCCGAGCGCTTCAAATCGCAGGGCGGTTCTGGCCTCGGAGGCCCGGATCTCCTCAACGAGCTGCTGGCGGAGTCGATCGAGGCCGGGATCAAGCGCGCCCATGGGGCCATACTCTCGTCCGCCCGCGGAGTCATGTCAATCGTAGCCGTTTCCGGACAGGGTGTCACTCGATCACCTGGTCGGCGCGAAGCAGCAAGGATCGTGGAATCGTCAGTCCGAGCGCCTTGGCGGTCTTGAGGTTGATGATCAGCTCGAACTTCGTCGGCTGTTCGACCGGCAGATCAGCGGGTTTGGCGCCTCTCAAGATCTTGTCGACGTAGATAGCGGCGCGACGATAGAGGTCGTCGAAATTCGTCCCATAGGACATGAGACCGCCAGCATCCATAGACGCCCTCGAGGCGTAAATCGCCGGCAGCCGGCTCTTGACCGCGAGCTCTGCGATCCGTCTTCGGTGAGTAACAATCGTGGGATCCCCAAAGACTATCAGGGCCCCGGTGCGCTCCTTTTTCATCGCGGTAAAGGCGTGCTCGATGTCATCGGGTCCTTTGACCTCCAAGGAGAGAAGTGTCACGCCCAATGCTGGGGCGGTGGCCTGGATCTCCCTCAATTGGAGAGGGTTCGTGGGGTTGGCCGGATTCAAAAGGACAGCAATACGGGAGGCCGTCGGGACGACCTCCTTAAGAAGTTCAAGCCGCTTTGTGATCACACCCGCGTGAAAGTCCGATAAGCCCGTGATATTCCCGCCTGGCCGAGCGAGGCTGGCGACAAGTCCGGTCCCAACAGGGTCAGCAGCATTCCCCATGACGATGGGGACAGCTCTGGTCGCGTTCTTTGCCGCATGGGCAGCCGGCGCACCTTCCGCCACGATGATGTCAACCTTGAGACGGACGAGCTCCGCTGCGAAATCAGGGAGTCGATCCAGCTTCCCCTCCGCATATCGCCACTCAATGGCAATGTTCTGTCCCTCCACGTACCCAAGCTCACGCAGACCCCGCCGGAATGCCTCGACACGGGTCGCCGTAGACGAAGGGGAGCTGGCAAGTAGAAACCCTATCCGCGAGACTTTCTTTGGCTGCTGCGCGTCGGAGGCGAGCGAAGTCGCCAGGGCCGCGGCGACCAGCAACGTGACGATAGCGGCGAGCCGCTTCACTGGATCACCTGATCAACTCGCAGCAGCAGCGACGGCGGGATCGTCAGCCCCAGTGCGGTCTTGAAGTTGATCAAAGAGCCAAGGATCGACGAAGCACGCGGTCAACGGCTTCCATGTCCGGCCTGGGCATGGAACCGAGTTTTCGATCGACGATCGTCCGTCTGACGGTTCGAACGATTCCGGTCACCAAAGACGGGAAGAGCAATCCGGCTCCCTTCCAATCAGCGATCAGATAGTCTCCGAAGAGACGTCGTCTCAGGTTGCTGGTGATGGCCGCCACAACCACTTCTTGTCGTGCGCGGTGGTAGTCCGGCGAGCTGATGACGACGGCCGGCCGAAACTTCTTTCCCGATTCGTCCGAGAACACGAAACCGACGAGCACGACATCGCCCCGGTTACAGGCGATCATACGCTGAGTCCTTCAGGTTATCCCACAGATGTGCCAGCACCGGATCCGTCTTCCCCGTCAGAGCCACCGTCTCTTCGCTGTCATCGCCGAGATCCTCCTGGAGTCGCTCTTCGATCGCCTCGAGCACGTACTGCCGGACCGTGACGTCTCGCTTTGCCGCCGCCAGTCGAAGACGACGGCGCACTTCCGGCAGCACGTCAACGCTGATGCGCGGCCGCTTGGCGACGGACTCCATGGGTCGTGCCATCTCCGGTCACCTCCCTACGAGGCGAAGATGGCACAGAGATGCGTTGGTGTCAATGACACCAAGTCACCCAACGAGCTCTCCGTCGAGCGACTTGTGTGCACCCATCAAAACAGATTGCGGAATCGTGAGCAGACTCAGCGCGAACATGGTCAGCGCGTGCGTTGACGGCGAGGCGGCGGCTCGTCTTGACGACGGTGTCGTCATTTGTTATCATAAATGACGACTTCGATGTCACCGTCGGTTCCCGCGTACGTCGAGCGCGTTCTGGATCTCCCCGCGCTGATCCAGAGGAAGTCGCACTTCCTGTTCGGGCCCCGGCAGACGGGCAAGAGCTTCTTGATCCGTCAGACCCTCCCCGGGGTGCGGCTCTACGACCTCCTCGACCACGCGACCTACCTTGCCCTGAGCCAGCGGCCGGGGCGCATCGCCGAGGAGCTCACGGCCGCCGATCGGATGGTCGTCATCGACGAGATCCAGCGTCTGCCGGAACTCCTGAACGAGGTCCATCGCCTGATCGAGAACCGCGGGACCACGTTCCTGCTGACGGGATCGAGCGCGCGCAAGCTCCGTCGCGGCGGCGTGAATCTGCTCGGGGGTCGGGCGCGGACGAAGTACTTTCACCCGCTGATCTCGCGAGAGCTGGGACGCCACTTCGACCTCGCGCGCGCCGTCGCCCGCGGGACGCTGCCGTCGATCTACTTCTCCGACGATCCGCAGGCGGATCTCGAGGCCTACGCCGGGTCCTATCTCCAGCAGGAGATCGTGGCGGAGGGGGCGACCCGCAACGTCCCGGCCTTCAGCCGGTTCCTGCGCGTCGCCGCTCACTGCAACGGCACGATCGTCAACTTCACCAACGTCGCGAACGACGCCCAGGTCGCGCGCACGACGGTCTACGAGTACTTCGAGATCCTCAAAGACACCCTCGTGCTCCACGAGTTGCCGGCGTGGCGGAAGTCCCAGAAGCGCAAGCCGCTCGCCTCGTCCAAGTTCTACTTCTTCGACGTCGGCGTGACGGCCACGCTCCAGGGCCGTCGCTTTCGCCCCCGCACGCCCGAGTTCGGCCAGGGGGTCGAGACCTACCTCATGCACGAGCTGGTCGCCTACCGGGATTACATCTCTGGCGAGCCGCTCCGCTACTGGCGATCGACCTCGGGGTTCGAGGTCGACTTCATCCTCGGCGATCATACGGCGATCGAGGTGAAAGCCAAGGACACGGTCTCGCCTCAGGACGTGAAGTCGCTGCGAGCCCTCGCAGAGGAGCGGAAGCTCAAGCGTTACGTCTGCGTGAGTCTCGAGGCTCGCCCGAGGCGCGTCGACGGGCTCGCGCTCGTACCCGTGCGGGAGTTCCTGGACGCCCTGTGGAGCGGTGAGTACACGTGACGCCCTGTGGAGCGGGCTCCTCCGAATGACCCGCGACCTCATTGGATCACCTGATCGGCCCGCGCGAGCAGCGACGGCGGGATCGTCAGCCCCAGCGCCTTCGCGGTCTTGAGGTTGATCGCCAGCTCGAACGTGGTCGGTTGCTCCACCGGCAGATCGGCAGGCTTGGCGCCCTTCAGGATCCTATCGACATACGTGGCGGCGCGACGAAACAAGTCGAGGAGACTGGCTCCGTAGGACATCAGTCCGCCGGCGATCACGTTCTCCTTCACTTGGTACATCACGGGCAGCCGATTCTTGGCCGCGAAGTCCACGACCCGCCCCACGTTAAGCTGGTGCATGGGGTCGGCCGTCACCATCAGCGCGTGGGGCCGCCCCCGCGTCATTGCGGAGAGGGCGCTCTCGAACTCGTTTGGACTGCTTACCTCCACCGATTGCACCGTCACACCCAACGCCTGGGCTCCAGATTTGGTCTCCTGAAAGTTCGCTGCGTTGGACGCATTCGCCGGATTCCACAGAAATGCGACACGGGAAACCTTGGGAATGGCCTCCTTGAGCAACTGCAGACGTTTGGGGCCGAGCTCGGGACCGAGAATGGTGTTCCCGGTAATGTTCCCGCCGGGGCGTCCAAGGCTCGCGACGAGCCCGGTCCGTACCGGATCGCCGATGCCCACCATCACGATGGGGATCGTCGTCGTGGCCTGCTTGGCCGCCCGGGTCGGCGGCGTCCCGTAGCTCACGATGACGTCCACCTTGAGCCGGACCAAATCGGCGGCGAGATCGGGTAACCGCTCGCTTCGCCCCTCGGACTGCCGATACACAAGCTCGATGTTCTGACCTTCGACGTAGCCGAGGTCGCGAAGCCCTTGCCGCAACGGTTCCCAGAAGGGCGCGTAGTCGAGAAGACCAATTCGGGGAATCCTCCCCGCCTGCTGCGCCTCGCCCACGAGCGGCGCCAGCACCACACCGCCGGTGAATATCGTGATGAACGCGCGCCGGTCGATCATTGGATCACCTCGTCCGCGCGGATGAGGAGGGCCTGGGGCAGCGTGAGCCCCAACGCCTTCGCCGTTTTGAGATTAATGACCAGCTCGAACCCGGTCGGCTGCTCGACGGGGAGATTGGCCGGGCTCGCACCTTTCAGGATCTTGTCGACGTACGTCGCCGCGCGCCGATACTGGTCGGTCAGCCGCGCCGAATAGGACATGAGGCCGCCCGCGTCGGTGAACTCCCGGGTCGAGAAGGTCCCCGGCAGTCGATGTTGGGCCGCCAGCGCGACGATCCGTTGGCGGTGAGTGAAGAAGACGGGGTCTCCGGGCACGAGCAGCGCTCCGGCCCGCTCGCGGGCGATGGCGTTGAACGCGCGCTCCAGCTCTTCCACGCCCTGCAACTCGACGAACTGGATCTTCAGCCCCAGCGTCCGCCCCGCTGCTTCGTACTCCTTCCACGCCGGCCCATCGGCGAGCGCCGCTCTCCGGAGGATCGCGACCCGCGCGAGCCCGGGCAACGCCTCCTTGAGGAGCTGCAACTGCTTGGCCCGGATCTCCGGCGTCAGTTGCGCCGACAAACCCGTGACGTTTCCCCCCGGCCGCACCAGGCTGCGGACGAGGCCCGACTCGACGGGGTCGGCCGCGCTGACCATGACGATGGGGATGGTCGTGGTCGCCCGCCGGGCCGCCTCCGCGGCAGACGCCGCCGAGGCGACGATCAGGTCCACTTTGAGACGCACGAGCTCGGCGGCGAGCGTGGGAAAGCGCTCGGGCTTCCCTTCCGCCCAGCGATAGTCGAAGACGACGTTCTTGCCCTCCACGTGGCCCAGCTCGCGTAGCGCCTCGGTGAGCGCGGCGGCGAGATGCGAGGCCGCCGCCGGCGTCGTCTGCCACAGGACGCCGACGCGTTGGACTTTCTGCGGCCTCTGGGCGTGCGCTGTCATCGGCGCGAGGGCGACGGCGAGGGTGAGGACGAGCGCGGCGGCTCTCACTGGATCACCTCGTCAGCCCGCAGCAGCAACGACTGGGGGATCATCAGCGCGCCGGCGCTTGCGGTCTCCAGGTTGATCACCACCTCCAACTTCGTCGGCAGCTCGAGACCGAGTCCCCGGGCGGCCGGACGGCGTTCAGCGGCGATCGATCGCGGAGATGACTCGTGCTTGGAGATGCAGGAAGCGGCGGTCGACCTTGGTGAAGTCCTTGCGCACCTCGCGACGGAAGCGCTCGGTTTTCTCATCCAGCGCCGCCAAGCCCTCGATGACGGCAACGATATTGGATCGTAGCGACTCCGCAATGACGTCGAAGTGGCGCCGGGTCTCGGCGGCCGTGGCGTCCACGTGGTGGCGAAGATCGACGAGGCCGGCCTCGACGGTGTCGATGCGAGTGCCGAGCGTGGCCCCGACACTGTCGATCCGTGCGCCGAGGGTGGCCTCGACGGTGTCGATCCGTGCGCCGAGGGTGTCGACTCGCGTACCGAGCGTAGCCTCGACACCGTCGATCCGCTGGGCGGTTCTGGCTTCGGAGGCGCGGATCTCCTCGACGAGCTGCTGGCGAAGCCGATCGAGACCGGGATCGAGCGTGCCCACGGGGACATACTCTCGTCCGCCCGCCGATCCATGTCAATCGTATCCGTTCTCCGACACGGCATCACTGGATCACCTGGTCCGCGCGCAGCAGCAGCGACGGTGGGATGGTGAGCCCGAGCGCCTTCGCGGTCTTCAGATTGATCACCAGCTCGAACTTCGTCGGCTGCTCGATGGGGAGGTTACCCGGCTTGGCGCCCTTCAAGATCTTGTCCACGTACGTGGCGGCGCGCCGGAACATGTCGGAACGGTCTGGCCCATAGGCCACGAGACCGCCCGCGTCCACGAATTCTCTCAGGTGAAACATCGACGGTAGGCGGCTCTTAGCCGCAAGGTCCGCGATCCGTTTGAGATTCGTCACGAACACCGGGTCGGGCATGATGGCCAGAGCGCCAGCGCGCGCCCTGGTCGCGTCTTCGAACGCTTTGTCGAACCCGGTGGGGCTCCGTACCTCCAGCGAATGAAGCTGCAATCCCAGCTGCCGTGCTGGGAGTTGAAGTTCTTTCCAATTGAGTGTCGAAGCTGGGTTCTGTGGATTCCAGAGCACCGCCACGCGGGAGAGTTTGGGGACAATTTCTTTGAGCAGCTCCAGCCGTTTTCCGCCCAGCTCCGGGGCCATTTGGTCCAACCCCGTGATGTTGCCGCCAGGCCGCGCCAGGCGGTTAACAAGCCCACTTGCAACAGTGTCACCCCCTGACGCCACAACGATCGGGATTGCCCTGGTAGCGTTTTTGGCAGCGTGAGCAGGGGAAGTAGAGTCAACGACGATGATGTCGACCTTGAGCCGGACGAGATCGGCGGCGAGGTCGGGGAGGCGATCCCTTCTCCCCTCCGCATAGCGGTACTCAATGCTGATGTTCTGTCCCTCAACCCATCCGAGGTCGCGGAGACCCCCCCCGGAAGGCCTGGTGCCAGAGCACGGTATCGGAAGGAGAGAATGGTGACAGAAGTCCGATCCGGGGGATTTTCGCCGCCGCCTGCGCGTCCGCGGTGAGCGGCGCGAGAGCAAAGCTCAGGGCAGCGACGAGAACGAGCGCGAGCGGACGGAACCGCGACCGGCTCAGCGGCCGGGCGGGACGTCGCGAAACTCTCTGGCTAGCGCTTGGCATTCCACCTCAGATTCGGCTCGCGGGCGGCCTTGGTCTGATCCAGGCGCCGCACCGGCGTGGTGACGGGCGCGTCGTGGATGACACCCGGGTTCTCCTCCGCCTCCTTCGCGATCCGGAGCATCGCGTCGCAGAACTGATCCAGCGTCTCCTTGGACTCCGTCTCGGTCGGCTCGATCATCAGCGCCTCCTCGACGATCATCGGGAAGTAGGTCGAGGGCGCGTAGAAGCCGAGGTCGAGCAGGCGCTTGGCGATATCCATCGCCGACACGCCCAGCTTCTTCTGGCGGCGGGCGGACACCACGCACTCGTGCATGCAGAAGCCCGGCGCCGCCGGATCGTAGTGCGGGGCGAGGCGCTTGAGGACGTAGTTGGCGTTGAGGACAGCGTTCTCCGACACGGCGCGGAGGCCGTCGCCGCCCATCGTGCGGATGTACGCGTAGGCGCGCACGAGCATGCCGAAGTTGCCGAGAAAGGCGTGCAGCTTGCCGATGGACCTGGGCCGCTTCCAGTCGAGCGCGTAGCCCTCGCCGGCCTTGGTCACGACGGGCACGGGCAGGAAGGGCTCGAGGTGCGCCTTCACGCCCACGGGCCCGGCGCCGGGGCCGCCGCCACCGTGCGGAGTCGTGAACGTCTTGTGCAGGTTGAAGTGACAGACGTCGAAGCCGAGGTCGCCGGGGCGCGTGATGCCGAGGACCGCGTTCAAATTGGCGCCGTCCAT
>Ga0105164_10002866_pt1 | contig 10579 bp, 9 predicted proteins | sample VDWuncwatermetaG_FD_89674 | JGI IMG/M metagenome (GOLD analysis project Ga0105164, IMG submission 89674) | Wastewater microbial communities from Netherlands to study Microbial Dark Matter (Phase II) - VDW unchlorinated drinking water | ecosystem: Environmental > Aquatic > Freshwater > Drinking... | reverse complement strand
GAGGAACGGGGCGGCCCGCCGACGGCGGGCGGGGGGCGCTGCGGACCGCGTTGTCCAGCTCGGGGGTCGCCTTCCGCATCTGCTCGGTGATCCGCGCCGCGTCCAGCGCCGTGCCGATCACGCGCGGTGTGATGAGGATGAGCAGCTCCGTCTTCTCGACCTTCCGGTCCTTCGTGCCGAAGAGGAATCCGAAGATCGGGATGTTCTTGAAGAAGGGGATGCCGCGGTCAGTGATTTCCGTGCGCTCCTGGATGAGGCCGCCTAGCACGAGCGTCTGGTTGTTGACGAGCACCACGGACGTCTCCGCCTCGCGCTTGATGATGCTCAGCGAGTTGGTCGGCGGCGTCTTCGCCCCGATCTGGTTGACCTCTTGCTTGATGTCGAGGGCCACCGTGCCGTGCTCGCCGATCCGCGGCGTGACGGCGAGGACCACGCCCGCGTCGCGGTACTCGACCGTCTGGGTTCCGACGACGGTCGCGGGCTGCGACCCCGGCGTCACGACGCCGCCGATCGGCGCGTTCTGGCTCGTCAAGATGGGGATCGACTCGGAGACGTTGATGACGGCCTTCTTGTTCTCGGACGTCATCACGTGAGGGCTCGAGAGCACGTTGACGCGGCCCTCGGCGGCCAGCGTGTTGAGGATCGTCAAGAACTCGTTTGCTGCAAACGTGAACGCGGTGAGGCCGGCGCCGAGCGGGAGCGTGAACGGCGGCGTCACGGCGATCGGTCCGAAGGTCGGGTTGCCGGATGCGGCGAGCCTGAACTTCCCCGCGCGCACCGCCCAATCTATGCCGAGCTGCGTGTCGTCCTTGAGGGTGATCTCGGCGACGAGGACCTCGATCAGGACCTGGCGCGGCATCTTGTCGAGCTGCTTGATCGTCGCCTCAATCTCCGCCCAGGCCCGCGGGAACGTTGTCACGATGACGGCGTTCGTCGTATCGTCGGCGATGAAGCGCACCTGGCCCTCGATGACGCCGACCTCGGAGATCGTTCCCGCGAGGCCCGCGGACGGCGCGGGAAGGGCCGTCGACGTTCCCGGTGTCCCCGAGAACGGCGAGGTGGCGGGGTACCGCGGCCCGGCCCCGGGGGTGCCCGGCGTCGTGGTCGGCGTGGTCGTCGTCGTCGTGGGCGCGCCGTAGATGGCGTTCAGCGTCGCGGCGAGATCCTTGGCCTTCGCGTTCTCGGCGTAGTAGATGAACACCCGCCGCCCGCCGTAGATGTTGACGTCGAGCTGGGCGACGAGCCGCCGGATCGTCTCCAGCTCCTGGCGGCGCGCGTAGACGATCAGCGAGTTGGACCGGCGCTCGGCGATGATGAGCGGCCCGCGGTCCGTGACGGCCGTCTGACCGGGCGCGCTCGCGGGCTGCGGTGCGGCGGGCGCCGCGGGCGTCGGCGTGGGCGGGGCGCCCGGCACCGCCGCCGCGCCGGCGGCCCGCCGGAGGCGGCCGCTCGCGAAGAGCTGGTTGAGGATCGTGGCGAGGTCCGCGGCGTCGCCGTAGCGGATGGCGACGATCGCCAGCTCGTCGAGCGCGATCTCGACGTCGACGAGGCGCACGATGTTGAGGAGCCGCCGGATGTTCGAGGCGGTGTCGGTGATGACCAGGACGTTGGTCTCACGATGCGCGATGAGACCGCCGCGGGGCGAGATGAGTGGGCGCAGGAGCGAGTTGAGGTCCGCCACCGAGGCGTACCGGATGGGGACGATCTGCGTGATCACCTCATCCCCGGCGGGCGCCGGGTCCGGGGTGTCGCCGACGATCAGGGGCACGGCCCGCTCGCGCGCGCCCTCGATCTTGAGGATCTTGTAGAGGTTCCCCGACTTCACGGCGGTGAAGCCGTGCACCTCGAGGATCGCGAGCAGCACGCCGAAGACGTCCTCCTGGGGAATGCGCCCCGACGTCTGGACCGTGACCTTGCCCCTCACGTCGGGGGCCAGCACGTAGTTGAAGCCCACGATCTCGCTTGCCGCGTGCACGACCGTCTCGAGGTCGGCGTTGTCGAAGTTCAGCACGATGAAGCGGCCGCGCTGCCCGGGGCTCACGGGCGGGGTCGTGGGCGCGGGAGGCGCTGGCGGCGCTTCGGTGCGGGCGGGCAGCTCGGCTGTCCGCGGCCCGACCGACATCGGCGGCAACGGCGGCGCGGGCGGCTCCGCACGCGGCGGCGAAGTCGGCGCCGGCGCGGGCGCCGGGGCCCTGACGGACGCCGCGACGGTGGGCGCAGGCTTCGGCGGCGTCGCGCAGGCGGTGAGGAGGGACAACAGCAGGACGAGAACCGCCACTACATCACTGGGTCGTCGGCGCATCGGTCGCCCGGGGCGATGGAATACGGCGAAGCACGCTGCCCGGAACCCGACGACCGAACGGCAAACCGCCGGGCGTCGGCTGGACCGTCGGCATTCTCGGCGCCACGGAGGTCCCTTGGGGCGCAACGCTCGTGGGGGGTGTCGGGGCCCCGGGAGCGCCGGACGCCGGAGGTCGCGGGCGTGTCGGGTCGTGCAGGCGCACGGCGACCTGCCCCTCGGGGCGCGCCAGCATCACGCTGTCGTCGGTGATCGTCGTGACCGTCCCGCCCGCGACGGTGTCGCCGATCCGGTAGCCGGCGACCCGCTTCGTCACGGGATCCTCGAGATACGCAATCGGCGCGCCGTCCCTCAGCACCACGCCGTAGAGATTCGGCTTGGGCAGGGTCACCGCGGCGCTGGCGGTAGGCGCGGGCGGCGGTGCCTCACTGCGTGTCGGGCTGAAGACGTTCCGGGTCGCGATGATCGTGTAGCCGCCGGCCGGTGGCGGCGGCGTCGCGGCCGGCGCCGCGGGCGCGGCGGCGGTCGTGGCCGGCTGGAACCGCGGTGCCACCGGACGCGGAGAGGTCGTCAGCTCCCGGGCGATGAGCAGCGCGAATGCGAGAGAGGCGCCGACGAGGACGACGTTCAGGAGCGACAGCCGTTGCGGCATTCAGGCTTTCGGCTTCCCGGGGAGGATGAAGCCCGAGAGGATGATGGTCGCCAGCAGCTCCTTCGGCTGGGTCACGTTCACCACACGGACCTTCAGGTCTTGCACCGTCAGGAGCTTCGGCGTTTGCTCCAGACGGGACAGCAGGTCGACGAGCTGACGGATCTCGCCCGACACCGCGATCTCGATGGGGATCTCGACCAGCTCGCCGCGCTCGACGGGCGGCAGGATGCGCTCGCTGCGGATCTCGGTGGAGGCCTGGGTCGCGAGCTCCTTGACGACCTTCTGCAGCTCGGAGGCCGCCACGGCGGGCGTCGCCGCGGGCAGGAAGCGACCGGCTACGGCTTGCAGCCGCGCGTTGGTCGCTTCCAGGTCGCGGGCGATCGCCGCCTTCCGCGCCACCAGCTCCAGCCGGCGGACGAGCACCTGCTCGCGCACAGGCGTCAGCTCGGCGGCCGACCGGTATCGTTCGCGGACCGGCTGGAGCACGAACTCCCAGCCCACGACGAGCAACGCGACCACCACACCGACGGCGATCAGGACCCGTTCGCGCCGCGAGACGTTGGCGATCATGGTCGCGGCGGCTGGGGCCCGCGGGCCGGCGCCGGCCGCGGGGGGGCGACGGCGGTGCCCGGCGTCGTCTCCCACGACGCGCGGATGCGGAACTGCTCCTTGTCGCGGCCGCGCGTGACTGGCGAGGCGAACTCCACGCGCTCGAAGCGCGGAGAGTTCTCGAGGATGGGGATGAGAGCGCTCGCGGCCGCGGCCTGGCCCGTCAGCTCGATCCCCTTGCCGTCGAGCGAGACTGTGGTGAGCCACGCGTCGTTGGGCAGCAGCTCGGTCAACTCGCGGAGGCTCGGAAGGGGCCGCATCGTCGAGGATTCGAGGGACTGGATCGTCGCCAGCAGCCGCCGCGTGCGTTCCAGCTCTTGAAGCGTCTGCTCGACACCCCGCACCTCGCGGTCGAGCGCGGCCACTCGCTGGTTGATCGTCGCCAGCCGCCGGCTCTCACGATAGCCGGGGACGAGCAGCGCGGTGATCCCGAGGATGACGGCCGCGGCCAGCGCGCCGATCGTCGTGAGTTGCTGGCGCGTCAGCCGCCGCGGCCGGAGGGGCGCCGGGAGGAGGTCGAGCGGACGCACCCGGCGGCTGGCGGCGACGGCCACGGCCAGCTCGGCGGCGCCCCGCTGCGGGTCGCTGATCGCGTCGAGGAGCGTCCGCGCACGGGCGGTGAAGGGGGGCGCGGTCACCGGAGCGCCGAGGGTGGTGAGGGCCGTGGCGACCTCGGGCGCCTCGCCGTCGCCCGAGACCCAGATGGCGTCGGCCTCGCGCCAGCGGGTCACCCCGTGACTGCGGCGGATCTCCGCGGCGATCGTGGCGTCGTCGACCGTCGGCACGCTGCGGCTCAGCACCAGGCGGCCGTCGGCAAGGAAGAGGAGCACCGCGTTCTCGCCGACGCGGTGCACCCAGACGACCTGCCCGCGCGGGCGCGAGGGAACCAGCGCGAGGAGATCGTGCGCGGCGACGGTGAGGGAGAGCGGGCGGAGACGCGCCTCGTCGGCCAGACGCAGGGCGCCCTCGACCACCCGGCGGTCGGCGGCGATGACGAGCACCCGCCGCGCTGACGTCGCCGCGGTGGGAGCCGGGGACTCGGCCGGCAAGGGGACGAAGTCGAAGGCCGCGTCGTCGCCGGGGAAGGGCAGGTGGCGCTCCAGCTCGAAGCGCACCATGTCGTGCAGCTCGCCGTCGACCTCGGGCAGGTCGATCGGCTTCACGGTCACGGCCGCTCGCGGCAGGCCGAGGGCGACCGTACGCACGGCGAGACGTCGCTGCTCGAGCTCGGCGCGGAGCGCCGTCGCCGGCTGTTCGGCATCGACCGTGAACGTCTCGACCCGCGTCCCTTGCACCGACGCGACCACCAGGCGTTCACCGAGGAGCACGACGGCGAGACGCGGGGACCTCAACTTCACCCGGCCAGATTAAGCTGAATCGACCATCCAAGCAAACATTCGACCGGCAGCGTACCGTCACCACGCGTCGACCAGACCCGGGTCAGTCCACGATGTCCACCGCGTGCGGGTGGGGCTCAGCGCACCCCCGACCACTCCAGCATCACGAGGCGGACCGCCGGCGCGGTGCCCCGTCTCTGCACGATCGCGGTGACGCTCGCCCGCGGCCGGCCGTCGATGAGCCCCTCGGCCTCGATCCGGAACGTCCGGGTGACGGCGGCAAAGCCGCGACCCGCGAGGCGGCCGGGAACGGCCGTGTACGGGCCCTCGCGCCGGCCCTGGGTGATCTCCGAGATCTCGGCCTCGGAGACGTTCATGCCGCAGAACACGAGCGGCCCGGCGGTGTTGACGTTCACCGGCCCCGGGCTCTTGACCGTCAGGACGTCGGCCAAGCCGGGCTTGCCGTCGAGCCCGCTGAAGAGGGTTCCCGTCACGCCCTTGACCTGCAACAGCTCGGTGACGGATTCCAGCATCGCGTTGTGGGCCCGGTACGGCGTCGGCAGCTTCAGGTAGTAGTCGTCGCTCTCCGCCCCGTTGAGCCGGTGCTCGTCGTTCGGATCGATCCAGTCGAGGATCGAGTCCACGATCTGATCGCGCGCGATCTTGTCGACGCCGAAGCACTGGAGCAGTCGGTCGAGGCGATCGGGCGGCGCGATGTTGACGTTGACGCGCGCCTCTTCGTCGGTGATGCGGTAGGAAAACTCACCGGTTCCCAGGCGGACCCGGGCGCGTGGCAGCCGCGGCAGGGCCAGCCGGTCGCGGGTGTAAAACGTGAGGAGCCCGTCGTCGGCGAGGGCGACGTACGCGCTGTCGGCGGCGATTTCGCGGATCGCCTGTTCCACGCCCGCTTCCGCGAGGTGGGCGGCGCCCATGCTGGCCTTCCAGGCGCGCACCGCGGAGGCCTCCAGGCGCATCGAGTAGGCGAACTCCGCGCCCACGATCCCGAGCAGGCCGAGGACGAGCAGCACCGCGATGAGGGCGAAGCCGTGCTCGTCGCGCCTCATCGCGGCGATACCGTGCGCAGCGAGACGGTCATGGGCGGCGCCGGCTCGAGCTTGCCGTCCCGAGCGATGGAGAAGCGGATGCGGATGGCCAGCGGCAGCTTCTGCTCGACGTCGGCGTCCCAGGTCTCGACCCAGTTCCCGTCCTCGCCGAGGTATCGCAGCTCGAGCGCCTGAAGGGCGGGGTCGCGCAGGACGACGGTCGCGAGCGTGAACGGTTCGCGGTTGGGCAGGACGCGCTGGCGGACGACGAGCGCGCGGCCCTGCGCGTCGTCCTCGAGCGCGATCACGACGGCGGTGAAGGCGGCGGGGACACCCGAGGGGAGGGGGGCCGCCTGCGTGACCAGCTCGAGGCGGTTCTCGCTCCCCCGGAAGAGAAGCCGCAACTCGGGCGCCTCGCCGAGGGCGCCCTTGTACGGGTAGGCGGCGCCCACTGAGCGGCCGAGGATCTGCGCGATCCCTCGCGCGTGCTGGTGGAGCTCGGCGCGGTCCTCGCCGCGCGCCCAGGCGGTGAGGGCAACGCGCAGGCCCCCGAAGGCGATGGCGAGGAGGGCGCCGACGATGGAGAGCGCGATGAGCAGCTCAAGGAGCGTGAAGCCGGACGCGCCGGCGGGGCGCCGCGCGCGCATCGTCATTGCAGCTTCGGCCTGGACGGGGAGGGCCTGACACCGCCCGACGGTGACGTGCCCGGCGCGGCCTGCGCACCCGACCCGGCCGCCGCGGCCGCCGCCGCCGCCGCAGCCGTGAGCTCGGCGGAAACGGGCGTCGTGCGCAGCGTGCGTACCTCCACCTGGCGGCGCGTGTCCCAGTTGACGCGAACGTCGATCTCGTAGACATGCCAGAGCGGGAGCGCGCCGTTGGCGGCGAGGTCCGGCGCCTCGAGCACCTTCGTGGTGCGTTCCCACCGGAATGGCCCCTCGGTACCCTCCTCGCGGCCCTCGCTGGGGACGACGATCTCGCGGGCCTTCTGATCGGCGAGGAGCATCGCCTGCTGGTGGTCGCCGGAGAGCTTGAGCAGCCTGAGCCCTTGCGCGAACCCTTGGATGGAGGCGACGACGGCGAGGCTCAGGATGGCGAGGGCGACGAGCACCTCGAGGAGCGTGAAGCCCGCCTGCCGGACGCGAGGTCCGCTCACAGGCGCTCGACGCGGACGCGGCCCGTGAGCGCATCCACAGTGACCCGGTAGCGGACGGGGCCCGCGGTGAGGCGGAACTCGGCGCCGCTCGACACGCCGTTGGGCTCGAAGCGGACGGTGAGCGCCGGAGGGGGGTTGGCCTCGACGCCGAGATCGGGCGGCAGGGCACGCGTCTCCCGCACTTCGTCCCGGCCCGCGATGATCGTCGCGCGATGCGCGGTGGGATCGATCACGACGGCGTGGTTACGCCGCGTCGTGATCGCCTGGTCGCGGGCGTGGCGGAGCAGCGCCGAGAACCGCGCGACCTCCGAGCGCCCGCGCAGCGTCTCGGTGCTGCGCCCGACGGCGGGGACGACCACGCCCACCGCCAGCGCGAGCACGAAGAGGGTGACGATCAGCTCGAGGAGGGTGAAGCCGCGGGCATCTACTTCGTGGCGGCGTCCCATGACACGACGTCGGCGTTCTCGCCCTCACCGCCGGGGGCGCCATCCGCGCCCTCCGACCAGAGGTCGTACTCGCCGAACTGCCCCGGACAGCATCGGTAGCGGTAGGGATTGCCCCACGGGTCCTTGGGCACCGCCTTCTTGAGATAGGGCCCATTCCAGTTGGGGACGTTCGGGGTGCGCTGGAGCGCCTCCAGCCCCACGTTGCCGTCGGGATAACTGCCGACATCCAGCCGGTACTGGTCCAGTCCCGCGCCGAGCAGCTCGATCTGCGCGCGCGCCGCCGCCGTCTTCGACTGCCCGACGCGCCCGAACAGCCGCGGCCCCACGAGCCCGACGAGGAGCCCCAGCACGATGATCACGACCAGCAGCTCGATCAGCGTGAACCCTCTCTGATCGCGGAACAGCGGGAGCGTGCGCTGCCGGGGCGGTGAGTGCCGGCGGGTGGCGGGGGATGCGCCGCCTCTCCGCCAGCAGCCGTCGGTAGATTCTGGGTGCCCCTTGGAGGCCGGGAATTCCGCAGCGGGAAGGGAGAGTGCCGCCCCGGCAACGCCCGCGTGCCCCGACGCGCGCCTCACAGCGGGATATCGTTGATGGAGAAAATGGCCAGCAGCATCGCGACCACGATGAACGCCACGAGCACCCCCATGACGAGGATGACGGCGGGCTCGAGGAGTCCGATCATCCGCTTGAGATCCGTTCGCACGTCCGTTTCCAGCGTGTCCGCCGCCTTGAGCAGCATGTCCTCGAGCCGGCCCGTCTCCTCGCCCACGCGCACCATGTGGACGGCGAGCGGCGGGAAGTAGCCGTGCTCGCGCATCCCCGCGGCCAGCGTTCCGCCGCGCTTGACCGCCTCGGACAGCCGCTCCACCGAGCGCGCGATGACCTGGTTCGTCATCATGTCGCCCACCACGGCGAGCGCGCCCAGCACCGGCACGCCGCTCTTGAGCATCGTGCCCAGCGTGCGCAGGAACCGCGCGGTCTCGATCTTGAGGGTGAGGGGGCCCACGCGGGGGATTCTCAGAATGGTGCGGTCCCACTGCAGGCGGCCTTCCGGCGTGCCGGTCCACACGCGCCAGGCGAGGACCGCGGCGAAGCCGGCGAGGAGGCCCACCCACCAGTACGCCCGCATGGTGGTGCTGACGGACATGAGGATCTGCGTGGACAGGGGGATCGCCTGGTGCAGGTCCGCGAAGATCGTCGCGAAGCGCGGAATGACGAACGTCAGGAGGAACACGATCGCGCCGGCGCCCACGGTCGTGATCACGAGCGGATACGCGAGCGCGGACACGACCGCGTCGGTGAAGGCGGCGCGCGATTCCAGGAACTCGGCGAGCCGGCGCAGGGCCACCTCGAGGACGCCTCCCTTCTCGCCCGCCCGCACCATGTTGATGTAGAGGCGCGAGAAGGGTCGCGGGTGATGCTTAGCGAGCGCGTCGCTGAGCGAGGCCCCGCCCCGGACGCTGTGCAGGAGGTCGGTGAAGATCGCGCCCAGCTTGGGCGTCGGCGCCAGCTCCTCGAGGATGGCGAGCGCGCGGTCGAGCGGCAGCCCGGCCTCGAAGAGCGTCGCGAGCTGCTGCGTCATCGCGAGCAGGTCGCGCTGGCGGATGCGGGAGCCGTCGAAGGTCGGCCACGCCTTCCGCTCGGCGTGCGGCGCCACGCGGATGGGGAAGTACGACTCCCGGTGCAGCCGCTCGATGACGGCCCGCGCGTCGGGCGCCTCCATGACACCGTCGACCGTGTGGCCGCCGCGGTCCGCGGCCCGATACAGAAAAACCGGCATTCAATCAACGTCGGGGGGAGCGACCGCCGGATCAATCATCCGAAGGGGACTACGTCCCTCTCGGACTCCCCCGGCCCGACCCCCCCCACCGGCTGCCCGGTGCGTCGATTCCGTCACGAGATCCAGCACGTTCCGCATGAACGCCGTAGGCCGATCAAAAATGGCCAGATGCTAGGCGGCCGCCGTGCGAGGTGAGCGCTGGCCGCCAGCGCGAGCCGAGCGGTGAAATGATCGAGATCTCTGAGCCTCTGAAGCGTCGGCTCAGTCGTCGGACGACTTCGCCTCCTACTGCCACGCAGATGGTCGTTTTTCATCGGCCTACGCGTCTTCCTGGGTGACCCGGAGGACCTCTTCGATCGTCGTCACGCCGTCGACGGCGCGCGCCCACCCGTCCTGCCGCAAGGTCACCATGCCGGCGTCGACGGCCAGTCGCCGGATCTCGCGGCTGGAGGCGCGGCGGAGGATGAGGCTGCGCACGTCCTCGGTGATCGGGAACAGCTCGTAGATGCCCGTGCGCCCGCGGTAGCCGGTGCCGCGGCACTCGTCGCAGCCGCGGCCGCGGAAGAGCTTGGCGTGGGGATCGGCGTCGATGCCGAGCGCCTCGATGTCGGCCGCCGACGGGGTGTCGGGAGCGCGGCAGACGGCGCAGACCCGGCGGACGAGCCGCTGCGCGAGCACCCCCTCGAGCACGGAGGAGAGCAGGTACGGCTCCACCCCCATGTCTTGCAGTCGGGTGATCGCGCTGGGGGCGTCGTTGGTGTGGAGCGTGGAGAAGACGAGGTGGCCGGTGAGCGCGGCCTGGATCGAGATCTCGGCCGTCTCCAGATCGCGGATCTCGCCGACGAGGATGACGTCGGGGTCCTGGCGGACGATGTGGCGCAGCCCGGTGGCGAAGCTCAGCCCGATTTTCGGCTTCACCGGGATCTGGTTGACGCCCTTGAGCTGGTACTCGACGGGATCCTCGACGGTGATGATCTTGCGGTCCGGCGAGTTGATCTTGTCCAGCGCCGCGTAAAGCGTCGTCGTTTTGCCGGAGCCCGTGGGCCCGGTGACGAGGAGGATGCCGTGCGGGCGGACAATGAGCTTCTCGAAGTGCCCGAGCATCCCGGGTGAGAAGCCCAGGTGCTCCATGGGCAGGAACACGCTGGAGCGGTCGAGGAGCCGCATCACGATAGACTCGCCGTGCACGGTGGGAATCGTCGACACGCGGATGTCGATGCGCCGGCCGTGCAGCGTGACCCGGATCCGCCCGTCCTGGGG